>Ga0065711_1035453_pt1 | contig 22310 bp, 17 predicted proteins | sample Hoacrofraction12_FD_59098 | JGI IMG/M metagenome (GOLD analysis project Ga0065711, IMG submission 59098) | Hoatzin crop microbial communities from Cojedes, Venezuela - Epithelial fraction 12 v2 (version 2) | ecosystem: Host-associated > Birds > Digestive system > Esophagus > Crop | place... | reverse complement strand
GTAGGTGACCCTGCTTCGGCGGGGGGGTTGGACTAGATGACCCACAGAGGTCCCTTCCAACCCCTACTATTCTGTGATTCTGTGATTCTGTGATTCTTCAACAAGCCTCTTACTGGTGTGTCGAACGAGAGCGTTTTCTCAGCTTTGGAAGCATTGCACAGTTGGCTCTCACTTCCTCAGTCTCACTGGTTGCTGGGTGGTTCTGCTGCTTGCATGGCACCAGGCATTTTCCAGCCCCTGGGTCATGCAGATCAGTGCAGGGCCAAGCAGCAGCTCTGTCCCACCTGCAGAGCAGCATCCCCGTCTCCTTGCCTCTGCCGGAGGTGCAGCCAGTGATACCTTCTGCTGCAACCCAGAAAATGGCTACACTCACCAGAAATAAAAAAAACTGAAACTGTCCCTAAAGTCACTAAGATGCTTTTGCTTGTCTCATGGTGTGTTTGCCCTAAATGTGCTTTTAAATTGGAAGACAAATAGGCAGATCTATGTGGGGTTTGTGAGCCAGGGCTCTGCAACACAGCGGTCTAATGGGTTGCACAGTTGCTGTGTGTACTCTGCCTTGCCTTGCATTTGCTTTCCTGTCGCTGTTCATTTTCAGCTGTTTTTTTTCTAGTGTAGATGGCAAAAACAAAGCACTCGGTGATACTTTGCTGAACATATTTGTCATCCAGTGTGCTCCCTCTCTGTAGGTCACCTCCCCATGCTAGGTCTGGGGGGAGCTAGGAGTGCTGGGGGCACAGCAAGGGCTGGGAGAGTTGAGCAGGGTGAGGAGTGGTTGACTCAGGCGCGTGCCTGTGTCGGGGTGTTTGCCTGGTCCGGCCATGCTGCTGGCCCGGCTGGACCCTGCGCAGGACATGGGGGGTCAGCCTGGCTCTGTCCCCAAGCAGCTGGTGACAGCTGGCACCACAGGGCAAAGGTGGGGGCACACAGCTAGCAGCAGGACAGAGCCAAATCGCCTGTCCCGGTACGGGCTGGCCAGGCTGCTGCCCACAGCGTGTGGCTCAAATGCGTGGCCATGTCTGCATGCGGGGCTAGCTTTGGTCAGCATCTTGGGGAGGAAAGGGTTGGAGCCAGTAGGCAAAAGCTTGTTGTCCCAGAGCCGTCCCATGGCTCTGCTGTGCTGCCCTGGTCTGCCCAGGGCAGGGGCTGGCTGTGCCCCAGGGAGGGGGCTCGCCTCCCCAGCAGCCTCGCATGCTGGCCCAGGCTGGCTGGTGCTGGGGACAGGCACACGTCAGCGTCATTAAGAGGGAGAGTATTGAATCGATACCCAGAGTGTTTGATATTCTGCGTAGTGGAACACTTGTTATGTCTTTAATTACTATTTCTAAAAGCACCACGGGATGGAAAGCAAAAGGTAGAAATAAATAGCAAGGGGTGATCAATTGCGCATGAAACCCTTATTATTGATCACCTTTAACCTCTGCTTAAACTAATGACAGAGCTACCATTTAACTGTCCCCAGGCACAAAGCGCATCAATTGTACGAGTGCCACATAAATCACGGTGGGTTGCGGTGCATTGCCGAGCGGCCCAGGAGCCCGCCTGCCCGGCGGGGAGGGCGAGGGTCCTCTCTGGAGCTGCCAGGGGGGCACTGGCATGTGCCGTGCTGCTGGAGCACCCTCAGCCGGTTTTCTCAGGTAAGCTGCTACTTCGTGAACTGAGATTTCACACAGAAAGGCTCCCACGAGTGAAGACATGTCACAACTCTGAATGTAGTGCAGGGCTGCAGAAATGGCAGTATTTCCTCTGCCTGTCTCTTTCCCCAAAGAGCTAAAAAAAAAAGGTTTATGCTATTAAAGATCCCATTGATGCTTGCTCCTGACCTCCAGATACCATGGCTGGGGGATGGTTGCTGAAGCATGGTGAGTTTGCAGGAAGAAGGAGAGGCGGGACTTAGGTGGCACAATGATTCCCGTATCTGAGCAAGTGTTCGAAGCTTTACACCTCGAGGAGGGGGTGACGTAGGTGTACTGGGCACAGTAAGGATCACCTTTTACCATGTGCCTTCAGCTGGCATCCTGAATCATCAGCTGTGCTGGAATTGCTCTTTCTGTTTGGTATAGGTGTAAAAAGAAAAAAATACCAAGATGTGCAATTGGCAGCAGAGTGAAGTCAGCACAGCCTTTCCAGATAACAACAATAATATTCATTAACATTCAATCTACAAATTATCCCTTGAAACCCTAGCCTGGAGATTTGCCAATTTTTGACACAAAACAATGTTGTCTGTTACATTTCCAGCATGGTAGCATTTCCAAGGCTGTCTGACATATGGCACCACAGAGCTATCAGCTGTACATCCTGCCATGTACAGGGCGAGGGGCTACACCCTGCTTTTTTAAAGGAATGTTTCTATTTCATTAAAACAGGATGGCTGTTTTGCAAATTCAGTTCCCCAAAGAATTAGGAGGTGATCTTTTCCTTGATGTTCCCTGCTCTTAGTTTTGGTGCAAGTAGTGGGCTTTTTTGGCAGCTTTCAAAAAGCGGTTTGCTTCCAGAAACTGTTTAGTGAGCATTCACACTGATCCCTGGGTATGGAAGGTGGGGAAAAATCTCAGCAATTTGAAAGAGTCTCATTGAGCAGCCTGTCTGTGTGTTCATCCCTCTTAGAAAGCTCTCAGAATTACTCCTGTTTTCACAGGGACAAGGAAAAGGTCCCTTCTTGTCTGTATGAAACGGGCTGCCCACAGCATGATGCCGAGCACATACTCTGCCTGCGGCTGGCATTGCTGTGCACATCCCTGGAGGACTTCTGTAGGAGATCCTGGATTAATACACACTTTGCCTTTGTGCTGCCATTTGGAGGGTTTCTACTGAAACATTAAAAATCATTTGGATGTCCTCATCCATCAGCTATTGGAAACATTATTGATAATACAATCATTCCTCCTCTGGTCCCCCTGTTTCCCTTTTTCTTTGCTGCAGATGCTCTAATTTGTCACTGCTGTCCCCCTGAAATGCTGAGAGATTGGAATCTGCCCAGGTGCAGCGGAGGAGCATTGGAAATGCAGCACAGGGAGGCCTCCTGCATCCCTCACCACCCACACGTATGTCCAGGGCTGTGGCATGCTTGTCCACAGCTGAGGGGACAGTCTGATGTGGCCCTGGGGAGACTGAGCAACCTTCCTGCCTCTGCGTGTGCTCCGGCTCTGCATGGGCCAGGCTGGGGTTCTGGTTGGTCTGTGCCAGCAGGACCCTGCTTTGGGGTGTCACAGGCTTGGGTCTCTGAAGTGCCTCGTCCCTCAGCTTTGGGTATTTCACAGGGACCTGGATGACATGTGGGTACCCAGGTATGTCTGCTGGCCCTGGCAACGGGGCTGCTGTAGAAGCCTGAGCCAGCAGCGGTCCAGCTGGCATCAAGGAGGGCAGTGCTGTGCCCTTGACCCAGCCTGGGTTTTGGCCAGCGCAGAAGAACTGACCCGCTTTCTTGTGGCTGAGCGGTGAGCTGCTGGGTCGTGTCAGGTGAGACAAGCACAGCACCCTGCAGCACTGGTGCACAGGTCTGATGCTCGGGTGGGCTGGCTATGCACGATTGCTGGCAAAGCCATCAGCACGTTGGGAAGGAAAGGGAGAGGTCTGCCCTCAGAGCCCTTCCTGGTTTTTCCTAAGGCAACTGTGGTCTTCTAGGGTTTCCCTGGAGCAAGTGAGCTCCATGTGCTGAGAACAGGGCCAAGATCTGCTGTGTCCATTTTGCTCTGCTCTGGAACCAAACACCTCTCCCTGCGTTGTACTCCCTCACTGCCTTTTTCCATGAGGGTCTGTGTGGTGCCTACTATGATGCAGCCCTCAAAGAGTTGCTGCAGGTGAGCCCCTTCACTGGGAAAGCCTCCAGCTGGGCTGACACTGTGCCTTAAAGGTCACTTATGGTAGACCTGAGACTGCAGAGGCCCCTTTTCTCACGTGGTGCTTTGCTTTCTGGTTTCCATCAGTCTGATGCTGGCAGGGTTGGCCTGGAGGGGTCACTGTCCCACTTTGCTCCTGCCCTGGGTCCCAGGGCTCCCTTCAGGTGGGTGCTGCAAGATCACCCTGGGGGTTTGCTCCGGGTCCGCAGAGGGCTCCTGTTCACTGCCGCTGTAATCACTACAGACAACTATTGATAGGGGCAGTGCTGCTGCTCCTCTTACGGTCAGTGAAGGAACAAGCCATAGGTGTTATCACCTTTAAGCTGCTAGTCAGCTTTCACTCTCCAGGTGCTGCTGAGGTCCGGGCGTCTCAGAGCAGAGGGACAGCGAGTGCCACCCTGCAGAGCCCCCGCTGAGCCGGGCTCCGTGTGCAGTACCGCCGGGGAGGACTCGCCCCAGGTGCCTGGGGATGGCAGATGCAGGCTGCGGGGGACACGGGTGGGTGCGATCCCTCAGCAGTGAGCGGCTGCTGGTCGGGCAGAGGGAGCGTCTCGGTGCGCAATAAAGTCTTCTTACATGTCAGTCCAGAGGGGCAGAGCTCCCTGCTGACAACAGCTGCACGGAGAGCTTGGCATGGATTTGCATAGATGAAATGATTTCTCCTGCCATTCATTCAGTCTTTCTGTCTGCCGGCTTCCCTGCTCCTCTGTGGAATCTGGGGTCCACACAGAGAGCATTCAGCTGGCCGCGAGGTCTTTGCTGTGCGTTGCTTTGCACAGATGTCCCCAAGCAATTCCATGAATTGTTGCTCTATAGTCACTAAGCTGTTTGGGAAAACATTTCAGATAACTGTCCTACGCATTGGGGTGACTGAATTAATGGCATTTGGATTGTCAAAAAGATAGTGTGAATTGGAAACAATGCTGTCCCTGTAACGGGCGGCAGGAGAATTCCAGCTGGTATTTTCATTGTTAATGAGCAAGCCCAGGGCGCTGTGCGGCCTCACTACCTTGGAAGGGGCTGGAGAAATGCACAAACCAGCCCGTCACTTCCCCTTCTGAACTTTTCAAATGTCAGGAAAGGAATGCTTTTCAAATTGTCATATAGAGCTCCTCAAATGAGACACTATACCTCAGCTGTGAGAGGGGAAGGGGGAGGACTGTGGCCGTGGCTGCCCAGATGGAAGCCGCCTGAGCATTGTGCAGTGCAATGGGCAAGTGCAGCAGTGCCTCTACCCTTGGGTGCCAAGGTAGCACCTCTGACTGAGGATGCCCATGAAGGTGGGAGCAAACTCTGCAGCACCGTCACCTTCTGCCCAGTCTCGCACTCCTCTCTGCATGTGCCCTACTGACCATTGCTGCAGTTAAGGTGCGGGGCAGTGGGGAGACTGGGGCTGATGGGGAAGGAGCAGAGGGAGAAGGGTGTGTGCTGGCAGGACCGTGTGGGCAGCTGAGACCCACCTTCACAACTGCTGTGACGAAGCCTGTTTCCCTGCAGCCTAAACAGCCACCTCAGAATTAGCACATTGACCACAGTCATTATTTTCAAATACACTGCACAGTCCCAAGCACGGTTTTCACTGCATGAGATGACCGTCAGTGACAAGAAGTCCCCAGTGTGACAAGAGGTGTCCTTTGTGGCAGGAGGAGGGGTGAGCCCACCGGGAGCCGGCTGGTGCACCCTGTGTGGTGTCAGGTACCGCTCCGAGGAGGGTGCTTGGCAGTCAGGAGTGTTGCATCTGGACTTGGCAGAGCACAGCGATCCCAGCCATACATCATTGGGGAGAACGTGCACTTGGGTAGCACATTAGAATAATACATTATTAGACCACTGTTGCTATGGTGATGTATTAGGGCAATATATCATTAGATACCTTTCATTGATGATGTATTACTCCAAACATGGCTCCTGCCAGCACCAGCACAAGGGCCACAATGGAAGTCTTGCCTTTTTGTAGAAACTCTACCCCTTCCCTAAGGAAAAAAATCCAAGTTTAATGGCTTCATTCAGGGCATACAGGGCAAGGGCTGGCCTGGGGCACCTCTTCCTCTCTCCTCAGATCCTTTACAAGTGAGGTTTGCTCTGTGCTGAGCCACTTGCTGTGTTACCTGGGGACCCAGTACCTGCACTTTAGTGCATTTGGGCAAAAGGACCTTCCTGTGGCTGTGAGGCAGAGGGACAAGGTCTGCCCAGGCCCTGCGCTGAGCTACAGGAGCTGAGGCATTAGTGGGTGCCTGCCGTTCCAGGTCCTGCGCTCCCCATGTCCATCACACTGTGTGCTCGCGCAGGGACCAGGTCTACATGGGGCGGGAGCACGCTCCAAGGACACTCGTCTTCTGGTCCCCAGGTGGCCAAACATGCTGGTGGCATGTGCTGGTGTCCAGGCCTGTGGCAGAGAAGACAGACCCAAAACAGAGCCCGGGGCATGGGTGGCTGCTGCTGCTCACCTTCCCATGAGCTGCATTGCTTGCTGTCAGCTGGGCTCAGTTCCCTCGGGATCACTCTTCCCACGCAGACGTTGCTGGGTGAACTGCACCTTGCTGGGCCAGGTCTTTCCCTGGGTTCAGGACATGGGCAGATGCTACCATTTGTTGGCCCAAGTCAAGAGGGACGTGAGCTGCAGCCAGTGTGCCATTTGCAGTCCTCCCAGGACACAGGAGGCCCGCAGCCTGGCATGAACCCAAGAGCTTGAGCCCCGGAGAGGCTCCAGCTGGCTGGGTCCTCAGGCACCCCCATGGTCTCCGCAGGGCTGCACTCTTTTCAGCTCAGCGGGCTAAATAAATTGCTTCAGCGACAAAGGCTCCACAGACCAGAATGGGAAAGCAGGTTGCTTTTGCTGCAAAGCATGCAGTGTGCATCTGATACAATTTTATTTTAATTAGTGGAGAAGAAAGTAGCAGAGTTAATAAGTATGCACTGCCTTTTGCAGGGATGTCAGTGCTGAATACCTGAAAAATGCAACCAAATCAGACAGAAAAATGCAAGCTGAGCAAAGGCTGACTGTGCCTGGGCAGTGGCACTGTAAGCAGAGGGCCAGGAGAGATTCCTTGGCCCCTGTGAGGTCCCACAGTCAGGCTCACTGCAAAGAAACAGTTCATGGAGCATGTAGTGGTACTTGGTGTGGAGACGCCCCAACTCTGCAGCCCCAGTCAGTGCTGTGCATCCTCTGCACCGGGGGACTTTTCAAGTGGCTGCTGAGAAAGCTCTGGCTCCCCTGCCCAGCTCTCATCTCAGGCATGACTATGCAAAGTGAAGGCTGCTGCTGAGGCTGTGCAGGTGCCATCATTTCCCTCCCCATCTTTTGCCCACGCCTTGAAGGACCTCAGTGTCCGCCCCCTTCCCTTGTAGGGGACAGTTGTGGTAGGGCTGCTCCTGGATCTCCCTCTCTCCAGCACTGCTTGGAGGATGCAGGTTCACAAGCAGCCCTGCGTGCAGCTGCTCATACATACAAGCTCGTGTTTGGGCAGCAGGTCTTCTGGGCTCTGTTCCCAGCAGTGTGGGCTAGTGGTTAGACCACTTAAGAGCCAGGCTGCCCCCACATCGCCCTGCAGATGCACACTTCCTTCCCTTGAAATCTCTGTGGGAGTAGAGTCTGCCCACTGAGGGCAGAGAGGGCAAGAATAAGAGGTTTGTTTGTGCAGACTTGAAGTGTGATAAATAATATTCCCCTGGAACTGCCCTGCTGCTGCTGGTTGCCGTTCATAATAATGATGTGTGAGATACTTTAGGAGAGCAAGACTGCGTTTGCCCTTGATGCCAATGCTTTTAAGGGTTCAGTGTGCTGCCCTGCTCCCAAGCACCATCTGCAGTGCTCTAAGCCAGGGCTGCTTTTAGGTTCTGAATCAATTGGATTCAATTAAGTGATAACGTGAGCCTGTGGGTAGAGAAGTGATTGCTTATCCCTTAATCAGCAAATTCTCCCCAGGCAGGGCAGAGTGGTTTGCCACCCAGTGTCCATGAGGCTTTAGGGCAGATGTCCTCTGGATTGGTGTTGCGGGTGAGAGCTCTTGCCTCAGGCCCCTGGAGCCCTTACCTCCTGCTGGTGCCTCCTGCCCTCCCTGCCAAGCTGTTGGTGGGAATGGGGGGCATCCTGCACCCACAGACTCGGCTACCTTTGCCCCCTGAGAATGCTACTGCTGGGCGGCAAGGCTGAGGGTGAATCCTTTGCTATTGGGGTTGCTGCCCCACGCTCCCCGGGAGAGAGGACCAGCAGCACAGAGCTGGGGCTGGGGATGCTCAGCACTGCCTGCACAGACAGGAGCAGCCCACTCAGGAAGCACAGGTACATTTGTTTAAGGCAGTCTCTTTTTTCACTCTGTCCTCAATGCCATGTTTCCACTGGGAGATGCTGGCAGCATCCACCCTGACATGTCTGGGAGCAAGTGTGTTAGGGAGGCTGTGGGCATCTTGGTAAAGCAGAGCTGGCTCTGCGCCTCTCCCCGCTCCTGCTCCATGGCCATGGGATGCACAGGGCACCTCGGCTATCTGAGGCCAGACCTGGCTGTAAGGGATTTCAGACATCAATAAACATCAGTGTCAAAAAGGACAGGAAAAGGTTATTTATCAGAAAACAGGCCAAGAAGCAGGATTGCAGCAGGGGTGACATGTGCTCTGGCCACGCTGCCAGGGCCGCATCCTGTGGCAGCTCAGAGGGGTCAGAGCCACCGCTCCAGTGCTGCTCGCACCCCCACACCAGCTGAGAACCGTGTCCTGGCCCTGCAGCTCCCGCGCTGTGCCCAGGGCCAGGCTGTTGCCACCAGCCATGGCAGCAGCCCAGTATTTCTCTCACTTCCTCCGGTGTAATTAGGACTCTGTAGAAGTGACAGTCTCCTCAGAGCAAGGCAGGCTTGGAGGGGGCTGAGGCTTCAGAGTGAGCCCTGCTGCCCAGCAGTGCTCTCCGGGCTGCTGGGCTCCCTGGGCTGGGGGAGCTGGTGTTTCTGTGCAGAGACCAGGGGCTCGTTTTGCAGCTCCCTGGCAGCCGAAACTGTTTGTGGGTATGTGCTTGTGAGTCTGCGTGTATGTGAGTAGCGTGGTGGAGATTTAAGAGAACAATGTTGTAGAAAACAAGAGTAGAAGAGGTTATTAATTTTCAGGTTAACACCAACAAGAGGAGAATACGGAGTTGTTGTTGCAGTGTTGATCTGTTTCTGGTGACTGTCTAGTCAAGACCCCCATGTGCACGTGGCTTCGTGTTTCTCCTCTGCTGCCGCAGGGGACGCGCGGGGCTGTGCCAGTGCTGTGTGTGCAGCTGACTACAGCCCCGCTGACCACAGCTCGAAGGACCCCCAGGAGGCACGGTGCTGCAGACCTCGCCTGGGGAGGTGCGCACGGGATGGGCGCAGGACGTCTGGTGGGACTCCTGGTGCTGGGGCTGTTCCATAACACATGGAGGCCTCAGGGATGCTGCCAGCACATCCCTGACAAGACTGGGAGGTTCTGCATCCTTCAAACCTCTCCTGACGCTGCAGTTCAAGGTACAGCCCCAGTGCTGTACCCTTCCTCCCCCCCCATCACCTGCCTCTGATTAGAGCCCTCAGAACAAACCTGCTAATGCCTTTCCCAGGCTCTCGCCCCCACACTTTTGCCATATAAATCACTATAATTAAAGTGTTTGGAAAATGCTTTGGGAGCCCAGACAAGCATCCCCACATGCTACACACCCAGCTCGGCAAGCCCGGCTTCCTGCTGCACCCACCGCGCTGCCCCGGGCGCTGCATCCCTTCCCTCCCAGAGCGCCCGGCGGGACAGGAGCGAGGACGGTTCCCAGGCTGTGCTGGCCCCGGGCCTGCCTACAGCCTGGCCGCGGCTGCACCGAGCAGCCTCCCCCAGCCGAGAGGGGCTCAGGAGACGGGACAGGACCCCCCGCAGGCCTCTGGCACTGTGAGCAAAGCCTGGACAAGGCGGCCGGCGAGAGGACACAGGGTGCTGGGGCTGCTGGGGACGTTGCCACTGTTCACGCCTGTTACAGGCTCAGAGACCTGGTGTGCTCCGCTGGCTGCTGGCACTGGAGCACAGAGGAACCTGGGGAGAAAGACCTGTCGGGAGAGCACGGAGGGCATGGCATGCTCCACCGTGCACCGGCCCTTCTGCTAATTACAGGCGAAGGAGCCCCGGCGGCCCACCCACGGCCACTTTCTCGCAGGTGCAGAGGTGGCAGCGGTGGTGAGCCCCAGGGTGCAGGCATGGCTGGCGGGTGCTGAGCCCGGGCAGGGAGCACAGGACTGCTCCAGGGACCGGCAGGGATGGCCTGGGCACTGTGGCAGGGTCACAGGTCCCCCTCCTGCGCGGCTCTGTGGGCAGGAGCAGGTCCCATCCTGCCCTGAGCCAAGGCATGAGGAGCCTGAGAGGCTTTGTCCCCAGCTGTTTAACTCGGAGCTGAACTGTCCTTCAGGAGCTGGTGCGAGCCACTACCTGGGGGAGAAAAGCCATTTTTCAAGCCATGGGCAGCAGCATCCACAAAACATTAATTTTTAACAGTGAGCCCCTGGAGTGAAGACCAAAGCAACTATGTGAGGAGGCAAAGGGAAGAAGCAGAGCAGCCCACGAGGAGGGGAGAGCTGCGTGGGTGGGAGCGGTGTGGGTGTGCGGTGGCTCTCCAGGAGACCCTGGAGCAGGGCTGAGTGGGGACCTGCTCATGTGCTGCCCAGGGCACAGCAGCTCCCGGCATGGGGGGAGCCTCTCGGGACACTGGTGTCCACGTGCAGGGAGGTGGCTTTCCGGGCTCAACCGAGTACAAGTAATTGCACGTGTGTGAACATCGCTGTTGGTGGAGGAAGTGCTGGCTGGGGGCCAGGAGGAACTGGGGCTGGAGCTAGTCATCAGTGCCCAGCTGGGCCCCGGCGTTTGCCACAGCAGTGGGGGTCATCTGCCAGCAGGACGGTCCCTGGCCCCGGGGCAGAGTGCGGCATCCCGGGAGCCATTCACCGGCTGAGCCCCTCAGCCCACAGTGGGCTGGGGCACCAGGCCATCGGCCACGCTGGGCTGCGGGGGGTGTGGGCAGAACTCAGCAGTTAAAGTCTCTCTGTTCTCATGCAACGTCCTTTTTGTCTTGCCTTGTGAAACAGGAATAACTGCAGCTTCTGGTCTCACTGCCCCTGGACCCGCCATCGCTCAGCAGCCTGGTCCACTCCGGGCCTTCCTCCAGTGATCCCCCCCAGACCACTTTTGACAGGTGTTCCCAGGCCCCTCGTCCCCACTCCTGAGCCCCATGTTTCTCTGCCCAGATGCCTCCAGCGGGTCCCTTCCCGCTTGTCCTCCTCGCTCGGCTGGCACTGGCTGCACCCTGTGCCAGGAATCTTTGAGTCACGCAGTCTTTCCTGTTCTGTTCCCAGGAGCCCCGCTGCTCCCCAGGTGCCAGCACTGCTGGCCCTGCCACCGCAGCCCCAGTGCCACCCTGCAGCGAGGGCACCTTTCGACCCAGCAGCCCAGCCGCTGCTGCTGGCGTCGAGGGTGTGGAGCCAAACAGCCCAGCCCTTTCCCTTGGGTTCCACTCCAGAAATGGGAGCCCATTCCCTTCCAGCCCCTGCCTGCTGACTTGCAATAGCTGGCGAGTACGCTGCTGGCAATGCCTGGGAGGCTAGCAGACACTGTCTGAGCCGCCCGGTCCGGGCAGATCACAGCCAGCCCCCTGCCTGCTCCAGCCCCCTGCCCACCTGCACCAGGGTCTCCGCGCATGGGCACTCTGCGTCCCCTTCACCTTGACGCTCCCCCTCAGCTTCACCAGTCACCTGACAAGACTGAGACCCACATGTGAGGGTCTATGGGCTGTGCTTGAACAGTCGGCACCAGGGAGTATTTCACAGGCTGACAGAGTCTGTGACCATGTGAAGGTCTGTCTTTTGCTGCCACTTTCCCTTCCCCAGCAGAAAGGGTTCAGCAGCCCTGCTCTCCGTGCAGACAGCGCTCGGCCCTGTCTCAGCTCCTGCTCAGCATGTATTTTTCACCTTTTAATGAAAGCAACTGAACTGTCTGAAGTTGCCTCTCAACTCTTCTCTGGGGCTTGGATTGCCAAGAAATGATTGACGTGTTTAATAGAGGCAGTGGGTGCAGAGGAATCTGGCAGGAGGCCAGCCTCCCGATACACAGAGGACACTGCCGTTCCTGCTCAGGTTTTCTGAGCTCCTGCTCTCTCGGAACCAGCTGTCCTGTGCGGGGAGGTTTCACACTCGCTGGATAGCCGGTGAGCTCAGAGCAGCCCTGGGAGCGGGGCAGAGTCTGAGCCACAGGGAAGGTGAGCGATATCCATGCAGGTACGAAGGTTTTGGGCAGGCAGGGGTTTGCAGGGGCTGCAGCGCACAGCGCTCAGCACAGACTGGGGAAGCCAAGCCTCTCTCAGTGCCTTTCTGGGTTTTTTTCACCACTGCTTTGAGATGTAAGTGATCTTGTACCCATACTGAGTGGGAATGTGTATGGCGGATACTTGCATGTTTTGCATATACATTCTCATGTGTGAACCTGCATGTGAGAGTTTTTCTCTTACATTTCCTGGAGAGAAACCCCTCTGCCATGCATAGACTAGTTAGGGAACAGCCCACACCTCTTGCATTCAGCATACACACCTCTGCATGCACGCTCCTAAATGCACACATATATGCTCACGTATGCATGCAAGTGTTCACCCTGCACCACCACGTCCCGACTGAGCAGTTGGCACATGCAGTGTGATACTTGTATGCAATGCAAATGTCAGCCTGCGCTAACCCATTACTTAGCAGTAAATAATAGTTATTACTTCACTCAGACAGCCTCCCCTTAGCAAAGGAACAATTTGACAGCCAACTCCAAGGTTTTGGCCAGTACAATCTGAAGGCTTTAATTTCTCCAGCCTTCCTGGGAGGTGTCAGAGGGTGACCCTTAGCCATTTCTTAAGCTCAGGAGCAGAGTTAGGAACAAAGCCCCCGGTCAGTGCCTGACCACGGTATCTGACCTTGGCTTAGCTTTATCCCATTGAAAGGCACCATGAAGCCAGTGCTGATATTGCTCATATCTATCTACAGCAGAGGGAGCTCCCTTGGGTAGTTTCAGAGGGGCACCCATTTCGGACATCTCTGGAGAGTGACTACCAGGAGCAGGCTAGATAATGGGTTTCTTGTGCACTCAGTGTGTACATTGCTCATCCCGTGGAGCTTCCCATCTCCTACAGATATAAAGGGCAATTCATGAAGCTTACACAGGCTTATTAAAATATCATTGTGAAAGGGTGACATAAATACCTGAACAGAAGAGAATAGAAAAGATTTGTCACATTAACCAGAGACTTATAAGTCTTGTTTCCTCTTCCTTGTGTCTTCTCCCCATAGGAGTATAACAGTCATTTATTATCACGCGTGGAAAAAAGCCTTAGCCGTTTGGAGAATATGCTGGTTTCTTGCAGGAGAGCGAAGCCACTGTATCTGACTTGCAATCTGACGCAGGCAGGCTGGTGAAGTGAGTGTGCCTGGTGCTCAGATGCCTGGCACATTCTTTCAAATAATGCCAAATGAGCAGCATTATCCTGAAAGCAGTGCAGCCTGAACCTTGTTTGTGTGGCCATGGCAAGTGTGGGCTGGAATACAGCTCAGGCTATTACCATGTAATGAACACAACAATTACTCTGTAAGGGGGGAGAAAGGGTTAGGGCTAGATAGAGTCTTAAGAATAAAGGCTTGTTTGGGAGAATTATTCACTGGGTCCCTGCTGTAGGTGGACGGCAGCAGATTAGAAGGAAACATTATCTCTCAGGGCAAGTTCAGAAGGACAAATGAAGCCGAACTGGCACGGACTGAGAGTCTTGATACATTATTCTCTTTGCTCTACAGATCTGTGAGAACAAAGTGCTCAGTGTAAATGCTCACCAGAGACTTTTTTTCCCTATAGGACCACAAAAGTTCAGCATGAGACGAAGGGCCACGTGTTGGCTATTAGTCCACTACAAAGAGCATTTGAGTTTAGAATTTAGAGTCTCATAAAAACATTATTGTCTGCATCCTGGGACATTTGTTTGTTAGGGCAACACGGACTGAAAAAATGTGACCTTCTGCGCAGCTGTGTGCCTCACTGCTCTTGTCACTGCTGGCCCACCTCAGGGGCCAGCTCAACCATCAGCGAGGAGCAGCTCCTGGACCAGAGGGACACCAGCCGCCAGAGCACCTCGCAGGAGGAACTGAGCTTGTCCTTCCTCGGACTCCTTCTGAAACAGGTCTGACACCTGCTTCTGGAAGAGATGCAATGGGAAGGCTGACCGGACTCGAAGTGGGCCCACCTGGACCCCTGCTCATCCACCACCTTTGCAGTGCTAGAAGGCAGCAGGGAGGTATGCATTGCCCTCAGCAGGTGTGTAATGCTTGCAGCTTGTACGGGCTTATAATCAAATCTGCTTTGGGGCTGTGTCCTGTCATCAAGGTGAAGAAGGATTTTTGCCCCGATGAACAGTTGGCCTGATATATTTTGTTGGGGCAGGAGGTTGCACCTTACCCAGAGGCCTTTCACGCTACGTGGAGCAAGGCACAGGACACACGCTGTGGAGTGGTACCCGGTAGCCTCCGTCGACATTTCTGGCTATGCTCTGCTCACTTGCGTCTGTGGTTTATATGTTCACCAGGTTTGAGGCGAGGAAGAAGTTTACATCCAAGTGAAAATGCGAAGGACTATAGAGGTCTTGCCTTCCTCTGCCCCAGGGGTCACGATTTTTCTCTTGGGATCACCCAGGCATCTTTCCCCTCATCACTTCTCTGCCATCACCAAAGCTCTGGGCGGGGGTGAACCTCCTGCTTGAGGCTGCTGTGGCTCAGCCACCTTGGGACTGAAATGCCAAAACCCAGCCTGAGCTGCTGGACTCAGTTTTGGGTCTCTGAGTGAAATGCAGTGGATGGCAGCATGCAGGCAATCAGAACACAGGATCTGACAGTCCCTCCTGGACTTGCAGTCTGGAATCAACAAAATTATGGACAAACAGTTGCAAGTACATCTATGACACTTCTGGGTTGTAAGCTTTTTGCTGCCTTCCTGGTTTAGAACAATTTTGACAAAAATCATCCATATGATTTGGATATAGTTAAGCCCATGGCTAGGCTTTATAAGATGCTTGGCAATCTATGGGACAGTTTTTAGAAGCATTTTGTTTTGCATTTGGATTGTCTTCCAACTAACATGATGATCAGCTTTGGGCTTAATCAGTACTGGAAGGAAGGTTCCAAGGACTGTCTTTCTTTTGCAGCAGGAGACGTGGGACTCAGCAGGGCCACTCCAGGACTGAGGCTGCCCTGAGATGCTGCCGGGTGGTGCCGTGAGCTACAGGCAGGCAAGCAAGCTCAGTTCAGAGCAATTTGCATTTCCTCCCCCAGATCTGCTTGTCCTCCTAGCCTTCCAAGGCAGCCTGCACACAGCAGCCACCGCTTCCTCCAACTGCGCTACAAGAAGGAGCATGTGCTTTTAAAAGGCTAAAAAAAAGGTGGAACATATTATCTGTTCACAAAGCCAGTGTAAACATTAAAGAATCTGTGAGGGGAAACGTCTCTGATGATGTCTTTTCAGGAGTGTGGGAGAAAAACCCATCCAAAGGCTCTATTGAGGAGTATGGCCAAAAGGCAAGCAATGCTTTGAAATTGTTCAAAGCCACAGCTCAGAAGTCTTTCTGGGACTGCAATGGGAAGCAGCTGTCCACCTGTCCTCAGAGTCAGCTAACAGGTCACTTCAGCAAATCCACAATTTAAATAAAAGAAAGTGAATCCCAGAGAGAGCTATTTGAAAATGAAAGGCATCAGATGTGAGGATAGACGCGGTATGGCTGGATGGCAGAGGACCTGGCGAGCTTTGGCTTAGAGAACGAGTGTCTGTGCGATGCCAGCAGAGGACAGGTATCCCGGGTACTTCTGATGGTGCGGCCACAAGCGCCTGCCCTGCAGGGATGGGAAGGAAGCCTCCATGCCCCTGTCTGCAGGGCGCAGAGCAGCCTGGGCCCTGGGAGACCCTCCTGCCCTGCCCCACCAGTGTGCTCGGGCTGGGGAACCTTGTCGCTGCTGTCACAGGCCGAAGTCATGGCCAGGCTGAAAGAGGCATCTCCAGAGAGGCTGAGAACTGAACCCTGCCCTGGGAGAGAGTCATGGGTTTGGGGGACTTGTCTGCTGTGCTCCTGGGCTGTACCAGGGAAGAAGGACAGCAGATTATTAAAAAAGCTGAGGAGATACTTTGATTGATAAAGGCAAGCAAAACAGTCCGTGGAGTTATGTAATGCAGCTCTGTTGAAACAGCGCAGGAAAGTTGTCTTGTGCCAATAAATCAGGCGGTGGCCACGGAGGAGCAGATGTGGATCACACCTTGCTTCATATGCCCTGCAGTGTTTTCACTTATTGTTCCAGTTTTAAAGATTAATGGCACTCAGAGATGAGTATTATCTACGCTTCCATTTCACACTTGTTATCAGAAGGGCTTTTTTTCAGCATAATTAGCATGGATCAGATTTTCCAAGTGGCTCGGCAGGCTTCCTGCTGTACCTTGGCTACCCAGGACCCCTGGGACATCCCACTACTGCTGCTGGGCATGCTGGGCCCTGGGTCCCCACAGCGCCTTGACCCTGCGCCGAGAAGAAAGCCAGGGCTGGAGGCACCCAACCAGGGTGCAGGGTAGCTGCCCCCGACCCGTGCTGCTGCCTCACTCGCTCACTGCTCCGGGACACACGTCCTCATCGGAGGGGCACAAGGCAGGTCAGGATGGCTAACGGTGAGCGGTCCCCTCTGCCCTGCCCGGCAAAGACAAGCAGCCAGGTGGCAATGGCTCCCAGGACAGGACACAGCAGCCCCGCCAGCACGGGCTGCCAAGACCCAGGCTGCGTGCACCCTGCGCCCGCAGCCCCAAAGCCAGGCAGCTGCAGCAGGCACACAGAGGGCTATGCCCTGCCCGCCCCACTGCCCATCTGGAGCCCCCAACCCCTGGGAGCCGCTGCTCCAGCTGACCCTCCAGCAGCGGGGCTGTGAGAAGACACAGCTCTGCGCCCTGTGCCAGGACATCCCTGTGGATCCTGGGGGATGAGAGCTGGTGGTACATCTTGCCTTGGGTCTGAGTAGCCTTTAAACATGGAGAGAGAAAGATCACTGCCTTCTCCTCCATCAAGCAGAGCTGCAGCTGCCGCTGCCCAGAAACAAGGGTGTCCTGAGCTGGGCTGCCAGGACTCCCCACGTTCTGGCACAGCACCCCAGAGCTGCAAGGGGCTGACAGCCTCTCTGTCTTTAAACAGGAGGAGAAAAGGCTCTCGCTGTGGTGGATGGACCAGGGGCAGGTGCTGGTGCTCACCCAGCCTCTGGCCGGCCCAATCAGCCGAGGCTGCAGAAGCCTTAAAGCCCCTGTTGTGGCTGCTGGGGTGCAGGTGGGGGTTGCTTTGTTTCAGGCTGCTTTGTGTTATCTGAGTGCTGGTGCATAGGTGCTCAACAGAAGATTAGGGCATGGGGTATTTGATGCCTGAAGGAGTAATGGAGGCGGGTTCCTTGTTCTGGGAGCCCAGCCTGGCTGTGGGGCAGGAGGGTCGGGACAGGTATGGAGAAGGAGGTGGCTAGGGAAGAGAAGCCTGCTGGCATCTTCCACTGTGCTTATCTGGGACTACCAGCATGTTGTTAGGGCTTGTGCAGGCTATGTGTGCTGTACCTTGCAGGTAGGTGTGTGAGAGATGCAGGTGTGTGGGTTAGTGTGTGCTGTGTCTGCCTGCATGTGGAGGTGTTGGGGGGTCAGTGGGGAGCACTCAGGCTGTGGGGTGCTTGTTTTGGGCTGCCACTGGGCTAGAGAAGCCCAGGGAGCACAGTGCTGAGCTCTGTGCTATGTACAATCAAGCTGTGATCGTTTCTATCATGAAGATAAACTGGCCATTGTTGCCAAAAATAAATGTTAGTGTTCCAAATCCACACTTCAATAGCACCAGCTCATTAGAGATGCATATCATTTGGCTCCAGTCCCACACCTTCCAGCTCATTATAAATATGCAGTTGCTGCTGGCTCTACCCCAATCATCTCTGCAATCAGAGCTTTTAATTAGGTTAATTAAATTGTATCAAACCTCACAGGGATGCAGTTCACTGATGCTGATGAGGCAGCCAAAACAGACCTTAACTCTAGCTCTAATGAAGGCCCTGCTGCAGCTAATGACAATGCATAATAAATTAGAGTTTCCCTAGAAAGGTGCATCAGGGCTTGTGCTTCAGTAAATGATGATCTATATGCACTAACTTATTGTTTCAGTCTTTAGGTCTGCCAAGCCAGGGCCATCCTGGGAATATGTTCTCACTAAATAATGGGCTCCTACCTGCTCAAAGCAATGCTGCTCACCTTGGCTTTCTCAAGGCACTAAAAGCTTCAAGTACAGAACTGTAGAAATGGCAAAGCAAATATTTGCTGCTTTCACCTTGCACAGCACTTGGTCTGTTCTGGTGCCTGGCTTTTCCCAACAGAGGCAGCGGTAGGTATTTATTTATTTGAAACCCTCTGTAATTGAATTTGGGCAGGAACATTCTGTTTGGAAGGAAATGGGGGGGCTGTGTCCAAGTGTGCGGCAGCAGGAATGGGGATGATACGCTGTGCCAGGCTGTTCCCGGCTGTTAGCAGCTCCTGTGCTGCTCCCAGCCAGGTGGGGAAAGGTCTGGGTGGCAAAGGAGCCAATGGAAAAGAGAAGTTTAGGGCAGCCATGCTGAGCAGCAATTAGACATGCCTGATTTACATCCTGCTCTTTCAGCTCCCTGCTGTGAAGCTGCTTGGGCTTGAGTGGAAGAACTCCACCATCCTTTTCTTCTTGGTGCCCTCGGGCAAGTCACCTCAGCTGAACCTCACTGTAAGGACAGCAGGGTCTTAGTGACAACCAGAGCCAGGGCAGTCAGCCCTGCCAGCTGGAGACGCCTGCGATCCCACAGCCAGGCCACCGTCCCGCTGGTGACCACGGGGCAGCCACATCCGGACGCGAGCGGGAGCTGCTGGGATGCTGGGCTTGTTCAATGACCAGGCTCACGGTGAGTGGACTCACAACGCGTGGCACAGCACCTATGGGCGTGGGCGGTGGGATGGGTGGGATCAAAACATCCCTGATCCGCTCTGCTGAAACAAAACAGTGAGGAGGGCTCTGCAGTTTCCAAGTGTCCTTATGGCTGTCGCAGACCTGGCAGTGGCTGCCCATGGGAGGCTGTAGAGCCTCCCTCAGCGTGTTGGCTTCTGGCTTTGTTGCCCCAGGGATGGGGTGAGATGTCCCCCTGTGCTGGTCTCCAGTCTGGTCAAGGCTCAGAAAATGGGGCCTACAGGAAACCACCTGTGAAGCCTAAGGGCTGGTGATGGTTCTCCTGCTAGTAATATATTGTTGCAGTTGCCTAGAGATAATCCTGAAAGGGTTTTAATGTAGCCTGCTATTAACTTTTATATATAGTCATTATCAATTGAGCTCTTCAGCCTGAACAAGGAATTACATGAAATTATTATACGGCACAATATTACTCTGAGTCACCTGAAACCTGAGCTGTGAATCTGTGGGGTATTTTGATATCTGTATCTTGCAAGCTGCAGGGAATCTCCTTGCTAAAGAACCTGTTGGTTCAGCCTTTGATACTATAATTATCACAAGCAGAAAATAGCTGTAGGCTGTTTCTCTCTGTCCTTCCCCACGAGGGCCCAGTTAGAGGATGGCAGATCCCACCAACGTCTCGCTTCAAATCTTGCACTGCAGTTGAGTGGGCTGGCTGTTTTGTTCGGTTATAAGGTACTGACTCTTCCCAGACCCTTGCAGAGACATTTCAGTGCTTTAGGATGCCCCCTCCCTGGAAGTGTTCAAGGCCAGGTTGAATGTAGCTCTGAGCAACCTGGTCTAGTAGAAGATGTCCCTGCTCGTGGCAGGGGGGTTGGAACTAGATGATCTTTAAGGTCCCTTCCAATCCTTACCATTCTATGATTCTATGAAACTAAGCTAAGGGCTTTGGGAGTCAAACCAAGAGCAAGGTCTGACAGATGAGCTGAAGAGAAGGGTTTGGCCCTTTGCAATGTGCCCAGGAGGGAGCTGCTGGGTCCGGGGACTGACACACAGGGTCACCGCCCTGCACCAGAGCCGTCTGCTGCCGTACAGTGGCAACCATGTGCTACAGCCCTAGCCACAAATGGTCTTCTTTCTTAAATATCTCTTGGAGATAGAGGCTTTTCCAGAACCTCCTGGAAAAGATGATTTCCAGCCCACATTTGTTCCTGGGCAGTTCATACACAGTTGTGTCTGTGCCAGCACTTTTCTCTCCTATAGGTATTTTCATGCTATTTGCTGTCTGTAAGCTTTTTAAGGCACTTGTACAGCTTTTATCTTGCTAGGTTGAAGGAGCCAAGACCTAGTCCTGTTTGTAAGATTCTCTAAAATTCCTTCTGCAACTTGGAGACTCTTTCATCTGCCCCATTGTGGACTAATCTTTCTTGAATCTTGGTGACTTGCACATGGTGTTCCAGATGAAGTCTCATGACAGCCCTGTGAGATACTTCAAGTATTGCCTCCCTGATATATTGGCTTTTTTCCTCTGGCAGCCTGAAGACATTCCGTAATTGCACCCACAAATTTTGCCTTTTTCTTTTAAATGCAGAATTAGCATTAACAAGGATTTGTGCAAGTGCACACAGCTGTTGTATGAATAAGCACCCAACTTCCCTATTAAAGGTTAATTGTGAAGTTGAGGGGAGAGTCCAATGCTCTCCATAAAACACTCCTTGCCCTTGTTTTTTGCCTCAAATTTGTCATTGTTTTGGAGTGTGATATTAGATGTGGGAAGCTGTTTTCAGATAGCTCCTGTCCAGTTTCTTTCAAGACGTGAAATGGGACTGGGGACCTTCCTGCAAAGTGGCCAAACAGAACCTGTGCACCATTTTTTCTCCCCACGCTTTCAAAAATGCATAGGATTGTCTGACAAGGAAAATCAAAACAGATTCTCTTTTCCATCAGGCAGCCCATTTCCCATTCATCTGCGCTGTAGGGAGCCAGGTCTTAGCACCAAAAGATAGTGCTTAACCTATGAAGGCATTTTCAGTATTAACTGCCTTAATGTTTCTCTGGACACTGAGCCGCAGTAATACTGTGAAACACAATGATGGATGTTGGTGAGATAAAAGAACTTTGTTGGGTTTGCTCTTTGAGATGGTGCAATTTTTTTGCTGGGAGCTGTTGGGAGCTCTGCAGGGCCGTACATGAGTCAGCCCTGTCTGCTCAGGTGGACGTTCAGTTGTCAGCACCCACCAAATCCTTGAATGTTGCAGGCAGGAGCAAGTGAAATGTGTTCGTGCATAAGAGCTGCCACCTTCTTTGTCTGTTGTGGCCACAAGATAATAAACCACTCCACAGCTGACTGGATTTGTACCTAGGCTTTTGTGGTCAGGGTCCAGCAAGAAGTCTGCTCGATGTAACACCACAGATGTAATGGGGGTCTGGTTTCCCTTTGTTAAGACTTTCATAGTTGCCCAGGGAAAAGTCACTCAGAACAGGTACCGCTTTTGCTCCTCGTATCCTGTACAACGAACGTGAGACTCGTGTCTTCATTGAAAGCTTGCAGCTCCTGCGTGCCGTCAGGCAGGAGGAGAGAACTACCACCAGGAGACTCAGCAGTACAGCACTCGCGCTGTGACTTTCGCTGGCAAGAGCACTGACCACTCAAACCTTGCAGCTACCTGCTGCATCACATTGTGTCTTGCTCCTTTACTGGGAAGAGAGGGCTCTCTTCCAGGGATTAGGCCATTTGCGCCCATTGCCACACTCAGTCTGCCAATGCGATCGCAGGCGCACCAGGTATTTCGAGCACCAGGCTAATTAGCTGTTCTTGTTCGGGTTGTCACTTTTCAGCTCCTGCCAGACAGTAATTCTTTCAGTGTCTTCCAACAGAATTGCTGTTTTTCTTTCCCATCCTCTTCAGAAACTCTCTCGATGCAGGTAATATTAATCAGGGATAAGGATCAAATATTTATCTGTTTGAATCTCAATCTAAAGGAGACATCACTTCAAAGACACCCGGCCAGTGCAGAAGGGACCTTGATGTACGTTTTAAAAACAATCAAAAAGTCCCCCAAAAAGATCACAGATAGGTGAAATTGACAGTTTTAGTTCTTAAAATCTAGCTTGCTTTTCATTCCTCTTGCTTTCCGTATTTCTCTAAATATTGTCAACTTATATCTTTCAAAACCAGTGAATTACGCTTCTAAAATCTTCGGGTTCTATTCAAATCAATCACGGAAGCAGCGAAGCCTCCTCTCCGGAGCTGGCTCTGCACCCGTGAGGAATGCCTGCCCTCGACCGGCGAGAACCGGGCACTCTTTGTGTCCCCGGGCTGCAGGAACACGGAGCTGAGCGGGCCGGGAGCCGCTAGGGGCCTGCAGGCCGGCTGCGAGCCGGTAGCAGCGGGGAGCGCAGAGAAGCGACCGGGTTCCGTTCGGTCCGCGGGCGCACGGCGGGCCCGAGGCCCCGCTCCCCCCGGCCCGGCCTGGCCCCGGAGCGGAGCGCTGCTGCCCCCT
>Ga0065711_1009281_pt1 | contig 22310 bp, 19 predicted proteins | sample Hoacrofraction12_FD_59098 | JGI IMG/M metagenome (GOLD analysis project Ga0065711, IMG submission 59098) | Hoatzin crop microbial communities from Cojedes, Venezuela - Epithelial fraction 12 v2 (version 2) | ecosystem: Host-associated > Birds > Digestive system > Esophagus > Crop | place... | reverse complement strand
ATATTCAAGACCCGCCTGGACAAGGTCCTGTGCAGCCTGCTGTAGGTGACCCTGCTTTGGCAGGGGAGTTGGACTAGATGACCCACAGAGGTCCCTTCCAACCCCTAACATTCTGTGATTCTGTAATTAAGAACAATCTGCCACTAGAACTGCTCAAAAGTTAAGAGTTAGAAGACAAAATATTTCACTGACGCAAGTGTAGAAGTAGTCAGTTGCGGTTTGTGCTTCTGGCAATATCTTTTTCAAGAGACCAAGAGTCCCCTCCACGATCAGTGATTTGACCTCACTGTTTTCTCTGATGGACAGTAGGTTTGGAAAATGCCTGTAAAGCAGGAGAATGTCTTTATGCCTATTTTTCATTTGCGTATTTACTTCTACAGAAAACTCAGGAAGACAGTACACTTTAAGACACCCTAAGCATCAAGCAAATAAATGAATGACTGTATAGAAACAATAAATGATTACCTTCAAGTGTTTCTCCCTCTCCAGAAAGGGCCTCTCCTGCTCCAGAGGCATACAAGGCAGACACAGTCAACGCATACCTAGTGGCTTGGTCTAAGCCTTTCAGCACTTTCGAGGTAGTGTCACCTTTCACAGTCACTTCCTTAGTTTCACCTCCTGCCACTGGAGTGTATGTTATAAAGTACTGCTGCACTTTGCCAGGAGCAGCACCCCAAGACAGCTTCATTGTTGATGTTGTAGCATCAGAAACTCTCAAATTTCTCGGATTTCCTCGGACTGCACATGTCAAAAGATGTTGAAAACAAATTGAAGTAAGCTTCATTTCTTGGTTTATTTCTTAGATTACCATAACATCAGTCTTAATGCCGAAAAAATAATTCCTGAATAGCCTGCACTAACACTGCTACTGTATAACTTTACTGTCACAAAGATTGTACAGCTCCATCCCCACCCTCCTCAGACAAAAATGTCCAATAAAGTCTTTTTCCTCCTATTTCTTTCTTTCTATTAAAATAAGCTCAATATTGGAACACTTCTCCATACTAGCACCTGAATATATGCTTAATTTCAACATGCCAAGATCCACGTTGAAGTCGCTGTCTGCAGAATCAAGTCAAAGACCACTAATGAAAAGTGAAGTTAACACATCATGACTTCCTACAGAGTTTTTTTTTATGATAGTTTTTCTGGTTTCTAACATTTAAAATCTCAGTGAAGTTTCACCAGTGATCAGGACATTTGTACTGTCTCTGTACTCTTCGGATTTTGTTTCATAAGGCATGACACCTTTTAAGGATCATACATTTTGATACAGGCTAAAGCTATAGTGATAACTTTCATCAATTAAATGTTTCATTCATTCCTTGCTAGCCTTTCAGAACAAAGTGCAAACAGCGTCTGAATTTGCTGAAAAGAAAGATAACTTATACTATTGACAATGTGAAGAATGACGAGGACAATCAACTAAAAACACAGATTCTTCACCCAAGTTACCTTGCTATATTAATTGTTGCAGGTCCAAAAGACTATGTTTTAAAATGAAATATTAAAATTCTGGTAAATTATATTGTCTTAAATTACCTCTCAACTAGGCTTGAGTAATTTTATAATTCCCTATTCATCTGGGATAATACATATGGCCAATATGGGCTATTCTCTTTTCAGTATGAATATGTCAGCACGCACGGAGTTCTTCTTCAGCTTACTACATTCACAGCACTGATCATGTACCTTCATCAGTTTTTGCATATCCACTCAGCGAATTCCCAGGCCCAGACTGATACTCTGGAATAACAGACACTTCATATCTTGTATCTTGGATCAAGTTCTGCAGAGTAGTTGATCTTTCATTTGCCGAGACAGTCACTTGTCTCCTTTCTCCTCCAGGAAGTGGTCTATATACAAGCCTGTACCGTAGGACATTTCCTGGAGCTGGAGTCCAGCCAACTACAAAACTATCAGTGGTTTCATCTGTTATCCTTAAGTTTCGAGGAGCACCTTTCACTAGAAAAAATATACACATATAACTTGTAAACATTTGCTTTTAATCAAGCAGAATCTGATGTGAAATCATTTCAACCATTCTGTTTGCTCCTCCAGTTTACCAAAATAACAGCATATATAGCCCTCCCACTGATTTAAGGTACACAAACCATTAGTCATTTCTGAAAATTTAGGGCCAGAGCTACAACCAGCAGTGTAACAAAGTTGTCCTCAAAAAGTACATTAATCACAGTTTATACAACCACTTCTGAAACTTAAGGCAGTCTGACTGTACTTAGTGGTAACAGTAGAACTGAATTGTGTAAGGGACATCTTGGCACAGTGGGGAAATTTCTTAACAAACTGTCTAGGTTTCTTTGCTGTGGCCATTTGCTTCTGCACCACCTCCATTTACAGATCCTTGTCAGATACACCTGACTACACACAGGGAGATCTGCTGTTCTAAAGAAATGATCAGGGTAAATGCAACAGGAAAAAAAAACAACACCAAAACTATTCTGTTTCTTCAAGCTTAATTTTCACAATAAAAAAATGCATTAATCGCAATATGAGTTGCATCTAATATTTTAAAAAGGCTTCTGAATTAAGTCTCAAACTCAAGGACAATAAATAGTTTGTTATCTGAAAAACTAAGGAAAAACTGCCGTGAATTATTTGACCTAGCCTGCTCCTTGACAAAAGATACAGCTGCTCAGGTCATTTCATACAATCTCAGTGGGCACACCAAAGGACTTGACTCTTCAGCATACATTAAGATCTACTGTACTGCAAGTTCCCTAGAAGTTGGCAGCATTGTCATTTAGGCAAATTTTTTTTATTATTGACTATCTAAAGTATAATTCACATGGCACATTGTATGCCAAAAGCATTGTTTCTTTAGTGTTAAATTACAGACCTGTTATGAGTGGAACAATTAATAATCCTAGTTATAATGAAACAAACTTGTTTTCTACTAATTAGAAACACAATACTCAATTTGAAATTCTTTAACAGGCCAACACCAAAGTTAGTTGCCAAGAAAGCTGTCTGGCCCAAATTATTAGCTAGATCTGCATGGAGAGCTGCTGATGTTTACATAACTGCACAATTCTGTCTTCTCAGGCATGTTGGGATTTCATCAGATCAAGATGCTGACAATTATTTAAGGCAGTATCAGTTATAACCTGGGAACACTGATTATTGTTATCAAAGCTATTCCTTCTCCTGTCCCTTACACTCACAAGCTACATATTCTATCAGCCAAGAGTTTGTCCGTTTTCCTAAGGGAAAGTTATGTGTGGCCAAAACATTCTGACTGGTACAGTCATGGAAATACGCACACCAACAGTGAAACTTATCTTCCAAACTTAACATCCAAACTAAGCTATTTTAGAAATGTGTGTTTCTATCAATCCTAAGAGGAAAGAGCAATTAACAAATTTCCATGCCGCTTGTTTTGCTGCCTTGGAACCATTTACATCACCAAAGGTCACAAATGACAGCATGGAATAATGAAAACAAGTGGACTGATATTTTTAAAAGAATGATTTAGACTAGAGTGGGTTTTCAACTACTGGAATAGAAAATCAAATTTACTGTCATCCTTCTTTAAATCAGCAGAAATGCACCATGGCAACTCTATCAAGAAAATTACAGCTATCGTGCTTAAATTTACTGTCATTGATCACATAAACTCTCACTGACATTAATGGAAGTTTTGAATCACTAAGAGTTACTAGATCAGACCCATGAAGTTCTGATGAGAAACAGATGACCAAAAACTCAGCCCCCTTTAAGCCTATGGTATATAAAACAGAACATCTATTAATATAAGTTAGATGTACACACAGCAAATTACATAGGTACATGCTTGAATTTAAATATATTAAAGTCAACATGCATTTCTGCATCAGAGTCATAATTTTTAAACAGAATGGAACAGTTCAGTTGGAAGGGACCTACAACGATCAAGTACAACTTAAGTGTATATTAAGATTAATACATGCCAATGAATTTATTATTGACAACACACCACTAAAATAGGCCACTGCAGAGAAACACAGTATCCATCCAACTTTCAAGAAAAATAAAATCAAATCTTAACAATTTAATATTGACCTATTATGGGAATTTTATATTCTTAATAAACACATTGAGAGACAATAATGTTTATTCTCATCCTGCATACCAGTACAGCTTCTCAGCCTTAGCTGGCTGTTCCACTCATTGTCTCAAAGCAAACTCTCATTTGAACATATGACTTTCTTGTGTCTGAGAATAATGGGAAGCCTACCTTCTAAGGTGGTTTCTTCTCCATCCAAGGGAGGGCCATCACCATCTTCATATTCAGAAATCACACTGACTGTGTAAGTAGTTTCAGGTAGCAAGTTGGTGAGAACTGAGCTAGTACTTGCAGCTGGTACTGAAACAATGAATTCATCTCCACCGATGGCTACTTTATATTTAATGAGATAGGACAAAACCTCGGGTCCAGCAGGAGACCAGCTCACGTTGAAACTGTCCGATGTTACATCAGAAAAGATCATATTCTTTGCAGGTACATAGGCTGTATAGAAATTAAAATGCACAGATGAGGCATACTTGCTAGAATAGTTTTTAACACAAAGTCTCTAATATAAATAAAAAATGTCCCTCAATAATTTGATTTATTCTAATTGAACAGATATTTTGTTGTACATGCAACAGTATTTGTTTTCTATACTTGCTTAGAGCTACCAAATTTCATGAAGATCATATCTATGTTGTCTCAAATCCTACAACAATGAGTAGAAGCACCAACTCAGTGATTTCTAGATCAAATGACAACAGTCCATCTAAAAAAATGTACTTATGAAAACTTAAGTTAGAATTTGATGATCAAGTTGGGTTCCCTCTTTCATATGTCCCATTAACAGCAATAACATGACACCCTCAATGAGAACTAAGAATCCTTGTGATTTTTCAGATTTAGATTCAAAATATGACAAAATAAATCCCAGTATTTTTTCAGGAATGGAGTCAAAGGGGAAACAATTAACTTGACATGAGGCACAAACACAAACCTGACATCCTGGGCTTGTTTTGGTTGGCCTACTCAGCCTAACAGTGGGGATGTCAAGATTGCTTGAGCCCTCTAAAACAAAGGCTGCTTTGCTGGTTTGTTCCTCAAAGCTATCCTGAAACAAAAGGCTTATTTTTAAAGAGAGTGGGATTTTCAATACTGGGGACTATTCAATGTTAGTGTTCTACTAAGCGTAGGTAGGGACACTGATTGTGCAACTAATCATAAGTAACTTTAGCTGACCAAAAGTTGGTCATATAGAAATCTTTTAAATATTAAACACCATCCAAACTCACCAAATGTGGATGCATGTGAAGACTTTCATGTGCTACTCCACTTCAGCCTTTACAGGTAGATTAAGATTAATATCACCTAGCATCTGCTGTCTGGGTTTGTCTTGTCTAAGCCCATCTCAGAAGGCCATTCATTTTACCCTAAAAATTAATTAAATCACCCTCTGGAGGTGTCAGCATTGCTCCTTTGTCTTTGAAATTCTAAACAACAAGCTTACACTAGCTACCTCATTTTGGACAGCTAAAGAAGAATGGCCCTAGTAAGTAACAGTTTTACTCAAGACATTGAGTGTAACAGCAAAGCACATCCATTAAAGTCATTCTAGATAGACACATATTTTAATAGCTTTCTAGGTACCTAGGAGAGGAGGGAAAAAAAATACTTCTCCAACAACTTTTTCATCTCCACTTCTCCATTAATTTCCTCTGATGCTTTTCATATGTTTGAAAATGAGAACCAAATCCCCAGTTACTAAAATTATCATTTGTATATGGACAATTTCATCAATATCAGTTCTTTAGGTTACTACAAGCACGAAACATTGGTTCAGATCTTTTTTCATTGCATTTTCTACATTTCTCTAAGTAATAGGAGTTACTTACATTTTTTCCTTATAGCAGCCAGTTCCTGCTCAATCCGTAGGCAGACAGACTGTGTAAGTTCAAATGATATTCTTTGAAAAGCATCAAAATCTTCCACTGTGTAAACGTGGGTTTCAGCAGGAGGTGTCGCAATTGCTTCTAACTCTGTACGCACTGCATCCTTCACACCAACTGCAAATATTTCTACATCTGCATCCCTCAGCTTTATTGCAGGTTCTTTAAAAGCATCTGATGATTTTCCATCAGTAATAAGAATCATGACTCTCGGCACATTTGGTCTTGACCCTTTGCTGGTAACAAATACTTTCTCCCTCACATATGTCATCGCTTTGCCTGTGTTGGTAGATCCACCTCTGTAGGGGAAGGTGTTAATAGCCTGAATTATGTCTTCCACTCTGTTGTATCTGTTCAAAGAAAACTCCATATGGGGATCTCTGCTGTACTGGACAAGACTTATCTGTACTTTTCGAGGCGATATCTCAAAGCTTTTAACTAACACTTCCAAAAAGGCTCTTACTTTAACAAAATTGGCGATACCAATGCTGTAGGAACCATCCACTAAAAAAACCACATCAGCTTTCACATCCACACCACGTGAGCATTCTGTAAAGAAAAAGAATCACCACTATAAACAGATATTCAACAGCCACAGCATTACAGTTGCATCTGCAATTCATGTCTCATACCTAGTTACTTATAATGAAAATAAACCATGCCAAGTAAAGCTGTTTCTCATAAATAATAAAGGTATGATATTAAAACAAGCACCAGAGGTTTAAATAACAAAAAGCTACCATGTGACAATAACATAGTAGCTCCTAACTCACCCACTTGAACTTTTACTTGTTGTGTTTTTTCCATTATCGTTATTGGCTCACTGGGGGTCAGTCCTTTCATTGCATAGACATTAATTTGATACTCTGTGTCTGGAGAGAGATCTTTAACATTCAGAGCTGTAGTCTGAGGACCCACACTCAATACATGTTGTTTTCCACCAGCCATCATTGGAATGAATTGCAGCCTATACCCAGTTATTTGGCTTGTGGATGGATCCCAAGTGATCCTAACAGATTTGGAGGAGATCTGAGTGGCCACTAGATTTGAAGGAGGCTCCACGACTGAAAGAAATCAAAAGCGCATCCAAAATATTAATTACAATTATAAACAGATTTTCTTGTATTTTTTCTGGAATAGTCATCTTTGCTTAATCTTTACTAAAAAAAAAAATTTATTTAGCATAAACAAACACATGTGAATTAAAGGACAGTCCAAATGGGGCATCAGGTCCCCTGAGTGTAGTAGAAGTTCCAGGAGAAATGTTATCTTGCTTTAATACTGCTTCAACCAGAAATGAAAGCTACACCCACAAAAACACAGTAGAGAGTGTGAACAAATGCAGACCTGAGCAAAGCACTGTGACAGTGGAGTGGTATCTGCTGCCATTTTGGTCAAAGAAAAAATAACTACTTAGAATCTTACAGGGCCAGAAAGCTGCAACGATACAGCTTGATGTCTGTATTTTCTCAGTATTCTCCAGTTTTCACTCCTCGGTTCATACCCTATTACATATCCTGCCCCTTCACCAAGCAGACTTTTTCCCTTTAGTATGTTTTTCCACAGAAGTGATGCCTGTGTCCAAACTGACTGTATGAGACTTTGATAACTGCACATCATTGTGTTGCCCCTGAAACTACAGAATAAAGGAGCTATTCCAAATCCACTGTGTCACATATTCTGCTCCCCTGCATTTAAATGCACAAAGCTGAGACCTGTTTTTCCACACTTGCTATGTGAGGCAATGGATCAAACTCCAGAAATAAAGCACAGGAAGTAGGGATAGCCCCTTAAATATGCATCAGAATAAACTGAAGTCAATAAATATATTTATATAAAGTATCTCACCTTCTTCCCCACTAACCAGTTCACCCAGCTGTTCATCAACACCAGAGCACACTTGCAAGATAATTTCATTCTGTATATCCACAATTCCATCAAAATTAGCCACATTGAACACATGCTTCAGCGAAGGCTGAGACGCAATTAGTTTGAGTTCCTTTGCATCTGCTGCTTTGATTCCTAGAAGTCGCAATAGACAGGACTGTGTTAAGTGGCCACAAAATACAGACACCTGTGAATGTATTCATAAAATATCAGAACATCTTGGGATAAAGCTGAGTTTAATCCAGTGCTGTCTTCTGCCTTTATCAATAATCAGCCTACAAAATAATGATTAATGCAATGAGGTGACATACTCCATTTGCAACCTGAGAAAATAATGTGGTATCTTCAACAAGGCCAAGGTTGAAACTATGCTTGTCAGTCATCTTAATCTCCATGTAAGAGCTACAGAATTACTATTAAATTCACACAACTAGTATGTTCCACTCTGGAGGGCACAAACGACCCATTTCAAGGCATAAACATGGAAAGACTGGCATAGCAAAATTCTCGAAATACAGAATCTGTAAAACATATAACTTACTTCTTTAGGAATGTTAATCTCTCAATAATTAGAAAAACTCAACATACCCAAAGAAAAAACTTCAACTCCTACATTGCGAAGCTCTCTTGCAGGAATTTCGACTTCATCTTGAGCTTTTCCATCCGTAATGATAATTGCTACTTTGGGAAAGCCTTTTCGTGCTCCAGCAGACTCAGTGAAGGTGTTTTGAACCAGGTAATCAATAGCCTCACCTAAAAACAACACCACAAATTGTGGTTTTTTAGGCTTGAATGAATTAGGGTTTAAAGCAAATTTGAATTATAAAATGACATGCTGAATAAACACATATGTGGGAAACATGTACCTGTCATTGTGTTGCCACCTTTGTAAGGTATCCTTTTAATCGCATCAATAAGATCACTTCTTCTGAAATACTGATTTAAATTGAACTCTGTTCTTGTATCTGAACTGTACTGAACAACTCCAACTCTCGTCTTGTCTTCCCCAATGTCAAAAGCTGACACAAGGGCAACCATGAAGTCCAGAATATATCCAAAGTTATTTCTCCCTACACTCCATGAACCGTCTACCAGGAAAACTAAATCTGTCATTGCACTTATGGAACATCCTGGAACATACAAAAAAAAACAAAAAAAAACCCCACACTGTTAGCAAATGAGCAATTGCACTTTTACAGATCAGTGAGAAATGTCTGACACAAACTTGGTAGGTAAAAGCTAAAACAAATGGATATTTAATAGATTGATATTCTTATCTGGAACACCTTACTTAGGGAAGCACCATTCACATAAGTGAACACCCATACGGGCCTTCTAACCACCATTACCAAAAGAGAACTCTCACCTTGATAGTTTTGAGACACCTCTCACGCTATTCCACAAGAACCGCTATGCCACAGCAGATGAGAACTCACATATAAAACTTTTTTGCAACAGTTTGATGTTATGGGAACATTTCACTTTGTTACCACTTCTGCTTTGCATGCTTATCTTCCCGTAACAGCTGCACAGGTTCTTCTGCAATGCCTTTTATTCACAGTACAATGTCTTCTGTTAATAGCACTAAGACGCTTATGGACTTGCTCAGATTAGTTGCGTGAAATTTCTAGTTTCAGTAACATCTTTGCATCTTATTCTTTTAATGAAGCTATAATAAATTCTTTCCATCCCAGTCCCTTCCCGTGTTTTCTTAACACGGGACAATTTTACAAGTTAACTTCATTGCTAGGTAACAGAGGAACACAGTTTAACTCTATGGGGCCTTAGAGCTAGACCTCATTTATCTCTAAAATGTCAGATCAGTTGAAAGACAAAACACCTTACTTTGTAATTGAGCCTCAACCTTCTTTTCCTCCGGTATCCCTGGACCACCTGTCTGAACTGCACAAAGCACAACATAGAGAGAATTAATGGAGGAAATCAGGTTAAATTTGTTGACATCAAAGAAAAGCATGTAGAGAATTAGAGGCACAAATCTGACAAGGCTTAGAAACATGAAAACATAAATGCAAGTTATGAAAACTTCACCTGTACTTACAGATTTGACAACATAGCATTCAGGGCAACACAAAATACAGAAAATGCAAATAACTAAGAATCCTTTGTATTTGTACATCTTGTACAGTAACTTCTTGAAAATTAACTGCAACATCCCTGGATAAAATACCATAATTGCCACTCTCTAACACACGGGAGAACTCCATCATGAGCAATTTTTCTGTGGTTGTTTGGGAAGCCTGACATACACAACAAAATGTGTCATAGAAGGTAGTCTGCTGTGCTTAATATTTTTACTTAAATTTATTTTATATTTAATTAATAGAAATCATAAAAAATTAAATTCCATATTTTATTATGCATACAGATATATTGTGTCACATTTTATTGTTTGATGAAGGTAGTAAGCTTTTTATACACACACACAGAGGAAGCCAGTCAGATTCGTTACTGAGGACAATGAGAGTCTTCCTATTGGCTACAGTAGATGTAATTTATAGGAAGTAGGTTTAGTTCAACAGAACCAGTGCTCTGCAAAGAACTCTATAGAGATTGTCAGACACGACACACCCATGTTAGTCGCCTCTTACCTCTTGCAAATAATCTCTGCTTCTACTGGAATTATGTTTAATGGAAAAAGGCTGTTCAGACAGCTACATCTGATCAGAGTTTAGGGATGTGGCAATTTTGTTGAGGAACTGGAACAAAGCCAGGTTTTGCAAATGACCACTCTGTTATCTTACTTGGTTTTCTAATTACATTACAGGTACTTACTTGTCAGTTGGCCAAAAACAGGTAGACTCTCCTCTCTTTCATCATAAGAAGCTATTGATACAACATACTCTATATCAGGTATAAGATCTGATAAGACAGTTTGGGTAGTGCTAGGTGAAAGAGTAAATTCTTTAGTAGGCCCATCTGCAACAAATATATAAAACAGTTACTGTAGAATTTAAAACTAGCAATATCAAAGACAAGTTGACCATAAAAAAAAGGCAATAGAGAATAATCTATATAAATTCCAATGATAATTTTAGAACAATACACTTTCTTTTTCCCTGAAATATGTATTTTGAAGAACAAAACTTGAAATTAACCCGTTTTCAACAGTGAACAAAACTACCAAAGTGTTTAATAAAGTCCAGGAAATGTGAAACTTAAAAAGCATAAACAAAATGCACCATCATCTAACAAACCATGATCCAGTTCTGATTCACTGTCACTTTTACACTGATTATTTCTCAAAGTGAAATAGAATAATGAGTGTCTTACACAGCCATTACCAGTAAGTTATATGACATCACTGCATCATTACCTGACACACGCCATGTTTCCCCTGGGAGAAGTACTTGAATGAAGTACAATACAATTCCCTAACTTTAAGGTAAAAACATAGAAGAGGAGCAAAGAGAGGAGTGGAGTGATGATTCTACCTTCTTTTTGTTCCTTGCAAGGGAAAGGTGTCCAAAANNTACTACTTGGAGTCCCCAAAGGGTAAACGCTATGGTAAGAAAAACTCTAACTTGGAACTATCACTGCTCCTTCTTGCATGCTCTTTGCTGCTATCCAGTCTTGATCACAAACTATAGAAAGACATTAACAGCTACTCTCATACTTAAGTTAGATACAAGTGAAAATAAACCCAAGTTTTCCAAAAGTTTGATACCATAACAAAATTATACAGAACTCACCATTTGTTGGAACCACAGTTATCCTGTAACCCACTATTGCATCTGGTGGCCTTTTCCATGACATTTGAACATTATGTTCATCTATTATTGTAAAATTCAAGTCTGACGGTGGATTAACTGCAAAAGATTTATACCAGGTGGATGCTTAAAAGTTTGAACAAGCTTTGGCAAATGAATAAATAAAATAACGTGGAGCAAAGCTTACTAAAATTGTCTTTGCATAAATTTGTTTCCAACAAATATAAAGATATGTTGTTGGAAAAAGAGTAAAATAAAAGCTGACGAAATATGACGAAACATCAAAGAGTATACGCATTACAGAGGACAGCACAGAACATATGTTTCTTGAGTTGCCAAGACATTCAAGAATGGCCAGCAAAATCAAGCACAATAGGAAACACATTTGGCTACATGTACAATGAGTTCACAGATAATCACCACATATGCAAACATTTCACATAACAATTAAAGGAAATTTTTTTACATGCTGGGTGCAATCCATACAAGCATGCCAATTCACAACCTGCTTACAATATCATGAGATCGTTTAGGACATTGAGAACACAGTACTCTTCTTAATTAGACATCAAAGAATTGATCAGCTTTTTAATATGGTCTCTGCATAGTCATATTTCTTACAAATTTCACTGAATCTAGAAACTTGGCAGAGAAAAAAGTATTTTGAAGAATATAGGAAAAGACTGGGCATTTAATATTCAGTAAAACAATTTCTGTAAGGGTCTAGATACAAATATACATGTAAAATGTATATCAGTAATAATGATATACTGGTGTATCATTTGTTTCAAAATACAAAGAGCTCCACCCCTTTGTTCCTAGAAGCCACTAAAGTGACATACTTTGCATAAGGCTGCAAAGGACTCAGGAACTAAGGGGGCAGTAAAGGGGGTTAGTAATGGTTGCAATTTGATGAAATATTTGAGCTGATGCAGAAGTTCACAAAAATAAGATTCTACTTGTTTACACCAGATTGCTGTACAATTTCAAAGGTGTAAACTATTGTTTTCATGTTCCCTTTGCAGCAGGTGTACCCATACTAGTAGCGGCATTTTAACGTAAAATGCCAGTATGGTTCCAAACAACACAGTGGTTAATTATGGAAAGAAAACATCAAAGTACATTTATGGACATTTATTTTACAGAATTTATAGAAACAGCAAAGAGGGCGCCAGTGATCTGAACAAATGACTGCAAATAAAACTTGTAGGAGCTGATGACAGAAGTAACTGAACAGTACAGAAAGAAATAGTTTACATACGCTATTTTGCAGCATCATGCATATGTAAATGAAATGTTGATTATTATTTTCTTAGCTTCCCACGATGGACAGAAGCCTCCATGTACAAGGTTCATTACACAAAGACGTTTCAAAAATATTTTATAATGATATTCTCTTCATAAAATTGTCATGCATATTCATGCAGTATTTTACTGACTCACTGTCAGTGCATGGTAGGTGTATTATATATTATTGTTTAAATAGTTCTATGAAGTAAGATTAGATTCAGCCATACTTTCCATTACTACTGTGAGACTGTTTTGCAGGCATTTTTAGTAGACAGATCTTCTCTGTTTCTTGGAAGATCCCTACCATATGTCAGATTTTGTTTTGGTTTTGTACATAATTTAAAGAGCAGATAAAGAAATAAATTCTAGAATGTATATTTATGAAAAGACACTGTCCAATTGCAATAAGTAATACTGGGCTCAAAAAAATGACAACCAGATGTGTAGGCATTTCTTTTCCCTTTAATTTACTGTCATTTCCAACCATAGGATAATATGGCTTTGTAATACTGATATAATAGATACGCTAGTACTGAAGTAAATGTTATTCTTCCTACTGTCCATACACAGGCAGTGAGATTAGATTATTAACCTGCATGCACAGTTTATTCACCATTCAGTTTATGAGTATCACAATGCTAGAGACAGCAAGGTAGTTACTTAGTATCAAAATCATGCAAAACGTGTTAATAGTAAAATACATTTAGGTAATAAGAATATCATTATAAAATATTGTTTCAGTAGCAATGGCTCAGGACAAATTTAATGCAAAGGCAGAGACAACTGACCTGAGCATGCTTTTAAAACAAATTCAGTACATGGAAAAAATAGGGCCACCAACCTTGCAAGTAAATTGGCATGTTGCAGCAGAGACTTTAGGCTTTAACTGCTGAAGGACAGCAGCAGCCCAACTGTTGATATCCAAATGACCGGATTCCAGATAAACTGAAAAAACTGACTGTGAGGAAAAGTCTTTAACATTTTAAAGGCTTTTAATCCGTTTGATGAAAATTCTGATGTGGATCTTGGCAGGTGACAAGAATATTACGTTGATACATAAGTGACGTATCCATTCATCCAGGTGTTCGCAGCCTTTTAGAACAAGAATGTTGCAGGGGACCTCAGAAAGTCCCCTCATCCATCCCATGGCCAAGACGTGATCAGCCACCCCATGTCATTCCTGACATGTTGGCTCAGATCATTCTTAAAGAACACCCTGTCAGCAAGATTGCCAGCTACCCATGGAAATTACTCCAATGCCTCACTCTCTTCATCATCGTAAAGTTATTCCCGACACCTAACCCCAGTCTTCACTGCTGCACTTTAAATCTATGCATTCTCAGCTCGTGGCTAGCTTATCAAACTCAAGCACAGAATACTTTTCCCATTGAAATCCAAAAAGGAACCTCGTCTGAACGAAAAAAAAAGCCAGTTTGGGTCCAATGTTGTCAAAACATCTTCCAGATGGCCTATGAGCTTTTGATACTCAAACGGAACCTCCAGAACATCCACGGACCTTCACATGGGTCAGAAAACTCAGTGTGGGTTGAAGACCAAACCACGGCCACACGACTGAGAGCAGTAAGTTGAACTGAAGTACAGCAAAATGTTTAGATTATAAAAACCTTATTGCAGTTATATTATAAAACCCTTAAACTGTTACTCCACCTTCTTAAAATTCTTCTTCCAGAAGGGAATTCACCAGTGATAAAACAATACATCTCCAATATGAAACCAAACCAGACTTCTAGTAACAAAATGTCCCTGGTTGTGGTGGGAGTTTGCCCCATTACAGGGACAAACCTTAAAACTCCACTCTACAAAGGCTAGAGTGCAAGCGCAGCGTTACTCAAGCCAGCAGTCTTGATGTCAGGGTACTTGCGTAAGTGAAGTTGCACATATGCTTACGGTGTAGTGACACTTCTGCTCAATCCAATCCTGTGCCCATCAAAATCCATGCCAAACTTCCCATTGACTCATCAAGGTACAGGATTGTGATCATAACATGTGATGGTATTATTGCCTTACTACAGTGATTCCACTTTGATGCACAGAAATGTATGGCTCCCCTACAGGTTTCCAGTGTAGTAAAAAAATGCCTTGCTGTATGACAATAATGTCTACGCAGTGTTAATTTCCACCACTCCTAGAACTACGATGTGATAACTTCCTCAATTGGATATCCTATTATATGCACCACAAAATCAAAAAAAAATTCCGACATAATACACTTAATTCATTGCCATTGCTTCTGTTATCTACATTTATCATAACAGTGTATTTTCTGAAACAAAAAAAACAGAGAGCAAGGCATCTTTCTCATGCTATGTACATCTTATACTAGCTTGTACTGCTTAACAGGTAATACAAACCTAATACACAAAAGTCTACAGCTTTTTACAGATAACACAATGAGACTGTTAGAGGATCCCAGTGAATCTCTTAACAAGACAAGAAGTCAATACAATCAGAAGATCAAGCAATTCAAATCTAGAACCAGACTTAAAGGTGATATAACTTGGAAGTAGCTGCCATCCACAATCCCTACGTGAAACAAAATCTGCGATTCCATCACCGGAAAACACCTGCTGTAATTAACATGTGAAATAACATCTTAGCCCATGCTTAACTAACATACAGGCCATGGAAGCTGAAGAATAAGCTCAGCCTTGCTCTCACTGAGATAAGCCCTGCTGAGGCTGGAAGAGGCCAGAACTCCTCATCTACTATTTGCTTCATATACGGTATGAATTTGACAGAACTAACTAAATCACAGCTCCAGTCAAGCTCCTTTGAAGTCAGTGCTGCTGATGTGAACACAAGAAAGAAGGAGCTATAGCCTAGCAATGTAGTGAAGCGCAGCTTCCCAGCCTCGTTAGATAATCATTGCCAATCAAAACACAGGAACATTGCCACCTGTATGTTTGCATTTTTTTATTTTATACATGTATATGAAATTTTTTCAAAATACAAGATATATAGCTCATAAGTGTATTTTGAAAAAAAAAATCATATAAATATATATACCTGTACAAATACAGATGTATGTAACTAAGCATAATTGCATATATATACGCACACTGCATGCATGAATATTTACCAAATTTTACACATTTGTGCATATATATATATGTGCTTGTGTGTGTATATACATACATACACAGACACTTTGCTTCTAATTAGCTGTAGGAAAAACAAGGGGTTATAGTCACCTTCATGTATATACAAATTTCAATTTCACATGTCACTCTAGATGGTTCACTCTTTAGGACCTTGGAAATCAACAGCTAGTTTCTCAAAAGATAGATATCTGACATCAAAAGGTAATAAAATAACAGTCCCATCAACCAGTTCCAAAGTTGCATAGGTGGCTAACTTTAAAAGTCTCGGCAATTCCAGATCATCTCTAAACCATTCAGTCAATGAAAATTACGGTATTCAACAAAATCTTTTATTGCATGAGAAACTTTCTAACCCTCTGTAACTGCTGCACTGCAATTATTTGTCACTTACTGCAGTCATGTCCTGGAGACAGATTTTTCACCTGAGAAACCTTTTTCTACGCCACAAAAAGGTCCTACGCTTGGCTCAGTGGCGCCCTCCTTCCCTACCTCCAGCCTAGAAAACAAGCTTTTCTAGAGCTTAACCAGTTCCTGAAACACTGAAAAGTCAGCACCTTCACATGCTCGTGAGGTCGCACAGAATCTATGATTTCCCCAATCTTTTCCTCTGCCTTTGAAAATCCCTCTGTATTAGGAAACGCAACACTCCACACAAGCCATGGCATCATCACATCATTACCTTGAGATTATAGCTAACGTGTTATTTTCATACTAATCTACTTGGCTTAACTATAACTAAAATAATGAAAAACTGTGTTATCTAGTGCAAGGACATACATTTCGCCCTGGCTCTTTGTGATCACAGACAGAAAAAATACTGGTACAGAAAGAAATCTTGACACGAGAACGCACAAGGAAAACACTGGAATATTGCAGTGCTGGTCTAAAAAGGCAAGAAACAGAGCATAAAATACAGCATCACTCACAAGAAGCTTAAGCTAAGAGAGAGACGTCAGAAGGATTGCAAAATGAAACAAGAAGAATTTCACTGTAAAAGAAAAGAGCAAAAATGCTGAGCATGAAAACAGACTTGCTTCTTTGCCCAGGATAAACAAACAACTTCCCCAGTGAAATTCCATGAATGCATTTAGACTATATGTTGGTTTTAGCCCCTCTACTGCTGCAGTGAACCTCCAAGGAGAACACTCTGCACTGCTGTATCTCTGTAGCAAAGCTGTGACACCATTACTGCATCTCCCTGCCTTGCCAACAGCAACAGAGCACAGCTCTCACAGAAAAGGACTTGCAGAGCAGCTGTGATGCTGATGAAGAACCAGTTCCACCCTGGAAGATTTAGGAATCTCTGAACAGCAGCATCAGATAAACACCAGATCTACTCCCAGGGGAGACTGAAAAATTAAATCTGAAGGAAGCCAGAAAAACAGAACTAAACTTTTTCTTCCCTCTGCTTTCACTCCATCTTCCCACCCCATATCAACAGCCTTTACCACATCAAATGGCCTTCTCCCTTATCCTCCTCCCACTTTTTCACCCCACCAAGTGTCTACCCACATCCCAGGGAAAGAAAATTCAAACTGTATCTCTTGTGAACAGCACAGGGAGAGACAAAGCAACAGAAAAAAAGAGAGAGACAGGACTGACTGATGGGGCAGAGAGCTTTGCCACAATGTGATCTGAAAGCTGGAAAAATAGACTAAAGGACAAATATCCACAGGAGGAAGTCAGTTGACCAGACAGGATTTAAGTTGTAACGATACCAGAACTAAAGTAAGATTCAAAATGCAATTTACAAGATGATGCAAAATTGAAGCACAAAATTAAAACAGCACAGACGTGTGACCGACACAGCACAAACAAAAAACACACTGCAAAAAGCTCTACGGAAGCAGTTCCCACCAGAGCAAGTCCTAAGGTACTCTTAGCTTTGAACTTCCATTTTCAGCACCACTGTTTCTCAGTGCACTTCCTACTCCAGACACTTCTCTGCTCTTATTTCAAAATTCTGGGCTAGAAGTTTCTCTTAGAAACCTGATCACTGTAAACTAGGTATTTTATTTAATACATATTTCTGAATGCAGAGTCATGCAAGTCCTGACCAGGAGCACTCTACAAGTCACTTCCGTCTGACAACACCTTCAGTTTCACTGTTATAAAATAACTGCGTGCTCCTCAAAATATATTTTTGTAGCTTTCATTAACAGTACTCCAGCCATGACTGGTTTAGTCTACGCTACCGAAAAATAAAAAACCTTTGCTTAAATTTGGAAATAACCTGCTCCATAAACGTAATCGGTGGTGCAGGACAACAGCAACATCACTACAGCTCCGAGTGAGCTCCCTCCTAAGAAGAGGAAAAACACACAAACACACACACTCCTTTCCGCCACCAAAACTGTACGTTTTCTCTGCTTTCTCTGGCATGGCGGTCCTGCATTTCAAATGCAACTCTGAAATGACTTCAAACGACCTTTTTCGGTTCCTTGGCCAACAACAACACAGCGCAAGAGGGAGGCAGCAGGCTGATTCTCTCCTAGGGTGACCAGATGTTGTACTACTGGCAGAAATGTCGTCTTCTTCCAGAAAGCCAGCGTACTTTACATCTGCGTGCCCCAAGCAAGCACCGCTGCTGGGTGTGTGAACGTCCCAGAAGTATCTCTGACTCTTTTAGTAGCCATCAGCCAAGGTGACCAGGTCCAGCCACGGCAGCTTGCAGCAGGCTACGATCAGAGAGTTTGGTCCCAGTTCAATACAGAAAGAGAAGGCAAGGGAAAAAAAAAAAAAAATTATCAGACACTAGCTTTTGGTTTTTTCCAGAAAATCTGGGGGAGTTCACACCCAGCAGTTCAGTCCACCCTGTGATGGAGTCAGGTGCCGGAGGTCAGATCAAGTCATTTCAGCGCAGGACTTTCAGCGCCGCTATTTCCCCTGGCAGCCATTGCTGGTAACAATGTCGTTACTACGACCGAAGCCGCACAGCTCACACAGAAGGCGGCAGGGGAGGTTCCCCCATGCTAGCGGTCAATCGGTCGGGGAGGCAAACGCGCCAACGCCAGGCCATTTTGAGCCATGCTGTGATGAGTGTGGAGGCCACCATGGGTTTCCCAAGGTCTTCATCCCTGCAGCTGGAGGCAGGACACTGCCAGGGGCTGGCAGGGACCTCAACCTCCAGCAAGACTGGGCCGGGGCCCTGCAAGGAGAAGGAGGAGAAGAAGAAAAGCCTCTTTGGAGCTGACGGCGCCATATGCATGGCAGAGACTTGGGGCCCCAGCCACCACAGCCAGGCCTGGCCCAGGCCCAGCCACCCTTCAGCAGTGCCCAGGACGTCTGTCATGGCGGTGGCAGCATCTCCCCAGGGGTGTCCTCCAGGTCAGGCCCACCACGGAGGGCGAAGCGTCCCCGAGGGAGTGTCCGGCCACCCCAGGGCTCGGCCGGGGGTCGCCCCGCCGAGCAGGGGAGGCCGGTGTGCCAGCAGGGCGAAGGCGAGGGGTCCAGCCGGGACAGAACGCGCAGGCGCAGAGAGCCAGACTCTGTTGGAGCATTTTATTTCAGAGCTGCGGGTTGCTGGGTGGTGGGCTTTTCGTTTCCTCTCCCAACACAACTAATGGAGAGCTTACAGCCCAGAGCCCAGCCGTTCTCGGTCGGTCAGCAGGGCAGTGCCGCAGGCCCCGGCTGTGCCGGGCTGCCCGCCGCCGGGAGCCGAGGCAGCGGGCTCCTCAGGGCACTGCGCCCGGGCAGCCACGCCGGCCGGCCCGCGTCCTGTCTGCGGGGCGGTGCGGACAGCACACCAGAGAGACAGAGAGAGGGAGCTACGGTCCGGCTGCTAGCCGGGAGAAACAGAGCACAGAAGGAGCTGGGCAAGGAAGGAGAGGCGTTTCTCTGAAGGAGAGAAAGAGAGAAGGCCAAGTAGTTACACTCAAAAACGGAGAGGGAGAGAGCCGGTAGCTCAAGGCTGGTTGGGAGGTTTGGTGGTCAGCGGGGCGCCGGGGGCGAGGGGGGGGAAGGTTACCTTCAGCCTCGATGGAGGAGAGGAGGGCGGCTGCACACAGAGCAGCGACTGCCGAGCACAGTGCTGTCTTCATTTCTGCCCTTTCGGATCACAACAACATGAATGAATCTGCAGTGATGCGGGGAAGGGGGGAAAGGGAGAAAGGAGAAGGAAATGATACGCGTGGATTAGAGGATTGCGTGGGTGTATTCATGAAACACAAAAAAGACGAACCGCGGATTCCACTTTGTTCCCTTATCCCCAGCCCCCACCCACAGGACCAGGTTGAAACCTCCAGACTTGAAAGCCGTCCAAGATGATGACAGATCTGCATGACTAAGTGGAGAGTCTCGCCTTGCAATAATGTGCCTTTTCTTGCTGAACCCTTTCCAATCACGGTAAGCACATGCAGCTTTAACCTAGTTGGGGTTAATCTGATCAGGGAAGCGCGGCGAAGAACCGTGCCTCCGCACGGGCAGGAGCCAGGAGGGAGCTCCATGACCTCATCGCCGAGTGTGATGATAGCTAATTCAGAGGTCATTCCTGCCTTGGATCAGCTAAATGTCTCTTTCAGCTGGGGATTTTACTCGGCTCCTTTTTCATAACTGTTGAAGCACTTAGTTAGCTGTGTTTCAGTGGTCTCAAGGCAGTTTGGAAACTGTAATAAAACTTTTTTTGAGGGGTTCTGCCTACGAATGTGCTGTTCTTCATTTCTTGAAGGTCTGAAATAGATTATACAGAAGTGTGCGTAACACACAACTGAAACCTGACGCATCTGTCTAGCCATGATGTTTCAACATCTGATAATTCATTTACATCTCCTGACAGAAAATAGATTTAAAATTCACTATAAAAAGCAGGCAGACAAAAGTGTCTCACAATCACTGCAGGTTGTCTAGCAAAATAGGTGGGATTAGGCCAAGTTAGAGGTTCCTAGTTGCAAGTAGCTATACATGCACAACTATATCCTCTAGGTCACATCATGTTAGTCCCAATTACTCCAGCAAAACTTCCGAATTATTTCCTCGTCTAAGTAAAGGCTAATATCCTCATCACATATGCATGTGTTTCTAAAGTTTGGTTTTTTCTAGCTCAGGAAGTAGGGGAGAGGGAATTTGCTTGAATAAAGTCATAAATGCATCATATATCATAATCAGGGTGGAGGAAAGAGAATTCCAAAAGCAATTAGGCAACAGATTTTATCGGGAAGGTGCCAAGAGCAAAACAAAAGAAAAATACATAAATCATTAGTCCACAGAAACCCCTGAAGGGGAAAACATTCTTCTGCCATCTAGAGAACTAACCAGCAAGGCACATTTAGTGGGTAGACGCTATGGAGATCCAGGAACTTCCCAGTTACTGACACTGAACTGAACAGGCTTCTGCCGGGCAGCTGTACACACTCGCCTTAGCCGAATGCCTCCACTGCACATAAAAATACCAAGGGCTCAAAGAAACACTAAGCAGTGGTTTCAGCCCAGTGGTACCTCCAGCAGGCAAACGGAAGAGAAATACTGACCGCAACGACTCCCTGACACCACCACCACAAAGAACAAGGTTAGCATCGAATTGTCCTGAAAGCTCCAAAATCGTATTGCTGCTCTGCGTAGGAAATGGCCATCCCTGAGCCCACCTACTGTATCCTGAGGCGAGTTTAAGGATCGCCTAAACTCGACGTAAACGGACTTTCGTCCCAGAAATCTTGTGCGGGCTTCGAGTGCCATCTTTTGATCCTTTTGAAGAGCGACAGAAATCGGTATCTCACAAAGGCATCTCTAGGAGTTCACTGCTGCTGCAGGTCTACTATTCCTGACACGTTTTTTTCCCCATGAAATAAAACGTCTCAGCCAAAGCATTCATTTGCCCACCTAGAAGCACTTCGCTTCTCTCTCGCAAACTGGGGCGCGTGAAAGGGGACCTGGAGCGGCTGGAGGAACGGTCCCCTCGCTGCCTCAGCGGGGACACCAGCAGACTTTGCGTCTCGACTAAAGGTTTCCTCGTTGATCTTTTCAGAGATGGCTTTAAGAAAGACGGGCTTGCACTCAGTGCCAACTTCGCACTAATTCGACCCACAAAAGCTTAGCCGAAGCATTCCCAAACCGCGCAGCGCCCGACATTTCAAGATGAAAAAAACAAAACAAAAAAATCACCTAAACGAAAAAAGACCACAGGAAAAAACGTATCAAAGGCATAAAAACAAACAAACGAAAAAACCACCTGGGAAGAGGTGCAAGCATCACCGGCAGCCGCACGCACAACACGGGAGGGAAAGCGAGAGCCGCTGCCCGGAGCCTGCGGCCGCAGGCAGCCCCCGCGGCCGGCACCCCGACCCCGCCGCCACCGCACCCGGCGCTTCCGCCGGGGCACCCGGCAGCCCCCTCG
>Ga0065711_1035452_pt1 | contig 22311 bp, 7 predicted proteins | sample Hoacrofraction12_FD_59098 | JGI IMG/M metagenome (GOLD analysis project Ga0065711, IMG submission 59098) | Hoatzin crop microbial communities from Cojedes, Venezuela - Epithelial fraction 12 v2 (version 2) | ecosystem: Host-associated > Birds > Digestive system > Esophagus > Crop | place... | reverse complement strand
GGGAAATAATTGTTTTGTCAGGGTGACTAAACTTACTGTGCCAAACACCACTTGCATAGGTATCTTCTGAAAACATTTAATGTGGGTTTTCCACACTATTCTTTTGTGTGTGTGAAATGCAGGGAAAAAGAGAAAGTAGTTTTCTATTGTGCTTGCAAGAATTTCAAATTTTCAGAACTCTCTGGTGGCGGAGTCCTTGACTTGAGGAGATGATTTGCGGAGGTGGGTGATACCAGACACACCATTTTCTCACTCGCAGTACAGTAACACTATGAGGACTGAATGAAATTAAGCCCTGATGGGAACTGACACCATGCTGACACCACAGGAGACCAGAGCTCCTGCCTGAAGAATTCACAGATGAGCGAGAAAAGAGAGGGGACCTGACACGACGTGGTGGCCAAGCAGTGTGTCGCGCAGTTGGGAAGGAGGACCGACATCGCAGCCTCGGTGGGGTGCCCAGCCTGGGTGACCTCATGGCACCCAGTCAGAAAGGAACCCCACGGCAGCTCATGTGCTAATAGCCACACAGGAAAAATAAGGAGCAGCCCTACCCTCTGACTGATTAAGCTGATCAGCTGCTGGGAAGACAGTGACTTAAAAACCAGAGTGGTTTAGAAAAACTGTACCATAGCTGCATGCACACGAATATCTTTCAATGCTGAAGTGCAGAGTCTGCCCTGACCCCTGGCCACTGATGTCCTCACATTGTCAGGAAGAAAGAGAGCAACTTCTCAAAAGCAGAGAAATCCCACTAGGGAAAAGAAACAACAATGATGCAACAAATCCAATAACAAAACAGCTAAAACCTAAGAAACTACTGAGAGTGTTCTGACCTGCCTTGCCCAAGTTTACAAACTCTCCAGCATGTTACTTGTCTCAGGTCTGATCCTCTTCTGACTTGATTTAACAGACATTTTTCCAAATGACCTGACGCATACAGGACCAGACTTGTTTTGTCATTCTACTCCCTGATCTGTAAGCCAGCATTTTACTGGTTCCAGGAATGAACTGTAATAATAACTGCTCCTGTAACGGTAATAAGCTGTAGAAATGTGAAGTTCTGATAGCCAAGCACTTGCAGGAATCAGTAACTAGACGCACCACGGTATTAGAAGTAGGTGATACAGCACCAAGGCGAAGTGCCTGTAAGTATGTAACGTAGGATCGCGTTGAAACCGAGCCAGACATCGCTCTGAGTGGCTGGTGTTGCTTCTCTCGCAAGCTGAAGCACTGCTGTCAGGTTAAATGAAACGTCCTGACTGGTGCGCACCAGGGTGATGCTGTCTAGAGTAAAAGATAAATCTGATGTGAATTAAGTCAAGGCTCATCAGACTTAAACAGGTCTGGGCAGTTCTTCACTGGGAATCTGTTGTCACGACGCTAATAAGACATAGCAGAAATTAGAACTGGATCAAATTATCTACATGCATTGACATACAAAAGTTATGTGCGTGACTTGACTGCGGTGAGAAATCTAAAACGGTAACAAGGTTGGGGTGAGGCACATACCTATCTCATGGAGCTCTTAAATAGAGTTTTTAAAAAAATGTAGTTTAGATCTTCACCAGCCACCACACTTACCATGAGGCTTTATAACCTGGGATCATACTATTTTTTTTTCAAACAAGAGGAAGAATAAATAACATTTCCCAGTGCTTCTCAACAGAGATAGCAAGCCTGACTTCTTTCCCTCTGCCAGCCCCATGGCAGCAGAGGCTAACCACCCTCCACCAACACACCCAAACATTCAGGCTGCTGCAGGACTGCTCCCTGCGTGCCACCAAAGTAGCCGACAAGGAAATGTCAGCTGCTGAAGGAGAGATGGAGAGACGGCCGTTCTCTAAAAAAGTCCATGCCTTTGGACTGAAGTGTGTTTACTCGGGAAGAGGGATTTCAACTAAATTCTTACAACTTCAGCAACTCTAGAAACACTCTTGAAGAACAGAACAACTAGTTTTAGATAAAATACCTATATTAAAAATATAGGTGTTCTTTCATTTTTTCCTTTGATTGCTTACACTGCCAGATCCTATTATCACTAAACAATTCCTGAAACGACTGTCCTTTCTGGATTTGCTTGCTTTGCTCCCAGGAAAACTCAAAACCAGCAGATAATTCCTGGGCATTGCTCTGCTTTATGATGTATTCTGATTAAATCTACTTCACTAACGGTTTTTTACTGCCGTCAGCTAAGCTACAAACAATTATAAGCAGCATATTGACATTTTTACTCCCAGGATTTTGTCTTTTGCTTCCAAACTGGGAACTCAAGGTACGCTGTCAAAGCGAGAAGTAGGGATTGAGCCTGGCAGATCTTGGCATTCTCCTGGCATATACTAGCGGTTGTTGCTTGGGTTAAAACCTCCAAACTGATTTAAGTCTGCAAGAGGAAATCTGGAGTAATTTCACTGGCTTCAAAAGACCAAGGGCTGCTGACTCCATTTCTCCTGTCTCTCCTCCTCTCCCAAAGAGTTTTGAGCCAGGCCCTCAAAATCAACAAAGTGAAGACAAGGATCACTGAAGCTCGCCTTGATTTGAGGATTTTAGTGTTTATGTTTATAGTCTCATTTTCCACAGCTTATGAAAGCCAGAAAATATCTTAAAACAGAGAAAATATTCAAGTTTGGGGAACCTAAAATATTACTATAATTTGGATAAAAGTGCAGGAGCTGCTTACAGTATGACCACTTAGCTGAAGTGGCTAAAGGAAAACACAGTTTGCTTCCCACGCCTCCTGATGACACTAGGGATGCCAGTTACTCACTGGTTACAGGTTAAGTTGGGAGCACGAGACCTGCCGCTGTGCGAGCCTGGGAGGAAGGCCACTCATGCCTCCCTTGCACAGACATAACCGAGGGGAGAGGATGGTGACCCCGCTGAGAGCACCAGGAGAGCTCCTCGAGCCAAGGCAAAGAGGATCGGTGGCTGGGCTGGGCAGGGAAGGACCAAGCCAGCAGGGCAGCAGGGCTGCCACCGGAGCAGCTGCCACTACCCGGGGCTCATGGCCCCCTGCCTCCGTGCCTGATGTGGGGGGCTGCCTGGCCAGCGCGGCTGTGCGATGCATGCATTGCTTTCTTACAACGAGCAGCGGGCTTGACCTCAGCACTTCTCTCCTTTTTACTCTGAATCTCCATGTACAAATGGCTTTCACTTATAAGCGACCGTTTCTGCATCCCAGGCACAGCAGAAGTTCAATTGTTTAAGACGCTGGAAGGGAAAGACGTACTTAGGGCAGCAAGAGGCTTAAAAAGGGACTCCTAGTCAGTCATTAACCACAGCAAAATTGTCTGGCACTGGATGAGGATTATTAAGTTTTCTGTAGGCTCTCTGAAGTGACATTTTCAGAATCAGTGGTTAAACTCGTTCTTTTTGAAACGAGATGCGTGCCTCCCAGCCTCCACCTCAGCTTCTCTGAAAGCAAAGCCTTTATTCTCCTATTGTCAGCGTTCCACCCCAAAATCATTTGGAGTATTTTCTCTCCTTGTTTTTCTCTTGTCACTGCAGAGCCTGAGGTACTATATTGTTCTGAAAGTATCAACCATTCTTTTTTCTTTCAAAATACCACAGACGGTGTTGGCCAGTTTTGTCTTTTTCAAATGCTTTTTTTGTGTGCAGTATTATCATCTTAAAATCACGTTATCTTCTACCGTAATTTTACATCTCATCCCTTGATTTTAGCTATGAAGAGACACATGATAAGGGAGAGATACGTTGATTACTTGCCAAATCTATCCAAGAGAGAAACAGTTAGGTAACTATTCCCGTTTGTTTTACACAGTGTAACTCTGGGACGTTTCAGGAAATCACTGAGGCATCGCTTTACCTATCCATAATTAATTATTGATTTCCTGTTGTGTGAGTTGTGAAGATGACAAGACCTAATTTGATGAATAAAATGGCTATAAGAAAAGGGAATCGTATGTGAGGCAAAGCATGAAGGACAAGACTTCAGATACAGCAGAGTTCATTATTCATTTTGCTGAGGTTATATGCAGCCAAATAATAAACCTTGCAAAACATTGCAATAAAATGAAATAAAATCATTTTTCAAAGCACCACTTTGTCTCTTAAACAGAAATAAAATTATTTTAATATATTTTAGAGGAAATGCAGGCAGTATTTGGCCCTTCAGCTAGAATTTCTGTTCTTGTCCTATTTTCGTCTGCATAACGCATATAAGCTATAATTTCAACTGCTAGAATCACAAAGAACTATTTTTGCTTCCATCCCATATGCACAAAAAAACTTGCATCCAAGAGTTTACAGTAATTTTTGACTTGTATTGTCATTTTCATTCCAGTAATGCAGTTTCACCTATCTTGATGTGTTTATGCCCTAGAAATGCAAACTCTGGCTCTTGGCCACAAAATCACAGGGGTAGGACAAACACTACTTTATGCTCAGAATCAGTTTCTTCAGCCTACTGTCCTTACAAAGACTAGAAACCGATCAACACCTCTGACTCTTACTTTGTAGGCATTAAGTCATAAAATCAACCAAATACAACTCTTTTAGTCTACCTGTGAATGTAAACCATGAAAGAATCATTATCAGAATAAATTTGCACCATTGTCTCTGCTGGTGAAGAACACAGTAGGACTGACGATACTGACTGTGATCAAGAGCCGCTAGGACTTGGTGCTTCCTGAAGAGTGGCACTGTGGCTGAGAACAGGGCATCGTTTTATTCAAATGCGTAGCTGCCTGACAAACAAGCAATCAGTGCCCATTTGGAAAAATCACTAGATAAACTCCTGCTGTCCTTGGTTTTAGATCAAAAGTTCTTGCATAAATACACTTAAACTAGTGAGTTAGAGATCCCAGTGATTATTGCTAAGATGCATATGGGTTTTCAAGATATGCTGCTTTGAACACATTGTTTACCAAGACATTTAGACATTAATAATGAGACATGTATATTCTTTTTTACTGAAATACCTTTAAGAGTTTTTGATTCGGTAAATAAGAGCTTTAGTATGGTTAACTCAAACAGGAACACGTTATTGCACCAAAGCCTACAACTCTCATGTTAGAGGAACCATAACTTTCTCTAAAAGCACTCTGTAAAATTAAAAGTAATTAAGACAATTTAGAAACTGTCAGTGAAACTTTTCATTTCTACTTTCTGCAGGAAGAAGAAGCTATAGCTCTTCTATAAGGACTAACTGTATCAGTTAGTAACTGAAGTAAACCAATTCAGAACAAAGCACACATACTACAAAAGAGACTCCTTTCAAAATGCACAGTTTATTTCTTCAAGTCTGTAACGGCAGACATATTTAGGCCATTTTTGTACTCTGTTAGCAGTTTTAGGAAAAGAAAAGGGAAGAAATGAGAAGGACTTCCCAGCAATTTTTCCCCCACCCATTACTTGATCATGTAGAACATCAAAGAACTGCAAATAGGATATTGATGCACCAGCTTAATATCTCATCAAACTTTGATTGAATTTACATGTACTGGCCACATTAAACAAACAATTTTAATCTTCTTATAGGACCCAGAAGAACAAGGATGATAGCATAGGTACACCAACACACAGGAGCATCAGCAAAAGATGCCCAGTGTTCTGCATCAGACCATCACAGCTAGACCATACACCTCTGAAAAGAAAACATGCTTTGATTACCATAATAATAAACTTCATTTCACTTCCATCCCTCCGTGCTTCTTGCGTATGCTATTGCTACTAATAGAAGTTCTACTCATCTGATTAATTTGCAAAACTATAAGCAGCCATTCAACATTCATCAACAAGTTTGCTGGGAGAAACAGAGTTTCCTACCCATACTCTTTACTACACGTGCTTTTATCTGTGTCTGAACCTAGACATGCAAACATCAAACATACAAGTTAATTAAAAATGCTATTTAGTTCTGAATGGTAGAGATCATGTTCCTTGAATGAATTTTGGAGAAAAAGATCGACATGAATTAAAAATTATTTTTAGCACATATCTTTAAAAGACTTTTGAAAGTCTTCAGGAATACTTTTGGATTCTTATCAGTGTTCTACATCTGAATCCAGCTAAACTTTGTTTGCATTAATTAATGTTATTTATATTTGTTTTAGAAGTTTTAATACATTATTTAAGTGGACTAAAAATGTTCCCAGTCCCAAAAGACCTGCAGTTAATTTTCTTAGGTATCTACTTTGTATTCAAGTATTAAAACCCAATCTTATTCTGAGGAATTGTACTTTTGCAAAGAAAAATTCTGCAGATGTGACCTTCCACTTACGCATAACCCTCCAGATTCTGGATGCCTACTTGTATCTCTACCCTAAGGATATTTCAGAAACTTCAGTTATACAATTCCCTTCAGAAAGAAGTCTCTAAGTCAAAGATACTGACTCCTGGGCTGCATGTTAAATTTTCTTTTCTTCAGAGAAGTTCAAAAGGTGGAGTACTATAGAGACAGACTTTATACAACTATGAGATTAAATTTCTCTCTTCTAAATCTGTACTTAGTAACCTTAAAATGGACTTGGGTTTTCAAGTGAAAAATACCCAGTGGTTCCCACATAAGTGAGCTAGATCTTACCATGAGGCTTGCTGTCAATGCTAAGGATGCTTTAACATCGTGTATATGTATGGCTTATCCTAGAGAACTGTTTGGGCAAACTTGGAATCTTTTCTTATTTGTTTAGCACTGCTTGAGTCTAGTAGGTTTTGGATGCAAATGGTGTCAGCTTCCACACACCCCTTACTGATGACTGAGAAGAATTGCTGCTAAAGTCTGGTTGTTGAATTTCTGCTTGCTACAATGCTGAATGTTAAAGTAAAGCACTACTATGCCTTTAAGGCCCTCACTGGAAAAGCAACAGCCAAGCATAGCTGCAGATACTTTCTAAGCTCACAGCTCAAACTACTAAGGTTTATTTCTTTAGGTATTCCCAAGCTCTCCGTGTTCAGACATCATGCTTAAAGGCAGTGCCTTCTAGGTCCATGCCGTGTTGTGAGTACATTTTACATATACACATCTGCATTCATGTATACATACACATACATGCACATTTACCAGCAAAAAAGCCAATACGTCATCACGCATACATAGAAGTATTTGCAAGGAGTTGGGTGATTACTGTGGCTTTAATTCAGCTTAGTCATCACATCTGATTTTTTTGCATACCATTCAGTAAAAATCCCTCACCAAAATAGTGTAAGGACGAGCAAGGTCTTGCTTCAGCTACACAGGACTGCTCTCATGAAAATACTATCGTCAGTGTGGAATCTTCTATTCAGTGCAGACTGTATCTTAGATTACTGCTAATATTTTAAATGCAACAGTAAAAATGAAAAATTTTTTATAAAGACACATATAAATACTGAAATAACTGAAATGTGACTAGAGGAATGGTAGGTGATACTGCAGAGTAAATAAACCTTTGTCGAGAGTATCACAAAGAAATTAACTATGTAAAATGCAAGATGGTTAAAATAAATGAAGTCTATTCTACAGTAAAAATGATGGAATTCATAAGCATAAAATATTTGAAAACGTCTCCCTCTAACAATTGATGCAGAAACCTGAATTTTGATACTTCATCATGTGTTGTAATTGTCATACAGGTAAGAACGTTAATATTTTGGATTCCAAAAGATTTTCTACCCTCTTAAGGCCACTTAAAATATAAAAAAACTTGTAACAACATAATGGCAATCCCTTCTCTTTCTAGCATTGTCTGGTACTGTAATAAACTCAAAGCAGTTTAGAAGGAACTAGGAAAAATATTACTTGATAGATGGTTAAGCTAGGAAAATCAGAACTTGACTGCACAAGTGAAAGGATAATTATTTGTATTAAAATAAAATTGGAATAACATTCAATTCGACTTAACATTTGTAGCACTTTAGATATATTGTTTTTTCTAAATTGTTCTTCTTAAAGCTAGCCAAATGATATAGAATGATAATGCAGCTAGTTGAAGACACTTAAGATCTTTGCATTATGCCAAATGCTGAGAATCTCTCTCCTCCTCCCTCTTTCTTTCTTTCTTTAATTCAAGCACAGTTTATACACCATTTTTTCCATGTGTGACTACTTCTGAATACTTTTCCATATGCCAAAATCTTTACCTGTATAGCTCAGCTCAAATTATTTACTCAATTTCCTCTTCATGATTCTGCTCATGATGTGTAAATTCCTTTTGTATAGACAAATAAGATCTTATTTAAGCAGACAACTGGCAATCAAAAGACCAAAAATGTTTAAAATTAACTTGACAAAGTTTTGAATGATTCTTACTAACCCAACACGTGGGAAGGCATATGCAATCAAAAGAGGGGGTAGGTTAAATGATAAGTTTATACTATACAGTGATGCAACCTAGCGCTAACTGTGTTGAAAAAAGTAGCATCGAGGTAAAAAGAAAAATAAAATTCCAGACTAATGTATTATTCCTCACTGAAGAAGCTTTGTGTCTCTAAGAAAGAATGTGAAAAGATTAACAGATTATTCTTTGGTCTGCAGCTACTACCTGTTATTTCCTGCAGAACAGAAAATATGCCTTTGCTATAATGAAGAAATACATAAACATAAGGCATAAAACGTAGAACTAATAATAATTCAACATACAAACATAAAAATCAGTAATACCAACTTTTTCTCTGATACGGAAACCAGTAACAATTTCATGATTAAGTATTTAACAAGATTGCCATTTGATAAAAAGCCACATTTAAAATGCTCACTTAAATGTGAATAACATGTTTTTAGGCAAGAAAGACTGAAACACAAAGCAAAAAAGAGAGAGAAAGTACATATTTGAAGACTATAATTTTTTTTGCTATATTGGTTATACAATCTCTGTTTTCCAAAATTACTCAAATGATGCTTTAAAAATGCTTCAGTATGTTAATTCCACAGAAAATTTCCACACTTGCTTTATTTAAAATCAATTTAGGAATTTGCTTAAATCCCGATTAACAAAAGAAAGTAATGTCATGTATCAGATGATGAAATGCTGGGCATTTTAAATATCATATTCCTGTTAGCTAAAGATTAAAAGGATTTACCCTAACCTTGAAAGATATTTATGTCTAAAGTATTTAAATGAGTTCTTCTCTGATGTCTTCTCTCTTCCAGGCAAATTTAGTAGAAAAAAAAAACCCTGAAAGAAATAGCGTAACTAGTATGTCCTTTGTGACCAGTAAAACCATGTAAATTCCTATTTTCTCTCTACGTATTTTATCACAAATAATACAGAGACATATCTATGTATACAGAGAGAGACAGAGGTTTCTACATGGATTTACTTGAATGCTGTGCATAGGTAGAAGTTATGTATTTTTTGCAATAATACCACAAAGTCACATTTTAGTATAAAAAAATATTAGGAGGAAAACAAAGGACTACATTTGGTTAAGGAAATGGAATTTCAGTAACTAAAGCTAAATAGTGCCTCTAATAAAAACATGTCCAGTTTTGCTAATTCTCATCAACTGTACTTATGTTTGAAGTATATATTCATTGTTCTTATTAATAGAGATTTTGAAAATTAGCATTTTAAGAATTTAATTGACTCCTGGACTCTGATTTTTCTATAGATATCCTAGTTTACTTGGGATCCTCTTACTGAATCACACAGCTGCCACTGGGCCAGAAAAGCAAGTAAAGTGTTTTATAAATTGAATTTGCTATTGCAACATAGTGCTTATCAGTAACTGCCCTTCTGTTTGAAAGGTTCAGACCATCAAAAAAGAGATTACAGAAGTGCTAGAAAGTTTGTCAGGGAACTGAATGTAATCTTCTTGCCCCTCTCTCTGGCAATACGCTGTCCTCAGAGAGAGTAAAACTCGGCACACCTTCCTCACATGGCTGAAATGAATGGGACTGCTCTCCTGTGTGAAGCAAGATGCTTTCCATCTAGAACCTACAGGGTTCAGTCAATTAAAATGCGTAATTTTAAAATATATACTCTAGGCAGGCTTTGTTACTTTTGATTCAAATGTGTCCTGTAGAACTCTCTTGGGTACAAATCTCAGTAGGCATGAAACATAACAATTCAACACTGGTCAGCTGACAGCCAGAATACCTGGGTTGGGGAATAGATTCTGGTTTCTTGGCTCTGGGAGAGAGTATGCTGAGCGTGCCATGACCCAGAGTGGTGGGTTGGTGAAAATCCTCTGTCATCAGTCACAATGAAGCTTGGGGCCGCCCACTGCCATAAATCAATCAATCAGTCAATCATTTATTAATCAGGTACTTGCATTTTCACAATTAATATAAAAATGGGCTCCAGACAATGCCTTCTCTATAATGATAATCTAGTTTTTCATGAAATTGGGAAGCTTACCTTAAATTAATACATCCTTTTTCCAAAAGGGTGACATATTAATCTGAACAAGGCCTTGCAATATTGTACAGAAATAATTAAGCCCCGCTGAAAGACCAGCACTGCAAAATACATATGCTCATGAACAATCCGAGCACATGAATAGTTCCTTCAAATCAAGCCACTTTTTTGAGGAACTATTCTGTTCTGGATTTTGAATTTAGATCCTTAATGGAGGGTTTAAGTTCTGCACAGACCTTTTCACTAGGTAAATTTAACCTAAAGACAGCACCTTTTTGGGAGATGTCTGAATGACGATAACCTTACCAGAAGAAAATCCAAATGATGTGTTCCAAGTCTATACAATAGCATGATGTAATTAACATTTTTAAAGGGTGAATAGGTATATTTTACTCAGGAAAGGACTTTAGATTCTAAAACTCCTTGACTAGAGTTTTGAAGTTTATTGCTGGCAATTTTCATGGAACATTTAGCATTAAAGGACCTTCTTATAAAGTCATCACTCTATTATTCTGAAAGTCACATGAAAAGAGAGTCCTCTTCTAGATCCAGACTGGCTTAAGTGCTTCTAAGGCTTCAGGCAATTCTAAATAACTTTTCCAGCCAATGACAGACAAGGCCATCCTCAGAGTGACTACTCTGACTTCATTAAATGCCTACCACCATACTCTCTCTGTTGCAAATGGCACACTACACGCTGCAGGACAACCACCTCTAACAGTCTCCTTCGTTTCAAATAACTGGTTGTATTTGTATTCATTTGGTAGGTGAATAGGACAAATGCTTCTATTAATTCATGCAGAACAGAAACCTATGACAATAAATGGGACAGAAAAATAATTTCTACAAATTCATTGTGATCTCTACTTAGAAACTGAAAGACAGAGTAAGTGTAAACCTAACAACAGAATGTAAACATATTTTACTGGAGCCTACATGGTTAGGCAAAGTAAACCAATTAATAGAAAACATATTCTTCCTGACAGTTCCGCCAGCTCTTTTAATATTACACACATTTAATGCTACTTGCAGCTTGTTTCTAGCTAACAGATTTTTTTTCATGTTAAGCTCATTTAGCACAACCCAACCCTTTTGCTCAAATTTCCTCATGTAATTTAACAAGCTATCTGTGTTTAAGAGTAGTTGGCTATTTTCTTGAGTATTGAGACAGACAGAATTTACCAGCTAATGGAAATCTGCTCCCTTACAGTCATATCCGCATTCACCAGGGTGTCCTCAAATCTTCAGTCAGCTAACACCCTAGAAACTGGAGTGGGGTCCAGTGGTCCTCCCTTGGAAATGGATGTCTTTAAAGAATCACCACAGTAGCTGCTTTCACCTCGCTTAGGTGGCTAACCAGAAATGGGACAGGACCTCTCTGCAGACTGTAAGCAGCACTTACTTCTCCCGCTGACTGTACGAGATACTGGAAGAAGAGGGGTGTACCATAAGTTCGAAGGACAGGGACAAGCAGGATAGCTCCACTACTTGTTTTCGGTAAGTGCTGAGCCACTGACCCACCCTATGGGGGCTACAGACCATGTGACCATCAAGCACCTCTGAAAATTGGACTTTCAGTATTTTGGAATGGACTCATGAAAACAGGCAGATAAATGACAATTTATGAAAATCTAAGTCTTACTTGCAGGGAACAAAGAAGTTTGAAAATGACATGACATTAAAATCACTCTTTGGGAGATAATATTTAATCTACTGATGAAAAGCTGTGGTGATCATTTCTTTCTTACTTGCTAAGCTCTAGCAATATTTAGAAATTAATCCCACTACATCATCCAAACACTGTTTATGCAGGGCTGACTATGAGCCTTGTTTTCCTTTTGGTGGGAAGTTTTCAGATTAGGTTTCTGTTTCAGCCATTGCTCAGCAAACTAAACCCTATTTTCCATGATGAAGTACCTGCAGGTTAAACTTCTGGGATGACTGGAACTCTTTCACTTCAAGACTAAATTCAATGCTTCCTCTTGGTCTGCAAAGCTTTTTTTTTTTTTCCCTATAATTTCATGACTGGGAACATTTATGCTTTTAATAACTTTTTCTTGTTGACTGTGTTAGGACAGTTCCAAATTAACCATACTAGGGAATTAAATCCTCTTTTTTCCCCAAAGCACAAGCCTACGAAGGATGGTAAACACTGTCACTTCACTTACAGATCTGAAAGCTGACTATTTACCGCCTGTGCCTTTTCAATTCCAGCCCAGTCTAACAGGACTGTGTGTCCCATTAAAGCCACAGCACAGCTATGAACTGGAAATCCTAGTACAGCGGATAGAACCTGTCAGTGGAGGGTACAGGGCGTGACATAGCTCTGCAAACACAGTGCATAATGATCGTGGACTTGCAGAGCTTTCCAAGTGGGAACTGAGACAACAAAGCCAACATCCCCTCCTCTTCCTTGAGTTTGCAGCTCAAGCTGTAAGAAGTTAGAAATCTATCCATCATTCCCCTGCACCAGAAAGGCTAGTCTCCACCTTAGCATGCTTTCTATAGAATAAAAAGCTCTTTGAGAAGAGACACCAACAGTTCAAAGAGTGCAACTACTATTATATTAGCTATTTATAAACAGGCACAAAGTTCCGGCCCCAGCAAACTGAGTGAAGGCAACGCACTAACCTTCAATCCTTACTTACATCTTGGGAATCCCAGGACACATCAGACGCTGCAGACTACTTAGCCTGTCTGCCCAGTAAAGTTCAACTGGCTGCAGAAGTTTCAGCTCTTGCTTTTGAGGCCTTACAGAAAAGACCTATGGAATCAATAGGGCCTTCCCATTGCTTTCATTGTGTGCAGGATCAGCCCACTGCAGAGAAGTTCCTGGGTACCAGAACTCTGAGCTCCGGACTGTTGGAGCTACGGAGCTCACAGGGCTTGTTCTGCCCATCTACTCTGCCTTTATTTTTCTTAACACAGCACATGGGCTAGCCTAAAACTCCTTTTCTGGAAACACTCACATCTCTATCTTAACTTGGCTTACCAGATTTAATTTTGTATGTTTTCTACCTCATTGACTTGTGGAATAATTTTGCATTTTTCAGGATAAAAAAGATGGATAGGACCTTACATTTTTTGTGTTGTCAAAAGATACTGTTTGTATTCTCAGCCAGATACACTACAACCTTGAGACAGGGTATACTGCTTGATGTGGTCAATGAAGTTAACTGAGTCGTTTCAGTTGCCGCTGCAGTTTTTGGCTTTGAATAGACCAGAGAAACGGACAACATCTGTCAGACACTGGGTGGCACAATTAAATTTGTGTATGCTACTATTCTTCTTAGGCAACACAACTGAAGGTGGAACCCTGAAATCTGTTAAATTTGAGCTATTTTTTACGCAATAGCTGATTCTGGCAGTGTCCTTGGAGGCTGCTTAATTTAGGTTTCACTACACAGGCATATTGATGTTACAGCCTTGGTTAAAGTTTAAGAGCTTGCTCACCCATGATGGGACGTAGCTCTCAGGACGCACTGCACACCCTGCTTAGGGCAGCCCAGCTACTGGCAGCAGGTGGAGGACCAGTTTCTGACTCCTGCACTTCTCGCCACTTCACAGCCAGGAGTTTATTGGAGAGTGCTGCAAGTGGGAAATTGGTGCCTACACACTTCTTGGCTTTTGGTCCTTCACAGGTGTGGCAAGTCACTAGGTGACCACACCAATCCCCAACTCTGGATGGACTTTCTGTCAGTGTAGTTTATATTCTGGCAGCTATACGATGATTCCTGTAATGTTGAGCAAAATTAGAAAAGTGAATGAGGTTCTGATGTTTTTGCTGATGCAGTCATATTTGGACTACATATACTGACTACTACTGTACTAGCAGTAAACATATGTTGCCTTGATTCCCCGTTAATACAAAGGATAATATTTCTTTTTATCTCTCCTTAGTTCATTGTGAACATGTAGCTCCAAAATATACCACAATTCGAACTATTTGTTTACACTGTTTCTCAAACCGTAAGGGAAGTGCTGCTGCTTTTCCTTAAATGGGATGTAATGCTTGTAGTTTCGTTGCACTAGAACACAAAATTGTGCCTCTCTGTGGGCCACCAATTCTTTGAAAGTAATTGTATAGATTCTTCGGTACTTAGGAAGAAATTGCTGATGATTATTCAATGAGATTTACCTGCCCTTCAAAAAAAGGCCGTGCAAGTGTAAGATACCGCAGAGTGCTGATCTTATTATGCTATTGACTATATGTTCACTCGTTTTTACTAGCATATGTATTTTGATGGGACAAAATAAAGACCGCATTGACTCAGTATCTTTATATTACATTTTTAGCTGATTATTACCTTAATGCAAACTTTGATAATTTTCCTATCATAAAAACTTTGTTTTCCCAACAGCGGTGAAACTCAGCCAGCCAGCATAACAGTCAGCCTACTATAGGCAAGTTTAATAAATATTATGGACTTTATAAAGATTAATGTACATCTTTTAAAACAAACAGGAGTATCTTTAACTATCTGAACATTTTGATTAAAAGAAACCGCATTTATACAATGCTTAGCAGCATATGTAATGGCATATGAACATATATATGAACATATAAATATATAGTAGAGACTGACCTTCATTTTAAGATTTTGTGAAGCCTGTAGGAATTAGCCAATATAGAGATTAATAAAATGCTTCCTGAGAATATAGACAATCTGTCTGCTATGAGTGTCCTGGAAGCTACCTCAAAGGCTAGCTTGCCCTATTTTCCATACCACAAGTACGTATTTGTGGCTGCAGAAAATGTGCTTTTAAGCATGCAAGGTACTTAGTACCCAAGCATGCTTAGTATGTAAGTACATTACCAGGCATTCACACTGGCAGCCAACAGAATGTCCTTTAGGTAGCAGTATACTCAGAAGCCATACAGCATATAGATTACCTCATGCATGGAGCAACCCCAGAAACTGCTTTTCCATCACAGCATATATATACAGACAGAAGGTTGGAAATGAGCCAGACATTGTAAGAACTTCTAAGAGATTATGGTGCAATAAAGTTCAGCCTCTACGGTGCAGCCACCCACATGCACAGAAGTCAGGCTACGCACACTTCCAGTGTGTTACTGCCTTGCGTCAAGAAAAGCCTCCTCTAGCTCATGTTTGTTCCCACCTCCAATGGGACAGTTGAGTATCAGCTTGTTACTTGGAACGTCTTCGCATATGGTATCCCTAGGGCTGCCAAGGATGACTGAAAATACTGGAAGTGAACAATGGGAGAGACTCAATAATCATCTTCCCTACTCCTCAGACTCGACACAAGCAGGGCTGAGGCATGCAAAAGAACAGCATTTCAAACAGAAGGTCAGCTTCTGCCAGTTTGAGATTTGGTGCATAGCTAAGTTCTTTTCTTGTGCAAAACACATACAGCACAGACTACGCTGCTGTGAACCTTCCCTACGTCACAATTCTTCTGCCTCAGCCTTAACTAGGACCTGAACTTTTGTGCCACATGAAGTCTTAGCTCTCTTTGCTGCGATTACAAACACAAGTATCAATTAGATCAGCTGTGAAATGCCATGTAGCAAGAAGATCTTTCAGAACTACATCTGCAGGCTGATACTCACATGGAGTGTAATTCAGTTTGGAAATATTCAGCAAGAATGACTTTAAACATTGTCATTTACTAAGTAGAGACTTATGTTTTAAACGCTGTATTGGATGTTGTTTCACAGGATCGTATCACTGCATTGCGATTAATTTTTAAGAGGTTAGCAGGCCTGTGGGAAAGGTATGGTACTACAGAGTCCATAGACTGTCTGAAAACCATGTATATGATCCTACTGTCTGCCAGCCAATTGGAGGTGAAGCTATCAAGTTGCAGCCCAGCTCCACATGTAACTGGTCCCTAAGCACCACTCCTTCAGATACTCTTGTTTACAATCTCATGAGGAAATTTGGGAGCTGAAGGGCTGGAAATCTGGTAATCTCCTCAGGGCAGGGTGGGGAGATGTAAGAAGGAAAGGCACAGCAGGAGAGCTTGCAGAGCTTTGTTCTATGAACAGAGGACTTCACTCTCCAGGGCTGTCAGGTCCAGCAATTTCTGTATGAATTCTTTTGAAAATCAAGTTCACATGCCACCACATGACTTTCAAAAGGTATTTCTATGTTAAAAGTAGAAATAAAGGAAAAACCCATAGCTCCAAGTATCTTAAATTTTAAACTATGTGAATTTCCAGTTCATGTAAATGTTTTGGTCTGAAGTCTCTCAGCCCCCAAATTCGGGTAACCATATGACAGATGACAAATCTAGAAAAAACCCAAGCCTTACCTTCTTGTAGAGACTTCTCAGGTCTCTGTACTGCCACATACTATTGAGGACCTGAGATGCTGCTTTCACCACTTTTGGCGAATGCCTGTTACACACATATATTAAAAAGGGAGAAAGAGAGAAAGAAAGAGTGAGAAAGAGACTGTCAAGTACAAGACTCCATCCATCCCAATTTTCAAATGCATTGCTATGGATTTAAACCCACAACTAAAGCGTGTTTTAAATGTACCGTAAGATCTTTGGTTTCTATCTTGAAGACCAATGTATTTTTAAGCAAGGGTAATACAACTTATTTCTACAGTACAAATTACTCAATGAGGAGCAAAATGTGTGGTCCTCAGCACACTGAGAACAAGGATTCACGCTGAGAGCATAATAAGAACCATGGGAGTGGCAGCAATTGGCAAAATTACTGAGGACCCAACTGGTATTACGTACACCTAAAAAGATGTCCTGGCTACAACTTTCGGCATAAAGGACAAGAGTTTCCTTCTCTATAAGCTGCCAAACTTCAACTCGAGACAGCGTGCTCAATGCATGCAGCGCCTCTTAGCAGTGGCCAAAAGAAACACTCAAGACGGGTGATGAGTGCCGTTTCTGAAGTGCAGAGCCAAGACACAGAAATACAGCTGATTATAAGAAGTCATGACAAATTTCATTAGGAATCCAAACTAGGACTTGCGTCTTGCTCGCACCCCTACCCTTTAATGATTGCAATATTATGTCATGTTGAAAACCATATATAACTTCACATGGACTTTCTCTTCAGAAAGGTTTTGAAAGAAGCTCTAAACTATTGCTACAATCAGTTGGAATTATATATTCCTCTTGGGATAGGTAACTTAAAAAAAAATGTAAAAAAAAAAATTAAAAATGAGAGAATATTGAGCTCAATCAATAAGGGTCAAATAAAAAATGACGGCCAAAGTCTGGAGTAAGGATTGCTGGAGTTCAGGGCAGTATCTGAGGTGATTCCTGTTTCACTCAGAAAAGGCATATGGATTGCAAAACCAAAGAGAAACGAGAAAACCAGCAGCATATGTTACTGGCTTGGGCAGGAAGTCTTCTCAGGGGTCAGGCTGTGGGGCATCCTGTGACCTGTAAGAGGGATCCCTGGTAGGCTGACACTCAAGCAATGTTCATGACACAAACGATACAATTTACTTACACAGTATTTTCCTAGTAATTTATCTGGTGCCTTTTTTTTCCTTTTCCTCCATTACTCACCCAGAGTACAGCAGGAGGTGGGTAACTGGTGAATAAACAGGAATTTGATAAACCCTTTCAAACATAGTTTTCTTTATTATACTCCCAGCTGTACTGGCTAGTGGGGTGCTGGTAGCATGGAGTAATCAGAAAAATAACTGTACCAACCATACTGAGGACAAATAGGAACTATGCGAAGCCAGTATGGGCTTGGCCAGTATGGCCTTATGACCAAACATCAGCTCTCTTGTGCTGTCGTACAGGGAAAGTGCTCAAGCCCTGGGCATGTTCCAAAGGCTGTCGGGGCCAGCCCCACACTCCTGGCACTGACACATACCAGGATGCATGGCCAGGCTAGCATCCTGCATTTGTAGAAGCAGACATTTCATACTGGACAAGATAAATTAATATTGAAGTGTTCTATTGTATTAAAGTGAGCCTGCCAGAATTTCCTATCAGTCCAACAACCAGCAGTTCTGATTTTTAAACAATGGATTACCTATAAGAAACCAAACCAAAGCAACGGTGCACAATACTAACATTTCTGAAAGTTGAAAAATGAAACTTTCATTTAAGATAAGCTTTTGTAGCACTGTGAATTGACAGGTTTTCTTGTTCTAGGACTCTGTAACCTGTAACAGCAATAACAGGATCATAATTCAAAGTACTTGCGAACAGCAATACATACCATGATTTGGGAGAGCGGTTCGGAATTACTCGACACTACCTGGGCTAAATACTTTCATTCAACACAGATATGTCTTTCAAAGTTATGAGGGATACTTAGACAGGGAATTATACCCTTTGATCCTCCTAAAACTGGCCATGATACTTTGAAAATTTCAGACTCAACGGGTGTTTATAATCCCCACCAGATAATGAGCAGGTAGACAAATGCATTATTCTGAGGAAAGATATGTTCAACTTAAGAGAAATGGAAATGAACCTGCTTGCAATATCAGTATATTTGATCTGGAAAATATAAATTAAAAATTGAAATAGATTAAATATTAATAATAGAAAAATTACAAATGTAAATAAATCGGCAGAGCATGGGGAGCTCCCACAACTGGAATCACATAGTTTGTTACGCTACTACTCTTTACCCCTTACAATTAAAATGTGACAATGTTTCAAAAATGAATTTGATATGAAAAGGGTGACAACAGAGGAGAAGAAATGCCACTGAATTCTACTGGCAATGCTCCGATCACATAGGCGAGCATAAGTTCTCACCAACTGTAGGGTGCACAAATCTTTCCTTCAGGTTGTGGCCTGGCTATGTGGGGCTCTTCTAGAGCTCTGATGCTGCAGTAGGCTGTGTGATGACAGCTTCGAGTAGGTGGGCTGATGGGTTTTGTACACTACAGTGAAGGCTTTTGGTTTTCAAACTGCCATAGTCCCATTGCACTACACTTCTGCAGGCTGACAAATATGAGAATCAGGCTATCTGTTTTAGGCGAAAGAAGGACAAAGATTGAACTCTTCATGAAGAGTGCGTACATAGGAAAACAGAGAAGATGAAACCATAGCTGCCCTGAAAATGTCACAGGCGTGTCTAAAATTTTTGCATGTTTTGGTGCCTCAAAAGGTAGCCTGCAGCTATCCTAATGCTCTCTCAGAAGCATGGTGCTGGGAAAATCCACGGATCCATTTTTCTACTATGCCCCACCTTACCAGCAAGCAGGTGGCAGGGAAATGGGTGCTGTGAAGAGGGACAGCGACTTTACAGCCTTCGCTCCCAGACCACGAGGAGCAGTAACAGAGCTGCGGTGAGGTCCCTTCCTTTCACAGGATCCCTCCACCTGCATGCCACCCCTTCTGCAGGGTGCAGTCCAACAGCTCTGGTCCCTAACGTTTATCAGGATCTTCTGGAAGTGCTTAGAGGTAGCAGTTACTGTAGATAATTACTCTTCCTTAAACTCCATGTGCAGTGCACTCTATGCACTGCTGACGGTACCTCAAAAATAAACCACAGAAGAGACTTTTGCTATTGGTATCGTCTGGTTCTTGTCACCTTTCACACTGGGCATGTGATTTCTGATGAAATTAAAGAATTCAACTCACAATTTCACAGAGGAGGCAAACACATTCAGGACTAGTAATAACTACTGGAGATGTTAAAAAAGGTGCAAGGTGATTTGCAAAACATACTTGTCTCCTTTACTCTTAGATATGCCAACCAGTTTCTCAATGCCGCCTGCGTCTCGTAAGGCCTTGGCATTCTCCATGTTTTTAGTGATGACTTCATGCAGAGTGCAGCAAATGGCAGTAACGGTGTCATCAGACATGGCCTTGCTCGCTGAGCTGTTGCTGCTGTTAGCGCCTGGCAGTCGGTGGACCAGATCCCTCATGGCATACTTGCCTTTGTTGAAAGAAAATGAAGGGAGAATTCAGAAGATACAGTAACAAAGGGTGATGGAGAAGAAGTACAGGGAAAACACGCAAGACTATTAGCACCATTTGCATCACTGCATGTAATCTAATTGACTACTGATACTATTTTGGAGCAAGCCACATTTATATGATTACATGTTCAAGCATTTTACATGTTAGGGACTTCGAATGTTTCCATATTACACCAGCTTGAGACTTCAGATATGGGCTACATCATGCCCTTACCAGAATGAAATGGTTATAGAACAGGCCAAGTATATGTACAAAGACAACCTGAATACCACAACTTCCAGAGCTTGGCAAGTCCTCATCTCCCATCACACAACTCACAACTCAAGTTACTACATATAAAATGTGCATCAGTCATTAAAAACGCTACAGCGAATGCAAAACCAATGACTTTTTTACTTGTGAAAAAGTATTCCCTGAAGGACCAGTTTCATTGAACAAGGTTAATTCTATACTTCATGCAGTAATTTAACTGGGTTTATTAGTGTTTCTACGACTTTATTACTTATCCAGTGCTCAGAGATGACACTGCACTCTTACACATATCCTTAGTCGCATGCATGGTACTGACCAGAAAGGAAGCCTTTCTGACATCTATTCCTGTCAAGTTTTTAGAGATTATTTTATATAACACCACCTTCCAGAATTAAAATCTCCTAAAATTAAGGGTGCAACAAATTTTTAAAACAGTCACACTGAAGACATGAAAATGACATTCTGTTGATTATTATAACTTTTTTCACGTTTAAATGAACAAGTTGTGTTTTTTTGCATAATTGTGCTGAAAGTCATGTAGTGCTTGTGAAAATAACATAGGAGCAGCTTCTGAGAATTTATACATATATATATAGTATAAATGTAACTGTAAATATATATAAGTGTAGGGCAGGGTTAGCACTGGCACAGATATACGAGAAGCCTCACATCAGTTTTAGGGGTTCACTATTACAGTAAAATGGGAGCTCAGTCCTTCAACGCAATGAAGACAAGATCAGAGAGGGCAAGGGCCTGATGAAGTTGTTGCTGAGGTCAGTGAAACAACTCTGAATCGGCTACAGTGCAGCTGTGCTAGGAATTTGCATGCAGCAATCACCATGAGAGTGTATCACGCAGGACTAAAAGGACAGGAAAATTGGGAAAAATAAATAGTAATCTAATCTACATCATATTTTATGAATGAAATAATCAGGTATGATTATTGTATATAATATGATAATTTAATCAGATTTTTTGATAACTAAGAGCTCTGATCAATTAGTATTTATGGGTACTCATTAAAAATCTTACTTCTGAATTCATAAATTCAGTAGTATGTGTCCATATTTGAAAGCAGAGGTAAGAGGAAAATCACATCTTTTAACTATCAAATGTTAAACTATTTTTATCTCTTACAATTTTGCCTGCTGTGGTAGAAATACAGCCAGTCTTTTGGAACAGAATATACATCGTACACATAAAAACTAGAATCTCTGTACTCAAATGTTACAGGTTATCAAATAGATTTTGTGGTAATGCGAGATCTTGGAAACTACTCACTCTATATCATGTAAAAACATTCCTGATAATAAAAAGCATAACATTACCAATAAAATGTGTGCGGTAGGATTTGAATCTTACTGGTGCGCTCAATACAAATACAAATCTTGTCCTCAAACATTTTTATTTCTTTGTACTTAATATTTAATAGGTCATTTGCATTATTACTGTTTCAACACTATTATTAATATCAGATGTAGTACAGATGTTAAGATCACTTTCTCTTTCAGAAATGGTTTGTTTGAGCAAACTGAAAACGTTTTTTCCCCACACATATATGGGACACCATTCAAGAACAGCCTGACATGCTATTTACATCTGCATCTGTTTGTTCTATGTAACATGAACACATTAATAGTTGCTTATCGCTTATGGCGATTACTTCAGTCTGTAGCACACAGTAAATTAACCTTGTGTATCAAAAAAATAAAATAAACCACGATTTGCTGTAGCTTTTGCTCTTCTAACGCCATGTCCGCCATGGGTTAGGACTAAGTACAAGCAGATAAATCAGATCAGTGAGACTTTCTGCTTTAGCCTGCACACCCCATCTGGAGTACTCTGTCCAGTTCTGGGCTCCCCA
>Ga0065711_1006880_pt1 | contig 22311 bp, 11 predicted proteins | sample Hoacrofraction12_FD_59098 | JGI IMG/M metagenome (GOLD analysis project Ga0065711, IMG submission 59098) | Hoatzin crop microbial communities from Cojedes, Venezuela - Epithelial fraction 12 v2 (version 2) | ecosystem: Host-associated > Birds > Digestive system > Esophagus > Crop | place... | reverse complement strand
GGGGGTATGGGCAAGTGCCCTTGTCTTTGGGGTGAGCCCGGGGAGAACTGAGGGAGCTCACTTCAGCTGGGCTTGTGCTGGGTGTCTTGGGGACGTCAGCGCTACTTACGGATCAGGGATGATGAAAGCTGTGGTTACTGAAAAAAAATCTGTCAGGAGAGGGGCTTTCTTCTTCCTTTCTCTTGCAATGAATTGGGGAAGTGACAGGTATTCTCTTGTGACACCCAGGTCTGGAAGCTCTGCGCACAGGGGATGTGTGAGGGAAGTAAACCAAAAGATCATGGCCGAAGCAATGGTGGAGGTTTTGGTGTACTTCATCAGCCCTATTTGAGAAAACAGCTGCCATGTAACACGCCGTTCTTGCAAACATGGGTTTACCTTTCTCCATCAGCAGTAGGTTTTGGTGCCCCTGGCTGAGTGGGACACAGACCCAGCTTTCTGAGCCTTGGAAAATACTCTCCTTTAGGATAAAACTCAGAGGAAGTAATACTCTGTTTATTTTCTCCCTCTGATGGGTAGCTCTGTGAATTTTGATGTTCATCTTTTGTGCTTGGATCCAGACAGCATTTCATGTGGCTTAATGTATGGGTGGGTGGGTAACCCGTGCTGGCCGCAGCGGGCTCTGGCGGGGGCACGCCCGGGTGTGCTGCGTGCCCGCACTCCTCTGCGCCGTGGAACCGCTCTCGCTGGGTCCCCATCTCACACAGGTGCTGTTTCTCGCTTCTTTAAAAGCTTGGTATGATTTTTCCACTGTTTGCACCAAATCATTTTATTGATTCTCCTGAAATCCAGCCTTGGGTATATAGGTATTATTTTGATGAGTACAATAAAGGAACCAGAGAGACCAAAACTTTTCTTCAAAGTCTGTCTACCCTGATCTCCATGGATTTTCAGGTCTGAAGTGTTACGTGCGCGCAAGTCTGAATTAAATTCTTGCATATCATGCAATTGCCTGTTTAGGCAAGCATCGTATGCTTGTATTTATTCTCTGAATAAGAAGGGAAGTTACTTAGAGATGGTCTTTTTCTAGGGTAAAAATTATATAGGATTGGTAGAGCAGGACATGCTGGGGAGGAATTGTGCTATATATATTCAAGACAGCTTTGAGTCAAATAGGATAAAATAATAAATTGCATAAAAAAGACCTGTGAAATTTTATGAATAAAAAATCATATCTGTGTAGAAAGATTATAATCTTGAGACAACGACAGAAGTTACAGTCACATTATACTGATAATGTCCTTGAAAGGCTAAGTGAGATTAGAAGAGCTGCAAAAGCAGTAATAAGATTGCAGTTATGGATATATTGGCTGGGTTTGGGGCAGAAGGTAAGAATCTAAAGATTTTAAACCTTACAAACCTCTGACTTTTTGAACAAAATAAGTAATGTAATCTAAAAAGGCAGATCCTGCATAGCAAACAGGACGTGATTCGGGATACTACTATGAAGTTGGTCATCACGTTATTCAGATTTGCTCTCCTGGTAGAAGCAATAAATCTGACACAGTAAATCATTTAATTTCAAAAAACACACCTATTTAAGAGGCTGTTTAAAAAGAATTTTAAAGGAACAGCTGAGAGCGTAATGTTTTCATGCAGAATGACTTGGAAAGGACACCAAAAGGTAGCATGATTTAAAATTGAAGTGAAAGAGGCTCTTCAGAAGTGGATATACTAGCAAAAGAAGGAAAACTTAAAGAACGAACATTCTGGTTAATTTAAATGTAAAACCACAAGAAAAGCTAAAAAGATTCTGATGAATTGACATAATTAAAAAAAAAGGAAACACAAACACTCTGAAACCAAGTCTTTTACAGTCTGGCACTCATCCTGCATTTGCAGTTAAAAGGTAATCGATAGTAAACTAATAAACAATAATACAAGTCACATTCAAGGAAAGGAATGTGATAGTAGAAGAGTTAAATGCATTATTTGCCTTGGCACGCGGTGTAGGAACGCTTAGGGAGGCTCCCTGTCAGCTCCTTTTCTTGTGGGAATAGTCTAAGGAACTGTCACAGATTGGTGTGTCAGTAGAAGATGGTCAGAACAGTCAATAAAGTAACAAAATGACGGGAACAGACGGCTGCATCTTTGGTGAAAAAGAAACTTAAATATGAACTATTAACTGTAGAGTAACCTGTCATTTAAATCGGCCTCAGTGTTATGGAGACTTAAAGGACCTCCTTCTTTATGTGAAAGAGTAGGAGAGGTGATGTGGGAAACTATGGGTAAGCAAGTGTGGCTTCTGTACAGCATGCTAATAGATAATAAAGATTATTAGATACATGCATAAATACAGTATAGTAGGAAAATATAACTTTGCAAGGGAGTCCTGCCTGACAAATCAGATTTGTCTGAAGGAGTTAGTGGATACTTGGATAAGGGTGATCTAGTCGATGTAGTATACGTTAATTTTTTTTTAGAGCACTTTCAGCAGGGTCCCCTGAAAAACAAAAAGCCACTTTATTTATAGTGTAAAATGGATTAGTAACTTGCTAGCATACAGGAAACAGAAGGTAAGGATAAAGTTCTTTATTTGAATTGAGGGAGGTTTCCATTAGTCAAACAGATGAGTTATTGGATTTGTGCTGGTCATTGTAGCTGGTCAGAAAAAGGAATGAATAGTGAAGTACTAACGTGCAATCATACATAGTGCTCTATAAACAGCATGTGTAGAGAAGGCTCTTCAGGAATGGGCGTACAGCATTTTGTACAAAACACAGCCACTACTTAGTGAAATTATTAGGCAGTAGATTTAAAACAACCAAAAGGAAGCAGCCTTTCTGCCCATAGTGTGTAATTACATTGTGGAGCTCATCAGCACAGGATGTTGCAGAGATTTGAACTACAACTGTATTCTAAAAGAGATTCAACAGATTGTTGGTTTTTTGGAGGCTGAGTCCATTAGTGAATGTTAAACAAAATCACCTCAGTGCAAGTCTCTGGCTCAGCAGCTCCCCAGCCTGAGGATGATGCCATCTTTGTCGTAGAAGTCTACAGCTGGCTGTTGTCAGACAGGGTGCTCTGCTTGGGCGGCCTTGTCCCTTACCTGCTGTCTCAGTTCTTAGGCGTTCATTTTAAGACTTGGTAATGATACTTGGAAAATGTCTTTGGGCAAGATGATGTTAATTTTGAAGCGTATTTTCTATCAGAATGAGTTGGCAACTTAAAGCTATTTTAAAATTATTTTGATGTTTGTGGGCAGAGGGGAGGGTAAACTGCTTCCCCCCATTTTCAGGGAATGAGCATCTCTGAGTTTCTTGTGTGACTGCTCTTGTCCTGCACTCCTCAGATGTGTGTATTTGTGCCGTAGGCAGACGCGGTCAATGCTGACTGTGGTATCTTTGACCTATGGATATATCTCTGGAAGAGTTTTCTTATTTGAGCAGAGAGTATTTGAAGCAGCCAAACCACTCCAGGTATTTTCACCTGGGCTGGAAGAACCACAAAATGCGAGGTTTGCTTCCGTTACAAGAAATTGTGCACTTTGCATCAGCGAGGCACCTCGCAGCTTCTCCCTGTTCCTCACAGCTTTCTCCTTCGCCGTGAAGTGACACGTCACACGTTGCGCAAGGGGCTCGCTCCTCAGCTCCGTGCCACGCTTCCGCCATCAGGGAAATACCTGGTGGTTCTGGCTGTGCTGAGCACCTCCTGTTCCAGTCCGTGTGCAGGGAGAGGGGGCCGGGCGGCTCCGAGCAGCGCTGGGTGCTGCGGGTCTCCGGGCTGGTGCGCTGCGCCTGCCTGCTGACGGCCTGCTGGTAGCCATGGGTATAAGCTGGCCGCAGCTGAGATCTGAGCACTAAACTTGTTTGCTGGTCCCTCCAAAACGTCGCACAGAAAAGAGACATTTTTATTTGACCTCTGCACGTACAGTGCTGGTGGGATGTAAGCGTAGCAGAGCTTGGCAGTGAAATATGGGAAGTAAAATATGTAAGAGTAGCAGAGCTTGGCAGTAAAATATGGGAAGCAGTGCAAAACAGCAGTGCGGGCCTCGTTACAACTCATTAGGCTGGTTTGCTGTCACTAATGACTGGACTGCATAACCATTGCAAAATCAGCAGCGTTGCTGCCTGCTGTAACCTCCTGGCACTAGAAATGGAAATATTGATGACGGACTGTGTGTTAACGTGTGAAAAATGTGGTTTTAGCTTTCCTAGTTAACTCTAGTGGGTTAAATGTTTTCTGACACAGTAATTAACAGCCTTGTTGACAGAAGGATTGCACAGCTACTAACAGCTCTGTGTCTCTGTTTCAGTAAATTTTAGCCACCTTTGTTCTGAGCTGTGGGAATTCATAACGTAGCTGATGTAAGTCATGTGAATGAGGATTGCTGAGATAAGCAACTCATCCTTTCTCACATACGGTTGTATATGCTAGTTTAGATGTTGAAAAGAAACCGTAACCATCGAGACAGAAAATTATGTGAGGGAATCAAAATAGCAAAAGAACAGTTGCTATGTTTTAACAAAAAGACTTTTTCCTTTGACGTTACAAAAACGAGTGGTTGAAATACCTCTTAGTGACAGCTCTCCTATCTCTCGGGGCTTTAGTCCTCAGCTCCAGGTCGCTAACAGTAACACCACGTTACACTGATGTCTAGGTGCATCTGTCACATGGAAAAAGTGATTTCTCCCTCCTGCCCATGCCCTTCCTTCACCTATAAGTTGTAAGAGCTGAAGAAGTGGACAGCACATCTGACAACTCTGAAGAGATCTCAGAGCTTCGTTTAATTCACGCTGGGTTAAGTTGGCGTGCAGCACTGAAACCCGGGCCTAGCATGCAAAGAGGGAGGCAGATGCGCCGGGCTCTGGGCCCAAGCCGGTGCTGCTGAGCAAGCAGGGGTGCCGCCGGGCTTCGTTCTCGTGACAAGACTTTGCACAAAGCAATTAAGCAGTGTCAGTGTCAGCACCACGCACCGGAGGAGGGTGCAACTACTGCTTCACCATGGGGCTGGCAGGGCACAGTGTACGTGGGGGTATAAAAACCACCATGGTTTCCTTTAAGTAACTCTTGCCCAACTACTGAAGTGTGTCTAAGGTTTATACTTAAAAGTTTAACACTCTTCCCAGAGAAAGGCTTCATTTTAATACACAGGGAAATATTTTCTGCCTTTCAGCGTTTGTCATTGGGTTTTCAACACCAGAGCACAGGAGTGTAAAAGGTCGTGGTTATCAGCGATGTCCATTGGTCCTTATGTCTTCTTTGTATAGTTCTTTCTTCCGACTTTTAACTACCAAAGTACGCTTTGGTTTAGGATGTTTTTTCTTTAAACCTGTTAGCCTTCTTTCCTGACCACTTCAGCTATTGAATCCTTAGAATCCAGTTCTAGTTTATTGCTATAATTTATTTCCATTTCTTTTCTTTTTCACTTTTTTTACACTTAAAATAAATTAGAAAATGGAAAGGATTTATTTTTTAGGTGAAGGCACACGTCCAGTCTTTGAAAGTTATCCAGTCTAGTAGATGCCCAGGAAAAGAAATCCTGAGAATAGGAGAATCTGCTGTGTTGAATTCTGCATAATGTGGCTGCATCGTACTGGAGAATGTGTCCGGTTTCAGTGACAGTGAAATTCTGCAGGACTTTCTCAGGAGAGCAAGAAGTCCCTCTGTGACTCCCTGTTTGCTTGCCAAACTCATCTCGGTTGCTTTTCCTTTTGATCAGCTGGCTGCTTCATTCCATCCTTCTCGTCACGAGGGAGAAGCTAATGAGAGGGAAAATAAACCAGACACAAGGGGTTTCCTGCCTGAAGATGTTTTGGCACATAACTTACATAAAACTACCTTTGAATCTTGATAGTCTGAACCTGCAAGTAGATAACTGACCTTGAAGGGTGATTCATGGTAATGCTCTTGTGGAAATTATTCTCTGTGTTCCAACCCACTTAATTTTTTTTATATTAAAAAAATAGTTGATAGTTAATCTTGTAATATTTTCTGTTTTAATGAACACCTGCTCTGAAGCAGTGTAGCTGTGTACATACATATAATTAAATTTGGAATTGGGGAAACTTGATGTCAGGTGAAGGAGACTTCAATGGTTTAAAAACAAAGAAGGTGTTCTCTGGAGTGACGTATCTTGTATACAATTTCTGTGGATAAGCTGTCGCATTATGTATTCTAGTTCCTTATTAAAATTGTCTTTCCTGCTTGCTTTTAGGGCTAAATTTGAATATCACTTCTTCATGGTAACACGCTTCCAATACAATCTAAGCAGGAAAGAAAAAAAGGATGGTACATGCTAAAAATTTGATGTTTAATCACGTGACTAATTTTAGTTTTAGAATATTCTTTTTTTTCTTTTGTGCCGTAGGAGGCTTATATTTTACCTGACTTCAGACTTCCCACAGAAAGCTAAGTGAGATTTACCTAGCAGTGTGAAACAGCTTATTTTAAGGTGGAAAAAGTCATTAGCTGTCTCCTGCTGAGACCTTGTATTGAGAAAGCTAAATTATAAGCCACTGAAGTTTAGCATGAAGAAGAGGTAAATTATTGTTTATTATTTTACTTGTTCCTGCTTGGAGTTCTCAGGCTTGTTAGTAGAGCATGTTACATGACCTTTTGGAGGTGGTTGAGGATGGGGCAGCAATTGAACTGAAAGAAGAAACTTGTTAGAACACAAAATAAAACACTGTTTTCTCGTTGCGCAGATGGATAGGGAAACTGTGCACCCCCATCTATTGCATCCTCTTGCTGCCGCTGCCTGCTGCACTGTCTGTAGGAGGAGGCAAAAGCAAAATGTTGGCTTTGCTGCTTTATCTGTGGAAGTTTTTCGGTGATTTTTTTTTTTTTTTAAATTTCCTTGCAGAAACTGAATATCCTAAGCAGAAATATCTTGTAGGCAATTTTAGACTGAGCAATACAAAATGCAAAGTATTTTCGGGTTTCTGAGAGGATCCCGTGCCTGCCTGAGCAAACAAGATGTTCCATGGGACCTGAGGAAATAGATCAGTATTGAGTTTCGAGGATGATATCCCACTGCAATTAGTGGTTCTTTATTGGTTTTTGCAAACCATATCTAGTTAGGAATGTTTCAGGGCTTTTGGGAATATTTAATGGGAGTAGTTTCTGCAGATTTTATTAGGTTAAACATGTCCAGTGCAACAGAAGTATATGTATAGAAAAGGACGTTTAAAAAAAGGACTCAAGACGCTTGAAAAGTTTTAATCTAAGAAGGAGGATTTTTATTCATAGGAACTGGGGAGCTTGTTGATATTAAGTAGAGTGTATCTTGACAGTTTTGAAAACTTCACATTATTTTTTTTTGTCTTGCAGAGGGCTGTAGGGTGGGTGAGGGCCTACCACTCAAGTCATGTCCCTTTGCGAGGAGTAGGAGGAATACGGCTGCACTGTTCCATGTGCTTCATCTGTCCTACAAAACCTTTGGTTTACTTCCAAGCCAGCCTCTGGCCTGGGTAAAGATACAGAGCGAGATATAGCCCATTTAAAAAAAATGAAAAGGTGGTAGCTGCGTGCCCTCCGGGATTCAGCATTGTGTGGGGCTTTGAGACTGTAAAGGTTGAGAGAAGAAAATAACTGAAACACTTTTCAGAAGTTAAAAAGACATAGAAGTTCAGTCTCTGTTGGTACGCTGATCGTTTCAAGGTCAGGCTAGCAATCATGAATTGTTCTGCTGTCACTCATTACATTAATAATTCTGTCTTTAAGGGTTTCTCGCTCCTTGCATAGCAGAATTCTAAACTCAGTTATTTAACCTCCAGAGCCTGCGCATTTGTTCTCCTGAGGCTTCAAGGGGAGTGTGCAAGTCCTGCACTGCCTTTACAGAAGTCTCTGTCCGTACTGATGCAAAGGAAGGCGATATGCTTCCCATATAGGACTGGAAAGAGATGGTTAGGAGGGCAGATCTACGGAGAGAAAATGAGACTAAATTTGGGAACCTGTTTCCTGTTGGCAGCTATTGGAAACCAAGGTACAGATACAGATAGACATGTAATTGAAAATCTATTTTTGAAATTATTTTAACTCAACTCAGCGTATGTACTGCTAGGAGAATAGCGCAGAAGTGCTGTTGGTATTCCGTATATGAAGGTAAGACATAGGCATATCAAGTTAGAAAACCAGCACAGCATTAATTTATGTAGAATTACCACTATTTATGTATTAGGAAAACACTAGCTTGTATTCAAAAGGGTTTTTTGCCAAGACTTTGAGCCTTGTACAGTAGTAAGAGACTATAATAAGGAAATCGTAATACACAATAAATGTATTTTCATAAACTAAATTCTTGGCTTAACTGTAACCTTAATATGTACAATATATAATTACAATGCTTTATAAGCATTTTGTAACAAAACATTTTTTTAAGCAGTCACAAAAAGCCATAATCAGTAATAAAAATGAGGGCATTAGCACTCAGACCTCAGTAAAAGCATCATTAAAATGTAAGTTCTAAGGTACACTACTTTAAATTTGCCTCATTACTTGTGCAATTAGGGAGTAAACAATAGAATGACCATAATTTTTCTACAATTTTTTATCCTAATTGCCTTTTTTAAAGTTTAATTAATGTTTAAAAAAATAAGTGGTGGGTTAAGCCAAAGTTTATCAAGCCACACCATCCTTTAGCATGATCGATGATCCCTGCCTGCTCGTGGTCCTGCAGGCTGCTGTTTGCTATGGCAGTGAAAAATGTGTTGCTGCATTCAGATGCTGCGTGTGGTTTCTCCCCCTCTCTTGGAGAAGGAACACGCTTGTGGAGTAACGAGGGAGCGATCCTGCCCTCGCCGAAGTCAGCAGCAGCGTTCTCGCTCCAGCAGCAGCGTTCTCGCTCCTCCGGGAAACGGGAGCAGACCTGCAGAGTTAACTCTGCACATTTTGTTCTACTAAGATAAGATGTTAATTAAGATAGCAGTCACTGAAGGTCTGATTTTAATACATATATCCTGCGATTTGTGTGTAAATTTTGTAATCCATCATTTTGGTTTCATGTTGACAGATACATTAGCTGTGGGTGTGACACTAACAAAAATCGGGAAGAAAATGGGTTATGGAGCCAGAGCTGTGCTAGCAAGAATAGATGGTGAAAGTATCTTTCCTTTCTTTCATATCTGCTAAACCTCTTCAATATTCATTTGGAGCACCATTGTAGATGTTCCACTGTAGAGATTTGGGTGTTGTTTATTGCTGGTAACTAATGTTTGAAGAGATACTAGGTAGTAAGTAACTTTCTGGCTTGCAGAGCTTGTCTTCCCAAATGAAAGAATTGACCTGTCATCTGACTGGTGAGAGAGCTAGAAGGGGCCTCTTTGGGGAATAGGAGACAAGTCTCCACAAATCTTGACCATCCTTTTGTGTAATAGATGCACTGAGGTTTGATTTCCTGCAGACGCAGTAATTGCAGACTTCAGTTGATTCCCCACGCTGAGTGGAGAGGTCGGTCTCTCTGAATGCTCAGTGATTACAGATTAACCCCACTTCTGGGGTGTCGATTGTGTTCCTGGGGTGCAGACATCTCACTGCTTCATCTACTTTCCTAAGTTTGCTTTGTGAATGAAGATGATGGAGATACCTCATCTGTGAGGTTAAAACAGCCTGTAGCTCGCTTGTGCCCAGACTGTCCAGCACGACGTGGCTGAGGATGGATGACCTGGGGTGATTGCCACTGCAGATGCTCTTTCTGCCTGTGTCCTGCTGTGCTGTGGCTGGGAGTAGCTGAGGAAATTGTATGAACCTGTGCTGAGGTTTGGGGCAGGAAGCAAACAGCACTGTGTTAATTGGAACCACAAAAGCGAATTTAAAGTGGAGAACACATAATTGCCAAAGCTAAAATTGGGCCGTAAAATGGTTAACGCTGCTGATAGAAAAGGCCAATGGAAGACTGTATAGTTGGAAATACTGTGAGAAATGTTCTCTGTATAATTAAACAGATGTCCTAGGTACATTATTTTGAAGTGATGGAGAAACTTAGGTGATTTCTTTGCAGATAATGGGGTAAATTTATTTTTCCAGCTAGTCATGTTTCCATGAGATTTTTATCTAGTAATTGTGTTTGTCTGCAGCGTACAGATTGATGGCAAACTGATCCTGCTTAGCTTGTGGTATCTGTCAGGATCCGGGTATTAGAAGGTATGACTGACATGCTGATTTTTCAGATATTAACTTCAGGAATCCCAGCACCCTGAAACAAGGAAAGAAGAGATATTAAACAGATGTGCGAGTTTGCAAATACAGCATAAATGCCAGCTTGGGAGTATCAGGCAGCCATGCAGTGAGGATATCATGAGATATTTTTCTGTAGCTTGGTTAAGTATCCAGATATATCTAAAACTTCACAAACTAATGTATTAAGCCTTCTTTCTTACCTCTAAAGTACAGGATGAGGACAGTGAAGAAGAAACGATTAAAGTAGAGACAAAAATACCTACTTGTCACAGGAAGGGTTCAATAATTTTGTTTCTTTGCTAAAGGGGAGGAAAAAGGGGGATGCAAGCTCAGGTACTAACTTTAAATTAGCTTAACTTGCCAATGCCTTAAGACTGGGGATTAGTGAATTCAATTATGGGAGCCAGGAAGCACATTAAGATAACATTGGGCCTTAAAGTAAAACCCACAAAGCAATGAAATTAAAGTTTGTGGTTTGTGTTCCATCTTTATAAAATGCTATTCTTACTGCACTGCGTCACAGGAGGCCCTTTCTGCTCCGCTTGCCTCTGGGCGTATGATTTCAGGTACTTTGGGGTTTTTTTTTTCCTTATGTTTTTTTCAATGAGTGAGTGACCTTTATGAGCTTTTCATGATGAGGGGAACGGTCTGCTTGATTGTCACAGCTGTACATGGACTAAAACCTGTTTTACCCGGTAATGAGGCAGCTGGCATGGTCCAGTAGGCCAGGTTGTCTTGTTCCGCGTCACACTTTTACAGCCCAGTTCACACTTCAGCTTCTCGGGTGTGTTTGCAGAGCACCGACTCGAGTCAGATTGCAAGGGCTCCAGCAAAGAATATTTGGCTTTCTGGTGAAGACAGGTGGTTGTTAGTATAATGCTGACACCGGGTGTGAGGAAAATCTGATTTTATTCCAGCTTTGCTTTTACCTTCCTGTTCAACCTCGTCTGCTGTTAATTATTGGGTTTTGTATCTGGACTTTGTATTTGCTTTTTATTTTTTGAGAGAGACTCAAGATTAAACCCTTTTAAGACCACTTTTATGAAGAGTCCTCATTGTTCATCATTCGTGAATTATGTCATATTGACCTTTCTCCTGCCTACACAGGATGATGATTTTTATCTTTCAGTTGCTGGTATGGAAGTTGCACACCCCTTACCATGCATTTCCAGCTTGAAAATGATACGGGTTTTGGTAGAACGTAAGAGCCTTGAAAAAGGAAACCATTTTTACTTGTCTTGGGTAATGTAATCCTTTCCTGGGCTTTCTGTGTGGTTAGTGTGGTTTTCTGGGGGTATTTACTATTTGTCTTTATCTGGTGAAAATGCAGTAGCTTTTAAAAAAATCTGAGGTTTAGAAGTACTGTGCTCTCCTGCTTCAACCCGAAGGAGCTGGGAACGTTACGTCTGTGAATCTGGAAAGGTTTTGAGGAAAAGAAAAGGTTTGGGTCCCCTTGAAAGACTTAAATCAAAGAGCTTGAGTGTCAGAGACTGCATTTGTCAAGAAGGTAAATGCGTGAGACACATACTAAACAAAAAAGCATGCACAGCCCTGTTAAGCATTGGCACAATACTGAGGAAAGGAGCAAATCTCAGGACTGCTTGTCTGGTTCATTACTGGTTATTAGTCCTTAAGCACTTCCATGAAGCTTTCACAATTCCCATTATTTCACAGTTTCCCAGTATTCTGCAAGAAGTAAGAGATCAAAGAAACCACTGCTCAAATTAGAACCATTGTATTTGAATCATATGGTCCAAACCACATTTTTTTGGGGGGGGGGCTTAAAACTACTCTTTACAGTAATCGGTGCGTTAAGGTCATCTGAATTTTTGTAGGGAAGAAGTGTATGGAACTAAGCAAGTGACAAATACAGCTACTTATATCATTACTGAGTCAGCAATATCAGGAATATAACTTTGAGTTCATTGTGTTAAATAATACTAAAAATACAGGAAGTAACAGACAAACTCAGAAAATATTGCTGCCTCTTGCTGCAGACTTCGTCTGGTTTTGTGGCTCTGCTTGATGAATTTAGCAGCCCTCTTACCCACAGTGTAGTCTCATCTTTATGTCAGTTTATGTATTCTTTGTTTGATGGACCATTGGAAGAGAATTCTCTTATTTTCTATTGAACCATTCGTAAATAAAATGTCAGGATTTTTCTGGTACTGTTAAGTCCAGGATCCGTCTGGTGTATCAGCTTCTGTCAAGTGCCTTGGCCTCTTATTCTTCGATCCAGTGATTGTTTGTTTCCGTGTTGGTTGGGTTCATTAGTCCTGACCCTATTTTTCACAAAGTAAAAATAATTGTTTAAAATGTGTACTTAATAGTGTTTTTTCTCAAGTCTTCCATACCCCTTCTAAAAGTGAGATTTAGGAAGAAAACAGACCGACCTCTTGCAGGTGCTCTGAGCTCCGTTTATGTAGTGCGTTTTCTTCAAACCCGTGCAAGCATTTCGAGCCTGGCGTGACAGAACAGCCACGTACTGCAGACACCCAGCAGGCCTTTTCTGGAGAGACATCTGGATGTTCAGACCCTCTTCCCGCGTTTGACAAATGTGATCTAGCTTGTGGTAACAGATCTTTAGACTGACTTGGGAATTCAAGAGATTTTGCCTTTGTTACGTACTGTCCTTCAGTTTTCGGGATCCCACAGCGGTATCTGTACACCTGTTTGTAGCAAGGTGTCTGTTCGCCAGCAGAAAGAAAGAACTTGCTTGTTCCCCAATGAAATAAACTGACGTATGGCAGTTAGAGGCCTGCAAGTCTTACAAGCCTTCTGGTTGAGTTCTGACTTTCAAAATTAGGGAGTGAAGTTGAAACTTGGATCAGTCTCACCTTCTGGTAAGGTGGGAAACGTTACATTATCTTGACATCCGACTGCTGAGTTCTTACGGGAGCTTGCAAAGAGATTCAGAGCCAATGTTGGTCCCTTCAGTCTTCCGAAGATACATTATTTTGGAACCTTCTTTCCCTATGTTGTTTGCTAAAGTATTTTTTATTCTTTGCTTAGCACCCATCTGTTCTTATATCTGTCTGTTTTTTAAAGAACTTCTTATTCCAGTAAACACTTTATTCGCTTTCTGGTTGGTGTGTTCTTAAGGACCTCGTGGTCACTACATGGTGCGCAACTTTATTCTCTTGGTATGCAAATTTATCCTCTATTTTATCTGGGTATTTCAGGGTCATTCTCTTGGTTTTTGTTTTATTTTGTTCCAGATAATTAAAAAGTGTGGAATAGCTTAGTAGTTAAGGTTGTTGTGACAAAAATGCTTGGGTCATTCAAAAAACTAATTAGGCAGCCTGGCAGGGAGTATGGTATAGTGAATGGGTCGTCCCATGCTGGGCCAAATGGCTTTCATTCTTCCTAGAAGCGCTCCTGATTTTCACTCTGAGTATTAAACAATGCAGTTAGAGACCGAGGTTTCTGTGTTTCAAGCTTGTTTGGAGATGCTGGTATTTCAGGGACAGTGCAATTTGAGAACGAGTAGGTACTTAACACAGTAAAAGTAACTTTTCCTGAAAATAGTGTATACAGCATCTAACCTTATGAAAATATTTCACTCCCTAGTCAAAAATACGATTAAAAAATTAAAAATAAAAATGATCATTCAAAGCTTAATATAGTATGTTCTAAATCACTATATTTTTAACATTCAAACATCTTAGCCACACAGCGAATGACTAATAGAGCAGTTCTGGTGTACCAGGCAGATACCTGGTCTCCATCAACAGTCGCTCGTGCTCTTCCTCACCGTTACATTCATCTCCGGTTGTCTGAGCTGCTGTCAGGATCTTTTTGAGTCTTGAGTGTTGCCATTTCAATGTCTGGATGAGTTGGTGTCTCATTTTGACGCGATAGATATTCCCTTGTCACTGCCGTGATGGCCAGTTCAGGACTTTATAGTTAGCTCTAAGTCTTGGAAGTCTGCTAGTTGAAAGCCTGGAAAAGGAAGTCTATTTTCATGTCATGTAATTGCAGAGAAAATGGAAAACCATTGGAGATTCTTTTTATTCAGCACTTCCTTCAAAAGGAGGCTTGTTGATTGTTCTGGAAATACCAATTCTGATTAATAACAGGAGTTTACTTACTGAATGTGCAACAACATACGTTGCATGTGATCATCCATCCCGTTCCTCTTTCATTGTGAGGCAGCCTGCAATGTCAGGCACATTTTCTCCTGCTTTCTTGTAACTGGAGGTGCAGTGTCACATACAGCAGAGACGTGCCGTCGGTCCAGAGTAGCTCTCAGTGGTGCTGGCTCCTGTTCCTGCCTCCCTGCCCCAGCCAGCCGGTCGCTGGTGTCCCCCTGCCCCGAAGCCGTCGGCTCAGGCGAACGCTGAGAGACGTGGATGATCCTGGGCCTGAAGCCGTGCTCCTGACTGCAGCGTCTGGCTGGCAGTGCTGGAAACCGGTGGCTTAGAGGTCTGAACGCTCTCTGGGTGCAGGTGGTAGAGCACCCTGCTTCTGAGTCCAGCATTAAATACTGACTGACCTTGCCAAGCCTGCTGGCTCATTTGTCTGCCTTCATACGGAGTTTGCATGCATATCAAGTACTTTCTTTATGAAGAATCCTTGAATTCCAAAGATACTGCTCACAGTAATTACACTTTAAGAAGAAAAAAGGTATTGCAATTTTTTTTATTTACAGTGCGCTCTGCACAGCGTCTTCTGTAACAAATAAACAAAGCTCAATCACTTGTGTTAATCCTTAGCAATGCTTTTTCCTGTTACTGTTTTTTTTTTAAGATGTTACTGTTGGTCCTTAGTCTCCACAGACTTTTAAATCTGTGAAAAGTTCTGTATAAAGCGATTAAAGGCAAGGATGATGAAAGATAGAAAAAGGTGACATTTTTAACAAGAGGCTTTTTAATCTGAAAAAAAACCCACCCCTGTATAGTAAAACTTTTGAGTAGAGGAGAAGAAAACCACTAATCAATAAATTACTTGTTTCTCTAGCACTTCTCTGTGGGTGAGATGAATTGCCCAACTCTTTCCTGTCCTATTTATTTGAGATCATTGACCTAATGCCTGTTAGACTTTTACGTGATACTATTTTTAAAATAACTGAGGGATGAGCAGTTTCTCTTTTGGGGTCATAAATTGCTGGAAAGAGCAAGTCGCAGAGTGAGGTGAAGCTTTGGCAACAAACAGCGAGACAGCAGACAGCAGAACAGCAAGCAGCGGCTGTTTGGTGTTATAAATAACTTCTGTACTTGACCTTCTATTTATTGTAAAATAATTTAGAAAAACCTGGCTAAATAAAAGAGAACAGTATCGATGATGGAACAGTGCAACAGATAATACAGTCAAGCAAGAGACAAGCTGAAGCTATTTGAAGTGCAGGAAACCTTTTATAGGTTTTTGAGTGGAAAGATTTCTATGTAACAAGTCACAATTTTGTGGTGGTCTTTTGAGCAGGTATGAAAAGTAATGTGGCAGTGATTTAGCCACATGTATGCCAGCTGTCATATAATTGATTTGCAGTACTTGTTAGTTGTTTCATTTATTAAAAATTTACTTACATTTTATTAAAATAGTACTGCTAGGTGTTTTTTAAAATTCACTATGAATAGCCAAAAATCTGTCGCCATCGGTTGTGGTTAGCAGTTGGTCCTGCATTACTCTTTTGTTTTCACTTTCTCATTTGACTAATCTTGCTTATTAAAAATCCGGTAACGTGTGACTGGTTTGTGAAACCATCTGCAGTAGTTCTTGGCTGTATTTAGTGCTCCAGCCAAACATACCTCCTACTATTTATTCTATAGATATTGAGGAGCCCAGTGTTATAGTCCTCAATATTTTATTGGGGCAAGATAGTAAATATGCCAGAAATACTCTTCGTTCTGCGGTGGTTGTAAGTTCTGGTTGTAAGTTTTTCAGCTGTGAAAAAGGTGAAGTGGTAATGTCTTTCCCTTTTCCAGCAGGCTAGAGGCTGTATCGTTTATCCATCATGTGGGCGCTGGGCTCGACCTTTTGCTGTGGCAGAGCGGGTCGGAGCAGTGGGTGCTCGCAGCAGTGAGACCACTGTGCCGCTGGAATTGCTGTACGCGGTGTGTTTTATAAAGCAGTGCAGATGCAAGAGCAGAANACTTNCCAGTTCTGGTGAAAAGCAGTGGTTCTAGCAGCAGAGGAATATTTTTTTCATACTTCAGATGAATGTCTTGACTATTGGGCTGTTGGATAAGAGACTGGTGGTACCATTTACTGTGTATCAAGCTGGATCTCTTCATTCCCTTTCCTTATTTAAAGCAAAACCCAAAAAAACAACTACTCAAAGAAACCTTACCCCACCACTGGGCTCCTCTTTTGTGCTGGCAAGTGGAAAATGGCTTTGAATGCCCCTTGTCTGGTGGTATCCAGACAGCTGTCCTTAACAGTTCCCAGCAGTCCCACTTGGCACTTTCACCTACCCACGCTCAGGGTATTTCCCTGAACTTTTCTCTGGATATTGAAATGCCTGAGTTAGCCAACATTGATAACTGATAGCTAATTTGAAATTACATTGAGAGCAAATTTTAGCTTTTCAATAAAATACAAAGCTTGAAAGAAAGAGTCTAATTGTGACAAGGTAGTGGGTTAAGATGTATTCGACTGGGGCACTCGTACTGTCTCCCATCGCAGATTTCAAGTGAAAGTTCTCTCTTGTGGCAGCAAATTTGGCAGCTTAACCTGGAGTGTGTTTGGTGGATTTGTTAGGGATCATCCTGTGCACCAGAAATCTTTAAAAAACTGCTTCCTTAAATTAGACTTACCATACGTGGCTCTTCTAATATGGCCTGTTCTAGAGCACATCTTCCAACTTTCATTTTTTCCTGTATAAATTCTGTGCTTTCAGGCAGAGGAAGCCGTTGCCATTTTTGCCTCGTAGGTAAGGCTTAAGGTTGACTTCTAACAATTTTTATCCTGTCCTGCTAAATGCACTTCCATGATTTCCTTACTGTTGCAGTGCTCGCTGTCTAATCGTGATGCGGGTGGGAGATCCCCTCTGCCGATGTCAAACCGCAGGATCTCTCCCGCAGTGGTCGGCAGTGGACGCCGAAGGAGTTCGGAACAGGGCAGGCACCTCGGGCTGTTGCCTTGAAGCACCCTCCCAGCCTTCAGCAGCTCGTAGCTTCCCGTCTTCCTGCGACAGGCGCGCTCCCAGGAGGCAAGGTGGGTAGCTGCTTGTCATCTCCACTGGTAGCAAAAGAAACTGCTTACACCCATGTAGAGAAAACCTAGGTTTTGCCACTGCAACAACATCTGCATCGCACACTGTACCTCCCGTGTCCTCTCCTGGATGGCGGGTTACTGATAATACGTTGCTAAGCCTTTTTTCTTTAGTTTAAGATCGTTATTTATTGATCTGCTTTTGGCAGTTGGTAAAATGCCAACTTTTAGTATTAGCTACTGGCCTCGTTTTATTTAAACCTTATAAAATTTTATTGTTTCTCTGCAATGCTGAGAATGTGTGAACGTTTCTCCTAGAATGGTTTAGAACAAGGCTTTTGATATTTTCTGCCTTAAACCTTAAAACTCTCATTGTGCAGATTTCAGAAAGGGCACATGAAAGATTCCCTCACTCATCCTCCTTCCAGCATTTGAAAAGGAAGCCTTTTAAAGCCAGTGACCTGTCTGTAACAGCGCTGGGAAGGGGGGAGGCGGGGGAGAAGAGGCAAGATGACATTCGGAATTCCTGCAGGTATAAATTAATAATGAAGAAGTAACAGCCCAAACAAAATTCTTAGCCAACTCTTGTTTTTTAAAGTATGGCAACAAAACATAATATTGTACCTCCATAGAAAGTAGAACATAAAGGTTTTTTTCTTGTGAATATCTGGATGCTAATTGATCTTCTAGCGAGGAAAAAGATGCAGGAGAACATCTGGTCTGGGGATTGTGCTCCTGACACAGAAGTGTTGGAGAGCACTTCAGGGTTTCTTGTACCAACAGGAGAAAGGGAGACAGATGTGGCGAGGATCCCAGAACCTATTAACAGTCAATCTTCCTGTGTTACTAATACGCACTTGCTACATGCAGGTGTCTGTGTATTGAGAAAGGGAGCATGTGCAGAATGTTTTAATAAATTATGCTGACCCTTATTTCTATAAACACATTTGTTTATAAGGAGTCTCTTGGAAGAATTTCAGGAGTGTCACTTTTCGGGGCTGATACATGACTCCACACTTCTTATAGATCAGAACTTTGAGAATATTTTGCAGTTAGGTCAATACGTTGTCATTTTAAGTTGTCTGGCTATTCTGTATCAGTTTTCCTGGTATCTAGTCCGCTTTATCTTTATCATGAAATTGTCATTTAAATTTTTGTTGTCTCCTTGTTATCCAGTTAGGTTGATTAATCCCTATTCTTGTGTGAGCATTCCTAGCAGGGCTATGTAGAATTTATCCTGTTGTAGCCTAGTCAAATTGCTGCAAAATTCTCCATATTTAGCCTGACCTATTCCTTGAAGAAACAAAACACGTATAATTTTAAGACCAGAGGGAGCAGTCATGATAATGGTATCTGACCTCTTGTGTCACACAATCCACCACCTTTTACAGGGAGAAATAATTGCTTTGCGTGTGTCCTGTTAGAAAGCTGCCATATTGTATGGAGCAAAAATTATTAGTGAGGAAATGGAAAATAAATGGCTTGAAAAAAGTTATTTTGATAATGAAAGCTGTTATTTATTATTTAAACTTTGGTTTTGAGTTTTCTGTAATTACATATGGAATAGTTGACTTTCATAATCCCAGATTGGGTAATAAAAGATTAATCAGTTGGCAGGAACATAAACTATGGGAAACAAAAGTAGGTTGCACGGTGTTGAGAGGAAACAGCATACTCAAATTTCCTGGTATTTCTGGTAGTGATTGATAGTTTTTCATATTCAGTTGCAAGTTTATGGTGTCAGTTTAACTTACAGAGAGGTGGTTTTGTTTAGCTCCATGTAGATAACTGAGGAAGACGTGGCTGCAATATCCAGTGGGTTCAGATATTTAACATAATGTGGGTCCTCCTGAAGAGTTAAAGGAACTCATGGAATGCACTCATCCATATCCTTTCTGCGCTTGTAATAGACATAATATTGATGACTTACATTTTAATAAATTGTCTAGGTAGTATTTGCAGTGAGTTACTTTTGCAATTAAAAGTCCAGTCTCATTCAACTTCTGTGTGTGCAAGATCGTAGTAAACCAGCAGACTCTGTGCCCGTTCCTCTGTCTTGTGATGCTTCATATTTCTTTTGGTGAAGTGTAGACTGCAGTTGGGTTTTACTGCTGAAGAGTGCCGCTGCCTTGATAGCGTGTAACAGCCTTAGACACAGGTTGTGCGAGCAGGGTTTTTTCTGCTTTATTTTTCTTTTAATTTTGCTAGGCATTTCATTGTCTCTAAACCCTGCAGTACTGCAAAACTGGCACTGAAATTCTTTGTGTAGAAAATTCCGGCACCAGATGTAACGTTAGGCTTTTCAGTACTCACCTTTTACAGTAGTAATCAGAGACCTGGAGAAGAGGGGTTGTATAATGGACAGTAGCAGATTTCAACTGGCTCTAAACAGATGTAAGCAGGAAGCAAGAAATAGTGACAAACATTACAAGCCTTGTCTTCTTTGTAATAAATTCATCTGAATGCAGAGTTGCTGTGTGTATGTGCAAAATCAGTCCTCATCTAATTTTAGGAGCACGATTTGTTTTATGTTTGGCATCTATGTAGCCTTTGGCTTGTCCCCTGTGGCAGCAGGCATATAATATATTTTTTATAGAGCTCTGTTTACTTTTGTGTATTTCTGTGCAGCAATTAAATGTTTTAATTTCTTACTGCCTAAGCATTTGTTTCTGGTTTTAGTTATCTCTTGTCTAATCCATGCTGCTTTGCTGCAAATGTTATCACTGCTATTCATAGGCAAGAGAGGAGTTTCACTGGCACCACGATGGGAAGGGTGAAAGATCAAACTACATCATTCAGTCATGCGCCTTGTCACACCAGCATCAGGTAAAACACAAGTATTATGACCAGTTCTGCAGGGTGTCTAGGAGCCACAGACCTAAAGTTTGGTTTGATTCCCAAGGCTGTAACACAAGGACCCACAAAATCCTTGTGGCTTCCAGAACTACTTGTTAGAAATAAATCAATTGAAATTCAGTAATGCTGATCAAGGTCAAGAGTAAACTACTCTCATGCTGTGTATTACAAGCAGCAAAGTACTAGAATTGGAAAGAAAAGTCATGTCCAGAGAAGAAAACCCAAAATAATATGAATTAAAGGTAGTGGCTGTTGCCAGCTATGCATAATTACTCAAAAGCGGTATTTGTCCAAATAAATCTAATTGGACGAAGCAGCCTGTCTGAGTTACAGCCCACCAGAAGTGGCATGGGTTGTTATTTTAGGCAAATTAAGGAAGTCTGACAAACAGACAGTAAAACCTCACAGATCTGAGTGGGATGAAGACAATTCTTGAAAGAAGTTGTGTTAGCTGAGTTTTCTAATGTAGTCCTGAAGGATTTTCACACAAGGCATTTTTCACTCAGTCATCACAGAATCACAGAATGGTTTGGGTTGGGAGGGACCTTAGAGGTGGAACTTGTCCAGTTCCAACCNCCCTGCCATGGGCAGGGACCCCTTCCACCAGCCCAGGCTGCTCCAAGCCCCATCCAGCCTGGCCTTGAGCGCTGCCAGGGAGGGGGCAGCCACAGCTTCTCTGGGCAGCCTGGACCAGGGCCTCACCACCCTCAGCGTAACGAATTTCTTTCTTGTATCTAATCTAAATCTCCCCTCTTTCAGTATGAAGCCGAGACCCCTTGTCCTATCACTGCAGGCTCTTGTCAAATGTTCCTCTCCAGCTTTCTTGTAGGCCCCTCCAGGCACTGGCAGGCTGCTGTAAGGTCTCCCCNCAGCCTTCTCTTCCCCAGGCTGCCCAGCCCCAGCTCTCCCAGCCTTTCCTCCCAGCAGANGGGTTCCAGCCCTGGGATCATTGCTGGGGCCTCCTCTGGCCCNGCTCCGGCAGCTCCGGGTCTGTCCCGTACTGAGTGCTCCGGAGCTGGATGCAGGACTCCCGGGGGGGTCTCAGCAGAGCAATTATCATTACTGAGGAACTCCAGCAAACAAGGAGGTCTGGAGACACCGGCCTGCAGGGCTGCTGGTGGAATTGCCCACATGGAGCTTCTCAGCTGCTGCCTCAGCTAAGCAGCTCCAGTAAAGGATGGTGCATACAGTTGGTAGAAGGAAAAGAAATGGCCAAGGCGTACACATGGTATCCCACTGTAATCCCCGGGTGCTTGTACTGCTGGGGCATCTCAACAAATGTACGTTCTCTAACTTCTTTAAAAGACCTCAGGTGAAGTTGGAAAGCCACAAATCTAAACCGTGAGTTGAGGCACGTTCAGTGTTCTGGTTCAGGCCTCGCCTTGTGAAGAAGTCAGTGGTCTGACGTGACAAACTCGCTGAGGTATCTCGCATGTCAGAGTGGGTATGCTCTGCTATCTGCAGAGTGCAAGGGTATGGTGTAGCAGGAAATATATGAGATAAAACAGCACAATTTGTTCAGAATCAAGTAATTCTACGTTTTGTTGGTACAAAGTGAAGAATATTGAAGAACGGGACGATGTATTCATACAAATAAGACACTAAATTATTTTTCTCCTCATGCCACCTGTTCTAGCAGCTAAAAATAATACAGAATTTTATGTTGTATTAGTACTTGAAAATGGAAACAAATGAAACAAAGCTGCGTAGCAGTCATTTTCATTCTGTGCTATCCGTTCCCATGTCAGGTCTCTATTAGTCGTGATCAGTGGCAGCGCGGGCAGGACTGCTGCTTCTTATGCTTGTGGGCAAACATTTGCATTGTAGCTCATTGATTCTGGGAAATCGTAATAGAAACGAGACTGTGCTTACTCCTCTGACTATTTGCTTACCTTAAGTTTGCAGAGACCGACTGAATCTGAAGATAAACAGCATAGTATTTCCAGTAGAAGTATTGGATTCATAAATCTCCGGTTCATCCCTCTCTTAAAATTTCATGTTCTGTAACCAAAAAAAGATTGTAGATGGGATAACCAGAATGTGGAACAACTTGTTCAGTCATCACAAAACCAGGAGGAGTGGTGGACACACCGGCAGGCTGTGCTGCCATTCAGCGAGACCTGGACAGGCTGGAGAGTTGGGCAGAGAGGAACCTGATGAGGTTCAACAAGGGCAAGGGCAGGG
>Ga0065711_1004808_pt1 | contig 22311 bp, 6 predicted proteins | sample Hoacrofraction12_FD_59098 | JGI IMG/M metagenome (GOLD analysis project Ga0065711, IMG submission 59098) | Hoatzin crop microbial communities from Cojedes, Venezuela - Epithelial fraction 12 v2 (version 2) | ecosystem: Host-associated > Birds > Digestive system > Esophagus > Crop | place... | reverse complement strand
ACCTCTGTGGGTGATCTAGTCCAACCCCCCTGCCAAAGCAGGGTCACCTACAGCAGGCTGCACAGGACCTTGTCCACGCGGGTCTTGAATATCTCCAGAGAAGGAGACTCCACAGGGTGTCAGGAGGATGGGGCCAGACTGTTTGTAGTAGTGCCCAGCGACAGGACAAGGGGCAACGGGCACAAACTGAAGCACAGGAAGTTCCATCTGAACATGGGGAAGAACTTCTTCACTCTGAGGGTGACGGAGCACTGGAACAGGCTGCCCAGGGAGGTTGTGGAGTCTCCTTCTCTGGAGATATTCAAGACCGGCCTGGATGCCGCCCTGTGCAGCCTGCTGTAGGTGACCCTGCTTCGGCAGGGGGGTCGGACTAGATGATCCACAGAGGTCCCTTCCAACCCCTGCCATTCCATGATTGTGTGATTCTGCTGGCCACATTCTTTATAATGCACTCCAGGATCCCATTGGCCTTCTTGGCAGCCAGGGCACACTGCTGGCTCATGGTCAACTTGTCATCCACCAGCACACCCAGGACCCTCTTCTGCAGAGTTGCTCTCCAGCAGATTCGCCCCAAGCCTGTACTTATGCCTTGGGTTGTTCCTCCCCAAGTGCAGGACCCTGCACTTGCCCTTGTTGAACTTCATCAGGTTCCTCTGCGCCCAACTCTCCAGCCTGTCCAGGTAACAGAGCACACCACTCTTCATACAGTTTCTTTTACACAGTTCACTAAGATAAGAGATAAAATATTTTCAAGAAAAAAGCAGCGCTCTTTAGAACAGCAGATTCAGCAGCAGATTTGGCATGAGCCACTTCACTAACTGGGATGATCTTTGCTCTCAGCCTAGCACCATGCATTTGGCCTTTAACCAGGCAACTAAAACTAAAAAAAAAAATTACACTTATTTTAAATATACACACATTGCAAGTGTAATTGAGGTGTAATGCGCATTGGGCAGCGTGGCAAAGGAGCCTCAAGGTGAGCAGCACAGGGGATGTAGTTGCAGGCGGCTTCCGAACCGGGCATGACTGACAGAGAAGAGCAGCAGCAACCAGAACGCAGGGGAGGGTCTCTGTACTGTGCTGCACAAAGTCAGAGGGAAGCAGTTTCGTTTCTGTGAAAAAAAGGCCAGATAAGCGGATGGACTGCAGAGGCCACTGGGACAAGGGCATTTGCCTATGGTACCTAGGGGAAGGTGAAGATGTCGTCATTAGCTGTAACCCAGGGCAGATGGAGCGAGGGTGGCCTCAGCGAGGGAATGGGGAGAGTCTGCCTTTGCTGAGGCAGCAGAAGCTTGAGACCAGATATAGAGAACTGGAGAAGATGGAAGAGTTTGATTCGTAGGGCAAGAGTGGTGAGCAGGACATGTCAGGAGGAAAGAAGAGCTGGGAAAAAAGAGGAGTCCCCCAGATGGGCCAGAGATGAGCAGAAAATTGAGACCGGGTCAAGACTGTGGACTACAAGGAGAGGGGATACAATAAGGAGGTCTCCCTCTCATCTCTGGCCATTGCAGCGTGGGTGTGTGAGGACACACACAGGGCTGCCACCCAACTGTAAATGTCAGTTGATTTTTTGTTTTGTGATCCAAAAATCTTTCTCAGTTTAGCTTACTTTCATGAATGAGCATCTCAAATCTCTGAAAATCATAAGTATAGGGGGAATACAGGCTAAGTTTTCATCTTTTTTTTTGCTTCTAAATAGTAAGGAAAAACACTAAAAAAATAAAATAATTGTTTGCACCCCTCTATTGAACTGTGTTTTCCTGCAGTTCAGAATATCTAAGACCTGGTTTTTTGCTATTCTAATTACACACACAAAGTCTAAGCTCTGAAAAGAAATAAGTCATCTCAAATTACAAAGACATGTCACTGTAACAATATGGTCTTCCCTTTCCCACTAGGGGAAGCATTATCTTTATAACAAATACATTACTTAAAAAAATCGAAATACTAAATCCATATCTCGTAATTTAATGTAAACTGCAGATACGTGCATGGTCATATGCTAAGTAAATTAAGAGAACAATATATTGGCTCTGTCTTCTTGCTTAACTGCCCCAATATTTATGTTTTGAGTAAAATGTAAGCAGTGCTGAGAAGTTGTGCTACGTGGGAGGGCATGGAAGAGGGGTGAGGAAAGAGCCTTGCAGAAGACGCTGGAGTTTTCTTCGACATTGACTGGCATGTGGGCAACACACATCCCTCGCCGTGAGCAACATTAAAACTCCGCTCTGCTCCTACGCTGGTTCTCCCTCAGTTCACCCACATTCACTGAAGTTTTTCAAAACTGCCTCATAACTCCTGTGCACATCCAGTCTCAAAGATGATTAAAAATTCACAGTTATGGACAATATGAAGAATCTGGGAGAATGGTAAATTTAGCTACAAAGAAGGAATAGCATCGGACAGAGGTAAGGCCCTTCTGTGAAGCGCTTTTTTAAAACTTCCTGTTTCTCCCATGAAAGCAAATCTTCACTGACGTTTCTTCCTTAATTAAAAATCCATGGTTTTTTGCACTTATCTTTGCTGAGATTTGAAAAAAAAAGTAAACCAAGGGTCAGGAGGAAGCAGCTGGACTCTCCATCTGGTGCATAACCCTGACAGAAGAGCTAAAGATCCTCTAAAACTTTTGTACATTTATTTTTCACTCAGTTTGAGGTGCACTCAAACAAAACCATTTTGCTTAGAACAATCTCCCACTGCCTCCTTCTTTAAACAAAAAATGAGGTTTTGGAAAGGACTTCCCTCTTGCATTCTACAAAGGGGGAGGTGAGGAGCAAAGAAGCATATGAATATAACATGTGAATAGGTTTGATTAGTTTTCCAAGTGTTCACTGATGCACAGTGAAACTGCGTTTCATTGCCAATGTTTGAGACAACTATAGGACATCACACATTGCCTAGCAGTCCTTCAGTTCCTCTGAAGCAAAATAAATTTCTCTGAGTGTATCTTGTAGCTCAGTGTCTACACACTGCATTGCTGCTCATGTATATTAGCAATTAAGCGCATTGTTTCCTCTTTAAGTTAAAAAACTAGAAAATAGTATCTGAAAAGAGAGCCAAAGAAGCTACTAAGCCTGCTGTCTTGAGGAAGGATCAACCACACCTGTTCCTCACACTGCTTGTCTGGTCTTTCTTTAAACTTACCCATTTAATGACCAACCTGAATCCTTCTCCTAGCAATTTAATGATTCTTTTCTCACCTGCAGAACAGAGACAATTTATTCTTACCCACTTCTTAAAAACTTTACATAGCTGAAGACCTGTGCTTGCTTTCTTTCCTCTCATTTCAGAAGAGCAATGCCCATCCTTTTTTTCTGGACAGTCCTCTCACATGGAGAACTGTATGCTACTGCCTCCCTCCATCATTTGAACAGACACTTGCACATGACATCTGCATCATGAAGTAGATGAGATATGTTAAAATCATTACTGAATTCACTGTTATCTGCTGCTTGGCCACTCAACACTTGTTACTGTGTTACAGAGCCACTGAACTGATTTAGCACGGCTGGTGCCAGCATGAGCCGCGTGGGTGTTTATTTACATGAGCGCTTCCACTCTGTTTAGTCGGCCAGGCCTCTTTTTTTGGCAAACTTGAGAAAAACTAATTAGTCTGTACTAGTTCACGGGTGTTCCTTTCCCACCTTTTAAAGCAGAGCAAACCAAAGCAGGCATTACAGTTGCTCTGTCCAAACTCCCGCCTCACGTCACTTCTCAAAGGCCAACGACTGTAAGATTGCACCAGCCTACTCGCTGAAGGTGGAGCTGAGTCTGTCTCAGTCAATCTCAGTCACTGCCACCACAAGGAATCATCTTCTTCCTCATGAAAAAAGATTAATTTAAAAAGCATAATTATTTTTTTTCCCCATGCTAGTGAGCTGAACTGGCTCAGGGTAGGAGAAACGATTACGGCAACACGAGAAGTAACGAGAGTGCACTGCTAGAAGAAAGAAGATAGAGTCGATGGGGTCAGGTGTAACGTACAACTACACCTTGGTAGTTCTTACAGGCTGGAAGTTCAGGCTTGAGTCCATGGCACAATGCTGTAGGTCCATCAACGCTCAATGTTAGCACAGCCACCAAAAGTAGACCTCTCACCGAATCTCTCCTACCAGCACCACAAACATGCGGTAGACTGGGCTGGTGAACGTCATTTTCCAGAAACTAACAGAGCACAGGATTTTTAAAACGTCAAAATTTTTGAGCCAAAGCAACACCCTGCCCTGCTTTACCACGTAACTGGATGAAATCCCATGGCAGCTCAAGAAGGGGCAGAGTTCAGGAGTAGGAGTAAGCTCCTGGGAGTGGGCAGGGGCAGGAGAGAGAGAGACTGCTTCGTCTGATGGCTCTGCGGCTTAAAAAAAACTAGACTGTGAGCGCTGCCATGAGTCTGAGTCATGAGGGTCAAATGATTTTAAAATATCCATCTAATTTAAGTAGGTTCTAGCCTGTTCCTTCCCCAAGATACCTCAGATTCCTGATGATGCATGAGTTAACCACCTGAGCATATAAGCCTCACTCATCATGAGGTTTTCATCTCCAATTACTAAGGCACAACTTCTTGCCTTTGGTTTTCTCTTACTGTTTGGAGTATTCTCTTTATTACGTCCCCTGTTCATTTTATCTCGGACTGATCCGTCCAAACAAGTCCCTACTCGCCCATGGTACTTGACTTACAAGAGCTCCTAGTAATTTGGCCTCCCTGCCATTTTTCTGTGTAATGTGCTCCAACTCACTCAGTCTCTTTGGTGAACCTCCCAATTAGTTTCCTGTGATGCTTTCTGGTTTTCCCATTGCAGTTGTACAGTTTATGCTGCTTAAAGGTACAACGCTAATTGTTTAGTCTTGCTTCCAGCAGGATCCTACCAAAGCAACCCTGAGTCTACCGCAGCGAACCTACTTCAACGTTATTCTTTCAACTGTTCTCTACTTCTTCCCCTTTCAGAAATTACGAAAACAGTAGTTCACAATCCTCACCAACCATAATTCGCAATTCATCACCGTTTTCACAGCCTCTAAAAGTACCTATGAACAGGTGAAAATCAGATCTAAAAGACCAATACCCCTAAAATACTTCCTAGATGTTTATTTCCTTTTCGGATTAAAAAGTTACTCTGAATTTCCAATTTTCCTATGACAAATGCTACACCAGGCAATTGCTGTATCTTTATGTTACGACTCTTTTTTGTAGGATGTATGTTAATAAACAGCATATTAAGTAATAAAAACTGTAAGACAAGAACACAGACTAGGAAAACATGCACTCACAAAAAACAGCATTATGAAACTTCACCAAAATTGTGGCATGAATGAAAGAGCATTTTATTGTCTGTCCATTCTGATTTCTCTGCCGCCCCCACAAATACCCCTGGACAGCAGACACATTATCCCTCTTCTTCTAAGGACGTGTATCTAATCCATTACAAGGCACGCTCAGTTCCACAGCGCAGGCTGTAGTAAGCTGTTAGGTTAGCACCAAGCCAAACATTAACTCTCTATGAAAAAGAATCCGAGATGCTGGGGGGAAAAGGGGGCGGGTGAGAAATGCTTGCTGCATTACACAGTGCACTGGGTAGTACCAGTACTTGAAGCATGTGAGGGAAAGAACCCAGGAGATGTACCTTGTCCTAGATGTTCTAGCTGCACTTAAGGCCTAGGTGTGGAGTTTTGATTTCTCCCCTTACCATCTTTCACCCAGTTCAGTACAACACCAAATGAACAGGGCATAGGTACAAGCACCACTTGCAAGAAATGCATTATCCATATTTACCACTAATGAACAATGTAAATAAATAACCCTTTCGATTCAAAACATGGAAGCAGACATGTTTGCTCCAGACTCAGTTTGCCAACCAAAAAAGCCCCATTCCTTTGATGTAAGATCAGAGAATGCTGGTTAGTCAAGGAGGCTGTATGATCTCAAAGCTTATTTAGCCTGTAAATTCTCAGGCAGTCATCATCATTTGTTCCACAGCTAAGACCCATTTAGCAAAGAAAAAAAAAAAGGACCCAACGAGAACTTATTTGAAAGGGCCCAATGAGAACTTATTTGCCTGTTTTTGGTTATTGAGAAGACTTCCATTGATATTCCTGGCTTGGTATATTTTTTCCACTGTACACAAAGATGACAAAGGTCATGCAATACAGCATTTAAAATTTCTCACAGAAAATAAATGAACCATGACTCATACATGGGTACAGCATGTTCTTTACTTTTTCCCTAAAGTAAGAGATAGTACCAAATTTTTGTTTGCAGCTGCACATACGGAATATGAAAGATACATATTCCTGAACATACGTTTCTAAGATTCACAGTGGAATAATTGTGCCAAAGTCTTCAAAACTGAGCATACACAAGGCAGTCTGGAAGGACATCAGTAATCTTCACCAGTAAACATCTAGTGACGCACGTCTCCAACATGTTGCAATAGAGGAGATTAAGACAAAAGCCATCTTCAATTAACAGATCAATGATGGCATCTGACCATTAGTCTTCCAAGTATTAGTCACATTTGGTCAGCAAAACAAGATTGCAAATATTAGGGCTCCCATATGTTATGTCTTCACTTCCCCTTTATCCGTCTGTCTAGGTAGATCTCTGATGATCACAAGACATTTTTTAAAAGCCTCTAGAAACAAGACGTGGACCTTGGGGAGAAGGAGAGGAGCGGAGGGCGAGGCTTGGCCAGCACAGCAACTGATGGAGAGTAGGGCAGCTGGGGAGGAGGAGGAGGAGGGCTAGTTCTCAAGCAGGAGGATCTGGGGACAGGAAGGTTTGAGGAACATATCTGTGTTGCAGAAATGTGCAGAAAGTGGGTTTCTGGGTGTGCGAAGGCAGAAAAGATAATGGAGGGGTCGAATCTGGAGCAGAAGGGCTAAAAGCAGGGTTATGGGACCACCACCATCGCAGCCATCTTCCCCTCTCTCCTCTGTGTCCCTGCTGTCACCTTCCTCCCAACGGTAGTGACAGGGTCCTCTCTCAGGGAACAAAGGGGACACAACAGAGGCCTCCTCCTGTCTCCTACCGCACTTTGTTTGATGCCAGGAACACCGCAGCCCCCTGAAGAGCAACAGGTTTATCCTGGGCAGGCAGAGGCCCCACGCCTCCCACTTTAGCCTAAAGCTAAAGCAGCGTAGGGGAGGGAGAGCACAGCTCCCAGGGTTAAGGACATCCAGACTCCCAAGTGAGCTCCACCACCACAGCCATCAGCCACCTGGGCATGGCTGCTTCCTCTCCAATCTCTGTTTCAAATGTTATAAGTAAAATTTTTCACACATGAAGTCTGCTTCTGTCAAATCCTTAATCTGTCAAAGCCTTAAACTTTAGGGGCAATCATGGCCCACCTGACTTTGAGGCTCCTGCCTCATCAAACATACTCAGATGCACAGAATTTCATTTATTGCACCCTATATTAAGTTCAGTAACTAATATACTAACTTATTAACTGAAGAAAAAAAATAATCAAGGCAATGAAATATCCTACATCTGCAGACCTGGGTAGGTTTCATTTGCTGAAGCAATTTTGTGCTTCATAAATCAAGTTGTATATTTAACCAGTTTAGGTTAATAAGTTTCAGGGAGCACAGCAGAAGCAGGGGGTGGGCATTTTGGCCAACCTTTTAATCAACTCCTGAGCTTCAACTACTCAGTCTCCTGCCTTTCAGCCCACGCTGAGGCTCGTCCTTGCTGTCCTTGGGCTGGCAGAAAGTTACAGTATTATGAAAGCGCCGAGGAAACAAGGCAGAAACGCAAGCTCATTTCTGTTACGTCATGTAAAGTTTTGTTTAGCACAGACATGAACTAAATTGGCAGATTAATTAAATAGAGCAGAACACAAGAGCGAAACGCACGACGGCTTGCATTCCATTTCTGTGCGACACAGCGCTGCCCCTATTAACTTCAAATTATCTCCTTTTATGGACTCCAAGCTTTTTGCATTTTTCACAACTGTAACTGGATGATGGGTTAAATACTCGGAAGAGCGCAGGAATGTTTTTTTTCTGCAGCCAAGGCGGAGAGGGGAATCGCTGGACTCACTGCTTCTGTAGAGCAGGAAGCTGTATTTTGGGTGCATCTGATTCACGCGGCTTCCCACCGCCAACCTTACGCAGCCAGGCTTTGGTCCCCCCCGTGCCCCTGCTGTGGAGGGAAGAGGAAGCTCTGCCAATGCTTTTTCTTCCAGTTTTTCACCTGGTTATTGTAACACAGGCATACTTTGTTAAAAGAAAGGAACTTTCCCCAAATTCATATGCCTATAGTTAGAAACAGGTTGGTAAGAATTTCATTTTACAACTATACTACCCCTTCCACTTTCCCATAAGCCAAAACCACACTGAAAATCTGCACAGAAGCATTTCCACAGCTTTTCAAAATCAAAATATCACTGACCATGGGACAAAATCAGGCATGTCAGTTCAAGCCACATGACAAACAAACAGGACAAACATCTCCTTCTGCAGCCTCACCAGTGAAACAGAGTGGAACCGGTATCTAGTCCAACTCGCTCAGCATAAACAGCCGCCACACTGGATGCTCTCTCCATCACTTCCGTTGCTGAGAAGGATACTGGGAAGGGAAATGCCTCTCCCTCCCTTATTTCTACCTTTGATAAAATCAAACACAGGGAAAGAGCTGAGAACTCATTCTCTTCACAATACCAGAGCCCAGCACCGGGAGCAAGCCGTATAGAAAGCTCCTTAAAGCTCAGGAGTGCATCTACAAAATAAACCGTCAGAGGAAAGTGGTAAAGCCCAGAGCCCGCACAAAGGCATCTTCTTTTCTCTCCTCATCTGCTGGAGACATCTCTCGCCTACAAAAGCAACTCTGCAGGCATTATTGCAGCCTCTAAGTTTTAACTTTCTCTGCAATTCTTTCACCTAAATACAAAGAAGGGCTCAAACTACAGAGGTGAGGGGGTTCAGTGAAAGAAAGAAGTCATTTGCACTTAACTCTGCCCATTCTGAGCTCAGACCTCTCAAACACTTCTAGAAGCAGTTGTTCTTCAAAAGACCTTGCTTCTGTGAAATCCCTTTCAGGCCCAAACATGCTGTTTCTGAATGAAATTAGGCCTGTGCAAGATTCAGATTTTGACCTAAATTTGTAAAAATTTTTAACTGAGCAATGATCCATTTAGGTACTAAAAGTCATTTATAACTTTCCTGAAAAAGCAAACGCGCTGCACTTCAGTACTGAGGTGCCATGCCCTGCCCTTGGGACGCACTATGCCCTGTACTACACGTTACAAACGTCAGAACAATAGGAAGACACAGTTTAAGATACACGTACTGTGGAAGTCAAAATCTAGGCATCTATCTATTTCCTGTTAGCTACAACCACAAGTGTTCTACTGTGAAAACCAGACATACCTGCTAATAAACCCATGTACTAACTCATGCGGCAGGCACCCCAGACTTCAGAAGAATTAAAGCCTGGCCCTCAGCACACATGTACACGCACAGGCACCTCTATTGCTATGAAATCATGAATGGAAAATTAGAAGCAAAGGAGCTGAAGGCAGAGCTAATAACACAGAAGTACATTAGCAGTTTGAGTCTAAGAACGTAAACTTATTTAGGGTGAGGACAAGATTGGCATTATATTGGCATTACTTCATTTCAGTACTGTTGCTTAATCTGTATATCTAATTCTCCACATAAAGCTTCACTTTGTGCTAAATAAGAAATGCCTTTACACTCTACCAGCAGGCTCTGTCCGTTCTACAAAAAGCGAACATCCATTTATTTCATCTAAAGGTCAAAAGTGAAATGCCTTTGGGAGATCCCATGCAACCTTAAAATAAAAGTCGCATTCCTAAACGCCGAACTATCTAGAATGCAACACAATGTCATTATTATTCTTTTGAAAATGTAAAACAATTACTCACTTATATTAAAAGCAAAACTCTTTAAAAGAAAAGGTCCTAAAAACCAATGAAATATCAACAGTGAGAATTTTAAATCTTGCTGTTCAAAAAGCACAACTTTTTTTCCTTGCAGTTTTATGCATTATGGAAGTCATGACACCCATAAACGTTTAAACGACATGTGATGTAATTCTAATATTTGTTCACTTTGAATTCAAAGAAATCTGTTCTTATTCAAACACCAACAGTAGCCAAAGCAGCCAAAACCACCTGCTATAGCATTACACTCAACCCTTCTAAATTTTCCCTTCTACTGTATTTCCGCTCAGCCTATTAGTAGACTGAAAACTACATATTCCTTTTTGTCCTAAGGGCTATATAAAAGTACATCACACTGCTTCTCCAGCTTCACAGTGTCAAATTACTTTATTCAGGAAAGGTACACAATGATCTTCTTGGACAACTAAGACCCTTTTTTTTAAATTAATTACTACTTTCAACAGATAATTAGAAAAATCTCACAATACACTCCATGTGTTTAATACACGTATAAAGCACACCAGCTTTACTATTAGTTTGGAGGTGCTCACTGCCATCAGTAGACTGCTGGGGCTACCTGCTACCAACAGTGCATAGAAGGCACCACGCGCAGAAGGACATGCCTTGTCACAGTGCCAAGCTGATCTTCTGAAAGATACTCTCTAAGTATTACACGTTTAATAGTAATACACAATTTTCTGTTACCACAGATGATTCAAAACAGGTTGCAAAAACCTGCATCTGTCTACAAAAAGCCTGAAAATAACTGTTGCAGTTTTACCATTGCTTCAGCTGAATTCATAGATTTTATCATCCTTCAGTTGCTTCAACAAAGCTTGCAGCTAGCTTTAAACACTTCATATTCGTGAGATGGAAAGCAAGCAGGTTTGCAAGGATGCCCTGCAGCAACTGACCTTTCCATTTTCCCATGGCAATTTTAGGCGTTGGAGGGGGCAACAATAAACATGGCACAGAACCCCACTGAAGCAAAAACCCACTGAACAGCCTCCAGGCAAAAAGACAGACAATTGTTCCATCAACTCTTCCATGTTTTCAGACATACAAATTACATCTGGCAATGGTTCAACAGAAAGAAAGGAACACCAAAAGAGGAGCACAGACTAAGCACTGATGTTGTAATCAAACAGATTAAGTAGCTTGTAAACTGGAAATTGCCTACTCATCAGCAGTTAATAGGCAAAATACTCCTGTACATACAATGCTAATATCAAAACCTGTGGCTTGCTGCGTACACTTTTCTTCCTTATTGGAGGCAGAGCTTGTAGCCCTGCCAATATATGAAAGGTCAAGTGGCTTCACGTGAAGAGAGAAGGGTAAGACTAAAACGATAGCCAAACACACTGGGACTGGACTATCAGGGCAAAGGACTGAGGAGAAAAAGGATGACAGGTAAGATAACTAGATAATAGGTAAAAGGAAAATAACTGATACAGTCAGAGGAAGACACTGGGCTGAGAAACCGAGAAGAAAAAAGCAAAGAATGCAGTCTCTTTAATGAAGCAAAACAACAGTCTGGATGAGACATGGAAAAATGAATTTCCACTTCACCACTGCTTTCAGTAACTATGAAGCCTTTGAGAAATTATTTTAAACACCACACCTTCCTCCCGCCCCGGGAAAGTGATGGGATAACTGAGAGCAGCAGGGATCGGGCACCTCCTATCACAATCTCTGTCGCAGAGCTACACTTCACAACCTTCCTTTCTTGCAAGAGTCATAACGGAAACATGATTACATTTTTCTTTTCTTTTGTTTGATTCACTTTGTTCTTTCGATTATTTTTGAAGGTTTTGGGTCTACAACCTTCTCCTTCCATTCTAGGGCAAGGTAGGAAATTGAAAATTAAGGTGCTCTGTGCGAGCTCCCTGTAAGCCCTGCCCTGAGCAGAGGGTTACTTTTTTCCAGAGCAGCTCTCTTGCTGCCCTTGCACAGGCTGCACTCACTGAATTGCTATTGCTCTGAGGCAACCCAAGTGCCAAGCTGGAACCACCCGACCTGCCTTGCACTTTTGCTACCTAGCAAGGCACAGCGAGGAACTCCCAGGTGGAAAACGCTTTTCCTCTCTAAAAATAGGCACGAGCCGTGAGAGCGTACGGCCATCCCTGCCAGCACCAGCCCCGCTCAGATCCGTTTAAAGAGAACGTGAGATCTCAGCACCAGGCTTTGCCACCATAAGGCAGGCTGCCTGCGTGACTGGTGCTTGGTTGCTGCGGGTACTGGAAGACGCACGGAGATCTGAAGCAGACAACTGCAAAGACACTTCTCGGTTAAGGCAGCTGAGTGGTGCCCTGGAGAGCAGGTTCCAGTCCCTGCTCCTACCTTGAAATCCCTTGAAGACGCTGCACAAATAATTTCCACACTTTTCACAGGCAGTCACTAATTACACATTCCTCATTTTCTACGTGTTTAGTGTTGGCTCTTTTCTCAGACAAAAGATCTCAAGGATCTGGCCTCAGCTGAAGTGACTGTTTAAAATCAAACTATGAAATGCTACCGAATGCTAATCAGGAGATACTTTTGGCATTACCTTCTCCGTGCTTCCTCTTCCAGAGACCCAGCAAATAGCTACGAAATCTTTAGGAAAGGTTCAAGCACCTCTCTGGCTCGGACAGACAGACTGGGGTGAATAACTGAGCGCAGCAATACGCTGCCTCCTTCCATCTGGGGGGTAAGCTTCTAAAAATCAGTGTGTGCTTTTTTGAAGCATTCAGGTATTACTGTGATAAAAGCCATAGGAAGCTCATAAGAAGCTGAAAGCAGTTATTCTGCCTTCAAAGCATGACTTGATTATGAGATCTCTAATAAGAAACAAGTCCAAAAAGTTAAGAGTAAGGCAAAAAAAACCCCTGCATCCTCCCTCATCCAGTGAGCACAGTCTGATCTGTGTACTGAGATGGGATCCTGTGAAATCCATCAAGCAATTAAAGGCTAGTATGATGCGAAAGGGACCCATATTTAAGTTGCACAGAGCTTGACTACAAAACCAGAATATTGCTTAAGCATTTTCCCTGTACAAAGATACATTGGTACTACGTCAGCATACGGACAGCGGTGAGAGGGAAGTGCGTTTGGCTATACGTCACGCAAACGCATTCAACAGCCACCGCCGCTCCGAATGCGAACAGACAAGAGAGGGAGCAAGGCTGCAGCTTAGGGAAGCCAGCTAAGAGCTGGCTGAGACCAGAAGGTCAGCCCCACCCCTCCTCCAGGTCAGTCCAGCTCTGACGCGAAACCGCACCTCGGAGCTGCGGTTAGCACAGTTCCTGCCGCACGGCCCAAATCCCTGCTGCCGCTGTTAACAGCTGCGGTCTGGCCCCGCGCCCGCTCCCTCGCCGGTGCTAACGCCGACCGTCATGCAGCCAGCCGTACCAGGAGCCAACGCGGGGAACCAGCCGGGCTGAAACGGGCTCTGGTTTACAGCAAAACCAACGCTGAGGCTAACGTACACGAGGAAAAGGAGTGGAAATGCCTCTTTTGGCAGCCGCGCGGGATGCAGCCACTTTAGCATCACAGCAAGCCAGTCCAGCCTGCTTCCCTATCCTGTCCAACCCAGCAAAATTAATCACAAAGCATGCCAGTGTGGTCAGTCTGTTCTCCTAATCCTACTAAAACAGCTGAATGAAAGTTTGCTCAGAAGGCTGCCTTCTCTTACTACTCTTGTAAGAAAAGCAGAAAATCTGTTTCCCCACCAATCAGTTCTGCAATACCTACTGCACTGCTACCTGATACTCCTGGGGCGAGGAGCTGACAGGGGGCTGGGAGCTCTCTTATTCTGAACTCAACAAAGAAAATCACCTACAAGCAAAAAATAGTACTTACAAAGGTGAGATTACATCCCCCCCTCGCTCTATGGCCATGTTTAAAATTTGGTGTTTCTTCTGAACGTCTCAAACACACTGCGCTTTCGAGGGAAAAAAAGAGCAAAGCAAGCTGATAGGATGCTTGCTTTGCATTTCCATCTCCAGTTCTGTATTTCAGCACCTGAATGCAGAAAAATTTACTTTTGCAAGGGCACTAGAGTGATTTAGTCTGTGTAAGTATATTCAAGACAGGTAGAGCACTTGGGTGCCCACCAGAAACTACAAGCAGTGAGGAGAATGCAGAACAGAAGCTGTGCGCTGTACTTCCTAAAACAGATTGACACAGCTTTTCTAAACAAAAAACCACATAGGGTGACTAAAGTTTTGGGGATGAGGTGTAGTTTCATGCCTTTTATTCTGGAACTCTACATTTATCTCATCCGTACTTCAACTGGTGGAGTGTACATCGAGTATCACTGAGAGACAAAGTACTACAGTATACAGATGTGCCTATTTTGGAAGCAATTGGATCACTTTTCCCTACGGGGTCAGGGTTTTCAGACCAAAAGAATAGCTCTACTGTTTGCTGCCCAGCTGAGAACAGCCTGGACTTCCTATCTTGTCCAACACTGTAAAATTAATCGTAAAGAATTAAATCACTCCCTCCCATTTTCAATTAGCAGCTGGCGAAGAGGAGAGCAGGTAACATATTCTCAGAATATGACACTGAACTTTTTATAGTTATTTCTAACAATCCAAAGTTTATCATTTGTTGGCAAGCCTTTCCTTTATTCATTTACTTCATTTCCCCTTCTTTCCCTGGAAAAGAATTTCATGTTAAACAAACTGAAAAAAAAAAATAATTTAAAGTTAAAATGTGCATTTCCAAAAGACTTTTTAAAATCACTAAAATAAATTTAATATGGAGATCTTGGCTGGATTTTCCTCAGAAAAACTGGCAGGCATCATAAGGTATGTGGGTTTAAAACTATTCTGTCTGATCACTTTTATTTTCCTCCTCTACACTGGATATCAAAATTCAAACCCATTACCTTTACTCATCCAAATAATTCTGTGAATACTTGCCTTTTCTTGTAGAAAATAAAAAAAGATTTTTCTGGTTTGGGGTCCTAAGTAGAAACAGTTTAGAAGATATGCTTTTAAATATACTGTAATTGAAGTTAGGAATAATTTTGTTCTCCAAGAGGGTCACAAAGAAGTAGCCAAAATAGAAGCTTCAGATGGAAATCCCAACTAATCTGGTGCACTATCCTGAACCCTTTGACAAAATTCCCCTTGATCATCCATCTTTTTTCCCATTCTTATACTTAGCCTCTTTATTTAAAAGTTTTTGTCTCTGTGGTTACTGTAGAAACACCTAAAAATGAGAACAGCAAGTGCCAATACAGGAAAAAGCCAGACAACCCCGAGTTACATGTTAGGTGATGAGTGCGAGCGCGCTGCCAGCTTTTGGGACATGTGCACTCCTTTGGTTCCTGAAGCTGCTGATACTGAAAAATTAGTCTTCAAACTCAATCAAATGAGTTTTTATTATACACTTCCAGGCTTTTTATAATCCCTATCACAGAATATCACCCAACTGACTTACATCCTACTTTGAAGATCAGTAAGGTTTGCTATCCTTACTTCACCTGTGGGAACGGGAGATAGAGGGAAGCTAAAAATACTTCCTAGGGCTGCCAAACCAGCTTGTGGCAAAATCGGGAACGGCTCCCAGCTCCCGCGCGCGCAGCCAGCCCCGTTCACCCGCAGCGATGCTGCCTGCAACACCTGCCCACCAGAGCAGCAACAGACGGACCCTGTCCCAGGACGGCCTCCAGGTAAGCAGTCGATTAGCTTTACGGAGCCAGAGTGCCTCGCTACCTGCTTGAACAGGGTATCTCTGCATCCAGCCAGAGCCGCTCGGGGAGAGCAGCACGTACACAGCAGCTGAAACAGGGAAAGGGAAAGAAAGGTACCAAGAAAGTCTGCGTGAGCTCTGCACTTCCCGCAGGCTGCAACCTCAAGGGCCTTAGCCAGGACTCCGCGGTGCTGCAGCACACCTGGAGCAGCTACTCCAGAGCCCGGCTGGGAAAAGCTCCTTATAAATATGCAGGATCCATCACTTCAGGCTGCAGTGCCTGAACCGCTTTGCAGTCCTGCTTGTAGCTGAGGGAGCAGCTGGATGTGCCATGGGAGGGGAACCGCTGGAGATGCAGCGATCTTCAGACAAAAAGTGACAGCCCTCAAGGGGTTTGTGGCATGGCAGGGTACGTCCAGAAGCAACCTTATAAATCTATTTCTGAAACAGACACTCTCCCTTTGGACAGCATGCAATGTCCATAGCTTCCTATCCAAAAAAGGTTTGATGAACACACCACAGAACAAAGCAAACTGGACAAATAAAACCCGAGACTGCACAGTGTGAAAGTTCATAATTCAACCTGAAAGAAGAGGAAAAGAACCCACTTTATTTTTACTATATAGTCAGAATCTAGGCTATGCCAACTTTATTGGCAAGGGAAAAGAAATTCATTGGAACCTACCACTCTATCTTGATTCCCCATCTAGATCCATGGCCCTGACTTAGAGGTGAGAAATTCCCACAGGTTTTAAAAGTGTTTGGGAGGGAGTAGGGTTTAATCACACTTTTCCTGAAATAAAAGGGAATGAGGGGAGAGGAAAAAAAAGTATCTGTAACACATACTTGCTTACCAATATGAGGTTGTTCTACATTATTCATAATGCATCTCTTAGTCTTAAAAGCAATGAGCAGTGCTAGATATGCTCACACAAAATGAATTACAAAATACTTTTGAATATTGCATGTAGTATTGAGGTGGTTCTATTGAAAGATATTTCTGTAAGTAGGCATCAATGATATATGTCTAGAACAGAGAAAATGAAAATGTTGAAAGAGATAAAGTGTCCATATCATTAACTTGTAAACAAAAATGAAGATTTCAGAAAGAAGTATGTGCACGAATACTTCACTCTATCATAAAAACAAAGGAGATGCTTCTGGTGAAAAACCTTAGTCAACAGACATCATATGCCAATGTATAGACGTGATAGTGTTACTTAGCACAGGACTCAGAATGGTACAGACTGCAGAGCACAGGCATGGTGTTTGGCTGACACTGCAGGCTCCAAAATGAAGTTGTTTATTCAAACTATTTATAATTTTAGAAAGAATTCTGATATATAAAAGTACAGCAGTAATATTTTTATCATTACCCTTGCAATTATTTTACTGCCTATTCTGAGAAAAAATACATAATGTACATTTCTTTTGAATTTTTCTCCAAAATTTTCCTCTCCAGTATTTCTTGATAAGGCCTGGAAAAAGAAACAAAACCAAAAAAATGAAAGTCATCTTTCCTAAACGTTCTGGACTGCTTTTTCCCCAAAACACATCTAATCCTGCATTTCACAAGGGTTCTAGATGCTGTGATCTGCACCAACTGTCAGTAGTCCTTAAAACAGAAACAGTACACCGGCTGGTCACAGCCACAAAACTTTCTGGGTTTCAGCCAACCTCCCATTCTTAGTCCCTGGAAACATCTCTGGACTAAAAGACACTAGAAGAGCCCACCCAGTAGTCCATCTCCTTTGCACTGTTAAGAGTTAAAACGAGGAGAAAAGCAGGTACCAAGACATACATCCACAGTCTTTGAAGCTAGTTTGAAGTGTTTGCTTAACAGTGGGAAATAGTAAACCAAACCCTACAGAAGAAGTTGCCTTATACTCTACCAATAACATTTTGGAAGAGGTCTCTTTGTTAATATTTTTATTATTTAAAAAAAAAAAATCTCTCTGATGACTCAGCCTAGAGCCTCAGGAGGTACTTTTCCCTTGCTAATTTACCTTGACCGCTACACCTACCTAGTTTCTCACCTTTCAACACATCCAGAAGCTTTTAATGGCTCCTGACATTAGATAATAGCATATATTTTCACATTGTCCGTTATATTTTAATTAACTAAGTTCTTAGGAAGGTATCAGCCCATTGTCACTAAGTCCCAACATTGAAACAAACATATATGAAAAAAAATAAAGTGGTTACAGACATGACATTGGACTTTCAGTCTAGGGAACAGGGTAACGCTGGCTGAATGGAAGGAAAACAGGCACAGGACATCTGACCAGCCTCTCTTTTTCTCTCTGTAAATCTGTTAATACCAAATAACCCTCAGACAACCAAGCTTAAAAAACTCATTTTTACTCTGCTGACTGAGACCGCCAGCCTACTTCTCAGCATGTAACAATTCTTCAGTGACAGGAGTATTTCTCACGTCATAAACAACTCGCTGAAACACCCTAAGAGTAAGAAAAGACGCATAGATCTTACTGACATTTTCTGGCTTTCTTACAGTTTGTTCCCTCCCCTTTCTCATTGCCTGTAGGTTTTGACGGGGATGCAACAGGAATCGCTCTTGCTCCATACTGCAGTCATCTGGAGAGTTCAGCTTCATATAATCGTAGAATCATTAAGGTTGGAATAGACCTCTAAGATCATCAAGTCCAACCTTCAACCCAACACCACCATGTCTGCTAAACCATGTCCTGAAGTGTCACATCTACACGTTTTTTGAACACCTCCAGGCATGGTGACTCCACCACTGCCCTGAGCAGCCTGTTCCAATGCTTGATAACCCTTTCAGTAAAGAAATTTTTCCTAATACCCAATCTAAACCTCCCCTAATGCAACCTGAGGCCATTGCCTCTTGTCCTATTACTAGTTACTTGGGAGAGAAGACCAACACCCACCTCACTACAACTTCCTTTCAGGTAGTTGTAGACAGCAATAAGGTCCTCCCTTAGCCTCCTCTTCTCCAGATTAAACAGCCCTAGTTCCCTCAGCTACTCCTCGTAAGACTTGTTCTCTAGACCCCTCACCAGCCTCGTTGCCCTTCTCTGGACAAGCTCCAGCCCCTCAATGTCCTTCTTGCAGTGAGGGGCCCAAAACTGAACACAGTACTCCAGGAGCGGCCTCACCAGTGCCCAGTACAGGGGCACGATCACCTCCCTACTCCTGCTGGCCACACTATTCCTGAGACAAGCCAGGATGCCATTGGCCTTCTTGGCCACCTGGGCACCCTGCTGGCTCATGTTCAGCTGGCTGTCGACCAACACCCCAAGGTCCTTTTCTGCCGGGCAGCTTTCCAGCCACTCCTCCCCAACCTGTAGCGTTGCATGGGGTTGTTTCACCAGTACTCTCTGGGCTCGGCCATCCAGCCAGTTTTTTACCCAGCGAAGTGTCCACCCAGCCAAACCTGGTCCCGCAGAAGCGCATCCCTGCTGCTGCCCAGCGCAAGCCTCAGCTGCGCTCCAGCTTCAAAGTGCAGGTGCTGGCAGCCAGCAAAAGGCAAATGGTACTGCTTCACCTCCACGGCTTTACATGCAGGAGGCAATAAACAGCCAGGAAAGAAGCAGCAAGCACACCGTTCTCATACACTCATACACCACAGTAAAGTAGCAGGTGTAAACAAAAGGCTGAAACACCACCTATTCCACCGGGAGCACAGCACACATGGGAAGGCACCTAAGTGTGGCTTTTGGTCTAACCCACCCAATATGCTTAGAAATTATTTCTCCATCCAGCTGATATCTCAGTGTTTCACCACAATTTGAAAATTCCCTTGACCCTTTCACAGTCCCATCCCTTTTCCGCTCCTGAAACAGAGGCAGGCAAATAGCCAGCCTAAAGAAGTGGACACCTGCGTAAGCTCAGGCTGCTCCGTGACAGACTCAGTTTTACACACAGTTGGTCACTAAATTCCTGCAGCCAGTCAGATCTTGCAGCATCAGCACCAAAATTCAGTCTAATGGCTAATTCCTCTGAATTATCTCACTTGATATTGGGCTGTCAGATTAATGATTAATAATTAGTACTGAGGGAAACACACGGATTGCTGCCCACCACCAGCAACAACACCGAGCTTGGTTAATTATGCAGGTACATCACAATTCTGCCTTTAGCATGGTGTGATTCAGATTTTAAAAATGCTTTCTTGGCAGCTTCCATCTAACACTATAAATCTAAGCACAGGAATTCTGCCCTTCACACTTTGTAACACAGCAAACAATAGTGACAACAAACAGACCACTTTACATGCAATATTGTAAATTCAGTTTTAACTAGTGGTGTTGTACCCAGGCTTTACATTTTACCTAACATTCCAGAAATTCATTTGTTGTCTTCAGGTACAGAAAAACTCATATAAGAGGCTCATGATTTAAGTACATCACAACATTCAATTCATTTCAGCAACACTTAGAATCATTTAGGTTGGAAAAGACCTTTAAGGTCATTGAGTCCAACTGTAAAACTAACACTGCCAAGTCCACCACTAAACCATGTCCCAGAGTGCCACACCTATATGCCTTTTAAGTACCTCCAGGGATGATGACTCAACCACTTCCCTAGGCAGCCTGTTCCAATGCTTGATCCAATAATACGTGCAACTTCGCAGAGAACTCATTCTCTATCTTCATGACTGATTTGATATGATTTATATTATTTTCAGATTTAGAACTGTGAAATCTAGACAGCTGAACCACATTTATCAGAAATGTAGGGGCGCTACCAAAAAACAATACAAGACATGACATAATCACATATGCACCTTCCCATATCAATCAATTTCATACATTTCTCTTGCACAACATAGATACACGCTGCGCCATGTGCAAACGCGTTCCATGTAATAGCCCGTTACCGTTGCAACGATGGCATGCATCTGAGTGAGCACGGGGAGGGAAATGCAGAACTTCTCAACTTCTGTTCATGAAATGTTCAGACTTCAGTGTATGATAATGAAAGGGGATTTACAAAAACGCAGAATTGCTTCTGGGTCCTATGGCACAGGGTCCAGCTAAAATAAACCTGAGCTCAACAGAAGACAGATACGCAGTTCGTGGGCTGTTTTGGCACTGCATTAAGTTCTGCGTGCTATTCTTTTTTATAAGGTAAAATGATTCATTCAACTTTAACCAACAGGAGACTATTTATTACAATAAATTATATTAATATATTGACATTAAACATATAAAATGAAATGGAGTCCAGGCTTACATGTCTGTCAATACACAGATGTGTCTCATATTGTGTGACTTACTAAAATTGTGCATAGAATTGGTAATTTGCAAACTCTACGCCAAAATGATAACACACTGGCTTTCATTTCAAGCTGCACAGGGACCATGCAAATGTCAGTTCAGGCCTTAACATGGTTTCAGTTAGTCTTGATAATATCCTACATGTGCTTTCTGGGGACCTGGCAGTATCCAGGAACAGCGTATCTACAGGACCGCACAGACCTTCTCCTCTCACTCTCACGTTGCCAAGTCCATTCCAGCACCAGCAGCTCCTGCGGTATTAGTGAGTAAGTGCATCTGAATGTGTTCAGGACAAACACCTTTTAACAGGGTATGTCACCTTTGCAAAGACTGTGGGAACACAAATGGGTATAAGGCAATCGTTTACTAGGCTTGTTCCTTTGAGGATTTTATTTGAAGACACTGGGAAGAAAACATGACTCTTACAGTGATGGCACACAGACACATCCTCACGAAACCATCTTCCTCATTTTTGACCTGTGCGGTTTTCTGGCTTTGCCCTGTCATCATCATCTTTGGTCTCCTTCATCCTTCCACAAATCCATGGGCCCCGATGGAATGCACCCACGAGTGCTGAGGGAGCTGGCGGATGTCATTGCTAAGCCACTCTCCATCATCTTTGAAAGGTCCTGGAGGACAGGAGAGGTGCCCGAGGACAGAAGAAAGGCCAATGTCACTCCAATCTTCAAAAAGGGCAAGAAGGAGGACCCAGGGAACTACAGGCCGGTCAGCCTCACCTCCATCCTGGCAAAGATGATGGAGCAGCTCACTCCAGAGGTCATCATCAAGCAACCAGAGGAAAAGAAGGTTATCAGGAGCAGTCAGCATGAATTCACCAAGGGGAAATCCTGCCTGACCAGTCTGATAGCTTTCTACGATGGCATGACTGGCTGGGTAGATGAGGGGAGAGCAGTGGATGTTGACTACCTCAACTTCAGCAAGGCTTTTGACACTGTCTCCCATAACATCCTCATTGGGAAGCTCAGGAAGTGTTGGCTGGATGAGTGGTCGGTGAGGTGGACTGAGAACTGGCTGAATGGCAGAACTCAGAGGGTTGTCATCAGCAGCGCTGAGTCCAGTTGGAGGCCGGTAACTAGTGGCGTCCCCCAGGGGTCAGTACTCAGCCCAGTCTTGTTCAGCTTCTTCATCAATGACCTGGATGAAGAGTTAGAGTGCACCCTCAGCAAGTTTGCTGATGACACCAAACTGGGAGGTGTGGCAGATACACTGGAAGGCTGTGCTGCCATTCATCAAGACCTGGACAGGCTGGAGAGTTGGGCGCAGAGGAACCTGATGAAGTTCGACAAGGGCAAGTGCAGGGTCCTGCACCTGGGGAGGAACAACTGAATGCACCAGTACAGGCTTGGGGTGGACCTGCTGGAGAGCAGCTCTGCGGAGAGGGACCTGGGAGTGCTGGTGGATGACAAGTTGACCATGAGCCAGCAGTGTGCCCTGGCTGCCAAGAA
>Ga0065711_1009127_pt1 | contig 22312 bp, 27 predicted proteins | sample Hoacrofraction12_FD_59098 | JGI IMG/M metagenome (GOLD analysis project Ga0065711, IMG submission 59098) | Hoatzin crop microbial communities from Cojedes, Venezuela - Epithelial fraction 12 v2 (version 2) | ecosystem: Host-associated > Birds > Digestive system > Esophagus > Crop | place... | reverse complement strand
GGGGGGGATGGATCCCCTGAAGGAGCACTGGGATGTCGGGGTGGTCCCCATCACGGGGGGACCTTGCAGCATCACCCGGGGGGTGCCCTGCTGCGGGCGGGCGCTGGGGCCGGCCATGCTAGGCGATGCCCTGGGGCGCAGGCAGCTCAGTGCCCCTGCACCCCTGCGCTCGGGGCTGGGGTCCCCGCGGCGTGGGGAGGGGTGGGCGAGCAAGCTGGCAGCACCAGTGGCCCACCCTGGTGCTGCTGCTCTGGGGTGATGTCAGACAGCGGCACCGGCAAGGCTGCCGGGCTCTGGGCCGCCGCCAGCAGCCTTTGGCTGGCGCTGCCGAGAGGCCGCCCTGCTGCTGGGGGCAGGTTGGCTTTGCTGGGGAGGGGGCAGCCGGGTGCCAGCGTCCCGCTGGGGCAGGGCGTCATGGGCCTGTCCCTGCAGTGCCCTTCTCATCCATCGTATCCTACGGCTCTTTCGTTACCATCACGTCGCCGGGCCTCCCGCCGCGGTGGCACTGGACACGGTTCAGGCCCATCAGGTATTTGTAGTGTTCTCATCAAGTGAGCTGGTTGCTGAGAGTTAAATAAACCAGCAGTGAAATCCCCTGCGTCTGATTCAACCTGTGGCTGCTCCAGCGCTCTGCCGAAGCTCCGGAGGGCACTTTGGCATAGGCCAGGCTGCATGCGGACAGGACTTAATTACCATTAGCTGATGTAATGGCTTGCTGTAAGGGCTGGATACTCCGCTCCTGTGTGACAGGCTGGGGCCAAGTGCAGGGTAATGACCAGGTTAGATACAGGTGTTGGTCACTTCGTGTGTCCTCAGTCATGTTATGTCCTTTCTGTCAATACTGGACTAGTTTTGCGGCAGGCACTGTGACGCTCATACCTAAACTCACCTGGAACAAAATGCATGTGAACTTCAAGGATGTGTTACGATCGCAGCTCTGCCATGCGTGTGAAACAGTGTTGTTATGTTTTTGGAGCCAAAGACTCCAGTGGGCTGTGGCACTTGCTTCTGGCTGGTGTGTTATCACTTCATCGCTCTTGGATAACAGACCTTAAGGGAATTACTGAGGAGATGCCAGAAGCAGGCCGCAATTCTGTGTCGGCTGCTTCTAAGGAGGTATAAACCGCACCCACCAGCTGCCTGGAGCAGCAGTATTTCTTGCAGCTTTCCTGGTCTTCTGCAGATCTCTCAGTTCCCAGCTGGGATCTAGAGCTGATGCTGCGCTTCCCTCCGAAGAGACCCCTGTCAAAATCAGCATCCCTTGGTGAAATGCCACATCCGACGGGAGAAATCGGGAAGCCGTGCTCCAGGTTTGCCGGGATGCCCTTCAGTCTTAAAAGCTTGGTTTCGCTTCTGTTCAGCTCTGAAGTTTGCAAAACACGGCTTGCAGGATGAGCCAGCAGGAATTTGTGGCATCTGCTTGCAGCTCCAAGCCTTAGCTTTCCCACAGCCGGGAGCGGCGAGCCGAGGACACTCCTCAGTGTACAGCCGTGTGCTGGGAAGGGAGCGCAGTCACGCCACGAGTCAGAACTGGGTTCAGTGCTGCCACTAGACATGGCTTTCCACTGTCGCTGCCCAACGTGGTCTGCGAACGCTTGCTGTCTGATGAAAGCACCATCCCTGAGCTTGAGGGTCAGCCCGAGAGGTGGTGGGAGCTCTGCAGAACCCCTCAACAGCTCTGCAGCTCCTCCACACTGACGTGCAGAGTGAATGCTGGGGCATTAGTGGGAGGCATGTCACTACAAGCAGTTGTAGTTCCAGGAACTTGAGCCGTGTCTCTGCAGGAAAAAGCAGAGAGGACCTCAGCGGCCAGCATTTACTTGCATGATATTAGGTTGGATTTGAGGAATGAGGGGGAAGGGAACAATAAACCAACAGCAAATAGTATTAAAAACAAGTTTGGGCTTGCAGTCTTGAATTGTCATACAATTGTTATTTGAAAAGACTTCACTTTGCAGAAAGGCACCTTCAAATCATGAAGCTGATTGAAAGTTTTCGTTATTGTAAATTTAGCCTGTGCCTCTTCTGAAGGAAGTTTGGTCACGTGCCTCCCCGGCATGTGGGTTTTTTTCTGAGGAGTGATGTTCTTTCTTTTCACTTTCTTGTGAGACGCTTGAGTTCCTCCATGCTCAAGGAGCAGCTGGCTGTGCCTTGGGAACGTCTGTGTGTGCGGGAGCTTCGTAGCCTTATTTGGGAAGCTGCTTCCCGGGCACGGGTCAGCATTCCCACTGGCACTTGCATCCTTCCCCTGTTGAGCAACACCAATCTCCTTCTAAGAAATTCCACTTGGTTAGCCAATCTGTCCGTGAAATGTGGAGCTCAGGCTTGGTCAGCATGCTCCACATAGCCCTGCAGAGACGATGATGGTCTCTGGAATGTGGGTCCGACTTTGCTGGAGGGTGGTGGTGCTGGGAGCCTCCCGGTGAGGTTTGGTGCAAGCTCTGAGGGGGCTTTGGCAGGCGCCTGGCCCAGCACCGAGTCCTCCCCAAGCGCAGCTGGAGCCAGCGAGTTTTCAGGGAGGTGCACAAAGTACCTGTTGGTCCCAATATCCAAAAATTCCCACCAGCTAAATAGGTTGTCTCAGATGCCTAATGCTCGTTTTGGGTTACAGTCTGGTTGAATGCAGCTTTTCGTAGCTAAGGGTCAATCTGCTAATTTTGAAATACAATGCTATAATACTTCTACAGAGTCTCTTGATAAAGAGATGTATTTTATAGTAGCCATGCTCATCTGACGGTTACCAGAAGTGTATAGTCATGCCCAAATCTCTAAGGTTGGGGCATTTTCCTCCTGGCTGTCGAGAGCTGCAGGCTGGCACCACGCAGCAGTGGTCCAGCAGCTTCGAGGTGAGCACCTGGAGGTGGGTGACAGGGGAGGGCTGGCACAGCCCACCGTGTTTCTGGGTCAGAACAAACTGCTGTTTCAGCAGAAGTTCAGGGTATGAAAGGAGGGAAAAAAGTCAGGGGAGTTGCAGCCCAGTCAACCTAACTTTATTTCCTAGGAGAGTATTGAAAGAAATACATTGCTCGTAAACGCCCTGAAGGAAACAACTACACATATTTGCTGAGTATGACCCGTGTCCAGCTAATCTGGCTTCCCTCGCAGGTGGGTTCGCGCTCGAGGGGGTGAGGAGAAGCAGCAGCTATTGTGCACGTTACCTTTCCTAAGGCTTGTTACGCGCTTCCAGTTTCTCAGAAGTCAGCTTGAGAAACAGGGTCCAGCCCAGTTTCTCAAACTTTACTTCAGTGCAGTGCCTTTTGGGGCTTCTTGATCTCTGTCAAAGTAAAAGAAGAGCCGGCAGTTAATTCCAGTTTTTTGTGTAAACATTTCCTGCCGCACCCCAGCACTCAGGGGCTGTTAACCCTTCCGGAGCTCCTCTGAGCTCTCGCATTCTGTTACTGCATCCTTCTTATTCCTGGTCATGATTATGAGCCAGTGAGACCGTGATGGTTTTGTGGTACTAGTCTAAGTTTTGAAAGTCTGAAATAAAGGCTTCCTGAGGCTCTGCAAGCTCTTCCTGCAGGAGGCCTACAGTCCGTGGTGCAAGGAGGAACTGATTTTGCAGATATTATAAAACTAGTATGAAACTGCCTGGAAGACCATTGCCAGGAAGCTGGACAGTGGCTCACTGTTCAGCTGAAAGGCTTTATCAAGTAAGTTCCTTGTTTTGGCTTTGATAATGGAATCGAGAATGTGCTTATTGAATTTGCAGACGGCACTGAGCTGGGAATGGATTCGAGAGCTTTGAAGAGCTGGATTAGAATCAAAACACACTCGACAGATTGACCGAGTGGTCTGAAAGAAATACGATGCGGTTCAATAAGGAGAAATGCAGAGAGCCACACTTAGGTGAGAACAGTCGATTGCGTGAAAATGGAACGGGAGGAGATGGTCCAGGCTGTGTCCTGCAGAAAGACATGGTGAGCAGCAAGAGCCGTCTGAGACCTAACGCTGGTGGTGGGACTGATGGCATCGGGGCCGCCCCTCTGCTTCCAGGCCTGTGTGAGCTGGCTGCTTGTGATCCAGCTCGTCAGCCGCAAAAGCAATAGGAGTTAGTGCGAAGGAGTAGGCAGCTTCCACCGGGTTTTACGTGGGGTTTTGCCCTTGTCTGCATGTTTTGGAGCCGGAGTTCAGAACTGTTCCCCAGGGTTGAGATTGAGGTGTTCTACCCCTCGCACCAGGCGAGCTGCACAGCAAGCTGCTAGTGGCTCTGATTGTCATCTGCCACATTTAACTGAGTGCTCATACAAAGTTACCTTCTTCGTTTTGGCTAGCCAAAATTCTTTCCTTGTGGTCGGTTTCATGCTGCTTGTGATGCTCGGTGGTCGCTGTCCAGAGCGCAGCATCACAGGTTGTCTCAAGTTTGTAGCGTGAGATTGCCGGTGCTCAATACAGCTATTCACCACGTGCACAACAGGCAACTTATGCAGCTCCTCTGTGGGGTTTCATTCTCGGGAGGTAGTTGTTCAGCTTTTTGCAGGTGGTGGGGCTCAAGATTTCCTTTGTCAGGTGCTCATTAAGTCTCCAAGACTTGCAAATTACTCTTCAGAAAGCACAGCGTGAGAAGGAAGTGGACAGAGTATCCTCGGGGCTTTGCTTTTGGTTTCCAAGCAGAATTGTGGGGTGGTATCTATGTAGTTTTGTTGTGTAACTTCATTGTGGTTTTGTCTTCTCTGGATTTCTGTGAGTTAAACTAAATGCGTGTTTTTAAGCTCACTTTGTAGCATTGATACTCACAGCTTAAAACAAGTCATTTTGGTATAGATTACATCCAAAACAAGCTAGCCAGTATAATGTGCTTTCGTCTGCTGTAGTGACTATCAAAGGGTTTTATGGATTCAATTCAGAACCCTGCATCTTTTTAAATTAATTTTTGTTAACCTTGTGCCATTTCTGCATGTGGACAAAGCTTAATTTATATGCACAGCAGGGCCTAAGAACCAGACACTGATTTTAGTCTAGACCCTGCTTTATTACATGATTTTCTTTATGTATGCCCTTGCCTTTTTCTCTCCTCTCCATTCTGCCTTTTGTCAGTAACTGGTTTCAATTATCAGTTTTTCCCTTGTCTTCTGCCCTCACTTGCTAGCACCCCATGACATTTCCCAGCACAGGGCGCTTTCTCTGACAAACCCAGCTTCTGTCTGCCTGGACCGAGCTGTTTATTCTCAGCTTGGGCGGTGGGTCCACCTCGAGGAGGAGACTCCGGCACCAGATTGCCCTGAACTGAGGCGTGTGGATGGCAGCTCCCTCGGAGCAGGTGATGGCAGCGGTGTCTGCTCTGTTCTTGTGTTCAGCCTGCAACAGTCTCCGTGAAGGAGTATAGTTACTGAGTTATCATAGCAACTTGTTTACCACGACCTGCTTTCTGAACGCTCACCGCTTCCTGCCAGGATACAAGCTCATTGCCTCGAGTTACCTTGGGAGAGCAAACAACACAGGGCTCGTTCACAACCTCAAACTGTCCCAGCTTTGATGTTTTGAGACCTGTGTCCCCGTAACTGTTTGGGCTCCTGTGCTTCCTCGCATGCCGTCCACCAGGGCAGCAGCTTCCTGCATCTGCTGAGGGCTCCGTTGATCTACAAACTCCAAAGCAATTAATCTCATTCCACTAAAAAAAACAAAACAAAACCAAAAACCCCAGACAACATGCTTTCTCCTGGCCCCAGGAATTCTTACTTGAACATGGGACCCCTTGGTTTGGGAAGAGGCCAAGCTGGCCGGCAGCTTCCCGGCTATGAATCCTCTGTTTGTAGTGGGCCTGGCCACTGTACACGGCCCCGGAAGAGGCACGGTGGGTGTTTGTGGGAGCGACGGCCAAGCGGCTGCGAGACCCGGGCTGCTAGAACAGTGGGCGTATTATAGCTGGGAAAGGCAATTTCTCTGCCAAATCTCATTGTGCAGGAGGGTTTATTCTGTAGCCTTGCAAGGATTTCGCTTTGCTGGTTCCTTTTTCACTTGCTCGCTGCGACTTGGGAAGGAGGCTACAGGACTGCAATGGAAAATGAGCGTTCAGCTCATCTGACTTGTGTTACCAGGATGGAGCTCTGCTGCGCTCAGACGTCCGGCTTGCATGAAAGCAACCAGCTGGCATCCCGCTCCTGTTTAATGTTTTCATTTTCCCTGATTTTTCTTATGCTTTGAACACTTTTTAACATATAATCTAGCTTAGTAAACTGTGCTGTGCAGCAACGTTGGGCAGTGCTGGGAAGCAAGCATGGGTGTGTTACTAAATAAGGTATTTCCTTGATTTGCCTGCAGAATAAAAGAAACATCTATGTGGAGAGGCACAGTCTCGTAACAATAGTGGGTTTAGGGCACAGAGTTTTCTCAAAACATTATTATGAAACTATTACCAGAGGTTCAGTATAGACGTTAAAGACCACATAGACTCTGTGAAATAAAATACCTTTCCATGCGGAGCTGCCAGGAACACCTCCCTTCCTGTTCTTGGAAAGCAAGGGCCTGGCTAAAAGGCTGAGCTAACTGGGCTGGTGTCCTCCAAGAAAAGTTAAAAGGCATTGCGGTTAATATGCTGCAGGATATTGTATGATCAGCTTCTGTAACTCCTTACCTGACTGAAAGAGCCTGCCAGCTATGGGAAGAAGGTGTCCAGAGGCTGTCTCAGAGGTGACGGGAGAATGTTCCTGTAGGCTGTAGAGCGCGGGAGACCTGGAAAAGTGTGTAACTCAGTTTGCCATTCATGTTTATTTCCTGCTGAAATCGGAGAGTGAAGAATTGCAGATGGGGCTGATTGGTTTGTGAAAGGCATTGTGTGAAAACTGGTGGAGCCGGCAGTATCCCTGGCTGATAGCAGAAGATGGCCAAACTCTTGAGGATGGGGAGAAGGAGGAGGATGGGGACACATAGTCCCTTCCTGTGGCCCAGAGGCCCCTGCCGGCACACTGACCTGGATGTGTGCTGCCTTTGCTTCTTCATTTTGCCCTATTGCAACAAACTTAATAAGCATTGTCTCTTGCAAGAGCCATCTTCTGTGGCTGCCATCTGCCAGCTTCCTAGTTCTCCCTTTCCCCTCCCGCAGTGCGAAGCTCCCGCAGCGCTGCAGCCACGCTGTTTTTCCCTGCATGCCTGCTCTTCCTCTGCACTGGCTCCGTCTTGCCTGCGCAGTTACATCACGCAGGGCTGGAACTGTCTGTTGCTCTGTTGGTGCCGTGTTTGCCTTGCTGAGGCGCTTGGGTGCTGCTGTAGGAAGTGTGATTATGGAGAACAGACCAGGGAGGGCCTGCTGGCTTGATCTGGCTGAGACACCGGAGCTCTGAGCTGGGGAGGTGCAGAGCTCCTCCCATGCCAGGCATGAAACCCAGGGCTGGTCACTGGCAGGGTGTTCTCTTGAAAGGCAGCAGGCATCTTATCCCTTGAATCAAAGATGTAAGAACCCAGACAGCGTCTTCTGGCTTCACTGGGGTCAAATCTTAAATGTGTCAGAGGAGTTCTAGAGGCTGCCCGAACGCTGGGCACACGCAGCTCTGTCGTGGACCGTGAAAGCCTCAGGAACCACAGTACTGGCATGAGCCAGAACGAGGAGATGTTTTTGGGGAGCGCAAGGGTTCTCCCCTCCTCCAACGCTGACCTTGTAGCTTTTTGGTGGGTTTAAGGGTTGTTTGCAGTATGGGTGAGGGGAAGGAGGTGAATTTCTTACATGTGTTTCCATGAGGGAGCTGGTGCATCACAATTAAGGTACTGAAGCATGTACTTACAATGATTCTGGTTGCTAGAAGTGTTTAAACTGCTTAACAAAACTAAAATAAAATCCTCCTTTGAAATACGGTCGCTTTCTGTGGTTTTGTTCATCATACTGAATTATTACAAATACTATTTTTCAATTTTATAAGACAAATCCAAAAAAATGGGTTGCCTATGGAAAATTGTGGTGTGAAGCCCGTGGGGGTGAGAAGAGCGTTGGGTTCCCAGGTGGCTGTCTGCGTCGTGGCCAACTGAAGGGTGTTCCAGGGCTGTTGTGGATCTTGGAAAGAGTTTTCTGTGTTTGTTACTTATCAGACACTGGAAGCAAGCGTGGATTTTTCCGGGTCATGTCACAGAGCTCGGCTTGGTAGCACTGATTGCTGTAACGCGGCCGAGCCGAGGTGCTTCCCCTGCTTCGAGGGGCTGGGGAAACCACTGACCCCCCAGGATGCCCTTTCTGCAGCACCCGCAGGCTGCTGCAATGAAGTTGTTCTGCTTGTGACTCGGTCCGGGGGCAGGATTTTCCCTGGCTGAGAGCAAAGCGCCCATGTGTGATCCCTACATCTCTGCTTTCTGCAGGTGGCTGCTGCGGCTCCGACGTGAAGCAGTATGTATATGGAGGCTGGGCCTGGGCTTGGTGGTGCATTACCGACACCCAAAGGTAAGGAGACCCTCGCTGTTTGTGGGTTTTGGAGTAGGAGTTGGGCAAAGCCATCCCAGTGGAGCTGTCAGCAGTATCTTTAGGAACGCAGGACTGGGCACTGCATATGAGAAACTATAGATGAGTGTCAACGCAGCCCACTGTCACCAGCTCCTGGTCGTTTGAAGGGAGGCTGCCCGGCGTGCAGCACTGTGAGCAGCTGGAAGGAGCGACGCGTGCCCTGCGTAGTGCCTTGGAGCATGGGCTCCGAGTGCCAGCTTCTGGCTGGCCTCTGCTTTGGGTGGTGGGGGCTGAGGTTGTCCAGGGCCTGCAGGAGGTGAGTCCTGTCATTGCAGGCTTACCTGACTGTAAACGATGCTGTGCAAAATCAGATCGCAGGATGAGGGAGTTCTGTGCTGAATGTTTTCATGGGGACAGCTGGGTGTCACAGTGCAAAAGACAAAAAAAAGAAAAAAAACAAATCCCGTGCTATTAGCTGAAATACTTTTGAAATGGCCTCTCTGTCCACACCTCTCCTCAAACCCAAGGTAATCTGATGGGGTCTTTTTCCCCCTTGTTGATTGTGTTTTATTTACATAAAACCCACCAAGCTGAGAGGGCTGTAGCCTAGCTGGTCAGTGTGTTCCTTCCTGTGCTGGTGCAGTGGGTGCTGAGCAAGGCAAGAGCCCCCCTCTCCTCTGCTGCTGCCTTTGCAGTGCTCCGCAGCTGAAGCTCTCACAGAGATACTGGGCAGCCAGGCTGGCTCATCCATGAGTTCACAACAGGACCTGAGTTCTGCCCAGTATGGCCCAAACCCTCACCCAGCAGCAAACACGTTTGTGCCATGCAGTGGGCCAGTGTCCCCTCCTGCTCCTCAAGTCTCGTTTTCTAAAGATATGCTGACCGCTGTCACCTTGGGAGCAGACTGTGTTCCTATTTGAAACCACGGGATTTCCTTTCTCTCCCTTTCCTCGGTCGTGGACTTTGCTTGCTGCTTCTTACCGCGCTGGTCTCTGAACTAACCTGCTGTGATAGTGCTGCTGTCCTGCTAACGTAGCTCTTTGTCTTTAGGACCTGTAGGAATGTTACTCTCCTAACACCTTCCTCATGCTCACCAATGCAGGTTTCCTCCGTCTGTATAAATAACAATAGGGAAAAAGGATAAAGATGTGACTTTTGGGTTTTTGCACTGAGTGATGGCCAGGGGTTGTAGTTAACCCTTACTGCCTGATCTTGCCACCTCTTTTCCCTGTTCACATGTTGCCACCAGCAGACAAAGCGAGCATGTTGCTGCCCTCGCTCTGCAGATGGTTCACTGCCATAGCTGCTGTCCGCCCGGGGCTCAGGCACCTTGCCTTGTGCGGAGGGGTCCTGGCTGCTGCTGGCAACTGACTCACGACACCTCACAGGTCCTCTCCCAGGTGGCTGGGGCTCAGGATTGCTACGAGAGCCTACCGTAGTGCTCCGGCTGCATGAAGAGGTCTCAGCTAACGCCTGCTGCTTTAGCCCGGCCTCTCCAGCCATGCTCGTGTGAGGTGGGAGGGGAAGGAAAGGCCCGGCTTGTGGGCTCAATGCTTAAGAACTGCGTTTGATCCAGATGAGCTTCGTTACTGATTTTTTGTGAGGCATCTCGCTGGGGGAACTGCTGGTTGGAACAAATGGTTTCTGCTCCTCCTCTTGTGTGAGAAACCCAGAGAACAGTGCAGGACCTTGACCTGCCATGTGCAGGAGATAACAGATGTATTCGGGAGGCTGACTTATTAAGTTAAGCAAAGGCTGAGCCCAGGGCCAAGAACTGCTTGCCAGGAGTGAGCTGTCATATGATAGAGGTCTGGGCATTATTTAGCAAACAGGGCTCAGGAATGCCAGCACCTAAACAAATCTTTTAGTTTAAAACCTATACCCCCGGTTCATGCCATGGGATGGGGCTTAATTCTCCTTTTGAAAACAGAGCCTTTCCCAAATACTGTAAGCTGTGCCACAGATGGAGCCTGCTGCATTAACATGAAGAGCGAGGCAGATTTCCTCCTCCGAAATTAGGACATCTTTTCTGGAACTGCCAGTGCTGAAAGCAAGAGAGACAGCAGCAATTGTGTTGCTGTCAGCGGCATCCCGCCAGGCAGCACTAACCTGGGAACAAAAGGAACGGTTAGAGCTGGCAGGGTGCTGGGCTCTTATCCTGCTGCAACCTTGAGGACTAGGGTGAAAAAAAAAAAAAAAAGAAAGAAAAAAAAAATCCTGTCCCTTTTTAAGGGTCAGAAATAAAAGCAGTGGGAGAGGCAGCATGGTCTGACATGTCGCTGGGGGAACCAAATGGTGTTATTCAGCTTCTCAGGGCAGCACTTGGAAACGCCTTCTCTCGTCAGTGCCTTAGCCAGGAACGCATAGCCACGTCCCTGGCATTTGCATTTTTCTGGCCCCTCTTAAATGTTGGCATAGAAGCATCTAAATTATTACAAAAAGGAATTTTCTGTGTGTGAAGATCACTCCCGAAGAGAATTCCAGCTGACTCCAGGACGGCAGTCCAGGTGGGATACACGGTTCGGTTTCGTCTGCGGTGACTTATGGGCCGCAGGGTGCAGACGAGCCCCCGGCCCGTTGAGCCTCGTTAAAAGGAGCAGCTGGACGCTGTAAACTCCCCATCACGACGAGGGAAGCTGGTCTGGCCCAGCGTTACAGAGCCCTGGGAGAAGGGCAAACTGAACAGGGAAAAGCGGAAACCTGAAAGTCTCGTCTGTCCTTTGCAATGAGTGTCTTACTCTCTGATAACTGCTTTGTATATTTGCTGTCCTACCCTTATTCCTCGCTGTTCAGACTGTCTTTGGAGGTTATGACCATCCTCTGTCGCTGTGAGAATATTGAGACGTCGGAGGGGGTCCCACTGTACGTAACAGGGGTTGCACAGGTAATAATCCACCAGCTTCCTAACATCGTGTCTAACTGTTTATCCCTCTGTTTTGAGCAGCAGCAACAGCAGCAGCAGCAGCAGGATAACATAAAAACTAATGGTTTTCTAATGGGACAGCTGAAATCTCGATACCCTCCTCTCCTTCCCCTTCTCCGGCACTTGCCCTGGGGCGCACTCCACAGTTTGTAGGTAATGCAGACAGATGCGTGCTTGGCAAATTCCAAATTCAGCATTGCTGGACTGATTCCTTCTGATAACAGCGCAGACGCTCGCTCCAGCTGTAACCCTTTCCTCGACAGCACTGTTTCCGTTGTGTGCTTGGTGGGGAGCAGAAGGGCACCTGCTTTTTGGCAAGCAGGCCAGGCTGGGTTCTGTGCAGGATTTGGGGCAGGTGGGAAGGCAGGGTTTGTGCCATTTCAAAAGGAAACATGAACACCTGGGGTGGAAAATGGCAACTGTACCTGGCTCTGCAGTTTTAGACGTGAGTTTCCACTCAGCCCTTTGTCCTCCACGTGGAGACAGTGCCCATTTTGGATGTTGTCACGTTTGAAAGTACAGCATAGAGACCTCGAATGAGTTGCAGCGTACAGGGCTAGCGTTTGCACTGTGAGCAGTTATGAACCAGCGTAACATTAATTACCAAACACCCCTGTGACTTGCCAGCTAAGCAGCAGCAGTGTATTGAAATGAAATTCAAAGTATAGATTGGGTCTTCAGAAGGCTGAAATCCCACACTAGCTGATTAAAGCTGTGAACACATATGGCAAAAAAAGCCTGTGCATGTCCTGGACAGTGGGATCTGGTTTATCAGCTCCCGATTTGCATGCCAGTTTAATTAGGACAGTGGCCAAGGCAGGCACAAACTTGCAGAGATACATTTCAGCACTTCCAGCCAATGCTGGAGCGACTCAGCGTGCACGCAGCAGCCCAGTGCAGCCCGTTAGTGGTTCAGATGTTTGACCTAATGTTCACTGACATGAGCTCTCTGCCCTGTGGCTCCCTGTCCTGACTCCCAATGCCTTCCCGGCTCATTACAGCTGACACAAGAGCCAGGCTTTGCTTCCTGAAGCAGAACCTGCCACAGCCAAGCATGTCTCTTGTTTTACCAAATCATGACCTGCAGGTTGCCGGGTCCGGCCAAAGTACCTCAAGCCCAACTTGCGTGACTGAGAAAGCTCTGGAGCTGCAGGATCTGTTCCTGGGTGCCTGATACTGTACAGGCACGGCCCAAAAGAGCTGGAGACTCGCTTCTCTATGCCTTTGGGTCACGGGATCTGTGGGACAGAGGGAGAGGTGAACCGGATCAGAGGGTGGGTCTGTGTTAATGCTAACCCAGCGAGGGCAAAGGCAGGGCTGCTTCTTGCAGCATCAGCGCTGGGTGGGCGGGTGGGAGCATCCCAGGTCTGTGCTGTGCTTTTAAACCAGTGACACCAGCCAGCGAGAGCTCTGACGGAGGGCCCTTTGGGGTCCCGAAGCTGCTAGCTTCTGGCCACCTCACTAGCCCAGTGGAAAGGAAAGGGTCACAGTATTATTTCCAGTCTGGCTCCCAGCCTTTCTTTGCTGGTAAATTGCCTTTAGGCGTTATCTGGAAATCTATTTCTTGTCCAAGGCGACTTGTCTGTCTCCAGTCACAGACATAGTCCCTTGGCTGCATTCTGCGCCTGTCTTACATTACCTGTGATGAGTGCGGCAGGTAGCCCGGGGCAGGAGATGCAAAGGGAAGAGCTGAGTGTGTGTTACCTGGAAAAGTGCAAATATTTTACGTTTTTTGGCAGGATTTCCCTAGAGATAATGACGTTACAGCCCAGGTGTGAGGACGTAGAGACGGCGGAGGGGGTAGCTTTAACTGTCACAGGTGTGGCACAGGTACAGTAACTCCAAAACATCATTTCAGGAATGCATGTCTCTAACTTACATCTGGTTTTCCCCCTTAAGAGGTTACTGTTGTCCAGGAACAGAAGCCAACTGCTCCGAAACACATTCGTGTACACAACCACACTGTCCTCATTGGTTCAAACACTACAGCATGTCCTGTGTTGTGAAAGGGGTTGTGACCTCTCCTCCTCTCCCCAAAATCATTCATCTTTTTCTGGTGTCTCATTTGTTCACATGGCAAATGAGGTGGGGGGGGTGACTTGATCTGTTTGTGAAACGCTGATGTACCGCGGTGCCCTTGGAGCTGTGTGTGACCCTGCAGGACCGAGCCATTTGCTCCTGAGATGGTACCGAGCATTATGTTGCTTTGGATTATTATTATTAGCACATGGACCTTGTAGTTCTTCACGACGAGTTAAAGCTTAAAGAAAGAACTTGGTCCCTCCAGGCACTGAAATTTATGTGTAAAGTTTCTGGCTTGAACTGAATTTTTGTTCTCTCAAGCCTTCTTCATAAGTGAAAAGCAGCTCTTGCTGCTTGTAGTAGTACGCTTCAACACCTGCATTTCTTAGACTTGGAGGTCTGCTGCCCTGATACAGCCTGTCCTTGTGACCAGGTCCTGCCTTGGGGAGGATGCTGGGAGGAAAATATTGTTAGCTTTCGACAGAATTTGACTCCCCGAATAGGCAACCGGATGCTTTGGTTGAAAATTGCTCCTGACAGCTCATTCTGGGTGTATAAAACCGACAGCAATTCCCGGAGCACGGGCAAGGCTGTGGTCACCGCGTGTCCCGAGGCACGTGCAGGTCAGTTGTTGCATGAGAGGTGACTGCCGCGCTCGCTGCGGTGAGCAGTGGAGCCGAGGGGAGCTGCTGAGTGACGCAGTGACGTGACCAAAATCCCACACGCATCAAAAGGCTCCCCCCCAGGGAAGAGCACCCTGGCTGCTGCAGCTCTTTTAAGACCAAGCACTTGACAGATTTCACCCAGTGCTTAGCAGAGCAGCGGATTCCCGCGTGGGTTCGTTGGTTTGCTCTGAACGGACGTTGCGGAGGAGCTGTGTGCCGTGCGTAACTGAGGAGGTGAATTCAGCCAGGAGCGGTTTCTGGATTGTCGCGCATGGCGGAAGGGCTGGGCACGACCGTGACTCAGCAGCGGGGTCATGCATCGCCCTGCTGCCGCTGGGGAAAGGGGCTACGTGTGCGAGCACCGGCGCGGGAGCCAGCGTCCGGGGCTCGTCCTGGCGCGAATGGTGTGAACCAGCATCCTTGTTTTCAGTTTTTCAGTTCTTTAGATCCATTTAGCTGCTGGTGTGTCACACAACCACAGTGGCGTTTGCGTGGTTGGCAAAATGCATGCACCTGTGTCTCCCCTCACACACATTTCATAAATTTATAAGCTTTTCCAGCTGTATTTGGAAAAGGTATTTCTGTGAAGCCAGCATTCCTTTTTGACCTAGTTATGGGACATCCTTCCATTGCCTGCGAATTGGTCTAGGCTGAGTGGCGTGTGCTAGCAGAAGACTGGATCACCAGGTGCCTTGACTTAAAAATGCAGCTCCCAGTTGATCTCATTTATGTTATTTTCTCTTCTCATGGTTCATTTTTTTCACTGTCAATTAATTTTAAAGCTTTAGGGTTGTGAGATGCAAGGAATTACCATGCAGAAAGCAGGCTTGAGGCAGCTGAGGTCATGCATGGCAGAGGTTACCTTAATTTTCCAGAAGTACTTTTGAGGCAAACATTTTTCTTTCAAGAGCTTGTGCAAAAAAGGAAAAGAGCAAACAAAGTGTTACTAGAGAAACACATTTTAAAATGTTTGGCATTAGAATAGAAGCACTTAATGTGCCTAAGGTTGCTGTTCTTTTTTCGAAGAGCGATGTAATGGGTACTCACCAGTAGCCTCCTTCCTGTGTTGGCTGGGTGCTTGGGACGCGCTGGGATGCTGCTGCCTTGGGCCACGCTGGGCTTCGTATCCTTCTGTACCATTTTTCTGAGCCTCAAGCTAATTGGATTGTCTCCGCTCAGCCCTGGCTGTGATTGCAGCTGGCTGGAGCTGGGCGCGGCGGTATCGATCCTCCAGATGGGACTGTTTTATGGAGGCTGTCTGATTTCCTGCCAGCTGAACTCTCTGTCTGATGTGAATGACATTTGAAGAAGCACCGAGTGTCGCAGCGCCCTGTCTGAAATCCTGCAAACGAGCCGAGCGCAAATCGCTCAGCTCAGTTTTGTTTTGTGCAACCTTTGCTTTGTAGGTTGACATCCACACTGAGCGGGTAGCCAGGCCTGCTCGGGCTATCCAGGGTTCACCAGCGCAGGCAGGCTGCAGGCCGGCTTCATGCACAGGGGCTGAATCGTTCCTTGCTCCGGTTAAGTACCGCAGGGACTCTTAACGAACATCCCGCTCCGTGCTCTGACTGTCCTCTCCATAGCTCCAGAAGGATGGGGAATGTTTAGAGAGGTGAAACTGCTGGCAGATGCACACTGTAAATGCTACTGGTGAGTCTAATTGGGTTTGATGTTTGCAAAAACCTCCTGTTTGCTGCAAGATGAGCCTTGTGCAGGGCTCACGCTCCCAGGTGCAGCTGCACGAGCAGCTCTCCCAACTCCCCCTCCTGTAGAGAGTGCATGCTGCTGGCCTGGGGTGCAGGGAGAAGAAACCTTGGTGGCCTGGCCCCGTAAGGAGCCCAGAGGTCTTGGGGAGAAAGCAGAAGAGGATTGCCATGCTTGCCTGAGGTTGTTTGGTGTTTTGACTGGGAGATCTGGCCTGAGAAGCAAAGGCAGGAAAAAGGCTCGGCCCAGGTTGGTGCTCCTTCACGTTACCAGGGGTAGAGTTGTGGCAGCTGAGTCTTGGTCAGCTCATCGCATCTAATGCGGTCGGTGTCCGGTCCCCTTAGAGGGGGTGGCTGATCCCAGTTGTCCGCTCTCTGGCAGTGCTGGGGGCCGGGTGCTGCTCTTCTGCTCTGGAGGTTGGGCTGCGGGACCGCTTTGGATTCGTGGGCTATCAGACCAGGCTTTCAAGAAATAGCTGTGTTGCTTTTGTCAGCAGATAGACCCTGAAAAGCAGTCTTGTAGGTGGCAGGATGAGGTCGGTAGATCGTGAACCCATCAAGAGCGTGTGCTGGGACCCTCGGAGGGCCCCTGTGCAGCGGCTGAAGCTTTGGAGGTCTCTGAGCCAGGACCATGCTGGCATCGCAGGTACCAGCAGGTCCAGCTATGGTCCGTGGGGCAGGACACAGGGTGCCACCGGCGTCTTGGGGACAGGAGGCACTGCCCAGCCCAGATGTCTCCATGAGAGGGTGCTGTGGGACCCGCTCGGCGCCCAAAGGTGCTGGTATGGCTCTGCTCCCTTGTCTGGTGCTTCCAGACACACAGACGTCCCTGTGTCCAGGCTTTGCCTAAGCCCTCAGACTGAACCTGGCCACCAGGAGCTGTCACCTTGGTGGGCTGTAGCTCCTCATAGCTGAATCCTGTAGAGCTCCATGAGCACACATTTCCCCTGCCTAACATACCCCATAGGGATTTTTAACCACTTTACCTTTGAAAAGCAGCCCTGTGACCAGCAGGACCATCTTAAGACCCTGGCTTGTCTGGACTTGGGGGTACTTGTACGTCTGGCACTGACTGTGGGAGGTGAAAGCAGCACTAGGGCAGCTGTGTCCCACCTCTAGGGATCATTGCCAGACGGACCATGCGGAGTGGGACAGCTGGGTCCTGGCCACGGCACACTGGGGTCACCATAAAGGGTGGCTGGGAGCACCCAGCCATGAGCAGGACAAACCAGTGTGCTACGGCCATCTCGTCTCATCTCTCCTTGCAGGGAATGCCGAGTGGAGCCCCTGTTCCCAAGCTGCTCCTTGGGCGTTTGAGACTCTCCCTTGTTCCCTGCCTTTCCTGTGTCAGAAAGATTATTTCTAGTGAAGGAGGAGGAAGAGAAAGGTAACAAAATGGCTTTTGGCCAGGGGCAGTTGTAGAAAGCCCTCTCCTCCTAGGTCTGGTATTGGTGCAGCGACTGAACTGGTAATTCAGAGCTCTTTGATAGAGTTTTCATCAGGTGGGACCTGTGGGACCAGGTTCGGTCCCCTCACCACCCACTGGCCGCTGCTGTGGGGTTGATGGCGGCAGGGAACACCTCTCCATGCTGAGCTGCAGTTGGGTTTCGGAGAAGTGTCTGCCCCGGACGCTGCTGCGTGCACCTGCGGCGGTGAGCAGGGGATCGCTGGCTGTGCGGTGGCCTGGCTCAGCGTGGGGACAGCTCAGCATGGCCCCTTGGAGGGACCACGGGAGCACGGGGGCCTGGCAGCCTGGTGGTGGTACTGCTGCTTCTGCTGCTGCTGCTGCTGTTGGGTGCCTGTCCCTCTTCAGACGGGTGCCTTCAGTCCTTTTGGTTTTGTCTCCTGTCTCTAGGTGAAGATAATGACGGAGAAGGAGCTCCTGGCTGTGGCCTGTGAGCAGTTCTTGGGGAAGAACGTGCAGGATGTGAAGAATGTGGTCCTTCAGACGCTGGAGGGGCATCTGCGCTCCATCCTAGGTGCGGAGGGCCTTGTGCTCTTGAAGGTGTCCTGAGTAGCTTTCTGCCTTCTCTGCTGGCTGGTCCCAGTTGCCACTGCAGCGGCCGCAACGGGTTCTTGCTCTGCTGACTGCAGAGGTGGCATCTTAGATCGTTCCTCCCCTACAGCAGCTCCTGCTGTGTTGCTGGGTGCTGTGATAAGTGAGTTTTCAGTGCCTGCAACAAGAGATGTCTGAGTCCCTGTGGGTTACAGGTGTGGTGGCTGTGCTTGTGAGACTGCGATGTCGGTCTGCACTGCAGGGTCTGGATAGAGGATTACGCCCTTATGCTCAGACCTGAAGAGATCAGGGGCAAAGAGGATGTTGCTGGGCTTGGACCCATGCCGTTGTGCGTTCCCTGCTCCAAACAGAGTGCTTCCCCTTCCTTCCCTCTGCAGGTACCCTGACGGTGGAGCAGATCTACCAGGACAGGGATCAGTTTGCCAAGCTGGTGCGGGAGGTGGCAGCTCCCGACGTGGGTCGCATGGGTATCGAGATCCTGAGCTTTACCATCAAGGTACGCCCAGATGCAGGGTGCTGCGCTTGCAGGGCACGCGGCCGAGCTGTAGGAGCGGCACAACAGAGCCTGGCCCTGGCTCCTCTGCTGCAGCTGGCTGACAGGCGCCGGCTGACAGCCTGCCCCAGCCCTCCGGGGGTTTCCATGACAGCCGCCGCAGCGTGTCCTGTATCCAGGCTGCTGGGTGAGGAGCACCTGGTTAGCTGCCTCCGTAAACACGGCTCGTGGAGAGAGCTCACTGATAACCGAGCCTCCAGGGAGCCGGAGGGAAGATGTCCGGAGAGCCCGCCGCTCCCTGTCACGTCTGTGTCTGGCAGCGGGCGGACATGGCTCGTTCTGACCCTGGCCTAAGCCCACAAGTGGTTGCTCTGAGCTTCAGCAGGAAGAGAGTGAGATGGAGTCGCTCGTTGGAAGCGGCTGTGACTTATCTTCCCCTCTCCAGGATGTCTATGATAAAGTGGATTACCTGAGCTCCCTGGGAAAGACTCAGACTGCGGCTGTCCAAAGGGACGCAGACATCGGGGTGGCAGAAGCTGAGCGAGATGCTGGCATTCGGGTGAGTCCAAAGATGTGCTGGGCTTCCCCGGAGCAGCCTGTTTTGCTCCAGCTGCACACCCTGGAGCTCTGCCCTCCGTTTCCTCTCTGCAGGAGGCGGAGTGCAAGAAAGAAATGCTGGATGTCAAGTTCATGGCCGATACCAAAATAGCAGATTCCAAACGGGCTTTTGAGTTGCAGAAAGCTGCCTTCACTGAGGAGGTCAACATTAAGGTGAGAGGTATCTGACAGCCCACCACCGTTCCCTGGCTGGTTCGTGATGGTATTGGTAGCTCTGGGACTTGCCAGCTTCCTCCTCCTGTATGTGGTAGGAGAGCTGAAGATGGAGAACCCAGATTTCTGTGTCACAGTGTGAGCACCTTGCAGCAGATTCCTCTCCTGCTTGCAACAGTTAGAGGGGACTGGAAGTAGGTGGAAGGATGGGGAGGGTGAGCTAAGCTGGACCCAGAGCTGGTTGGGATCAAGTACTGTGGGAAGAGTGCACAGGGAAGGACAGCAAGTGCAGGTCTGAGGACAGGGACGTCACCTCTGGGTGGAGGTTTGGTCCAGAGCAGGAGCCACGTCTGGTGTTAGGGCCTGCCGAGGGTCCTTATGTCTGTGCACAGGAGGTCATGGCCACGACCCCTCTTCTCATCTCTCCCACGAGCAGACTGTGGAGGCCCAGCTGGCCTACGAGCTCCAGAGCGCCCGGGAGCAGCAGAAGATTCGCCAGGAGGAAATTGAAATCGAGGTGGTGCAGCGCAAGAAGCAGATCGATGTCGAAGAGAAGGAGATCGTGCGGATGGAGAAGGAGCTGATAGCCACTGTGAAGCAGCCGGCCGAGGCGGAAGCCTACCGCATCCAGCAGATCGCCGAGGGCGAGAAGTGAGTGAGCCCGTGACCCGGACGGAGAGGGACCAGCCCTGAGCCCTGCTGCACGCTGGGCTGGCGTGAGGTGGGAGCGAGGTGGGCTCTCGGCAGGGCAGGCACGTGGCTGGCGGAGGGAGGGAAGCGGCGCTGAGTACGCTGCGGGGATCTGGGCTGCTGGAGGGCTGGGTTTCCCTTTCCAGGGTGAAGCAAGTCCTCATTGCTCAGGCGGAGGCAGAAAAGATCCGCAAGATCGGAGAAGCAGAGGCCTTTGTGATTGAGGCCATCGGGATGGCGGAGGCCGAGAGGATGAAGCTGAAAGCTGAAGCGCTCAAGAAGTATGGAGAAGCTGCCCAGCTGGCCCTAGTGCTGGATGCGCTGCCTGAGGTGAGGAGGGAGCAGCTTTGCTCCAAACAAGCGGTCGGGAGCTCCCAGCCTGGGCCAGGTCTCCGGGGAGCCCAGAAAGGCCCCACGAGCTTGGGCAGGAGGCTGCTGAGCAGCTCTTTGGCTCTCTGCTCATCCTGCCCACCTTCCCTGCCTCCCCAGATTGCTGCCAAAGTGGCCGCTCCCCTCTCCAAAGTGGATGAGATCGTTATTCTCAGCGGAGAGAGCAGCAACACGACATCCGAGGTGAACCGTCTGCTGGCCGAGATCCCCGCCTCCGTGCGTGCCATCACCGGCGTGGATCTCACAAAGGTGAGCCCAGCGCCAGCAGCTGGCAATGCCTGCGGCTCTTGGGGAAGAAGGACTTGCCTGAAAGCTTTCAGGCTCCTGGGGAGCCTCCCCTTCCCCAGCCCTGCCCAGCCGCAGAGTGCAGGCAGCTCCCTGCCTCCCCCTCCTCCAGCCCTAACAGCTTCTCTCTTCCCCTCCTGCAGATTCCCCTGATCCAGAAAGCCACCGGGGCCCAGGCATGAGGCTGGCCGACCCAAAGCTAGTGAAGATCGCTCCCTGTTCTGCACTCAGACATCAACTGCCTTCAACACGTGGGAATTCCTTTTATATCAAAGACAATTGGAGTTTCGTTTTTAAGCTCTGGTGCCTTATTTTGTAGGGCCAGAAAGTTGCATGTCCAATCAGCTGCTCTTTTTATTACAAAGGGTGGGCGGGGGATTTATTTTGTAATTAACTGTCAGGGCAGGGTCTGGATCCGATCCCCAGTTCCGACTGGCGACTTGTCTGGTGTTGCAACCCCGGTGCCTGGCTGTTCTCTGTCCTCGGGCGGCCGCCCAGAGCTGGGAGCAGAGGCTCGGCGGGACACGGAGCGTTGGAGTGTGCAGCTGTGGGAAGAGAACAGCCAGGACCCACCTCCCCGGGCTCGCTGCCCTCCTTCAGCCGCCCTCCCGGGCACTGCCCAGCCCCTGCCTCTGCCCGCAGCCTGGCTTTGGGGCTGGTTTTCCCCATCAGAGTGTCTTGCCCATGGGGCCAGTGGCCCTGCCCCAGCTGGGCTTCGCGGAGGTGGCTGTCACAGCCCTGGGACTGTGACAGTCGGGCACCGCTGCAGCCGGTGCCCGCTCCCACGCTGCTTTCCCTCGGGGAAGTTTCCTTCTAGGATCTGGAGGTGGGAGAGCTCCGGGGGGCTGAGGGAGCGTTGGTGGAGGGAGTCTGAGCCAGGTCCCACCACCAAGAATGCCAAAAACCAGCGTTGTGCCAAAGCCACCCCATGCTCGGAGAGGGGGGGGGTGGTAAGACCCCTGAAACTGCTGCGTCCGAGTGCCCTGGTACATCTTGACCCCCTGCGTGCGAGGGTCATGGGGGGACTGGCAGGGTCCTGCGGTGGGGACAGGCTCCTCGGGGACCAGCGCTCCTGGGGCTGGTGCTGTGGCCGTGGGGCCGTGACGAGCAGCCATGCTGGCCGGGGGTTGCCCGAGCAGGCAGCGCAGAAGCCCCTACCTCCCTCAGTCCCCCTGCCTCTTACGGCCAGTGGCTTCGCTGCCCTAGTGACAATGTGAAAGAGGTTGTCCCCTGTCTGTGTCCCCTGCTCCCCACGGTGCCATCGGGGCCCTGTGCTGCCCCTTGCCCCTTCCCCGCCCGGGCTCGCTGCGGCCGTAGCAGCCGAACCCAGCGTGGACGGGTGCCACAGGGCCGGCAGCACCCCGTTCCCCTCCCTGCGCCGGGGTGGGGGGGACAGGACCGGGTTATCAGCCCCCCGGTTGTGCTCATGCCATGGTGCCGTCGGCCCCGATCTGGCGCGTGCTGGCGGGCGTGCCGGGCAGGGCGGCCTATCTGCATGTGCGTGTGCATGCCTGCGTCCCGCCACCCGCCCTGCTGTCCGATAATAAAGCCTTGTCACCGCCTGCCTTGGCTCTCGTCTTCTGCCTCCTGCACCCGTCTTCCCCGTTGCGGCACCCATGGGTGCTTGACCCGCCATGGCGTGGGCTCCCCGGAGTGGGCAGGAGGTCCGGCTGGGGTGGGGGAACAAGGGCTCGTGCTGCTTCTGCGAAGCTCCTGGGGGCACGTGGTGTCACCATGTCCCCGTGGGCGCCTGGCCCTGTCCCTCTGGCAGCTCCCGGCCGGCCCTGGTGGGGATTGGAGCCTTGTCCTGCTCCTGCGCCGGTGAGCGTGGAGCTGGGAGCCATGGAGGGTGGGTGCCGAGCTCCTGCCGCGTCGCCCTCGTTAGCCTGGGGAGCTGATCGCGGCGGGGGCACCCCGGGGTTCGGAGCAGGGCTGGCGTGGGCGGAGGGCTCTGTCCCGGCAGCAGCCCCCCGCCCCCGCCCTGCTGC
>Ga0065711_1035448_pt1 | contig 22313 bp, 11 predicted proteins | sample Hoacrofraction12_FD_59098 | JGI IMG/M metagenome (GOLD analysis project Ga0065711, IMG submission 59098) | Hoatzin crop microbial communities from Cojedes, Venezuela - Epithelial fraction 12 v2 (version 2) | ecosystem: Host-associated > Birds > Digestive system > Esophagus > Crop | place... | reverse complement strand
CCCATCCTCCTGACACCCACCCTGCAGATATTTAGAGGCATTTCTAAGGTCCCCTCTCAGCCTTCTCTTCTCCAGGCTGAACAAGCCCAGCTCCCTCAGCCTTTCCTTGTAGGAGAGATGCTCCAGGCCCCTCATCATCCTCACCTCTTCCTCACACCACCAAGGACATGAACGCTGCAGAAACTGATGGTGAGACTCTCTGTCCTCCAAGAATGTTTCCTTGCGCTCAAAACTTTATTAGGTAAAAACAAGGGGTTTTTTTTCCCCCTAAAGTTCAACACTTAAGAAACAAAAACAGAGACGGAGACAAAAAACCAAAAACACATGCACAGAGGAAGAAAACATAACAAATTAAGAAGACATTGCTACATATCCATTCAAGTGTAACACACCAGGCCATCTATTCAGATTCAGAAACCAAGAGCAATCAGTTAGCCACATACAAATACAGGGAGAAACCCTGTGCCACAAAGCAAGGGTCAACAGTTAAAACTTTTGATTCTGTAACCATACCAAAGAGCAATTTCAGATGTTTTCAAGCTGAAAATGCTTGCAGTACAAGCCACATAGCAAATCAAGAACACACAGACTCCAAAACTTCTTTTACCCTCTCTGAAGGAGAAGCAGCATCAGGAGCACTGCAAGCCTGAGGGCACAGTTTCATGAGAGCCTGGCTTGAAGAGGTAAAGCCAATTTTGTTAAATTCCCACCCCAATCCTTCAGCCCCAGGCTGCTCTCTCCTACTTCCTCTCACTGCAGCTGCAACTGTTTTAGTGGCTACAGTACAACTCCCCGAAACAATCCAGACTAAAAAGAAAGAGGAAAGCTGAACTTCTTTGGGAGGATTATTTTTAAATGCGATTAACTCAGCAATTCACTTCCCAACTCTTGATCCCAGAACCTCTCTCGCCGTAACTGTCCTGAGACAGTCCTCTCTAGCATGGCAGGTGGAAGGAATAATCAAAGACAGAAACTGCTTAGTCTTCTGCCATAGAGCAGCCTGGTGGACTTTGAATCCACAGAAGACCACATCCACTCCCACCCAGACAACACAGAGTCGATAAACTTGCTGATGTTATAGAGAATAGCAGTGATTTTCAGTCTGAAACCGTGTAGACCAGCTCTGATGTCTACTTATAGGAGGTCACACATCCTCAGAATCCGGTCACAGCCACAAGCCTACGTACCCTGCGCATGGCTGAGGAGAACTAACCACACGAGGCAATCTAGCTTCTAGGGCGAGAAACAATTTCAAGCTCAATGGAAAAAGCCCTGGCAGCAAGCGCCTACAGCCCCCACCACAAATTTTCTTGGAATAACCCTAAAGCAAAGACAAAGCATTAAGACTTCTAGTGCAAAAGCACTGGGTTTTGCACTCAGAGTAACCTGTGCAACCACAGTATTTGATCAAATACCAACAGACAGCACACAGACAGCACACAGACCTACGCTGACGCAGCAGTGACCAACAGCAAGACAGAACTTTGTGGAATGATTAAAATTAAAAAATCAGGCTAATGATTAGCAACATTTTCAGTGAATAATTCATGACCTCATAATTAACAAAGTAGAATCATAGCAAAAAAATTAATGCCTACAACCTTCAGCAAGACAATACGTACCCTGATACATTTAGTTTGCCTCTTGGGGTGGGGAATGGAAGCGGATAGATGAGAAAACTACTGACAACCCTTCAAAAACTGTTCTCTCTTTTTATGCATGTGGTACAAAAAGCAATGAATATTGATTTTTTTAAAAAAAAAAACAAACACATATAAATTAAAGACTCCTTTCCCTTCATGGATGTTCCATCTTATTTTTAAACAGCTGGGACTAGGGAAAAGTGATTGACAGACAAATAAATTATAAATTTTATCTCCCAAGTAAGTACATTTCAAACAAATGTGTCACTTCTTGTATTGCAACAACAAAACATGAGTGAAAAGCAATGGGTGAGAATTATAAAAGATACCGGGATATGAAACTGCCTGAAACTGAACCTAAAATTTTATAACCTAAAACCCAGGAAATTCATAGCAACTCCCGCACAGCTGCCACTGACACCACATACGACACCGAGCCCAGTGGTTTACTCACAGCATGATAAACAGAGGCACTCAGGCTCCCTAATGCCTTCGTAAACCCAGGCTTAAGTGCCTAATGTACATTAATGCATGTTTATGCCTACCTACACTTACGCAATTTGGCAGAGGGCTACTGGGAGCATTCAAAAAAATTCGCCATTACACTCCAGTGCCATCTTTATCTTTTTAATTGTCGTTATCCCATGTGACCATAAAAGAAGAAATACTAGTGGTGGCATGTAAATACATGACCCAAACATTTCACTTAGCAAGATACTGAATTTACTGAAGTGCATTGGATTCATTTTGAAATAGTTAGATATGCAAAATGCAAAACCAGGGTGCACTAAAAATGGTGATCATGGTGAACAACAAACTTTACTGATCCAGCCCGAGCAAACTCTAAATCATTCCTTCTTTGCTAAATGTTGCATATACACAGATGTTCAAACAGAAATTTAGAAAATGGAATTTTTTTCTCCTGGATCAACACTGTACTGCAGGACTGCACACACTGTAAAGAAAGTACATGCAACTAGAAGCAATTGCTTCTATAGCATCGCCAATGAAAATTAAATGATTGCTATAAATTAACACTTACTGCCAAAAATATGTATCCATTCTGATTTAATTGAACTCATTTAATTGGCAAACCCAAATGGAAGCCAATGTGCCAATTAAGTGATTGTCCCAATTTTCAAAGATTCTCAGGGACAAGCTTCACGCTGGGAGTTAGCCTGTGAAATAAAAATGACTCCCTAACCAAGAGGGAGAGAACAAACCATGCACAACAACATGACACCTTGCCAAAAGCTTAACGAGGGAAAAAATACTTGATTCATGCAGCCATAACAAGGAAAACAAGTTATGTGAATTGAAAATGAAATATAGGTTACTGGTGCAATGCCAGACCAGAACTGTTTTGACCAAAATATTGTCACAGCCTGACGCCTGCTTGGTGTGCTCCTCGGAACATTTGTCTCCTATCAACGTCCATGCTGCCCACGCTATCGGGAACCTCATCTCTGTCCCATCGGTATCGTTGTTACAAATGGTGCCCTGTGACCCCTCTGCTACACGGTCTAAGCTTTCACAGGAAAATGCTGCCGAGTGCTGGAGAGAGAAGACACGCTACAGCTTCTGCAAGATGAACAGCAGACTTGCTAATAACCCAGGCAAGCCAAAAGCCTGAGAGCCTTCCTCAGCACAAAGCTAACCCCCAAACTTTAAGGTAACACTTTCCACAGCACTTAAGAAACGCAGTGACTTTTAGAGCCAGAAGCCAAGTGCTGGAGCATCCAGGTGAAGAAAGAGCTAGAGTCCATTTCCACTGAATTTTCCAAGTCGTTCAATAAAATCAACAGAAAAAACAGAATTTCAGCTTCCCATCTACTACAATCTCCCTTGCACTTGAGAGCTTAAAACTTTGGACTTCTAAAACGAACCTGCAGGTAGGCATTCAGAGCTCAAACGTACTCCGTCTTCCAAAGAAGTCTACGGCATACAATGCACCTGAAAGCAGGATCAGCCTCACAACACGGTCTGCACGCTGCCTTCCGAGCTCACAGCCAGACACTCAGCTGTAAAATTCAGGTGTCGGTTCACAAGCACGCAAAGCACAAAGAGCCATAAGCCACAAGAATGAAAAATCCAAAACATCAGTTTTTACATATTAAAGGGTATTGTATCTGTGCATTTCAGCTGCTGAAATGAGATGATTTCAGTAAACCATCTTTCTGGGTATCACCCTAGTTGACAGGGCCAAGCAAACGGATTTACCCCACTCCCTTGTTCTTCAGATTTTGCCACAGTTCCTGAAAGCATTCTTGTTAGCTTGGGTCGGGACTGACATAGTCAGAAACATGCCTGACGTTTTTTGAATTAAAAACCAAGCAAGCAAAAATAATTTTAAATGAAACCCTACGTACTCCTATTTTTTGCATCTATTCTTGCAGAAGCCACCATCAAGATCTGGGGCAGCACCGGGCTAAGTGCTGCACAAAGCACGAGAAACAAACCCTGCTCTAAGGAGAGTGAAATCCTTCTTCAAACCTTTACAACTCACTAATCTCTACACACTTTTATAAATTGCATTTAAATATAGTTTTCTCCTCACTCATGTCCCAGATTTAACGGAGTGATGATATATTGAGGTCTCATTAAAAAGCCTTTATTACCTTCACAAGCCATGGCATGTTACCTTATCTAGTATCAAATGCTGAAAATACTACAGACCTCAGAATCCATCTGACCTGACAGAAGAACTAACATTATTCCAGGGACTTCACAGGACAGGGTCTAAACTCTGTGCCTCTCTAAAACATTTGTAGGCTTGTATTTTTCCTCAGAAAAATCCACCAGCATAAGCAGAAAAAGACGATGTGTACCACCTGCCAGCTACCTGCCTTCTTGGTCACTTACTCGTTTGACAAATTCAGGGATCCCTAATGGTTTCCACCAGTAATTTAGCGGTTCCTGAATCCCATCTTTTCTAGGCAACCTGGTTATAAACTAGGAATGCTTGGGGACGCTATGGCTATCGTCTCGATAACCTCATTACGGACAATCACACTTCTAGATGCTAAAAGCTACTCTCCAGAGGCGCACTGGGGTGGCAAAGGCTGATTTCCTCCAGGTGAAGACCTCTCGGTCACCTCCAGCCGTGATCGACGTCCCTGCAGACATTCGCTGCAGGACGTGACCAGGGGTCAAGACGATCACCTGTATTCTTGTGCTCAGGGAACCAGGGAATAATCTCACAGTAAATAAATCTACTGCAGTTTTACAGACTCCTATTTTGAAAGCTTCCAAAGCTGAAAGAAGTGGCAGACATTGCAGAAAAAACAACCTTTTCAGAAACACATATACATACGTACACAAATCTTCTTTCTAGCTTTGGAGTGAACGTATTCACCTTATCCCCAGTGCCTGCCAGGTTAATGCGGCTTCAGGTGGTATCTTTCTGTGAGGGTACAACTTCAACAGGGTGTATAAATACAGATTTTTATATTTATCTCACTGTTTTAACCCTGCTTCCCCACATAGACAAGCAGAAGAAAAAGGCAACAGGGACAGAGCCTGCGTGCGTGTCTGTAAGCACACCAGCCTGCTGGGGGGAGAGGCTGTTAGCACACCGCTTCTAAAACACTGCAACTTACTGAACTCCTAAAGAGGTGCTGAGAGCAAGTCAGATGGTCAATAACACAAAGTAAACGTAATATTAAGTACAAATATCAACTCATGCTAAAGTTAATGACAGGCTGGGGACAGCTGTTTTGTAGGCTTGTATGAGAAATACTATATAAAGGCTCTGTCACAGCTTCATTTCTTGTAACACAGAAATATAGCATTCTTCAGGACCTTACAAGGAAAAGATATTCCTTTCCTTCAAAATAGCATTATTATCTCGGAGAAATGTTAGAAAATCCATATACTGCGATATTACTTGGCTCACATATGGCTTTTCATCCCTAGAACTCAGAAGCTTTCTACAAAGAAGGTCAATATCATCAACTGCGTTTTCCAAACTGGAGCAGAGAAAGAAAAAGCCGGCATGTGGGAAGGTCACCCAGCAGGCCAGCAGCGCAGCGGGAATAGGGGGCTGAGACAGTGAGAAAGTGGTGTATCTAATACGACCAAATTCTAAAAATACAGAACGTGAGTCTGGGGAGGAATACGAAATATAGCAGCCCTTGAGGACTACTCAGGCAGCTGCCTTATCACCCAGCTCCTGTGAAGTCTATCCATCTCGTGTTGCGTCTCACTCCGCCTGGTTCTCAACATCTACAGCACAGCATTTCGTAGCTGCTGCGAAGTTTCAAGAGCCACCAGAAGTACCCAAACAAACCAGGCCTCCAATACAAAATCACCTGCTTTTCTGCTAAGCCACAAACTAGAAACAAGCTGTTTTTAAAGGACATGAAAGTACAAACGATAAATGTACAAAAGACAATAAAAGGAGCGTCAAAGGACTGAAGCTACTCAGATGCCCGGAATAAACCAATAATGACAGAAATATTAAAAATACAGTTTCTGCCCTACCTTATATTTACAGTATAGGAGGGCATTCAACTTCCATACATTTAGAAAGACCTTTAGTTTATTTCTAAGCTCTGGAAACAAAGCACTTACATAAATTAATAATAAGCACTACAAAATCTATTGCAGATAAAAAGGGGAGGGAGAGTAGGGACGACTTGTGTATGTTCATCTAACTGTGAGTGCATAAATCGCCTTTTCCCAAAGTACAAAACCATGTACAAAGGCAAAGTTCAAGAGACAAATGAATAAGCACCACCAGTCTGTCGACTGTGTCAGAATTTCCCAAGCTCTCCACAGAGTTGCTCGCCTCAGCATTTGCTCACCTGGCAGAACGTGAAATTCATTTAAAGCGACCAAGCCCTGCACCCAGGCAGGTCTCCAGCTGTCTGCCTCAGGAAGCAACGGAGAGCAGAGAACGACACAGCTATGGCCAACTCCTCCAAGCCCCCGCAGCCTCCGTTCCCCAGAGGCTGAAATCGCAAGCAGCCACAAAACCTGAAGTCTGAAATTTAAACAGCTAAAAACCAAAAATTAAATGCATTATGCCACTACGAGGAACTCGCATACCATGTAAGGAGCACGCTCCGGGAAAAGGCTAAAGCAGAGGTTGCTAAAAATGCAAAACGAAGGAAGAGAGCAAGGCAAAAAGTCTCCAGGCTTAAAATGCTCAGGAAAAAGACAGAATATAGTAGAGGCACTGGTTAAACAGAGTAGAAAGTGACAGTGTTGAACGCTGTCCTGTAAATATTACCTTCTGACTGGACATCAGGCAGAGGTTGAAAGTGGAAATTTGATTCACTCAACACAGTAAAGGTGAGCAAGTGAGGTTTTTCTACCCATCTACAATGTATTCGGGGGACCATGAGGTCAAAACAACGCTGTAAGCACAAATCCAAGCCGTTCTAAATACAGGTTCAGTAGCTTTACATGTAGCCCTGTGCTTCATCACACCAAATCACTGCGCAGCAAATCTTAGCTCTGAATCTTCTTGTTTATCGTCCATTAAATCTCTTTCTTTATAGCCACCTCGACTGTTCAGTTTTTATATCGCCTGCAGAGAGCTGTGCAAGAGGACATACCCTAAAAAACGAATTGATAGCCCAGTGGGAGGAACATTATGCATAACGTGTAGGTAGCAGTATAGAACTGAACACTGAACAACGTCCGTGAGCACAACAGCCTCGACGAGAACAGGGAAAGTATCAAGCCAGAGCAGGTGAACTTTCACTTCATTGCAAATCAACAACGGAAAAGCACACTAACAAATGAGGGATGCCAGCTGTCTTGGGTTACAGGAGGAGACGCTGCGTTACAGACTCACATTCCCGAGATACACCTTGAGGTTACAGACAGCACGGTGTCAAACAGTGATTTACGCAAGGCTCCTGGCTCTAGGGTGTCGAGCAGCACGCGCTGAGGCCGGAGCATGCGCCGCTGGCTGAGTAACACTGATTAAAACAGACAGTGCTCTCAGGCAGGCGGCACCGGCATGAGCTGCTGGGCAAGGTGGAGAGAAGGAAAAAATCCTCACGTATGAGAAACATACTTAGGAAGTGACAACTGCAAAAAGTCAAAGTATTATATGGGGTTTAATGATGCTTTTAAAAAAGTAACACATAGTACTTTGTTCCCCTGTTTAAAATTATAAATACCTGGCTTGTAGGGGGTTTATTACCTCCACATTTTCTGAACGTTGTATAAAGAACAGCTAATCCAAAATCTATTTCACTTGACCCAACCAGATATTAATGGTGCTTTAAACTTCAAATAATCCACTGGGACAAATACCCCTCAGCCCCATACATCAGAGGAATCTGACTGTCCTGCAGCAGAGCTAAATCTAGCCCATTTCTCACGCTGTTGCTGCACTGCCGGCAGTGCAGGAGCAGACAACATACAGCTCTTCCAGGCTGAAGCCCTGCCACTGCCACCTGATCCAATGAGAGGGAAAAAAAGGCCACATCAGAGTAAGTAACTTCAGCCACACTGCTGGACTGCACCCCAAGAGCACCGCTGCTGTCCTGGAATATCCAGACCTTCCCCCTGTCCAGGGTCTGTTGCAGAATGCAACTTCCTCTTCAGCTTAGTATGCTAGCAGGACAATTTAGAAAATCTGAAAATAACAACCAAGATACAATTTCCAGACACTCTTATACTGAAATAAGGTAGGTCAAGCTTTGCTGAGGTAAGATAACTTCACAAAATCACCTCATCAGATTGCTCTATTTGTCAGCTAATAAAATCACATCCAACCTTCCAAGCTCAGCAAATGCTAGAGGGGGTTGGGAAGGCAGAACTGCAGGTACTCTACTCGCTCATTTGAGAAGAAAATAACTAAATCAAGGTAATAGAGTTATCTGTGGCCGACTGTATGTGGCCCACAAATTGCTGTAGTGTCTTTAAGTATGAGAACAGCATCTTTGTGGTTGCTTTTCTGCAATTCTGTTCCCTCTGATGGTAGGTTAGCTTTCAGGCTGATATTTTATTTCTGTAGACTTAGCCAGCATTTTGCTAAAAATCCTATTCTTCCATAAATTTGCATGCTTCAAAGAGCATGTTTTTATAAGAAGTTCCCTTCATGCTCAAAAGTCTTGCTGAAAAAGAGGTTAATGCAGACTGAAAATTCTTGTGACATTACGGACCTTTTAATTGCTTACTAGACCTGCTTTGGGGCACATATTAATAGGGCAGAAGCGTTACGCATGCTCCTTCTCTCTCTCCTTGACAAACTGCCAGAGGAAGGAAAGTACTATGGTCTTGTTGAAAGGACTAGGCAATCCTTTTAAAAATCTGAAAGTCAGGAAATATAAATCAATGTGTAACTAGACTATAAGAGTAGATCATTCAGAACTGAAAACAATGCATAAAGAAAACGCAACAAGGTGCTTTACCATAGCGCTGAGCGTCTCCTCCCAATCTGGCCTCTCTCTTGGATGGATGCTTCTCTGAAGCTCTGGCACAAAGTCATCTTCTTCGGAATGTACAGAGGACTTCATCATTCTGGAAAGGAGGACAGAGGGGTTTGATACTCAGTGACAACTTCTGGGTAGTCATACACGCAGTCTGTTATGGTGCTCAGTTATGTGGCTCATATGGCAATATAAATGCTTTTATAAATCCAGAAATCTTACCGACATCTAAGCTTCCCCTACTTCCTCATTATACAAGCAGGACAAGCGCATAAATCTGGTGGAGCGAAATCTGCACCTCCTAACCAATCAATGGATAATTCTGTATAATCACTGCACAATTTGCAAGTCTTCAAACACAGGAAAATATGGAGGAATAAGTTTCAGTCCATGTCAAAAAATTGCTTACATCGCCCAGGCAAACAACTTAACAGACACATTTGACTCACTGCATGTTTTGCCTAAAACAGAGACAGCAGTCTCCACATCTTACCCTGAATTCACATCCTAAGGCCTGAGCCATCAGCTCTCATATTCTTACTGACCCTGTATGAAGGGTGAGCACCTTCACCCGCTCCGACTCTGCAGGGATGCGCTCAAATCAGTCACATTTTACCAAGGTAAACTTTTATTCAGCTAAGGAGCCATCTTTCAAATACCATATGAAGTATATTTCAAGCCTGCAGAGATCAGAGGCTCAAAATTAAAATCTAAAAAGTATTCCGGAAAGCTTCTCAGCCTATCCTTATGACAGTCCTGCTGCTACCGCCAGAGTGAGCCAATATATATTACACCTGCAGGCCATATAAATGTGCCTTTGCAGAGATTACAGCTCAGACCTGAAGTAGCAAAGGCCTGTTGAAGGTCTGGTATTATCTCATCCATTCTGCTTTCATGAAATATGAGATTCAGGCAGGCTTTTATTTTATTAATAGATCACCATTTATTTACTTAGAGTAACTGTCTTGATAACCAACACTGCATGCAGCAGGGCTGGCTTCGCTAAGTGTTAGCTGTGCTGATTTATGCCTCCGTTGACTAAAACAAAGCATGGTGAAAGGCACTTTAGAAAACTCCTTTGTTTCAGGATCAAGCTCTGAAGTTCTGAAACCCCTACATGGTGTCTGCCACAACGCCCTAAGTGGCTGGGCCAAAGCGTTTAACTCTCCTTTGCACTCTACATGCGGGTTAAGAATGAAGTAATTAACACCCACAGTAATAGCATGGCTGGGTTACAACATTCTATCCCACATAATTTTATACCGAGCTTTGTGATCACATTTCTGCTCTAATAAAAACCACATCCCAGAGAACATGGGACTCAAACCCAGAAGTCATAACGCCTCAGGCTAACGCTGCTAAACGGTTCCGTGTGCCATTCCCACCTCAAACATCACCAGTCCAAAGCACGCTGTCCCGTATAAGGCAAGAAAAAATACACCTACGTGGTGAAATCTGTATATATCTGCATGAAAACTTTCATGAAAATACCATGATTTAGAACATAGAAGTTCTAAATGCCAGCTCAGATGGGAGACTCATACCTTTGCAACATATCTGTCCAAAAGAATTTGATTTTTGTAAACCTGAAAATTTGTTGCTCAGAGTGGCAGCTCTTTCATTTCTGTTTCTTTGCTTATCAAGAGTGAGAAGATTTGGCCTGTTTCTCACAACCCCAGCTCCACCACAAGAGAAGTTTGCCACTTTGCCTAAAAGTTGAAACCTGCTGGGTGCAGAGAAAACCAGATTGTGCACCTTGAAACCAAGAGGTAAACTAAAAAAAAAAAAATCCTAATTTTTTTAAATTCAACCTTATGATTTTGAAAAAGGCACAATAAGGCTTTCCTCAGGATTTCTAGATGTTTGAATTTTCCAATACTGCAGTTGTACAAAAAGATTCTAAACAAATCATTCCACAGCAGCTTTAGTCTAATGCCATCGGACAGCAGTTAGCCTAACTCCATCAGGCGACGGAATGAAAGGAAGGGGAACACGATCAAGACCCACCTTTCTACACCACGGTTAAAAGAGCCAGCTTATCAAAACGCATGCTTTCTCAGTTTAAGCACTCGAAAATAATGAGATTGAATTTACAACTTTATCAGCACTTTGGATTACAAATGAATTTACTCCACAACTCCTCAGGCTTATGGCAATTCCTCCTGGATTTCTCATCAGAAATCTGGTTTCCTTTCCAGAAGCAGATTTTCTGGATGTCTAAAATGTCGCCAGTAACGCAGGGCTGCCCGGGGACACAGCTCCTCCTGCCATTAGGCAAGCAAAATTCACAAGCTTTGACTACGCTCTCTGCCAAACTACCGACCTCCATTCACACAAAGTCCCTGACAGGCCATTTAGGTTCAGTGTAAGGCAGGCATCACTTTCTAGAAAATTTACCCACAAAGCAGGAGAGGGCAGAGATCGGTAATTAAGATTATAAAATCGATGTCCACAAACACGCTATATGTATTACACAAGCTCTATGCTTAGCCTGGTTACAGGGAACACTATTTCAGTTACTCCTGGAAAGATGCTTCAAATACTGGTGTTGCCTGTGGTGGTAATATAAAGTGAGCAGAAGAATACGCCCTACTATAAAATAAGCTCAGGAATTGGGCCCATGTTCTGGATCTCTGCCCTCATAGTGAACAAACATGGAAGTCATAGTACCCAGCCCTTTTTACTAGGCTCCAATCTATTTACTCACATTATTTGTTTAATCTGATTACGCCTATAAAACTCCACGACAACCTCTTCCCAAACCCTTCCCTCACTGAGATTCTGAAATACAGTCCAATTATTCTTCCTAATGAAGGTGCTCTGGACTTTCACTGGTAATAAGAAAAGCTCTGCGTGTAAAATTGCATATTTAAAATAGTCAATTCTTTGAGCATTTGCCAGATTTGCTTAACAGAATATTCTACTAGTGATGGAAATACTTCATCACAGTACCACAAAAAATATTGGAAACTATTTTTCAATAGATTTTCTCTCTAACACAATTATAAACATCCAATAACCTTCTGTAAATCCTTATTAATCTTTAATAGTAACTATTTAATTCCATGCAATCTGAGACGAGACCAAGGAAGGCTGAAGATGCTATAGGTAATATTAGTCCCTTATAGATTAAGTCTAGAGGCTTTTTCCTCCCTGCCCCTGATTTGGATGAAGGAAAACAACCTTGTGAGCTAGCAGCACTGAAACATGGACAGGAGTAGGGCCAGACAGGGGGAAGAAGAAGAAGAAGAAAAGCAGCTACTCAAGACACTCCCCTTTTTACATTCTTTCAACAGACTTCACAAGAACTCTGCATTCTCAAGGATGACACCGAGAATGAAACCCAAGCTCAGGGTCCCAGGGAAAGCTGTCATGAAAAGATTCACAGGGCTGGCATCCATCTGCAACACCACGTCTAAGCATTACTTCATCGTACAGCCTCAGCTCATCTTCTGGACTTTCTGCAGCAACTCAGAGATTCATCATCAAAGACGCAGCCCTGTATTTTGTTGGGAGCCCCATTATAAGCCCCAAAATGAGAAACCAGTGACAGCGTATCTGGGAAAGAGCCACACTGGTTGCAGTCACTGAAGGGATCACCAAAAATGTCCTCTGGGCATGGAAAACCTTAGAGCCACACAGCTGGGGGAAGGGACCTTTCCAGCAGTCAGACGTTGTGCTTTTCTCTGGCGTTACCCCAATGCCACTTCTTCAACTGCTTAACAGCTCTGATGTCCTTCAAATGAAATCTGACACCATTATATTAATAAAAGTTCGGCTGTGTAGAGGCCATTAAGCAATCTCTCTTCAGATGAATGAATCCTTCTTCATTGTAAATTGAGAATCAAATGTACTGGAACAAATGTTTACAGGACATTTCACAAAAGGCACAGCCCGCATTCCCACCCATTCTTTAAAGTTCCCTGGGCGGTCAGGTTGATGAATTTCAAGTCACAGCTTGCACATCATACAATTATATCAAGAAAACATCTAATGTCCTTTTCCATGTTCTTTGCTGGTCCCATCATTTATGGTGGGACCATATTTGCTTATCAGGAATTAAAATATTTCGGTGCTGTTCTCCTGTGACTGTGGCCCTGCGTTACCAGGCATTAAGTCCCACCCGCACACACTAAGCAGCGTATGGCAACACCTCACAGGGCGGAAAGCACCTACAACAGATAAGCACAGATGCTTTCTAGGATGAGTAAATTAATCTTCAGCCTGATGCCCACCAACTCTACTGCTATGTTGTGTTTATAATATTGTAAATATTGAACACTACTTCTATTAGACAATAACCTTCCCTGCGGGTTTGAAGCAGACCCGCACCCACAAACATCAAGTGTTTCCACACTTCCGTTTGCACAAGAGAGAAAGAATCATAAAAAGTGGGTATGTAGAAACAAGTCCTTTCTACATACATACATAGAGGGGAGGAGAAAGGACACAAACTTCAAAATATTCTGCGATTCCTACAAGAATGTTTCTTCCCCTTGTTTAGGTCGTTTGGCACGTACCGTGTCCCACTGGTAGACCACAACACAGTTGTCACGGACCTGATGGCATCTAGATGCTGACGACACGCAGATTAACAGCTCTCCTCTGGGAGGACACGAGGGCGCTGACAAATTACTTTCAGAGGTGCCCGATGGTTCGAAAGCCATGTGCTAGCGTGGAAGCACGCAGCATTCTGAATGTCAGCCTCCTCGTGTGGGGCAGTTAATTGTCTGCTTGACAGATACTCATTTTGGACCGGCTATATATTTTTTAAATTAAATGCCAAGCGTGTTCTTTAGGTTGTGCTCCCCTATGGGGACACTGGGCGTTTCAGCGTTCCTTGCTGCTTCTCCCTCAAACGGTTTTTCTTTCTGACCTCAATTTAGGAAGTGACAGCCGATGATAACTGATTTATTAGTTTATTTATTATTTATATAGCACTGTTGTTGTGCCTGGAGACTTATCAGCCAATGTAAAAGCACAGCTATTCCCTACAGTACCAACGATTCAAGAGGGTTTAGAGCTCCACAGAATGTGCTTTTTCTGAGATACAAATTTTACCCAAAAAGCAAAATTTAAATAAAGCCTGTGCTGACACAAATCTATACTGAAAACCAATGAGCTTCAAACACTAGCTGATAAAAACTGGTTATTTATGCCACTCAAATAATTTGCACAAAAGGCCAAAATAACAGAGTCTTTACCAGGCACTAAAAAGGACCTACAGATCCAGCCTCGCACTGCCTGCAAATGCAGCGTGCAGGGAACTGTACATCCACTTGGCTCATCTTCCTTGCTCCTAGCAACCATGTTTGCCTTCAGTAAGCACTCTTCAGTTTGCCACCGTTAACAGGCACCGCTCAAGAAAGAGGAGAACAGCAGATAGCAATCAAAACGGAATTGCAAAGCAGTACTGCAAGTCCGAGAGTCACGAGCAGTGCTGTTTGGCACCAGTACAAGAATGAACGAGATATTTTGTAGACAAATGAGATTTGGGTCTACTTGAGGCTTCAGCACTTCACTACAGTTGAGCCACAAGTGCAGAACCCTCTAATGCTGAGCATATGAACCCCTCAAGGCACAGCGTAACAGCCTGCACGCAGCACCCCAGTCTCTCCCAGTGTAATCAAGTACAGTTTCCAGGATTCAGTCCCATAACTCTCAGTCACTGCATGGAAAGGTAAGCCAACAGTGAATCAATAGAGAAATACCTTGAAAACGCTGCCTTAAAGGGTTTAAAAATAAGTTGATCAAGATGAGGAGTCACAATGCTACAAAGAAAAAAAATATGTAAAGAACTGTGGATGTTGCCATAAAATATATAACAGCGGACATAAGACGACTCTTCAGATCATCTGGGTTGCCCCTTATCAACACGAGGAAAGGTAGGAAAACTAGGAAACAAGAACTGAGATCTGGCCCAAAGCTTTTCAACACTTGGGCGTGAAGATGGAATCAAGTGAGAAACACTGATACATCTTCATTTCTGACCTCAAACTTTTATCATGCACACCACAGAGAAAAGAAAAAAAAAAGGGGAAACGTCATGAGATAAATCGGAAAAAACCAAAACGCACATAACGCTCCCCCAACCGAATGTTCCAAGTAAACTCTCTGTCCATGACATTAAAACTAATACAGTGGAAAGGAAGAAAATTGTCATGCAATATGGAAAGCAGAGATAGCTCAAGAGCCTCAGGAAAAATGAAACAAGAGATGAGAATTGAAGGCTGACAGTGCTGACCTGAAAGAAGATTGAATTTCCCACATTTTAAATCAGCTTTGTCAATACCTTACTGATTACATGATGCCCACCTGTATCATATAAAACCAGATTTCGGAAGTCTGACTCAAAGATCACATAAAGTGAAGACAGAAAAGGCCTACAAGGTCAGCTTAAAGCACACCTCATAAATAAACAAATGGTAAATGGATTGTATTTAATCGTGGACCACAAAATGAAAACCTGCCATAACTAAATGGTTTACTGTGATCGATTCTACAAAGCTGAAAGCTGTAATTGCTACTTTTGATGGAAGTTCATAGTCGGGGAGCCAGAATTCAATTGTCTGGGAAGCTATTGCGCAACAAAAAATAACAGAGTAACAGTATATTACAATGAGAGAATATTTTAAAAATCATTTGAAAGAAATATCATTCAAATATCAGTAAGCACAAACCAAACTAAATTCTCCATGGACTACCTGTGCTAATAAAGAAGTACTTATTGCCTAGTTTCAAAAGTTCAGATCAGTGGTTTTCAACTTGTGGTCTGTGGATCTGCGAGGGTCTGAGAACTACTGGTATGGGTGAGCAGAAGCTGAAAAAGAGAAAAAAGTTCATTGCTGCTATGCAGCTACTCAGTAAGCGTGCACCTTTCACCAATGGTGCACTTCGCAGGCAAATTTGTACACGTGCCCAAAGAAAGACGGCTGGAAATCACCAAGCTATGGGAACAGAGATCTTAACAGGATCATCGCTATTACACAGACAGATCAATTCCATTTTAATTATTGTGATTGTTTTCAAAAACAACTCATGTAAATTACAGCTACAAAACCAGTTTTCAAATACTTTACAGTACCAGAATTTCTAGCTTACCCAATTTTCAAATTTCAATCTGCTAAGATCACACCTACACCCAGGGAATCCCAGTTAGAGGTCACCTACACACGGTGATAGAGTTGAATCGTGTAATCCCAAACACCAATTATTGTTATTCAACTCTAGAAGGCAATTTACAAGGTCAGAAAAAAAACCTACTTCATGCATTCTTTTAGCTCTGGGGTTGCTATTCCTATGAAATATTTTTTAAAAGGAGGAAAAAAAAAAATCACTTTTCCACTTGATGTGCATCACCATCTGTTAAATTAGATTCTCAGCTGTCTGTCAGCAGAGAAATCTCTCTCTCTGAGGAAGAATAAAACTTTTTTGTTTGCACTAACCTTTAAGAATATATGACATTAGAAAAACATACTTTTGAAATTAAAGATAGGAAGTTTGAAATTAAGATCTTTTTAAAAGCAGCAGTATCATTTGATTAATTTTTAAAAATGCCAGAGTGCACATCTAGTCCTTCCACTGTTCATATGCCTCTACAGAGGGAAGCAGAGAGGGCCAAGAGTGCTGCAGAGATTCATTAACGTATCGGTTTCTTGCCCTGGTCCAACTCTCTGGACATGCTTTAATACCAGCTCCAATACAGCCAGACAGTTAAGCTATCTTTGCTCAAGGGTTTAACTGAGTTTTCAGACTTCAAAATATCCGTCTTGCTTATTAATTTGCAAGACTATTCAAACCACATTTTCTGCGCTGCCAAAGAAAAGTTGCATGAACAAGATCAGATCACCTGGAATTTAAAACCTGTGGGCAAACAGGCAAGTCTGGGTAGCACAGTCCCTGTTTTGGCAAAAAAAAACATCTTCAGGTGCAACGGGCAGCCTGTCTCATCTCAGTAACTGCCTTTTTTTCCTCGATTGATTTCTCGGTATCCCCAACACGACACACCCCACACATCACAGAACCCCTTCTGACCCTCAGCTGCAACAGCAAAGCCCCCCAGGGCTGCAGGTGAATGTTCCAGTGCTTGAGGGCACTGCCCGTGTTCTCGCTCAGACGTCCTCGGGATGGCTGTCAGCGTGCCCTGCTCTCCTCAGCCAGCCACGGTAGTTCTACCAGCAGGACCTCGACACCACCCATCAGGCTGGAAGTACCTTCAAGGTGACAAATAGCTGACCACTGAAGAGATGCTTTCCACACCCAGCGAGAGGCAAGGAGGGATGCCAAGATAGGAGAAGCCAACACCATACTATAAACCAAAAACTGTTAATTGTTTGTCCCTCAAAATACGGTTCTGTAGGTACACTGTAAGATCAACCCCAAAACACCTTAGGTAAATCTTCTCTAAATCTTAAAGCAACAAATAGCAACTGGGGGTCAACAGACCCACCTTCTTTTTATTCTGCTCTTTGGCCATAGTTTTATTGCTTCTTGTCTCACCCGGTTGTTTTATGTCTCGACTCAGTAACACCCATCTCGAAGCAGGTAAGTAAGCACAGAGATATGTACTTCATGCTCTGCAAGGGACTGGAACATGTGCCTGAGGGCTTTGTTGAACTGGGCTGTAATAATCTGCATTCAGGTTTTGCATAACTGGCATTTCTTTAAACACTTTATGAAAAGAGTAAGTTCTTGGAATATTCAGCTTTTACAAGCTCTGAGACATGTTCTTAGTTATTAAAAAGCTTTATAAAAATAATCATAGAATCCTCATGCTTTTGCATACATGTATTACTGAACAAACCCGCACTTTTATTTGGCAACACATAAAAGCCATTGTTTTAGTAGGTATTTGCCATTTTCCTTCAGGAGAATACAGTGACAGTAAATAAAAAAAAAGTCCTGAGGAATAGGTTTCTCTTATCGCTTTTGCCCAGTATAAGAAAAAGAATTAGGAAATCACTGAACAATCAGAATCACTGAGCTGTGGCTTGGACTTCTTCTGCTTTATTCAGGAACACATATAAAAGTATTGAAGAAAATTACCTCTAGGGAAAAAGAGTACTAACCTCTCATTTACAACTAATAAATCGCTAAAGGCAGCTCTAAAGTCTCAACATAAGAGAGAGATGGGGAACGATGGCTGCTCCTGCCCTTCCTGCTCCACTGAGAAATCTAAACCTGGGCACCACCAACAAAAAATCCTCGTGGGCCAGTGGCAGCAGGACACCCTGCCTTTGCGTCTCTCTCCCTCCCACTGGCCACGGTCTGAATGAGCCACGCTCCAACCCTGGCACAACAGGGCTCAAATGCCTGCCACTTGCCTCCCTCCTCCAAATGACAGCAAGTCAGGTACCATCTCGCCAAGCTCTTGTTCAAAACCTGTTCCCCACGCTTCCTTTGCAACCTCCCTGGTCTGTCCGCCTTGTTTGTTAAGATTATGCTTTCTTCTGGGCCAGCTCTTCATCTCATGTCTTCCCCACAGCCCAGCAAAAGCAGTTCTGATCTTCACTGGGGTCTTCAAATACTACCGTAACACAGAGCAGTTATAAAACCCATCTGCTTGCAGCTCATCCAAATGCAGCAAAGATGAAGGTACACCCCAAAACTGCAAAGCACGGCCTAAACTGGGATCCGAGGACGTTCACATCTGGGCTGGTCTCTTGTTTGTTTGCAGTTCAGTGCCAATGCAAGACCATGGTAAATTTAATCTTTCCTCACAGAAGCATATACTGTGAAAATGATGCTTTCAGCACACGGAATGATCAACTGCAATCAACTAATCAGTTACAATTAGCCTCGCATGCTCTTAAGTGACAACTGTTCATAACATGAAACAACATTTAAAACTCGTCCAGTCAGCTAGCTGCTGGGAAGGGAAATCCCTGCTCTACCGGAGCCGGTCGCCTCCCTAGAGCTAAACTTTCTGTCGATCCAATACACCGCAAACGTGACTCTGTACGCACGGTTTCGCACAGTCTCGTCATGGCACACACTGTGGAAGCAGCCAGGGAAAAAAAACCCTCCAAAGTAGACTTGCCAGTGAATACTCACGTGAAAAAGAATGGAAATGAACTCTGGGACACCAGAACTTGATTAGCTGAACAAATAATAAAAGATAAGCAGAAGCAAATAAATGAAGAGTAGTGCCAGCTATTCTGACTGTAATAACTAGTCTTAACTGACTGGTGGCCCTCACATCGTATTTACAGCAGCACTCCTCCTACCCATTCTACCATCACTCCATGTCAATGGTATCAACAGCAATTACGAAGCTGCTCAGTCCTTTACTACGTCTAGAAATCACTACTAATACATTTCACTAATATTATTCCTCCTGGAATGGCATTAAAAGGAGGCCTACAACTACAGTAAGTCATCAGGGATAGATTTAACCAGGTAGGGGTCATATGGGCATAATATGTGCAAAGTCATACTGTAATTATTTCTCAGCAGTAGAGATGTGTATCACAAACGAACAGGTCGTTCTGAGGCTAACCCAATACTGGAAAAGAAAAGCACTAACCAGGACAAATCTGCCTGGGCCACCCACCTGCTACTCGCATTTCTGATGCACGAGATGAGGAAACGGAAGTGGCAGCAGTGCAATAAGGAAGCCGTAGGGGTGACAAGCGGAAGCAGTATGGACACAGACCAGAAGATAAAGGAGCTACAGAGGTCAAAACGTCTCGCAGTGGTTCAGAATACATTTCCATTCTTACCTTCTGCAGAACCAGCACTACAAACAGGCCCGGTGCTGATGCAGTCTTTAACAGTCAAAAAACATTTACTTTGCCCTTTTAGAGTAATTTGCAATTGTTAAGTATCTTTGTCAGTGACTAATAAAATAAACCCAACATACAGGAAAGAGATCATTGATCTCCCTCGCCTTGAGTTCTCGAGGATACAGCTGCAAGCACTACTGTCCAATCATTTCTACCTTCAACACCCACACATGCATCTTTGGTACAAAAGCATTCGAGCTGGCACACATGTCTGCTGTGAATGGAAACCCTGCTGCTAGGCTTCCTGCTGCCACGGAGATGAATAGAGAAAGAACAATTAGCCAAGGCTTCAGTCTAATTTAGATTTATTTTTCTTTCTGGAGGAGAGACTGAGAGATGGTACATCATAAAACAAAAACATTAACTCTAAAGGCTACTCAGAGGAACACAATACTGAAATACCATGTGTAATCTATATTATAAGGACTTCTGATACTAAATGCTATCGTTTGTGCCTAGTGACCCCAATTACACGAAATGCTGTACTTGGATATGCCAGGAGACTACAGAACATCAAGGCAAGGACTATCCAGGTCAAAGCAGACAAGAGGTGAGCAAAGAGAACACCTCCATCCATTTTCCAAAAACCCACAGTAACTGACAGCTCCAGTAACTTGTCCAGTGTTTCAGCGGAAGACTGAGCCTGAAGTGGGCTTCAGTTTCAGTTACTAACCACAAAGGCCATTCACAGCAGCAGAGCTTTTATCCTAAGGCACGTAAATACCAAACCCCTTATCAGGGCCTGAAGAATCAGGACAGATGGAGGACAACACCCTCCCATGCAGACTAGAGGACCAATCCTTGCCACAAAACATTCTAACCTGATGCAGCAGAGAGCAAGAGCCCAGCCCAGCTCCCCAACAGATAATCAGGGCACGCTCTCCGAGAATACAGTTGCACAGGCTCAGGAGAGTGTTGAAGTCGGCTGTTTCCCAATCTGTGGCTCTGACCACTAAGGTTTTACGCAACACCTCCTCCTCTCCTTTCCGCATTACCTTCTGAACATCTTTCAAAAAAGAGAGAGAGGGAGAGAAAGCAATAAGCGACGTACAGAAAGGCTTACTAGGACCACTAAACACAGAACTACAGCTGCAGGTATCAGTGCTATCAAAGCACGTTGCAGCACAGCTTCAGGACAGTGCTCTTACCCAGGTTTCCATCACAGCCTAAGAAGGGGGCAGCTCCCCACCTCTCCCCAGCCACCTGATGACCCATCTTCCCCCTGCCAGCAGAGGTGCTTGCCCTTCTCTACAGACACTGCCCTGGAGGAAAAATAAATAAATTTTACAAAGGACTGGCAAAGCACACAGCTACAAGAACTCCTCTTGGCCTAATGAAAGTGACAGGGGTGGAAACGCCTCCTTCAGCCACAGCATCGTCTCAGTTCACCCGCGCTCGGATGCAGTTTCACAAAGAGGGGATGAGCAAGAGCTTAGCACACTCCTCAGAGACCACCTGCTGACTTTGGCCACCCCCTGACTTGTGAAGCCTCACGTGGGGTTTTGCAGATCCCATCCTGATGTGTACATGTGTCTCTTCATACTGAGTGAAGAGAATTTGGACATTTAGCTTTGCAAATGCTGGAGCTGAGGACCTGAGGTTGTAAGGGTGCTGCAATGCTTCATCATGCAACACCAGCCAAATCCTTTGGGAATGCCAGAGCTCAGAAAAAGAATAATTTTGCTGGTGGGTGTTCTTTCTAATTAACTAGGGGGGAAGCATCTGAAACACAAACACTTCTTGGGGAAAAAAAAGAGGTCAAGCTTCTTTTTTCTTTTTTTAAATTTGAAAAGCAAATTACGAGCAATAAAAATGAAGCATTACAGAAAGAACGTGTGACTAAGAACAAGGACAGTTTAAAATTGGAAAGATGTCAGCCAGGAATTTCAGCCTTTTAAAACAAAGCATATTAATTGGACTACTTCACAATTCTGTGGTTTTAGTTAACCTCTTTAATTTCACATCAGGCAGGCCAAGAAAGTCCCTGAAACACCAACCCAATAGACAAGACTGAAAAGATATTCAAAGCACAACAAAAAGAGGACCCCATTTCTAATGCATTAGAGAAGGTGAAAAATATGAAAGGTAAACATTGCCTAAGCAGATGCCAGCAGTGGAATGTATGAAAAGGCAGAAGCAAACAAGGGTTTTTGTCCCCTCAGTTATGCGATAATACGTCTGCATTCGCAGGCTGCCTCTCTGTAAGGAAAATAAATAATTTGAAAACGTTAACATCATCACAGGAATAACAGCTTACTGAGCACAGGACAAATTCTACCATTAGTACATGCCTCACTCACCCTGATCACAGAGAGATACCATGGGACCATCTGAAAGGAGTTCCGCTGGGCAGAAGTGCTTGAAATGAGTGCAGTTATATTAAATGTAAGAGGAAAGAAGAAAGGTACGTGACAAACCGATTCAAGACTCCAGGAAGCAAGCCACACAAATGACTGTTGAGTTGTGCAATGACTCAGCAGGAAAAAAAAAAAAAA
>Ga0065711_1035451_pt1 | contig 22315 bp, 13 predicted proteins | sample Hoacrofraction12_FD_59098 | JGI IMG/M metagenome (GOLD analysis project Ga0065711, IMG submission 59098) | Hoatzin crop microbial communities from Cojedes, Venezuela - Epithelial fraction 12 v2 (version 2) | ecosystem: Host-associated > Birds > Digestive system > Esophagus > Crop | place... | reverse complement strand
GGGGAGGGAGGCTGGCCCCGCGGCGTGCCGGGGAGCTTAGCGGCTCTGCTGCAACCCCCCCCGCAGGTATGGCGGCGGGCGGAGAGGAGAGCGGGGTGTGACTGCGCGGGAAGATGAAGCCGAGCGCTGCGGAGGTCGGCGACGGAGGAGCGCGTCCCCGTAAGCGGCGGGTCGCCAGGGGTGGCCCGGGGGGGACCTGCTGCTGGGGTAGCGGGGTGCAGGCCTGGTGCCGCCTCCCTGGCTCCCGTTCTGAGGGCCCGCGGTCGGCCTGGTGCCGGGCTGAGGCCTCTGTCAGGCTGGCGGTGGGCACGCCTTGGGCCGGCTGTGCCGGTGGTGGGCAGCCCGGCTCACCTCTGCGCGGTTCGGGGAATTAAACTGGGAAGGCAGCTGGCCAGCGGCTGTGTGGGAATTGGCTAGGCCGCTGCCGTGCGGACAGCTGCACCCAGGCAGGTCTCTGCTGGTGCCCGGAGCGCACACGGGAGGCCGGCTCGGTGCCGTGGGCCGGGGTGTTCGAATGCCGCCGCGCTGCCAGAGAAACTCTGCTGCGGCGCTACTGACTCACTCCGAGCTTTTGATTATCCCTAAGAAGTTTAATGTGTATTTCCCAATATTAATTTCAGTATTCGGTGTGTTAATTTTTGAGCTGCCCCGGCCATCACATGTGTGTGCTGCGTATAACACCGTATTTGAGCCCTGGTCATCTACAGAATTTCACTTGCACACCTGCTTATCATCTGGCTTTTCTGTTTAGATTCTGAATCAGTTACACTATCCTAAGCCTCCACGTTTTTCCATTTCTTTAATTCTTTTGGTCTCCTAGATGCTACAAAGCTGACTGCTTCACTTCTATGTGTTTGTAAGCATTACTCACAGAATCTCACAGCGTGGTGTCCTGCTCCCTCTCCCATCTAAGACTGTTTCAGGGAGGGAGAGAATACATGACAGAGGGACTGGTTTGCATGTTGGCTTTTTGTCTCCAGAAGAGGCCGGCTCACTTCCTGCAGCAGCCCTCATTGTCTGTTTTGAGCTTCTACAGAAGAGAAGCAACTAGAAGTAGGGTGTCAGTCGGTGAGGAAGAAAAGACAATGTAAAACTAACTGTGCAAGTCTTGGATGTTTCTGTCATTAGTTGTAAATGGATTCCTGTGGAAGTATGTAAGAACAGAGAAGGTATAATTGCTTTCACCTAACAATTTTATACAGCTATGTTTAGCTACAGGGAATTCATGAGTTGCATGTCACTGCTGTGCACTTAGGACTGCTCAAAGTATTCCTTTTGCTTGTACTTGTGCAGCCTCCCCTAGAAATCACATCTTAGTGTCAACAACACACTTTGGCAGCAAACTACACAGGGTTGCCCTGTTGCGTGGAGAATATATTGCTGTTTTTCATTTTGTACCTGACTCCTAGTTTTGTATGGGGCCTCATAGCTCTTCTACTGGAATAGGCTGTTTAGCTGTTCTCTCTATATTCTTCTAGATATATTTTTTAATATCAATATTCTTTTTAATATCAATATTCTTTTTCCTCTGAATCCTTACTTTACAAACTGACAAAGTCGTAATCTGCAAGGTTGTTCTTCATGCCTTTGACCGTCCTTGTCACTCTTGCAGGCTGTATTTAAGATGTAGAAGAGTCCTGCATTTATACAGTGGCATAATAAAATTACGCGTTTTATTTTCTGTTTCTTAGCAATTTTTATTTTTTCCTCTTTTGCTTACTACTCAGTGGTAAGCAGATGTTCTCGTAGAACTCTACCACTCTCCAAGATTTCCCTTGAGAAATGAGGCTTATTTCTCAAGCAGACTGAGTTTATTAATTTGCTTATTTGAATGTCTAGTCTAGCAGTTGGGCCTGTGTGGATAGCTCTGTGTTGAGCATCAGGGAAGTTCATCAGCGCAGTTTCATTGCTGTATGTGGTTTCATAGTTTGAGAATAAAATTCACTGGGACAGAAAGAGTGGTCACACCCAGAATGGTTCTGAACTTTGAGCTTAGTTTTCCTACATCTCAGGTGGGTGCTCAAAATTCAGATAAAGAGTAGGATCTAGGTCTTGCATTTTTTGGTGTTTCAGTTACTTTTGACCATTTTTTGTTCTAATAAGTCTACATGAAACCTTTTTGTTTCAGATGAAGGAGAGACAGATTCTGTTCTAAAATGGTGTTGTGATTATCAGTGACACTGCAGGTAGTGTCTATACTGCAGTACAGAGATAGCAAATACTTGCCAAGCTGGCTGAGAAAACTGATGGCATGGTATAGCAAATGAAATAAAAAGTCCATTTTAGGATATGATTTTAAGAGGAAACTTCTAAGAGCTATATGTTGCATTATTATTCATGCCCTGGTTTTGACATGTTTAACATGTAGCTGTTTTTTAAAAGTTCTGTATTGCATGGAAGCTTGCCTTGTCCATTTCCATCATTTATGAGTTTTCCTTTTTGAAAGGAAAAAAATAAACACAGTTCACAAAACACAGTCCTGTTTGAATTCGCTTTTCTTTTTGCAGCAGATGGAATGCAAGCAAAAACAGAAAAGATAAGATCTTCTCTGAAGAATGTGAAAAAAGATACAGGAAAACCAGAGAAGCTTAAATATAAGCCGCTCACTGGGAAGGTGTTTTACCTCGATATTCCATCAAATGTGATCTCTGAAAAAATAGGAAAGGACCTCAAAGAGCTGGGAGGGGTAAGTTAATGAGCAGAAACTGTTACGAACCTGGAAGAAAACCTGCACATGTGGAATACCTTTTACATGTTCTTTGTGACTGCATTTTAATGTTACTTGTATTTTGTATGTGACAGGATTTTAATTTTTTACGTCTGTTGTAATGTTTAATATGAACAATTAGCTTATCACCAAATTATTTTGTGTTTTTTTTTCTGGAAGCTGCTTTGCTAAATGTAATGAAAATGTTGATTATAAAGGTTTGCTTTCAGTTGATTATTCATATTCTTAAAATTTTATCCAAATTTAAGAAGTTTCGTTTAAGGTGATTTTTTTTTTCCTGCTGCTTCAGACTATATTGACACATTTATGTGTTACAACTAAAGTTGTTCAGCTAAATCTGAAAGAGACTAGAGGAAGTGTTTTGCATATGCTTACTAAATGTCAGTAACTTCATTAAGTACTTTGTGCACAGTGTGTTAATGAGTATTTTTAGTCTTACTTCAATCATAAATTTTATAAGCATCTTAATTTTTTTTTTCCCCTAAATCTCTCTTCTGTATGGAAGAAACACTTTGATACGAGCAAGTACAGAATATCACAGTAATACACAAGCAGTGCAATTACTTAGTCCACTTTAAAGTGGAATATTTTGAATTAGTATGGATGAATCTTGGTAGTTAAAGTATTGTTAACCACAGAGGCAGAAGGGGTCTGCTTAAATTGCTAGCTAATTTGAAAATTGCATTGGCAATACTACTGTGACCTCAGAGGAGCACTGAGTAGTTTTATGAAATTGACGCTTGTAAATCAAGATGCTGTCTGAAATTATAGTAGGGGCAAGGAAAAGCAATAATGAGGTTTCAAGTTAAATGCATCTCTTTAGATGTAGCATTAAATTAGTGCACGTTATCTTTTGTCTTTCTCTCTAAAACAGAATTTTAGGAATTCATGTGTGGAAGATAAGGTTGCAAGTCAAAGACTGAAAAGGAAGTCTTTCTGTTTTATTCTGCAGAGCACGTGCCTAAATCTGAGGTGCCTAGCACTTTCGGGATCAACTACCACATGTGTTTCTTTGTTACTTCTGTGGAGTGCACTCAAAAGTGCCTCTCTTTGTGTCCCAATTCTGTAAGAGGTACATAGAGCAGAATTGGAAGGCAGTTTCAAGCTTGGTGCGTGTGTGATTTGTGTTTTCCCTACTGATTGGTAGAGAAGAGGAAAATATGTAAAATGGCAAGAAATAATAAGGCAAGTAGAGTTGATAATCACTCAGCGGTTGGTAACGAAAGACTGAAGGACCAAAATGGAAGAGAATAAGCATAGGACAACCACATATTTTGTCTTGCTGAGTATGAAAATATTATGAATCTGCTTAAGCCAGAGGAAAGATGTCTAGTTAAGAACATGAGGAAAAACTTCTTTACTTTGTGGGTGACAGAGCGGTGGAACAGGCTGCCCAGAGCAGCTGTGGAGTCTGCTTCTCTGGAGATACTCGGAACACGCCTGGACGTGGTCCTGTGCAACCAGCTCTAGGTGCCCCTGCTTCAGCAGGGGGGTTGGACTAGTGATCCCCAGAGGTCCCTTCCAACCCCTACCATTCGGTGATTCTGTGAAGTCTTCCACATTTTTGAGAGGTGTTACGAATACTGCAGGTGTGAATCATGGTAACTATCCTGAAGTTTTTCTGCTGGTTTTAAACTCTGTGAATTTATAGCTTCTTGCAAACTGTGAATTACACTTGCATACGTATGCCTTAAAGTTTAGCTGAACGTTTCTGTGTATTTTTTGTTATCTAAAATTCTATAAACTCATTTTCCTTGAATTACTCCGTTATTTCTCAATGCAGTGTTTGAATTCTTCTATTTGGAAAGTATTACAGCTAGAGAGTTCAAAGAGTAATAATAATCGAAACAAAGCAAAGCTCTTTTGATAGAGATTACAAAATTAAGAAATTGAAATTAGGATTTGTGACCGGTAAAATGCCACTACAGCTTCATTGTAATTATCGTCCAGATCTTCAGAAAATATCGTCCTGTTAATTCAATCTTTTGGAATTTGCATTACTGTAGAAGTTTTGTTACTTTTCTTTAAAGTATGCAATGTAAAATTCAGTTACAGATTTATTGTCCTGAAATCATTACTTGCTTTATATCTTTATATTTAGAGAGTGGAGAGTTTTCTTAGTAAAGATATCAGCTATCTGGTGTCTACTAAAAAAGAGGCAAAATTTGCACCGACTCTTGGTCAGATTTCTCCTGTTCCTAGCCCAGAATCTGCACGTAATGGAGGAAATAGTTCGCCTCATCCTAGCAACCGAAAAGATCAACGTGATGGAAGTTCAGTTAAGATAGTAGATACAGTAAGTTTCTTAGTAATAATACTGCAAATCATGTACAACCCATGGGATATGCTTTTAAAATTTTTCTCCTATTTTGTTTCCTGAAGATGGCAACAGTTCCTTGGGTGAATAAGGTGGTGGGGTTTTTTTGTTGTGGTTTGGTTGTTTTAACAGATCAAACATACTTTTAGGCTGGTTCAGGCTAACTGGTTAAACTTAACTAACTCAAACTGATTAAGCAAAGTTTCAAAACCTAATTAAAAAAACCCGAGCTTTTTTCTGAAAATAAACAGACTATGCTAAAATCTGTTCTAAGATAGTATCCCTGCCTTGTAATCAAAACATTGACATTGTTGTGTTTGACAGCTGGATCAATATGGATAGGCTTGCGATGGCATCCAGTGGTTCCTGTCTCTTTAGCAACACAGCCTGTTAATGTCTGGCTGCTGTGATGTTGTTGATGCAGATATCTACAGAAGCAGTTGTTGATAGTAGTTCAAGGAAATAATTAAAATGGAACATGATGAATATTCAGTTTTTCTGAGCTCTTTCTTAGAGGATCACATTAATTGCAGAAGTTAGTATCTGAATTTGTGCAGGTTTACGTGAAATTTCTTCCATGGGCAAGTCTTGCATCCGTTCAAAATACAGCTGGAAACAACTAGCTGTACTATATACATGGTACTTATTTAGAAACGTGACTGTGAGCCAGTCTGTGGGTTGGTCTTTGCATTGCAGGTGAAATCACCTCATATTGCAAATAACCTGGATACGTAAAGGCATGCTTATTATGAAAAAACAGCATACTGTACAAAGGGAGATGCACCAGTCATAGAAGAGAAGGGGATAAGACGGAGGCTATGATTGTATTTGTGACTGTTAGCTTAATTTGGCACGAGTTCAGCTGATGAAACCTCATCTTTTGGCATGTGCCACTGGCTGCTTATTCCCACCACCTGTGTTGTTCCAGAGCTAACATTGCTTTAGCCATGCAGTGACCTGCTTTGGCCGAAAACAACTATGTGTTGGGTCTGGGTTTTTTCTTTTCACCACCTCCCTCCAACTGTATCAACCCTAACCTTGTGGGGAAGATGCGAATTAGTGAAAAATAGCAGTACAGTAAACAAGAGGAGACTATTATAGCTAAAATAAGTGTTTGTTATCGACAATGTAAATTGTCTTACCTTTTGTTTTTTTGAAATGAGTTCTAACTTGCTACAAATGTTTTTCTGTTTTAATATAGGTACGTATGAGCAGAGGAAAATCCTTAGTTGAAAAAGCAATCAAAGAGCAGGTAAGCCAAGTAACCAACGAATTTGTGCCTGAGAAACTCTGGTTTTACTGTTCTAGAAAATAAGCAGTAGTAAGAGTGTTCTTAGTTGTCTAAGAGAGGTCCCTTGTGGAATGTTCAAGCAGAAGCCGAGGGATTGTCCAAAGTAAAACTGTCAGGTCATGCTTTCTGGTACTTTCTGAAGAATTGAAAGTCTAGAGAGTCTTATGACCAGTATTATAATTCATCAGGATTACTATTATAGGCAGTACTTGAGAGATGCTTGTGAAGTTAAAGTAAATGTGTAAATTCACTGTCTTCAAAGCTTACTATAAAACGTGATAGTAGAGAAGTGTTTTGGCTTTATGGAAGATTAAATACGATCTTTTGATGGTGAAGTGCTGTGAGATGGAGATGGAAAAGTCAGTTGGGGAGAATGATAGTCTTCTGGCAAGAAGCAAAGCATCTGTGCTTTAATCTCAGCTTTCATATTACATGTTGTAGTATATTTGTAGCAGTATATATTGTTGTAGTATATATTCTTTTACACAATCTACCATATATTGCTTAAAATTATTAATATAATTTTTTGTTTGCAGGACTTAATCCCCTCTGGTAGCATACTATCCAGTGCTTTGAGTTGGGGAGTGAAGATACTTCATATAGATGGTAAATATTTTTGCTTGATAAAGCCTGACTTGAATTTATAACATTCATTTAATTATTCTTTTGTTGAATTCAAAATATTAAAAATGAAAAATTACTTCAAGCATAGAAAAATAAACTCAACTGGGTTAATTCTCTCTCTTTTTGCCAGATGTTAAGAATTACATTGAACAAAAGAAAAAGGAGCTCTACCTAATCAAAAGATCAGGCAGTTCTTTCAAAGATGTGGTAAGTGGCTCCTTGCCATTTGTGAAAATGCCGTTTGTTTCATGAACAGAAAACACAGGTGTACTAAATACTACCTACTGTGAAGCTTACAGCTTTTATTTTAATAAAGTCTTGCTCATGTCCAGTTTTCACAGACCAGTATGTTTTATGAATTGATTTAAAAACAGTCTTTGAAAAATAGAAAGTATTAGCGATACATTTCAGCATTACTCAAAAATAAATTCTGTAGTAGCATTGATTAAATCGTGTGTAGACCTTTGCTCTTGAAAATTATATCTTAAGAGTCAGAAGTACTGAACTATAAGAAATTTCCATTCTGTCTGCCTCAAAAATAATAATTTTTTTAAAATGTAGCTTGGTTTTAGTGTGGTATAGATTGTGGTCAAGTTGCCTCGTATAATATTCCCTAATGACACAGTGATTAGAAACTTGTTCCTTTTGATGGACCATTTTGAAGAATCACAGTTACATTTCCTGAAGAAGCTGTCTCTAGGGAATCTCTGTCAGTTACTCAACTCTGCACCTTTCCCTTTGTAGTCTTTTAAAGAACTAGCATAAAGCATCTTTGAGGTATTCTGCCAATAGTGTGGAGTTGGCATGTGAAATCCTGATTTTTCCGGATTTTAGTGTATGATATAGTGAGACATGGAAACTGTTCTAGCTGCTTGTGCACTCTGTCTGCAGTTGCTCTGTGATTTTAATTAAACACACAAAGTTGTACAATTAGCTAGTCCGGGTGGGGATCTGTGATAAGTAAATGGAAACATACTGTCTAGTGTATGTTACGTTGTTTTGGAATGCAGTATTGGCTAATTATTGAGGCCACATGAAATCCTCTGCTAAATCATCAGTGTATCGGTATTCCTGGATAGCAAGGTGGGATTTTTTCGCAAGTAGTGTAAAATACAAGTTTGTAACTTCACCAGGATCAAGTGCAGCTAACAGCTGATGCTCGAATGTAGACTTTACTCTTTTCTGAAGACAATATACTGGTTTTAATTTTAATCTTAATTGCTTAAAAAAACCTCTCACACCTGTGTAAATCCATTCAAATGAGAAGAATTGTTTTAATTGGAGAATGATCTGCAGTTTTTGGTGATATTTTACAGTTTGTAGTTAATTGGCATTTATAAAGTGTTGTAAAAATGTTATCCGTATTTAAGAATCAACTTTCAGCCATGACAAGGTATTTTGGGGGAGGAGAGAGAGTAAGTGTATAGATTTACCTGTGTGCATTTTTTGTTTGGTTTTGGTTTGTTTTTTGAGTTGAAGTGTCTCAAGGAGAACACTTATTTTTGCAGTGTAGAAATAAATATTTATTTGGGAAACGTCACCATATTTCTGAAGTAGTAATGAGCTTAGTTTCCTGCAGATTTTATCGTGACTGTGTATGAAGTCATGATTAACAATGGGAGACCCTCATAACTTGAAATTAGCTACAGCTAATAATACACAGCAGAATAATATTCACAGGGGTTTTATAACTTCCCTCTTTTTTTCAATAGGGAAAACAAGTTACTGCTCAAAAGTCAAGAAGTAAGTATTTCAATATTTGTAGAGGTTTCTGTTTTGCCTTATTTCCAGAATGCTTAAAAATGTACTACAGTTCTCCTGTGGTCAAGTGTGCTGCTGTATTCTAATTCAAATGTCTAAGAAAAGCATGTAGAAAAACTTCATGCAAATCAGGAGTTTGTCAAAAGGTGTACATAATGAGTTGTAAAATAACGTCTGCTTATTTATTTGACTACTGGAGTAACTTGCCTAATGAAGAAAGGTGTTTCTCTTTTAATTTCCTTTTCTCCCTCCTTGAGCAGGTAGACTGAAAAATCTGTTTGTCAAGGTGGAAGATAGAAGTCGGTAAGTGTTCTCATCATACTTTGTCATGTGGTTCTCAAACTGAGTAATTCAGAAACATTTAGTATGCCTTGAGGAAATGGCCTTCAGATTTCAATTTCCTGACTTTAGATGCCAGGCATACTGTCCTCTTATTACAATAAAATACAAAATTTTCATATCTGCATGCTCTAGGTAGGTGTCTGTGTTTAGCCGCTGAATGAGATTGAGCAAGTAGTAGTATAGTAGGGAATACTTGCAATGGGTGATGGAAGTGGAAAGTTAATATGTAGCTCCAGTTTGTAGGTCATGAGATTGGGTTCTTTGGATTGCTTTCTGCCAAGGGCCATATGAATGAAGAGGAAACCCGGAAGCTTTGAACCTTGTCATCTTTTGGTAGATCCAAATCCTGTAGTCCTAAAGGCCAGTAAAACTTTGTTTACTGAATTCCAGTCCTGTTATTATTTAGAGTTGAGTCCCAACTCAATAACATTCATCTCCTGCAGAGACTGTTTCGATGTAAGGAAAGGGAAGTTGTGATAGCTAAAATCATCCCTTGAAATTAGGTTTAATTTCCTGTTCAATCATTTCTTTTTAAAAGGTGGGGGGGAAAGCTATTAACCTGATTTCAATATCCACAGTAGCATGAAATCTGATATTTCCAGCCTTTAAAATTTTCACATCTTTCTGGTCCTGTAATCAGTCAGACCTGGTTGTGTGAGGAAATACGTTTTGCCAGAAGTTGGGAGAACAGTGGATTATAAAAAAGTGCAGTTGTGCACAGCATGTTTTGCACCTTTATATTCTTAACTGACTTCTGCTTTATGATCATGTTTGTGAGCTCCCAATTCTTTGACCTGATTTCTTTGACACTTTCCTGAGTTAAAGAGAGTTCTAAACCTGGCCTTACAGTGTGAGTTGGTGAAATGGGTATGAGGGACATGAGGATAGTGGGGAGAATTGGACAAACACAGCTGTAAGTACAATAAATATGTGTGACTTCTGAATATAGCTGTGTACTAAACACCTGAAACACTTTTAAATGTTTATGTAACATAAACAATGTTTTTTAATGTTTAAAAGTTTATGCAACGTAAGTAACAGTTCAGAAGCAGAACAAGATGCTTAGCTGTCCCAGGAATGTTTTCCAGACTTGCAGTTTTTCTTCTGCCTGGATAGCTTATAATAGTAATGTGGAGAAAAAAATCAGACTGAACTCTGGCATCAGCATTTCAGTCAAATGATTCAGTATGTGAACTTTTGGCATGCCCTATTTTAAACATTTTTTAATATATTCAGACTGCTGGTATGGTTGCTAGTTCTGATCTCTCTGAGTACAGTGGTGTGCAGGAAAAACATATTTCTGGAAAACGAAAAGGTTAGGGTTTATATTTTGAATGGTGAATTGATTAAAATTTGTCAAAAAGGAAGCAAATGGTAAAATGGAAAAAAGAAAACCCAAACCTTAATGCCTTGGATGTTAGGAACTGCTATAGCTGCTTCTCAGGAACACAGATGCACCATCATCCAAATTGTTCTTGGTTTTATTGGTTACCCAACTCCCAACAATAAATGGGCATGAAAGCCATAGCCCAGGGAATGGTAAACAGCTATGGAAACTCAAGGCCAATCTATTATGAGAAAGTATCAAGTTTATAGGAAGGAATGTCTTGTTCTAGGATATTTATCTGCTTAGCATTCTGTGTACCTTATATGTAAAAGAGAAACACTTTTGAAGATTTTTGACCTGATTGTAATTTTTGCTGTGAACTTGTTTTTCCATTTCTGATGGTTCTAATGCACTTGTTTTGTCTGATACAGCCACTACCGACCGTTTTATCTGCAGTTACCCACTTTTCCGGTTCTGAACTACTGTGTTCCAAAACCGTTTAGTCCGTTTGAGGTGGATAAGAAGCATCCTTCTGGTCAAAAGCAAACTCAGTCTAAACAGAGGTTTGTTGAAGACTTGTTATTGGGGTGTGAATAGGGGAGAGGGCAGTTCTCTAAAATAACTGTTTTCTACAGTAATTGCTCTGCTTCTGATTTTGTGTGTATTTAATACTAATATCCATGTCTCATCTGATGTATTTGCTGCACTGTAACTGTTGGTGTCTGTCTGTCTTTCTGTGCCCTCTTTATCTTGTCTTTAGTCCTTTTTTTGGACATACAGATGCATACATCCAAAAATGCGGCCTTCTCCTATCACTGTGGGTCAGCATAAGATATTTTTTTCCTTTCTGCCACTGGTTTCTTTGTCCTCATCTTGGATGCCATCCAGTAAGTATTTTACAAGAAGCGGATTTCGTAAGACTTTATCTGTATTTGTCAGTATAGTGCTAAAGTAAGCAGTTAAAAATGTTTAAAACAGTGATATTCAGTCATAGTGCAAAGTCATTGCTGATAAAGTCTAATTTGTAGAAATTAGACTCTGCAAATATTGCCTTCGCTCTTCAGAGATGAAAAGTGGATGCCAACTGCCCAGTAGCATTGCAGTTGGTCTTACAGCAAGTGTCTATACGATACTTTTTGGCATTCAGGCTCTATTCGAGCACTCCAGATGCAGTTAGAACTTTTGGTAAATCAATTTTACGATTTGAAAGTACTTAGAAGGCTCAATTATCTGTTTTTTGGTGAATCAAGCTATCGTTTTGAGCTGCTTCTACCTAGCATATGTGGAGTATTAACTATTCTTTCATTGACTTCTAAAATGGATCCATGTGAGAGAATAAAGATATTTAGGTGAAAGGTAGCTTTGCTATACGCAGAACTTTCTGTATCTAGTAACTTCTGCTGCTTTTTTTGTCCTTGAAGTCTAAGACTTATTTAGGTGTGATACTTGTTTTCTTTACAAAATAGCTTCTCCACTGTTCAGGTTCTGTCCAGTCTTCACCATTATTATAATGCTGGAGGTTTTTGGCAGATGTTGCCATGATGAATTTTTTTAAATTTTTTTATTTGCAATGAACGTAGCAGTATGAAAAAGCAAAGCAACTCTAATACAGCAGTAACCCTTGCAATAATAAGGCAATTTCTGATGATGTCTCTTCAGAGGAGTTTAGAAAGGCCCATTTTTTTCAAAGCATGAAAAAAAAGAAAAAAAATAGGCGATATTCCTTTCATTTATATGGATTAAGGAATATGATATATTAAAAATTTCAGGAGTTATGTTTGAATATTCCTATTTAATCTTTCAGATTGACACATGCCAAAGAGGTACTTAGGTGGGAGTTTATTTCGTACTCAATAGGTAAAGGTGAGGAATGTCAGTTTCAGGAGAGAGAAGGGGGAGTGCTCACTTGTTTTATCTCCATCTGGGAGAACAGCTTGTTGAAGCGAAGTTGTCAGTTCTGTTTGCTTCTGCATTGGGCAAGACCTGCAGACATTATTCAATCTTCAGATGATAAATTCTGTTGCCTATATCCTGCTTTAGTGGTTCTCTGTGATTTTTACAGTTCTGAAGAGGAAAGGTGACAAGGCTAGTGTAATAGTAAAAGTACACAGTTAGGTAGAGCCTGTCTGGTGGGGCCCAAGAAAAGCTGGGGCAGGTGTTACCAGTTTGGACTTGTTGATTGAAGGTGATTGTTGAAAACACTGTACCCTTATGCAGAGCTATACATTGCTTTGCTTTGTAAGTTAGAGATTTTTCAGGACAGGTTTTTTGATGTAAAGTTCTGAGCTTGCATCTATGCAGATACTTGCTAAAGTCTGTCAGGGTGATTTTTGGCTAGGCAGGGAGATGGCACTATTCCTCTGAAGTAAAAGGGAAGCGGAGATCGATGGTTTTGCTTTACCGCTAGCATATGATCCTTTGGTTTAATAGTGAATTGCAGCAAACAGTAGCTTTCCCCAGATGAGGACTCTGAAGGTCATGGAGTAGTAGCTATTGAAAACCTCTTTGTGTTTTAATCTCCAGGAAGAGCTTGAGGTTCATTTCCTCGTATTTCCACTTAGACTGTACCTAGAAGAACAGGACAAAATGGCGTTTGGTCAGCATATTCAAAACCTGTATATAACCAACAAGTGTGACTGTTCTTTACTTTTACCAAAGAATGAGAGGTCGTCTGTTCAATTGAGTGTTTTTGCTGCGTGTTTTCTTGGCATCAAAAATACTAACAGTTGATGAGATGCTAGAAAGCTTTTTACTTTTCATTCTAATTTTGATTTTAACAAACCTCCTTTTATCAGCTATGCACAGAGATTTCAATATGACCTTTGGTTTGTCAAGTGAGATATTTTTGTTGGGCAATTTTGTGTTGTTTATTCTGAGTCAGTGATAGTAGTACATGTGTACTAACCTGGATGTTTTATGCTTACATAATAGTGTATGGGTCTGCCTGTCTTCTTGCAGAAAATACGTTTTTTTCATTAAAGCATAATTTTTCTCTCTTTGTTTTTGCTAAGCATTGACAACCATAATGTAAAAAGCTTGAGGGGAAATAAGGGGGAGGTTATTTTTTTTTCAGTGAGTAAGAATGAACATACTGTGAGAGGCAAGTATAGAGCTCAGCTTCATATTTGAGACTCATTAACACGTCTTCTGTTAACAGAAACAAAATAAATAGTGACAAGGACTGTGCAACTCCTGTTCAGCTCCCTCAGAAGGACAAAAAAAAGAGAGGATATTGTGAATGTTGCGGGAAGAAATATGAAGATCTACAAACAGTATGTGAAGTGTCAAGTATATGCTTTGATACAGTCGTATCTCTTAAGTATGGTATCAACAGTGGTTTCTACTTGCTAGTTTAATCTATTTTTTTGTCTTAAAAGACTCTGTATGTCCTAAAAAGCAGCAAGTGGGTACTTTTTTCCCTTGGAGGTTCAGTTCTTGATTGCTACTTCTGTGTTTGATAGCTGAAGGCACTACTAGTTCATGTCTTGGAGACACTGGTAATAAATTAATGGTACTTACTTACTGCTCCATGCCATGCTGTTGACTCGTATATTCATATCTGTAGTATTAGATTTGTTTCATATTTTTTCTTTAATTCCAGCATCTTGAAAGTGAACAGCACCAAAATTTTGCACAAAGCATGCAGTATCAAGTTGTTGATGATATAATCTCGAAGTTTGTTTATGAGTTTGTTGAATACAAAGATGATGCAAAAAAAATAAAAAGGTAAGTTACGTGTTCTAGATAGACTCTCTGAGTTAAGACACGGAACATAAAGATACTTAGTTCTGAAATTGTGGATCTGGTACAGAATAAATTAATATTTTTCAGTCTGAAATAAATCACTGAAATTTGCAATGTAGTTGTACCTGGCAAATCAGTTCTATAAAGCAGAAATTAGGAAAAAAAGAAATTAAAAGTGCAGATGGCATCGCGGGAAGATGAAACTGAAAGGAATTGCCAAAAGTTGTCCTACCTATCCTTCAGCTTCAGAAAAGCAAGCTCTACTGTACTAAAATACTGCTGACAAAAGGACAGCAATGTCTGGACATCTTGCTCTGAAAACTTTCTGTCATTCTTAGTAGCCGAAGAACAGCAAATTTTATCCTCCTCAGTCAATCTAATCTCCTTGCCAGTGGAAAACCCTTTTCTAGTCTAATCTAGATCTTCCTATCTATACTCTAAGCCTCTTAGCTTCTGTCCTTCCTGTGCTGCACAAAGAAAGCAGATTTTCCTTTCTTCTTTGTAGCTCAAAAGCTTAAATGGGCAAGGAAGACTTGTTTCCTGACTTGGACTGTAGGCACCAGTCACTTTGTTACTTGGAACAGTAACTCAGTTCAGGATTGATCTTATTTTTTGCAAATGAGTCGGGAGATAAGGAATAACTTTCTAATTTCTTTAAAAAAACGAAAAAGGTATTGAAGAAGTAAAAATATTCTTAGTGAAATCAAAGGAAATGCAAACAGTCAAACAACTGATAGTCTAATGAAGGCAAGCCTGTATTCCTCTTGTGATTTAAAAATACTGAGAGTGATTAGATTGGAAATACTATGTCAAGAAAATAATACATAATTATGCTAATTTTATGAGTATATATTGTGCAATATTTGTAAGTATATTCATTGCATTATATTCATTAACTTCTTTTGTTCTTAGTATCATTGTGAATTGAGATTTACTACAGTACTAGAGTACTAACTTCATGTATTTTTAAAACAATATGCTGCAGAAATCAATGAGAAAACATCAAATTCAAATGTAAGGCACACTGTTCCTGTAGAAATAGTGTGTTGCTACCCTAAATACATGTTTCCTTTAAAAGTAAATACAAAAATGTCTTTGTTAGTTCAATTGCTTTTCTAGAATCAGTTGCATGTTATCCATGGTTTTTTCAAGTGTTTGTTAATAATTTCAAATAATTTCATTGTAGGACAAAATGTAGTACAGGATATTTTTCTCCTATTATTGGAAAGGTAACTAGACCAGAAGAGCTGAAAGAACGACTGAAAAAGCAGCGTATTTCTTTGAAAAGTTACTCGTGGAAGGATACGGCAATGCAGGCACTCAAACTGGATCGCCAGCCTGCAGAAGTACAACCAAATTCTGTGCCAATACCTACCGCTGCTTCTAGATCTGTCTGTTCAGTTCTTTACTGTCACCTGTCACAACCTTCAGAAATAAAAAGTAAGTTCAGAAATAATGATGAAAATACTAAAACTGATTGCTCCTGTGCTGCAAACCTAAGAGAGACTATTGTATCATCAAATTTCATACAACCACCCCCTCAGAAAGATGACAAAGCATATACAGAGAATGTGTGTCGAGCTTATGAGCCATTCAGTAAAGAAATACTGGAACCAGAAGTAAATAAAAAGAATTTACAGTGTTTACCAGAAGGCACATGTACTTTATATTCTCATGCTCAAGTTACAGATTTTAGTGAAAAAGACAAAAACCTATCACAGCCAAAACGAAAATTAAATAATGCAGTAGTTCTACCAGCAAAGTGTTTGAAAAAAACAGATGCCAATCCTACGTTTGTCCAGAAACATCGTGGTTTATGTGATAATCATCAGCAGATGCAGCACAGCGTAATTCTGGAGGCTGAGGTATCCGATACTGCTGTAAACAAAGAACTTAATGAACTGGCTGCCAGCACTGCACACAGTTCGCCATCTGGAAAGCTGCACAGAAAAGTGAAGCTTTACTTGGGGAGAAATAAAAGAGAAACCCGGAAACAGAATACAGAGTTATGCATAAAGTATACAGATGCACTGTCTCTTCCTGAAGAGAAGAGAACTTCTTGTAGCTCACCAGTGCAGGCCCTACTGGAATTATTTCAGACAAGTGAAAGAAACTCAGAATTTGGAGGTTTTTCGGGTTACAGTGAGAACAAAGGTTCAACTAGCACAAAAGATACATGGGAAGGGCAGAATGCAAATGTTATGTGGTCGTTATTTTCCTCTTCATCCTCATCCCAGTTTGTTGGATTTTAATGCTGCTTTATTTAATACAATGATTTTCAAATTTAAGATTTTATTCATGGAGACTTTAATTGCTGTATTATATGTACAGATGGTTTGGTTTTCAAGTTTTTTAATGCAAAAATTTCTGTTTATGTAAATATGAAAAATAAAACAAAGGTTTTCTGTTCGTTTGTTTTTTCTTAAAAGGTACTGCTTTATCACAGCTAGTAAAAGGCTCTGACTCCAGAGTTGGGGTTTAATTAATTGCTAGGCAAAACCAGTAAGTATGATGCAGCTGCATTTGGATGGAATAATTTTCTAAAGTCACTGATTTTATGGTGTGTTCTAAATATCCACATCATAAATAACTGGATGTTCCATTGTAAATAAGGCGGTCCATTACTTACGGACTACTGATAGTTTGTGGAGATTTGGTTGCTTCTCTTCCTATTCATTCTGCTGCTGCTTTATTAGAGAATGCAAAAAAAAAAAGTCGCTTTCTTCTGCTGAAATTGTCTTGGGGAACCTGTGTAATCACAAAGAAATAGGATTAGGAAAGCATGTGTTACGGTTGTTTTTGCTACTCTGACATTTATTTTTAGACTAAAACTGGCTGTATTGAGTATTTCAGCAAATAGAAAAGCAGTAGATATATAACTTGATTTTACTTCAAAAAAAACCCAAACACCAACAACAACAGAGCAGCAATGATGACAACAAAACAGCCAATAGGTTTCTGATTGACTCAGGTCGTTTGTTTGATTTTTCTTTCAGAGTAGGCCACCTGTCTGATTGGGTTACTCAGAGAGTACTTTTAATACTGCAAATCTTTACCAGAGCCGATCTCTTTCAGAATTTCCGTATCTGTAGATGAGTGCAGGGCATGAGTATGGAATTACAGGAGGTAATTGCAAAGCTTTCTTAATAAATGTAAGTGCCTTAAGGTCATACAAGAGATCTAAACCAGCAGAAGTTACTCTCATTAGTTTTTGCATAAATTACTTGTTTGCATTTTTATCTCGTGCCCATTTAATATTCTCAAACTGACTCTGTCAGTGTTCTTACGGTTAAAGTGCTTTCAGTCGTTGCATGCTGTTGTCTGTCCTTTCCAGGATATTTTCTATGAGAGGTAGGTAAAACTCCTTGGTGTGCAGGAATGGGTGAGGAAAATGTCATAAAATTACTTGCTTTCAAAGAGTGTGTGAATTGGGAGCTTAATGATGAAAGTGGCTGCTTAGGGCGTTGCTGTCACTTTAAAGGTGCCATTCCTCGTTCCACTGTTTCTGTAATTGCCTGTACAGTCTGGGAAGAACTGCTTGTGGTCTCCGTCTTCCTGGTCACTTCTGGCTTGATTCAGAGTTTCATCTGTTCTGGATTCAAATCAAGAAAATTATATAAAAAGCCATTACAGAAATGAGCAAAATTAACATTTTACGAAGGAGGTAATCTTGATTGTGTATGTCTATATATATTTTGCCTGTAATTTAACAGCATATAGTGTTTTAGGAATGGGGTTTTAGATCAGAACATTGAAGCAATTACTTTGTTCTTCATTTTGAGTGACGCTTCAATGCTAGAAGGATTGCTCTCTGATTGGATGAACGCAGTCTATTTTAGGAACAAGTGTTTGTCCATTTTGCTTCTCTTGAGAATGTTTTTGTTTTGGGGGGTTTGGTTGTTGGTTTTGGTGGGGGTTTTTTTGCTTTTGATTCAGCACTAAAGTCTAAGAAAAACTTGTGTTTTTCCCCTAACGGATTGCAACAATCTGTCAGTAGGTATCTCTTGCTGACGTCTCCCTCCTCGCGTCCCCGAGACACAGACTCCCCTTAGTCGATGTGGTGGCCTCCATCTGACTGGAATGTATATGCGTGGTTATTTATATAGATGAAGATCATTGCAATAGTTAAATGTTGAGGAGAGAGGTAGTCAGCGTTAGTGAGTCTATTCATCAGGCAACCAATGTGTATGTTTTGCATGTTATATGATTAGATGCAATATTAGAACATGTTAGCGCCCACGGGCACTGTAAAGAGGAGATTTAAAGACATGGGAGTCTGGCTTTAGAGTCTTAAGGGAAAAAAGCTCAGAGGTTTCTCATTAAAACGTGAAGGTTGCTCACTGTAATGCAGAACAAGATAGAAGAATCACTGCTACTGGTTGCAAAAACCACTTCTAGTCCTGATGCAGATTTGTTTACAGAGGACCAGTCACATCCGTGTGTGCTAAGAGTCCCCTTTGTATGTCGCATGTGCAGACAGTGTCACAAGCCACAGTAAGGCTATTAACTATTTCTAAAACAGATTTATTCAGCATGTTGTGTGCAAGTAATTATATTACTATTTGAAAAAATAACAGTAACATTTGTCTGTGTCTCTGGCTTCCTCCCAGAGAAGAGAATGAGTATTTTCAAAATCTGTGGCAGATATTCTGAGAAATGTCAAACAGTTCAGACAAACACTACCACAAGTACCTCTGTAGGCACTAGAATAAAGGTTTAGCATTAGAAGTGCATGTTACCTGTAAGTACATCTTTGTGATAATTACATATTGTATAATCACAGTTTGAACTCATTCTTTATAAGTACATCAATTTCTTCTAATGCACTTCATTTTTCGATTGTCTGGCTTTCTGTGGATTTTTATAGGTAATTTTTATATTCTATTCAAAACCAGTTGTTAAGATACCAACTTGGTTCCTTTTCGTGGTGGAGAAACTTGGAGCTATATTCCCATACTCTGTGCAGCATACATTTACACACAATGTGGGATTCAAAATTTTAATGAAGCGCCCAAATCTTGACTGTTACAAAAAAGTGAAAGCTTTAACCCTTGTGTAGAACAGACACTACTTTGTTTTAAGGTCTGATTAAAAAAAATCCCCTAGACTTCTCCATTATAAAAGTTCTCTTATTTAAGTGATTTTCCTGTGATTTGTTTTTTATTTCCCTATGCCCAGCGGCAGCGGGATCCTCGAGCAGTAATCTCTTGCCCAGCATCCTGCTGCAGAACACTTGACGCAAAGCGATGGGTAGGTGACTGGAAAGCCGGCCTTCCCTTTTGGACGCGGGGAAAAGGTGGCTGAGGAGCGCTGAGCATGCTAACATCTGTCCTGTCCTTAAGGGGTTGCCAATGTGCATTGAAGTGATTGAATCCATGTTCCACCTCAAGCTTGCAATGCTTTGGTGATCCACTGACGCTACCATTGTTCTGTGTTAGCTCCTGGTCTGTGATGTCACACGGTTTAGTTTTAGGTAGTCCTGTGAGGAGCAGGGAGTTGGACCTGTGGGTCCCTTCCAACTTGAGAGGCTTTATGATTCTGTGATTTTTCTGGAAGAAGAAAAAAATCTGCCCCCTGATGGGAAGGAGCTCATTGCTCAGAGGTGGCCCGTCTGCCAAGGTCCCGAGCAATGTCAACAAGCTCCCAGCGAGGTAAGACTAGGAAGTAAACATCAACGTTCTCTGCCTGATCTCCCAAACTTGGAAAAGCCATCAATAAATTAAAATATTATTTTTCTGAAGGATTAAGCCTGTCAAATCATTGATTTCTAACCAATGTGTACAATAAAAGGGGACTTCAGCCATGCAGACCAGGATTTCCTTCATTGTGATACAGATATATACATATGTGATATAGAAGTTTTCTGCAATTTATTGAAGTCTTCTGTTTTGAATTAATCTTCAGTATTTATCATAGAAGTGTTTTCCTAGCCAAATGGTAGAGGGATATAAACGAGAGGTTTGCAAGGAGAGTGACGTAAAAACTTTTTCAGCTCTCTCTTGGCTAATCACTTCTAGCACACACACTTTCAAAATGCCTTTGTCTTTGTATTAGTGGGCTGTATTTCAAAAAACAGTTTTAAAAATTATTCTTACGGTTAGTGAAGAGTTTGACCAAAATAGAGTTGGCATGCTGAGAAAGTACTGTATTTATGAAGCTGCTACACCTCACCACATGCCCTGAGCCCATAGACTGGATAAAACTGCATTCACAGTGACTGGGCTTAAAGCCTTGGCTGGTGGCTGGGCTGGTGAACCCTCCGCGTGTGACCTTGACACCAAATCCCTAAGTGTTTCTGGACAATGGCGATGGCAAGAGAAAAATGAAATGTATAATATACTGACCCAGGAAATGAGTGTGTAACTGTACTGTGTATCTGCCGCGCAGCGGGTGTAATACGGTCCCAAGGCCATGATTTCTCACAGAAATACTGACACAAGAAGCTGTGAAATAGCGTGCCGGCGGGGACAGTTTGGTCTAACTGAAATAACTGTAGAGGCTGGCTGCAGCCTGAAATGTAAGGATTTATGGCTTTTGAAAAAAAAAAGATTGAAACATCATATTATTGTACTGAATTTTCTCTCTATAAATAGCACTTTCTCATTTTCTTTACCCACCTCACCCATGGTCCTTTCGATACCCTGCAGCAGAGTTTCATAAGCTAATTGTGTGCTGCCTGGGCAACTGCTTGAGGATTGAATGGCTGCTTCCAGGTAATCTTGTGTCTTGCCTGTAGCGTGTGACTGCAGTGTGAGCAGGACAGGGCAAAACTTACTAGCCACTTTCTCCTCAGAGCTGATACGTATTTTCAGATGCAATTTGTGCACTTAAAATTCCTGTCTTGATCCTGTCTTCAGCTTGTTGAACCATCAACAAGGCCAAGTGCAAGGTCCTGCACGTGGGTCAAGGCAATCCCAGAGAGAAGTGTGGCCAGCAGGTCGAGGGAGGGGATTCTGCCCCTTTACTCCACTCTCGTGAGACGCCACCTGGAGTCCTGCATCCAGCTCTGGAGCCCACAACATAAGAAGGACCTGGATGTGTTGGAGCAGGTCCAGAGGAGGGTCACAAAGATGATCAGAGGGCTGGAGTACCTCTCCAGGCTATGAGAGTTGGGGCTGTTCAGCTTGGAGAAGAGAAGGCTCCAGGGTGACCTTATAGCAGCCTTCCAGTACCTGAAGGGGCCTACAGGAAGGATGGAGAGGGACTTCTCACAAGGGTGTGTAGTGATAGGACAAGGGAGAATGGCTCTAAACTAAAAGAGGGCACATTTAGATTGGATATTAGGAAGAAATTCTTTACCATGAGGGTGGTGAAGCACCAGCACAGGTCACCTAGAGAAGCTGTGGCTGCCCCCTCCCTGGAAGTGTTCAAGGCCAGGTTGGATGGAGCTCTGAGCAACCTGGTCTAGTGGAAGATGTCCCTGCTCATGGCAGGGGGGCTGGAACCAGATGATCTTTACGGTCCCTTCCAACCCTCACCATTCTATGGTTCTGTCATTTTGCCTGTGTTGTTGTATGGCGGAAACAAATAGTGAGAAGCTGAATTTCTTTCCCCTGTCCTCTGCTCGCTTCCCTTCGTAAGACGATGGATGTAAGCCAGGTAAGAGCCGCAGGGAGGGCAACCCCGACGGGCTGAAACCCTTCTGAGGGCAGAAATGTGTTGGGTGTCCTGGCCGTTCCCAGCGCAATTCATATTGATCTGCATAACGGTTTGAAGATTATGGAGAAAAAAAAAGGGGGTTTTGTTGTTCTTCTTCCTATCTCCCAGGCTGTAACGAGCAGCGGGGGCTGCAGGGTGCGTCTGCCGCCTGCCTCGGCCACTCGCTCGGTCCCGGGGAGCGCGCTGTCCCCCTTCTCCTCGGGGGTCAGTTCGGCGGGGAGGGGCGGGGAAGCGCTCCGGCCGCCTCCGCGCCGGTCCCCCGCCCGCCAGACCGGCAGCGGGTGCGGCTCCGCCCCGGGGCTCCCCTCAGCCCCCGGGGGAACCGCGGTGCTGGGGCTTCCCCCCCGGTCCCGCACCGGTGCCTCCCGCCCTGGCAGACGACTACATTTCCCAGCTCTTCCCTCTCCCACGCGGGCTCTGCGGGGAGCCCCGCCGGCGCTCGCCATCTCCTTCCCTCGCAGGGGGGCTCGGCGCGGCGGCGGGGCGGAGCTCGGCAGCCCCGGCCCCGCAGCACCCCCCCCC
>Ga0065711_1035450_pt1 | contig 22315 bp, 9 predicted proteins | sample Hoacrofraction12_FD_59098 | JGI IMG/M metagenome (GOLD analysis project Ga0065711, IMG submission 59098) | Hoatzin crop microbial communities from Cojedes, Venezuela - Epithelial fraction 12 v2 (version 2) | ecosystem: Host-associated > Birds > Digestive system > Esophagus > Crop | place... | reverse complement strand
CAGTTTGTGCCCGTTGCCCCTTGTCCTGTCGCTGGGCACCACTGGAAAGAGTCTGGCCCCGTCCTCCTGACCCCCACCCTGCAGATATTTAGAGGCATTTCTAAGGTCCCCTCTCGGACACCCTGCTGTTGGCTCTCCTGGACATCAGAAAGGCAGGGGATGCGATCACTCTGGAAGCCCAGTGCTCACTTCAGGTAGATTTATGCCTCAACTACAGTAAATGTCTACTCCAGTTATCAGTAAACAGCAGCACGCTGTAGCCACTAACTCAGGGGCTGCAAATAATGAGTGCCCTTTCGAAAAGGGCTGTCGTGTCATCCCTTCCTGAGTCTGGGAAGGGCAGCTCTGAAATTCATGAAGGGTCTGGGCAAGACTGTACCAGAAACATTTTTAGGAATTTCACAGGCCTTTTAAGCTGAGGCGCTGCCAGCACGAAATACAGGTAGGAACGAAGAAATTGTGAAGGTTAGATCACTCTCTGCCCAGCGCTCACGAACAGCACACAGCCAAACTGCCGATCCATGCAATTTATTGGCTTTATTATCCTGCAAACCCTCCCTTCATACAACGCAAGCTTGTGTCAGTGAAACCAGTGCAGCTTCTGCTGCTATAGAACACGCTTCTGTAAAAGCCAGCTTAACAACAGTTTTGTCCTCAGACAGATTTTGCAGCCCTGGAGAAACAAACCAGTCCCTGCAGTCAGCAAGAGTAATTCCAGTCCCCATCTCCATGGACTGCGTCGGGGACACAGGGAGCAACGGGCACAGGGGGGGATTTACCAGTTCAGAAGGAACAGGGTTGTGTGCTTTTTATACATTACATATAGGGCAGGCATTATCTCTACTTTAATGAGTTTTCCACTACCCAATTGTCTCTGGGTATTTCCACCAGTTTTACCTACAGGAGCCCACAGAAGCACTGAAACAGGCCACAGCAGGCCAAGGTTTCTCCTGTCCCTGAACACAATTTTCTAAGCACAGAGATGAACTCCTAGCTCTCTAGAAAACCGAAGCAGAGCGCGTCCACTCCAACGCTTGCTTCTGCCACCCATGCTGGTAGCTGGGTGCCTCCAGCTACCCGCCGAGCCAAGGCGCTTCTCCTCTTTGCCAGCTCAGCCATTCACGGAGACAGCTCGCTAAATGAAGATAAAAATGTTGAAGTGAGTTTGAGCGCGAGCTAAACAGCTGTGCTGAACCAAGACTGCCAACCAGACATTCATGGAGGCACACGATGAAGCATCCCAACAAAGAGGACGCAAGTATAGCCTCCAGCGGTGAGGCGAACATCCACAGCTCAGTGAAACGAGTTCTTCCACTAGGCTGTAGACTAACTAGTGGTGTTGGACTGGATGCTAGCATAAAATAGCTTAACAGGTTAATTAGAGCTGAAGACTATTTGTTCATTCTGCAAAAGCTCACTAATAGGCAGCACTGAAGTGTCACTGACAAATGCTGGGGAATTCTTTCCCACACCGATAGGCACTAATAACACTCATTAATATCAATAAGTAATCATTTGAGACCCAAGAGTAGTCACACTTCTTCTAGATTGGGCCGTTTGAAATTTTCTTCACTACGTGTCATAAAGATTTGTTTTGTATAAAAGCTTGAGAGGCAAGAGTGGAGACGGACTTGTTCACTACCTAACTGATGCTTTATTTTTTTTAATTTCTAACCCAATCTGTTTTTTTGCAGAGCCATTTACAATTGACTATTAATTTACATACTCAAAAAAGCTATTAATGAAAGCAATGTAATTTCTTCTTCTCCAGTGCCCTGAGTGCCTAATTCAGTGTTTTGAATAAATTGAACATTGGGGTGATTTATGAGTACAGAGAACACATTTTCCTCTTTTGCTCAACTACCATTAAACTGAGCTTCCTACCAATGAGTTTAAATTAAAATGACAACAGCTGTATTTACATTTTATCCACACATAACCGTGTTGAATTAAATGAATATTACATTTTATGGGATGTGTTAGTACATTAAAATGTGTAGACACAGACACAAATAGTGAAGACTGAATATTTCTTCTTTACTTGAGTGGTCTTGTTTATAAATTCTGAAGCTATTTTACAGAAAAATGATCAACAGTTTCAGCTAAGGTAATTTCACTGGAAAAGCAAGGTTTCCTCTTTCAGTTACAGGACTCTAGAGATGCTTCATGAACAGTTATGCAGGTTTTAATACCATCTTGTTTTCCCCTACTGCTTTAAATAAAAAAGACGCTGTTTTCACATGTGACAAAGTAGAAAAGAGAAGGAACATTAAAACATACCTAGAATTCACGCAAGTTTTCTGAAAAAAAAAATTTCCCTATAAATGCCTGTATTGAAGGAGCAGGACGGATTAAAATCCCAGCTTCACACTAATGCATGGGAAAGCAAACTTCATTACTCACTTGACTCACACCAGCATAGCTGAGACCACAGTCTCACTCTCTATTTGAAAGTGTAGATGAAAGGCTAATCCCCAAGTTGTGCTGCATTTTCTCATTTTCGCAAACACTACTAACGTATTTACACAGAAAAATGCTTGTAGGAAGGCTGGACAAATGACTGCTCCTTACTTACAAGTCAGAGCTATTTTGCCGAGAGTTTAACGGGGAAGGGGAAGATTCCTCAGATACTGTTACTTCGAAAAACAGGCCCATCTCTGGGATTTGAGGACGATGCTGCTAGTAAGTATGCACACAGATGTTCAAAACATGCTCAAATACGTCCCTTGATTTCCTCCTAGGAGAGACCTGTAAACTGTTTTCCTTGCCTCTGTCTTGCCGAAGAACAAAGAGAGAACTCTCTGATGCCAGCAAGGTGGGACACCAAATTGCCATGTTCCCTATGTCTGTTTTTGCCTAGAGTTTTAAGTAACACTACAGGTACAGTCAGAGACCTACAGACCACTTTCCTAACAGCAGATTAAGTTTTGAATATGTGCATTCTGATAGGGATGCCTATATTATCTTTAAATGAAAAAATAAGGTGAGCTCATTGACCCCCATCCCCTGCTTCATACCAGTTTTTATTGGTAAGAGTGTGTTCACATAATACCCACACAATTATTCATTTTGGAATTGGCTTATAGATTTAAAGCTGAAATACTTTCCATGCAGATGAATCCTAGAACAATTAATGTCTATTTTTGGCAGTTTTATCAGTACTTTTCGTAGATGATGAAGAACTTCACATTCCCTGGGAGATACTCTGAGAATTCTCCATTAACTGTCTGAACTGCTCACATTTGATTCACATTTTCCAGCCTTTCTGTAAAACCCTAACAGCCAGACACCTCCATAAACCAAAAACGTAAGGACAAAGATCGTGGGAAACGAAGTGGCTCCAATGTGGTGCCTAAGCACATAGCACCTATCGCCGAGACCTGGCAGCAAATGAAGGTTACAACAAGGACTTGGCATAAAAATGATTAGGTAGTTCTCTTTAAAGTTATAAAGGTTCCTTAAAACTGGGACATCTTTCTCCACAGCATTTATACAGCACTTCACAGAGCACTGTGCGGAAATAGTACTGCTTTAACACAGCGAGCTGCAGCACAGACGGCACTCCCAAACAGAGACCAGACACAAGAGCAACGGAGTGCATAATTAAACACTCACATTAAAGACTGAGCATCAGGATGGAAACACACAAGCCACCTAAACAAGCCACCTATTACTCATTTCATTCAAGTTACATCACAAATATCGGGTTTCTACTGCTGCAAGTGAAGTTATTTCCAATAATTAGCGCAGTATTGCTTAGGAAGTGTTACAAGAGTGTTCTCTTCTGACCTTTCTGCTGCTCTGAAGACGGTGAAGCATCCAGCTCCAGGATTAAAAGGCAGACAAGGACCAGTTCCAGCTTGGCTGGACAAGGCTGTTTCTTTCGAGCAGCCCTCTACAATGGCTCATCCACACAAGAGTTATCTGAAGCACAACGGGGAGCTGGTGTGCCAGCGAGGTCCAAGAAGAGAACAGGCAGCGAGCAAACAAAATGTAAGCAGTACCAGGCCCTCCTTCCTCCATAGTTAACTCGTGGCACAGGTGAGCTGCTGGACAGTGAAGTCCTTCTCTTACTCTCACCTCTAGGACAAGATCACAACCTACTCTGTCCTCAGACAGTGGAGAACAGGGCTCTGCAGGACGCCGTCTCCCAGGTCCGTGCCAAAACGCACCCGAGGAGCACACAAACCAGCATGTTCTGACAAGTCACACTGCCTGAAGCCGCACATTATTTCAGAGTATCTGCTACTGCTTTTTACCGCTGTCTTTCAGGGGTCATTTTGCTTATAACCAAACCATTCTACTTTATCTGTCACCTGCCATTGCCCATAATATTTGGTTGTAAATTCCAGTCAAAGTTGTTTTCTGGTCAGAGGCCGTAAATTGCCTTGTGATGGTTTGTAACGGCCACCATACAAGGGTAAAACATGGCAGCAAAGACGACACATTAAGTTACCCCTTACATACTGACACTATCGAAGTATTTAATAAAGCCAAGCAGCCTGGCAGAGCGAGTTAACTCCCTTACCACTGCCATTCCCTCCACCTCTGTTCTCCACAGCGTACATGTGTAGGATCACATCTGCCCATGGATGATGCATACCTGGTGCTGAGTAGAGAACACCACCTCCACTTTCCTTTTGCAAAATACAGGAGAGCCCCTTCCCCATCTGGGGACTTCCCGCACCGCTGCTGCCAAATGAGAGAAGCAAAGTACCCTCAGGCAGGGAAAGGCACCTGCTGGAGGACATTCACGCAAGCCAAGCACAGCATCTTCTCCCAGAACCAGCTCCTCCAGCTCAGCGCAGAGCGCCACAGAAGAGAGGACTCAAAGCAATGACATGGGTGGCATTTGATGGCCAGCTAAGCCTTCACACACGCAGCCACCCTGGCTTTCAGCTTTTCTACTGAACCAGCTAGACCTGGACCCCAGGGCTGGGTAACGGTGCTAATCTTTGAACCCAACGCAGGCTCAGGCACAAAAACTGTATGGGCCAAGTAGGCCACCACACAAAAATTCGCAGGGGTACCTACAGTAGGTAAGGGGATAACATCTGTTGGTTTGTCTAGAGCAACAAACCCTGCTACATCTAGTCTGTGTCAGAAACCAATCAGTTTTGGGCTCTAAACTCAGTCCCTGACTGCGCAATTTCATCATCTGTACCAGAAGAAACCAGTAAACCAATAGCAAGTGGGATTACTCTCTCCAATAATGGGAAATATTAAGCGAGACTAAATTAATCTGACTGGGTTCAATCATTCCTATGTCTTGCTTCATTTGAGAAAAATATTTAGGAACATGTTTGCATGCGCCAACCACCATTCTTCACAAACGATCACAACAGCCTTCAGTTTTGAACTAAGCAATAATTTGTCACAAGGGCATTTGACAGCAAGGCATTTAATTTTATCACTGTAATGGCATTAATTATTAAAGAGAAATCCTTAGCCTTTAAATGTCATAGGGGTGTGTGACGGGCAAGAGATTACGGAACGCAGCCCTTCAGGATGTTAAACAATTCTAGAAACAACGTTTGCTTCTCATGGAAACTCACCTAAAGCAGAAATCAAACCAAACCACCTCTGGCAACGTAAAGCCAAAGAACTGTGTGACAAAGTCCATATACATAACCTCCTTTTTTCCCTGCTCCGCCTGCCGCATTTATGCTGCAAACCCTCAGTTCACCATATCCCAAAGAGCAGAGGTAACGTTCTCCGCACTCCTGCCCTCAAGCAGGCAGAGATCTCCTGACTATCCAGTTACAAGATCAGCGAAAGATTTAACTTCAAAGTTAAGATTTGTTTGTTATTAGGGCACTCTGGGCTGTGAAATCAGTAATACAAGTTCTTTAAGCGGGATGAATCTAACACAGCTTAGCAAAACACGAGCTGTAGGCCATGAGGCAGAGAGATGGATGAACACTCTTCTTCCTCCAGCATTTCTGTGACTGGACGTCTCACCCTGATATTTTGGAAAGTACAGTTAAAAGCTTGTAACGCGTTCCAGGATTAATAAAATGCACTGATTTCATCAATTTAATTATTTGCTAAAACCCTCTGTCCAGTTCTATCGCACCAAAGCTTCATCTGTCCCATCACCTCTACTGAGCATGTTGAAGGACCAGTTCCCTCCATCAGGAACTCCTGGGATACAAATATCATTCTCCATTTATTCCCTGCGTCCCAGGGATGAGGGACCACTGATTTCCACGAACCCCTGGAGCTCTCCGTACTCGAGGGCCACACTGTACTCCTTCCTCTAGTAGGAGTCTCTAGGTGGACAAGAATTTTACTTAAGAAATATACTATATGCTTATTTCTGATCTCTGCAGGAAAATACCCTGTGTTTCCCAGAGCAGGATATTTCTGCTGTTACTATTTTAAAAGAGCTTATTTAAGGAAAACAGCAAGAGCATGGGGAGGACATTTAATACACTACTGCTTTTTCCAATTAAATATTGTGAATATCCTTCAGTCAAATGCCTTTTCTTCAGTTACATAGCCACGTGGGAGGGTGAAAGCAGCAGCAATTCTTAAAGAGCTGGTACTTTCCAAAATGCACGAAAAAATAAAAGATCAGAAAAAATCATTTTGCAATAGATGAAATTATTTTACAGATGAAACATGACTCCTACCGAGCTTTTCGTACTTGTACTTTATATTGGACACAAGTAACAGAGGTCTTGGGAATGAACTACTCATCATTAATAACTTAAATGGGAGTTTAAAGGGCTTATCTGCAATGAATTATTCAACAACTTCATGACTTAACTACTGAACTTTTCATGCTTTTTTACCACAACATTGCTCCATATTGGACCTCCCAGTTGGCTGAAACCAGTTAAATATTACTAGTAAAAACAGTCAGCTCTTATGACAAAGTTGGTTTTGGTAAGATGAAGAGCTTGCTTTCTGAAAGCAGCGCTAGGCCCAGTAAATAAGGGGTAGAGAAGCAAAACTCCTAAAAATTAAAATGGGAGTAGTGTTACTCTGCAAATGCACTGACGCAATGGGGGAGAAGAGCTGTCATTGCACTGGAAGCCAGGGAAAAATTTTAAACGCATTATGCTGAGAGGTTTCTGCCCAGCCAAAAAAACCCTTCAACTTGCTCTCAAAAGCATGCATGAAGCAGCTGTCAGACACAGCCAAACACAAAGAAACTTTTTTATTTAGGAAACAATTAGACTGTAAATAAACATATTCCAATACCTTATCAATTTTATTATCAACTTATTATCAACTTTAACAGATCATGAAGTTAAAAGGTAGCAACAACCGAACTGAGCGGGGGCAACAGCACACCTGGGTATTCACTACTGCCCTGCTGCCTGCTTGTTCTGTGTAGGTTTGTCACCAGCAGGTCCCAGGTAGGTGACAGCTGCGGTAATTGCCACAGGCTGCACTTCTCCTGGGAGAGGCAGCATGCGGCCAGCCGGAGAACGCAGCAGGCGGGACGTGCCGGTGTTGCATTGCCTTACTTCTAACAGGCTTCCCTCTCCAACACCGCGGCTCTGCTCCTCCGCCAACGCCTGGCCACCACCTCCAGGAGAAAGAAGTTGTTCATCCTTCCTGTCCCATTCAGCGTTTGATCTGAGGTTGGACATTATTTCTTTCAAGATGTAAATTCTTACTCCAAGTAAAAATGATAGTGCTTGCTCCTAAATCTACTGTGCTGCAGTCCCCATGTACTGCAAGACCTCTGGGCAAGCTTGGAATGAAAACCCAGGCCCAAGTAGGACGCAATTATTGATGCAACCCCAGCAGGTACCCTCCATCCGCACACCACTTATTCCTTATGTATATACTCAGAGAGATGCCCCAACATAATAAAAGCACAAAAGGAAAAGTCGAAGAAAATCTACCTCCCCTGTTTACTGACGTAGCAGGGCTTCACATCTACGTTATCAACATGCTGGTCATCATTTAAATGCTTTCATTCAATTTTTTTCCTCCAAGTTAATAGCTAAGGGATTTAGAATATTAACCTATAGCAATTACACACTGAAGTGATAACCTTATAATAGAAAATTAGATATTTCCTGAAGTATAACAAACAACTGGCAAATTTTTAGACTATGAATCCTTTAACTCGTCAGGCAAGCTACTGATGATACAGAATATCACCAAGCCTCTCATACAATAACTCTTTGAACAAACTCTATACAATATTTTCAGGTCCTGCTTGCCACCAAAGCGTTTTGTCAGCAGTGATTTATGGCCCTAACTCCCCCCTCCATTAACTGCAACATACTCTATTCCGTAAGCCCCAGTTACCAGCAAGTAAAGTAATTCAGCCACTTTACCAAGGGACAGTAAAGCCATAGAAAGGAAGGGAGAGATGTTTCAGGCAGAGACAGATACGCTAAATATTGTGCCCAAAAATGTTCCCAGCCAGGTATTTCACACAGGAGAGAAGGTAGCTCTGCAGCCAGATGATGCGAGGTGAAATCTGTGCTAAGCATCAAGAAGCACGCTTGTCACCCTTATGCGTCCGACACAGCACGAAAAGGAACAATTTCCTAGGGCAGGGCACCATGCCACTGACACCTCAACACAGGCTTCAGACTGTATTTCAAAAGGCTTTTTAACCACTTCTGGTTTGACTTCTCGAAAAATATGTATTTAATGAAAAATTGAGTTTGCCAAGTTTCAGTGGAGCTATGCACATTACGAGCTTGTAAGAAGTTAGGTGGGGTGCTACACAATATTTAGTGAACTGCTGAAAAACTTTGCATTAATGGGCGGGGTGGGTTTATTGTATCGATTCACTTCCTTGGACTCTGGAATTCAATGTCTTTGAAATGAAATAGTTCAACTGCTTTGATTTTTAACATATGGACTAAAATGGCTTTCATTTTAAAGGTGATTGCTGTGTAATAGTCAGGTAGCAATGCAGAAGAGATGAAAGATTATTCATTCAAACAAAATCAGATTGAAAAGCAACCTTTCAGCAAACTAAGACCATTGTTCCAGACTGTCTATCAGTATTTGAAAAGCTTTAATCTATGTTCCGCAATATGAGAAAAAATAATTCAGAGAAACACCCAGCTTCACTATGCTTACGAGTCCTTTAATTTCTGAAAAATGGTCCTGCTTAAGTGAGCCAGTCTATGCTGCTGAAGTAATTTATATGTAGCACGCAACACTAGGACCAAAATGATGTTACCACAGGTACATAATTCCGATATACCTAGTATATTTAGGTAATAAAATCATACAAGTGTCTTAATAAACAAATCAAGTGACTGTACGTGCCTTATAACAGATGCACATCTCCTGTTAATATCCATAAAAGCCCCATTTGTTTGATGAAAAAGTAATTCTAGGAGACAGCTAAAAGCTAAACAGCAAACAGCTGAGTGCCATACTTGTACGACATATCTTCAGATACAGCCTGCCCATTATAACCTCCCTGTTCCGTAACATGAAGGAATTCCCTTTATATTAATGGTGAAGATTCTTTCTTCTCTAAATTGATAATATGGTATCTGAGATCTGATTTCATATTTTAGCGCTAGTGCATGCACATACACACAGGAAGCAAAAGGAAAAATGTCACAGATGAGCAACATACACTGAAGACCACACCACGGTTCTTGGTGGTTTTTCCCTCCCCATCCCTGGTAGAACCAGAGTTAAAGTGCAAGTTCTTTATCTTGAGTAAATATAATAAGCAGCAAAACAATCCAGCGCCAAGCTCAAGCTTCAGAGCGAAATGGATGCAGTGATCCAAAGGCTGTACTCTTTTAGAAGATATGGAGGACATCTCTGCAGAAGAGAAGACATAGAAGGGAGGTCCTACTGGGTTTACCAGGAAAGCAGATGTGACTTTGCTCTAGGAGTGTCCTATTTAGCACAGGGAGAAGGGGATGCTGGATGTCTCCTCAGAGCTGAGCTTGTTAACTTCGACAAGCAGAACTGGCTTCAGTGACTCAGTCACAGCAGACTTGATTCTCATGACTTGCGAAGCTCCCCACACCAAGTTCTCTGCAGAAAGAGAGAGTACTACAAACTGCAGGGGTAGAGGGAGCAGCATTTTTACGGACACCAAGCACTAGCACCATTTCCCATAGCGATGGGTCAGTGGCACATCGCACAGGCTAAATGCCAACAAGTCAGTCCATGGAACAGGCAAAAGCCTCAGAAGCAGCAGAACTAATTGAATTATTCTAAAAGGTACAGCTGGCTGTATGATTTTTATCCTCCTGCTGTTAAGAGACCTTTTCATACCTGCTCATACCTCTGCCGGCCAGATAGTTCTGAGGGTTACTTCCGAGGAAAGCAGAGCTCAGGACAATGACGCAGGATTTGTAGAGTGACACGGACAGAACAGGTTTGAGCAGACTGTAGTGACCACTCAAAGCCGCTGACCATGAAGCCATGTACACAAAACACTGCAGAGCTCACCTGCCAGCTTCAGCTGATATACTGGATGCAGCTGTGAGGTTTTACTCCCATTACTCCACCACACAACACGTCAAGAGAGGAGCCGTACTGTGGCTGCATGTCATGAGTTCAGATCTCACTTAGAATCATTTTACTTCACTGCTTGCAGCTCTCAAAGTTAAGGCTGAAGCATAACATCTCATATCAGCTACAGAAATAAGTTAGCCTTGAAGCATGCAGAAAGCTACCCTGGGAACAACGGAAGCTGATTCCCAACCAGCAATTTTTTTAAGCCCCAAGGTGGAGTAAGTGTAAGTGAAGTCAACAGTATTACGCTGTCCTAACCAATTCAACCAGCCTCTTCATCGCATCAGGAACATAAATAATTTATCCTAGACTAGAATTACAGCAATTAGACATTTTTGTTGCTGTAAAAATGTATTAAATTTATCTGCAACTCCACAATTAGAAGCTAGGCTTTAGAAAATCTATAAAATTTAGTATATCCTCAAAGCACTTTGAAGATCAATCTGTTTCAGCATCAACCCAAGAGCGGAAAGAATTACCTTTATTTAATGGAGAAACAAGCTGCAGCACAGACACAGTGACTCATCTGCCAGTTAAGTGCCTAGATACCATGGGGATGATACAGAGCGGAGAACAGAGTGTCCGGAGCAGACCACATCATCTGCAGCTAGTTTCCAGTACATTCATCTCATCTTTCTATATTTAATCTTTCATATATTTGTTCTGTTCACCATTTTCCGTGCCTGTGCTACCCTGTTAATCAGTCACTTCCCCTAGATGTGCATCTTCCATCTGCTGCCCTCCCTTATATTTGGCACTTAGTTCCCCTGCTGTCCATTAGTTATCTTCTACTGGTGGTACCTGCAAGCCACAAACGCTTCCAGCTCCCTGTGTCCCTCTGAGCTTCCTTTCTCAGTGGATGCAGGCAGCAAGGCTCCTTCTCATTTCCAGTGGCTCTTAGGAAACCACAGTGGAGGAGGGCTGAACACTGAAAGTGGACTCTGCAGTTTCTCTGTTCCTGTAGGATGCCTACTTTCCACTCAGCCTCTAAGGGCACAGATCTGAAGAGCGCTCTGTTCTTCATCAGCTTGTATCAATTTCTTTCCTCTGTGTAGTCAAGAATTCCACATTTTCTAAGTACTCCTGCTAAACCTGCTATTCATTTCACATAACATTTTTCCTTAACCACTAAATTTAGACCGATTATATGCGTGCCTCACATTCTGTACTCAAATACCTAAAAGATGGCCTCTATTTAATGGTACAGAGCAACACCAGATACCATCAAAATCAATGAGACCTTCATATGCATATACTCTGAAAAACAACCATTAATATTTGTGTTTCCAAGTATGTATTTCAAAATTTAGGCATTCATGGAGATGGGACGAGGACCGAAGTCAGCTTGGAGAACGCATGCTAAATCTCCTCTGCTTCAAAGCACCTCACCAAGACCAATCTTGCTGAGCAACTCTAATTGCCACCTATTCTACTTCAATCTAGTTGAGATTGCTACGCTTACGTTAAGGACGGTTTGGGAGATACTTGGGCAGATTCCCTGCCGTTTTCAGTTGATGAATCAGAAAAGCCCTTTTCTGACGGATAAGGAGATCTAAAGTTCCACATAATATGTACTTCCTACATGAAATACACATTAAATGACATGTCACACCTCCTCTAATTCTAAAATACTTCCCTGCAGCTTTACATTTTGTTACACTGAAGTGAAGAAATCCCCTCCTGCAGTAACTGTCATGGTTATTAGTATGTTCTTTGGGCTGCTACTAATAGAATAGTGCCACGGTTCTTCAAGGAGGCTTCTGAAACAAGGAACATCGCATAGCAATAACTCCAACATCCTCGCTCAGCACAGTATCAGGGAGTTACAGAAAAATTTGTGGAGATAAGCAGCAAAATCACTGATGTATACTACAGTCACACAACTGATGTTAAAAGGTTTCTGTAGCCATGAGTGTGCTGTAGAGAACAGACGAAACGCTTGCCTCAAAGCCTTGCAACCAGTGGCTCTCAGGCAGATCTCACTAACACCAGGAGAGCACTCCAGTCTTTCTCCTGTGGTTCAGAAGATTTGCCCTCTCACCCTGAAGCATCTGTCCCGATCTGACCCCTGGGCAAGAGGAGTCCTTCTACAGCTGACCAACAAACTGCTCATTTGCCAGGCCTGCAGTGACACAGCCGGTTCCCAGCCCAGAGCTAGCCTGAAAGCACAGGATGCTGAGCTGTTCCCCACCTCGGTTCTGCATGCGCATTCTTCCATCAAGTTTTTAACCCTATTGCTTGCACTCTGCACTATTTTTGGTCAGTTGTGGCTTGAAGGTTTAAGTGTTTGGTTGCATTACCTGCAGAAGGGAAGTATGGGATTGCCACCCACTGATAAGAAAACAACAGACCATCATTAAGCACAAGAAAGGATTCAATCCCTACAGTGTCCCAATTCAAAAATAGTATTTTCCACACAGCTAGAGCTGTGCAGGACAGTTTTCTTTCAGCATAAATTACCAGATTACTTCATCCACATGCAAAAACAATAGGTTAACATCTACACAGAAAGGGAAGGTTATCTTCTAAATCCTCGAGTCATTAATATTTTTTCATATGGAGCTAACTTACTAAATATTTATTAAATGGCTGACTTACTAACCTGCTTTCTTGGGCTCCCCAGTAGGACGTGGGGGAGCTGGTCCCTCCCTGCTGCAGCAGCACATGCCAGCCCTGGCCAGCCCTGTCTGCCACCGGCTCAGAGGACAAGCAGAGGTGACAACACCCATGAAGGTGGCACAATTCAGTCTGCGCAGCTGACAGGCCAGAAAGCCAGAGAAGGGAATTTGCTTTCACTGGCATTACTGCACTATTTCAACCCGCTTTCACTTGTTTAAGCGTGTTACGGACTGCGGGCAAGCACCAGGTACAGACAGCAACACCTTTCCAGGAGGAAGGAGAGCCCCGCAGCTAAGAACTGTGACTGCAACTCAGAAGTTGTTCAACTTGACTTTGCTGACTGGGTTCAAAGCCACTCCTCTTGCAGACCTCCAAGACGTCTCACACAAGCTAGAGTTTTTCAGTTCCCCAGCTCCACTGCTGTACTCCTTTTCTCCTACTCTCTACCTTCTGAGAAAGTTACCTCCTGCCACTACTTCAACCTTGGTTCATGCCCTGCCATAATGCACCCACCAACAGAGGCAACGTGCAGGATCACAACAGACAGTACGAGATGCAGATTTCATATTTAGCTGATCCTTTACAGCATCACAGGGGCCACACGATGAATGCGCCCCACATTCTGAACAGGCTTTGGGCTCCAACCAAAAGACACTTTCACAGTGGCCATGCCTTAACTTTGCACCCTGTAAAGTATAAAAACCACAACAAATCCACACTGTGCACTGGCTTGCTCACGTATCTGTCAGAATAGTGATTTTTCACTTATTTTCAGAGCTAGGTAGTCCAAATCTGAGTTACAACCACCCACACGCAATTGATTCTGGTCATCACCAGTTCAGGGAGAAGTTTAGCAGAGAAAAAAGCATGTCACATTTGCACACTAGGCACAGAAATAACCCTGGATGCCCCAAGTACTTTATTAAAGTGATCTGCGCTTTCACAAGGAAATTTGGACCAAAAATAGTGATTTTGCCTTAAACATCATTTATGCAGATTAGGCAGAGAATCCATGGAGACAGTAATCAATATTTGGATATGTCCACATACCATGGGATAAGCAAGCTCCCAAGCCCTTCAGTGAATCTTTATCACCAACCAAGACAAACGAATTTATTTATTAGAATAACTGCCAGTTCATACAGTTCATAGAGAATATAATTGCCATCTGCAGAGACAGCTCCGTTCAAAAACCGCAAAGGCACCGATCGGATTTCAGCGGCACACCGAGCGATGACACGGCAGAGGTGCCCATGCCCCCTCGCTCACCGCTCGCCCGTTCTCCTTTTGCGCACGCGGAGGCGAACAGGCAGCCACCCTGCCACCGGGGTACAGGTCTGCGCTGACTGGAGGTACAAACTGCATTTGTCTGCGCGTTCATTTTGGTTGTCAACCTAAATACTACTGGTCTTCCAGGAGTTAAAGCTCTTTAGGACCTCAGCATGCCAAATGTGAGTATTCCTCTTTTCTAAACTCTGACCTTTCAGCAGCTTATTTTTTTTCAGCTTGCAGATTTCTCACCTCCCATATTGTAATTTCAGTTGCTTTCTGAAGAGTATGTCTTAAAAACTAGCAGTAGTTCCTTAAATATACATAGCATCACTCTTATTTGGAGTAGAAATACAGTAGAAATCCTAGGGAAATGGCACATAGTGTCTTCTCAGAAAAAATCTTTGTCATTTGAGACCATGTAGGTGGCTTCCTGACAGAGAAATCTAGATTAATTTGCTAGTCAGATTAAAAAATTAAATCTCAATACCAGCAACTTTTCTGTACATCTCTTACAAGTCGGATTTTTTGGCATGTATTCAAGCTTTCAAGAAAAGCCACTAGAATAACATCTCAAAACCCATTTTCTTTTAATGCAAATTCCACAATCCTGTCAAAAGGCTTCTCTCTGGCAATGAGCATTAGCTGGATCATTGCACATTAAAGAATTGCTGACGAACTGAAAGCGAAAAATGTGTTGCCAAGTATTTACAAAGGAGCAATATTAGTACCCAAGAGCAAAATTAATAAGCAATTTTTTATACCTACAAGAAGGACTACAAATAACATTACCTGTTAGCAAGTCACTTGTCACCACTGATGTGTCTGAGAACAACAACAGCGGGGCTCAAGGTGGCTGCCTGCTGCTCAGCTCGCTCCCGGCTCCGCGTGCGCTCAGATGAGCTGCAGGGCTGAGCGAGCGTCACCTCGCCCGAAAGCAGATTCTCTTGGATCCCGGTTCCGTAACACAGTCCAAAATCAAGTCTTTCTGTGCCCTTACTCTGCCAAAAGTGAAATGTCAGATGTCCTCTAAAGCCACCTGTCTCCAAGTCACCTAAAGCACCACTCCACCTCAAAAAACAGATTAAGTCTTTAACGCAGGCTGAACTGACAGAAAGCATTTGGTAAATCTGCCGTCACAATATCGGTTTGTAGGGTTTTTTTCTTTTCCCAACCATGAGCTCCCTGACTGTTTCTTCTTAGGTTGTCTGCAAAGGGTTATATTTAGCACACGACCCCTTTCTACTCAGGAATCACAGGAGAGGTTTCTGATTATTTCAGAATTCAGAATTACAGCCTGTCAGTTTTTCTTCACACAGCTCTGAGCCCAGTTGTGAATTTGTGGAGGTGGAGGTGGATGTGTGGGGGAGTTGCAGGCTTCTTTCCTTCTTGCTGATGGGAAAAGATGGGCAGCAGAAAAGAATATCAGGTTTACAACATTAAGACAGATGGAAGAGGCAGCAGAAAAGAATATCAGGTTTACAAGATGAAGACAGAACAGGCAACCCCAACACGCGTATCGCCGTGGAGCACGGCAAGCAGGAGGTGATGTCCAAGGAGCACCCTGTATATCACAACGACACCGCTGAACAACCCAAGGGTTGTCTAAAACTACATGCAATTTTCAACACCAGTGTTGATGAGCATGAGAGGTGCTTATTTTTTAAAAACAAGAAACGGGTCAGAGCTTATCAGCTCATGGATATTTTCATGATCCATCCAATCAGTAATTCTGAAAACAGAAGAGCTTCTCCTGGGCGTACAAAACAAAGCAGCATTTAAAGCATAAATTTTCGGTGTGCTTGACGAACAGCTGCCCATAACAAACACAAGCATGAACGAGGCAGTTCAAGCCGCCTGCTTCTAAGAGCCTGAGCAGGCGGTTCTGGAGCACGACAGGTTTCTATCCCACCTTCACACTGTAACTCCTAGCTCACTCTGATTGCTTTCCATATCAGGAACACATTTTTATGCCTAGGTTAGCAGAAGTTGCACTTTTGGGTATGATTTTTAAAAGCCACAGCAAGGGTCTACCTCATGACCAAGTTCTTCCTCTAATATTTGTAACTGAGGAATTAAATAAGAGTAATAATGAAGAAATGCAGTTGTGAATTATACCTCAAGCCAAAGTTTTCCCTATACAAGGAAAAACATACTAGACCTATACGCATCTTCCTGCATGTATGCAGCTTTACATAACTACATACAACAAAGAAGATATTTTCCCTTGCTTTAAAAGGTTTATAAACCAACTACTGCTTTTAGCTGTGTTCCTCTGTATTAGGTATTTGGGTTCACAGGACAATAAATTCATTTTCAGCACCTGTTCCTGAATCCAAAGTGCCAGTACCAGCTGAAGCAAAGCAACAGAAACTCAGATTGCCAAGGCCAACCTGACCATAAATTTTTGAGTGGCTGTACCTATGGCCCCCAAGACATTCTGCTGTACCCAGTGCTGCCTGCTCATTTGTAGCCAGCGTAAGGCTGGCATAAGCACTGCAAGAGCTGTGGATTCAGGTCACCCTCAGGTCACTGTAACACCCCTGACCAAACACGTACTTCCACACCATGCAGAGAACCCAGATGTGGTATCAGTGTGAATCCCCAGACAGTATTTTCAAGGGCAAATCTGTCTTGCTTCATAAGGGATATGTTTCCTGAAAGAATTCTTTCTATTTGCAAGCATTTGTAACAGCTACAGTCCAACTATATCAGCCACAGACACGAGCCACTAAAAGGCGCTGTCGTAAAAGCGAGAAGTCCCACCACATCACACACGTGTACGTGCAAGTACTCACTTCAGTTCGTAGTTTACTTTTCTCTTTGTCTTTTTACACTTGAGCTCTGAGCTAACACGAGTATGTTCACAGCTCCCCTCTGCACCATTACCTGCGAGACACCAACATACAACGAACAGCAAGCCAGGCAGCAAGCTGGTGGTGCACGGCCCCTATTCTTTTCTTCCCTAATCCTTAGGGAATCATTTTGTTCCTGGCACTTGTCACCACAAGCTACACTTCCAACACAGCAACAAGACTGTATAGTCTCACCCCAGCTTCTCTGCTATAACATGAACTGTCCTTGCATTCTCCAGACCAAACCTCCTCTGTTCTCCTGACAAGAACATGGCTAGATTTAGTCACTAGCTAGCCAGCAGAACAGATAAACCAGGAAACTTTTTATCACTCAAAACTTAAAGCTGGATCTGATTTCCTAAGCAGTATTCTCTAGTGTGGACACAATTTTAGTAGGCTTGATAGAGTTAGGGATCCTCAGAAAAAGTTCTATCACCTGTGCTACATGGGAATTCAGACTAGAGAAGGGTTCTCCAATCAAAAATCCAGGTGAATGAATTTTTAATATTGCTATCAAAAAACTCATTTTGGTCATTTCACTCGTATCATAGCAAAATCAGAGCTTGTACCCTGGAGCTTTTCACTTCTGGGTAGAACAAGACTGATATGCCATTGTTTGCCTTTGTCTTGGTCTACCCCAACCCAAGGCTCTTGCCATTCCTGCTTGTCTTTTAAGCAGCCTATCAGCCCACCAACTGTTGGAGCCAACTTCTAAAAGCAACAATGATGCTACAGATGTTGCTTGATGACAAGGTTAAAATAGATAGTTAGAAGGGGACCTGTTCTGTGAGACTTGTTAAATGCAGCTTATCTCCTAACTGCAGCAGGGTTAATTCCTTCTTTACCAATAACCACGAATTTTAACACCTTCTGGAAAAATACGCAAACTGGTTTAGATGGCTTTCACTGAGAACACACAGATAAGCTGGATGCTCAAATTTTTTTTCCATCTCCTTTAAGGTTCCCCTTTTATTTTGTCTTCCAAGGAATTAACTTCCATTCATGTCCAGAACTGCGTGAACCAGCCAGGAAATCCCTTCCCTTCCTACTCAAACCAAGTTTCAAAACCATACTCAGTCTGAATCCCCAAAGGCAGCATTAAATCCATCCTTCCATACCCAAAGGTCTAGGCATTTTGTACTAACTTGAGAATACCTGTCAAGAATAACAGAGGGCTTTATCTCCCTTGGAAACAAACTGTATAAACTTGCAGGAAACGTACCTGAAGTGATAGCCCATAATAATTGTGTGCTAAAGGTATCACACTGGAACTTGGGCAATCAAAGTTCATTTTCTAATTCTTTACAGGGTAACAGCTAGACTTTGAGCAAATTGTTTTCCTTCTGTCACAGTTCTTTTATAAGTAGGTCTACAAAATCCACCCTTCACCTGCCCTCTTGTCTTGCCCATGGGACCTTCCAGGACTTTCATTAAAGTTCTGTGGTGCTACCATAATAAAAGCAAATAGCAAAGCGTGGGAGACCTGACCTTTCTGGTCTAAAGCAAATGTAACAACAGGAGATGAGCCTTCCACTCATTCAGAGGGGACACTTCCGAGTGTGTTTGGCTTGTATGCTCAGCAGGGTGGCAGGGTCTACGCCCAGACTTCAGATGAGTACTCTCATTCCCTTGGAAACATTTTTGCACTGAGTAGAACCAAGCCCAAAATGAAGTTTCAGACCAAAACAACTTTTCAAATATAACTTCAGAGTTTTCTTTTATGGCATGAAATAGGAAAGAAAAAAAAACAAGACAAGTTTGTCTCCACGAAGTGTCATTTGTTATGCTTTCATTAGAAGTTAACCATAAAACCGAAAGTCTCACTTTCTACATGTAAACAAGCAGCATTTCTTCTACAAGTCACTTTCAAATTAAATACACTGTCCCAGCTGTCATGTCTAGTTATTTAATTAGAAAGAGGTTTCCCAGGAACATAAAGCAGGAGGTGATTAAGTTAAATTAGAGCCTATATTTACAAGCATCCCCTTCAGCGAGCCGATTTTCTGTGGCACATACATTCCTAAGGGTTGCTCAGTCATGGTATCTGAATAAATGAGGTCGCTGATGGATGAAGAGCACAGTAGCAGTCCCACTTCCAGACACCCTGCTCCCTCTTGGGCAACACAAGTGTTGCAGGCTCATCAGCAGCGTAACCAACATGCCCAGGGGCAGCTGAGCCAGCACTTTGCATTTTCTTTCCTCTCATCCCTTTCCATCCAATTCTAGCTACAAAGCAAATACATTTTTAAACACAGCTTGAGGCACTGGAGGTGACAGCTCCTTCCTGCATCTGTCATCCTTGTAGTTAGGACCTTCTCAGAAGAGAGGGAAGCAAAGAGCATTGCCTCTGGAAGCAGCCTCCCAGTGAGGCAGCTCCACCTCAGAAACTGCAGGAGGATTAACAGGAGCAGGACCCAGGACCTACAGGTCCAAGTACTGAGCCCCATCGTCGTTTGTTTGCCATCTCTCAACAAATCTGTTTTGAAAATGCACTTGCTCCCCACACTGAACTAATCCATGACACTGAGAAGACAATTTGAAGACTGCAAAGGAACTGGTTGCAAAGGAAAATCTTAGAGGTAAGTCAGATACTGAAATTATATTCCTATTTTTTCAGAAAAGTCTTTGGCAGAAGTCCAAGTTGTCTTATTTTCAGTTCTGCTCTATCACCAAAATTGTCCTCTACCTCATGAATCATCCTCACAGTATTCTGGTTATAAATCATACATAAACATGAAATAATAATAATATATAAATAAACATGAAAATCTCATCAAAAGTACAGGCAGCTAACATGCTAAACGGGATGGTATGAAGTCCTTAGCTGTCAGGGGCAGGTAACACCATTCGTGATCTGCAGGCCAAGGCAGCCCGTCCATATTACATTACCTGGAGATCTCAACACGTCGAGGGACATCAAGCAAGGAGAGGCTATGCACAGGTCTAGTGCCCATTTTAGTGACGCAGTGAAGACAGCCCACCTCGTGATGGGGAGGCCCGTGGCTGTGCTGGTGAGCTGAGGGAAAAGGGGTGCCGAGATGCTTCTCCTGCCAGCCCACCCCTCTTCCTCCCAAACACGCCAGCTGGCCCCATGCCAGGCACTGCCCTTCCAGAGGTCTCAGGCTTCTCTTTCCTTTCGCTGCTTGAAGGTTTTACATAAATCAAAACATTCGTTTTCATGACATTATGTGGCATAAGGCATTTGGTCACTTCAGCATGCTGTTAGATGAGGAACTGTTTTCAGAGGAGCGAGCCTGCTGCCTAATTTAATTCCCTAAGCCCAGGGACAGTTATGCAGTATTTATGATCATTTTTGTAATACACAGCCTAGGAACGATTTCAGAGCCTGAATGCCCAGTTTGCCTGTTGTATCTGATAGCTGGAGGACAGCTATGAGGGAAGATGTCTAATTAGCAGCTGGGTCTAACACCCCCAAGGCTCCTCTCTCATAAGGGACTGCACATTGCTGCAGGTAGGTCCTGTGCTGGCAGCGCAGTGGCACGAAGATGTCAGCCCTGCTGAGAAGGAGACAGCCCACTGTTAGGCCCAGGAGAAACGTGCCATATTTGACTGAACCAAAAATCAGTCTTTGCAGCAAACATGGAAATTAAGAGCTCAGTGGTTCCAGTGTTCCCACAATGCAAAAATAACCTTTGCTTACATTCACCAGCTGCCCAGTTAATACACTTCTGCAGCCATACATCCAAAGTACAGGCCACAGCCTTTCATCCCTTACCTTCTGGGTTACAACACCTCAAGCTTCTCACGTGCTCCTATATTGTATCAACTGAATGTTCACAAGTCCATGGGGCCTGATGGGATTCATCCCAGAGTACGGAAAGAGCTAGTGGATATGATGTTGGGACCCCTTCTCAATCATCTGGGAGTCTGGAGGAGTCCCTGCTGACTGGAAGCTCTCCAAAATTATTCCAATTTACAAGCAGGGCATGAGGGAAGACCCAGGAAAACAGACCTGTTGGACCACCAGTACCTGGACAAGTTGTGGATAAAGTCATACTGGGTGCTGTTGGAAGGCATTTAAATGGCAATGCAATCACCAGGCACGGCCAACAGGGGCTCACAAAGGGAGAGCCCTAACTAGTCTCCTATGCTTCAGCAATAAGGTCACCCACCCAGTGGATGAAAGGAAGGCAGCTCTCCGGATTTTAGTAAAGCTTCTGATAACTGTCCCTCATCCCTCACAGTATCCTTCTGGACAAGTTGCGAGATGAGCAGGTACATGGCGTGCTGGGTAAAGAAGTGGCTGAACAGCAGGGCTGGAAGGGTTGTAGCGAGTGGTCCTACATCTAGCTGGCAGCCTGTCACTAGCAGTGTTCTTCAGGGCTGAATTCCAGAAACAGTTCTGTTCAATATGGGAATGGGATGGAAGCCCTTACAGATAAGCCCACATAGCCCATGGGCTGGGAAGAAACACTAGGTAGACTCTTTCTTTGTTTCAATAAACATTCAGAGAGTTTTTACACATCAGGACTATTCCCTCAGAGGAGGCCAAGGGATGATCTACAACCACCTGCATTACAGCCCCGTGGATGCCGCTGCTCAACCCCCTGCTCAAAGCCTGGCAGAGAGCAGAGCTGAACTCCACCCTCCGACAACGCGGGACATCCTCCTGACTATGGGAGCACCATTTCACCTGCCTTCGGTATGGAGACTCCAACATGACATAAAACACTTGCCTTATTCCCAAGCACAAAATGTTGAGCGTTCGATTCAACCCGAGGCATTTTTCAGATTTTCACTTCTGTCAGAAAAGCATACTTGCAGACATGCTCAAAAAACCCAGTTTGATGTAGCGTGATGTAACAAGGTCACGAGTGCTAAGATGCCACGTAGCTTGTGCTGATGCACGCATGCCAGAAAAATAATCCATGCTTGGTGAACAGCTTTGTTGTACTAAGGAATAAAAAGGGGAATAAAAACGTGGCATGATAATTGAAATTAATAAAGCCCTAACCGTACTATGATTACAAGTTTAAAATTAACTCTATTAGGTTTAGAGAAACTAAGAAACAGGATGTTGAATAACGTCTGAAAGTTTCATGAGAAGGATGTACCTGTCCAAAGTAGAACCAGAGAGT
>Ga0065711_1035449_pt1 | contig 22316 bp, 14 predicted proteins | sample Hoacrofraction12_FD_59098 | JGI IMG/M metagenome (GOLD analysis project Ga0065711, IMG submission 59098) | Hoatzin crop microbial communities from Cojedes, Venezuela - Epithelial fraction 12 v2 (version 2) | ecosystem: Host-associated > Birds > Digestive system > Esophagus > Crop | place... | reverse complement strand
TGAGCAAAAACTTTGGGGTTCCGCCCCCCCCCCCAGAAGTTCCAGGATAGGTGCAGAGGCTGGGGTTGTGGGTGTGTATTTCTTAGGTTTGATCTTACTGTAATTCTCATTATAAATGACAAGTACTAGTTTTTACATATGATGCATGTCAAGTTCCAGTCTCTTATTTTTTTTTAATCATCCCTGGAATGTATCAATTCTGGCTTTGCCTCTGAAAATAAGGCAAAAATTGCATCGATTACAGTCTACACTGAACATGGTGTTGTATTTTCTGCTTTGTGCTTCACCCCATAAGATGTGTTACACTCCCTTATATTTCGTTCAGTGCAGTATTTCTGTTGAATCACGATAAAAAGAAGTAAAATGTCCTTGTGAAGTTTAAGCTTGGCCGACCGAAACAAACAACAAATTCTCCTTTCCGCTGCCTCATGCCAAGAAAATGTTGGTTCTTGGCAGTGAAAACATTAATATTACACGAGGTGGATTTTATTTGCGCGATATTTGTGCTGCTTGTTTGCTTCCCTTCTGAACAAGTCCGAGCGGATTGCCTAATCTTTATTTCTGACGGATGTTTTATGTACTAATACTTTAATCAAAAGAGAACGAAAAACGGCTTATAGTAGGATTATACAATTTAGAAGACTGGGCAGTGTACATTTAATGTACATGGTGGTGTCTTCGTGTGCATACATGTGTACAAGCCTCAAACAGAGATGGTTGCCCAAGGCCATTTGTTTTGTTTGGAAGATAAATGTGGATGGCTTTAGGCCATGGTGAGATAGGAAGGTTTAGGAGGACAGGGGAAAAAAGCGTTCCCAGCAGGACAGCAAGGTGAGAGGAGTGGTGTCAGGCAAGAGGACTGGGAGAGGAGGTGCAGTGGTGGGATAGTGGTTTCTTAGGTCATGTCCCTGGTACCCTCCTGTGGTGGCCCGGCTGCCCCCCTCCATCGGGGTGGGCTAAGCTGGAGCTCCTGACACATGTCCACTCCTGACTTGAAGTTCCCTAAGTGATACTTTACAAATGCAGGACACTTTCAGATAAGTTGCATCAGGGGAGGTTGAGATTGAAATGTTAGGAAAAATTTCTTTACTGAATTAGTGGTCAGGCACTGGAACAGGCTGCCCAGGGAGGTGGTGGAGTCACCATCCCTGGAGGTGTTCAAAAAACCTGTAGATGTGGCACTTTAGGATATGGTTTAGCAGGCATGGTGGTGTTGACGATTGGACTTTGTGATCTTAGAGGTCTTTTCTAACCTTAAAGTCTGCTAACCTTGTTGCCTTAAACTTGCTTAGTTGCCTTAAAGTGAGCATAGGCCTCGGATTCCTCTTTATAAAGAGAGAAAAACAGCTGAGCGTGTTGCAAGGGCACTGTTGGGGAGGAGAGATGAAATGCCCTGTTGAGGAGAGACTCCAGTGGATGGACTCTGGTTGCCATTAAAAAAGGAGGGAAAAAATCAAACCAAAACGAAAACCTTCTGATACTGTACTTAAGGTACTGCGTCAAAATGACTAAATTGATTTTAAGGGATGAAGGGGACATTATCAATGGATAATTAAAGAAAAATTAACTCATTTCCTCACCCCACACCCAAAATTGCCCTCTGTTAGGTTTTTTCTGTATGCTGAAACCTACAAAAGCTTTCACTTCTTCTGTTAGATGTCCTGGGTGCTTACAGGGTGGTTTTGAGAAACAGCAAGTTTACGGAGATGTAGGCTGGGTTTTATTTTTAAGAAAAGATAGTAGAAAACAGTTTTGTCAAAAAAGTTCGACTAGCAAACCAAAATCTGGAAGGAGTCTACATCTTCACGGGATGTGTGTGTCCTTGTGATTTAAGCGGTGGGCTCTGCAGCCCCATACCCTCTCCTGGAGGGGACCTCTGGGCTCTTCCCAGCTCTCGCCGGACGAGCGATCTCCGGCAGAGTCGGCAAGGTTGGTGCCTTGCTCGCAGGCTCTGTGGCATGCCTCTGGGTGCGTCACCATACTTTGATCTCCGATGACCACCATGCTTTGTTGGTTCTTTGGGACAGCTGAAAAAGCACTTTCTATAAATTCTTAAAGACTGTCTGAATTGTCCCAGCTTTATTTTGTGATGAAGTACCTGTAAGTTACTCTTTCTCAAACACGCTTTTGTATGGTGAGCCAAAAAAGCGCTCCAGATCGCTCTGGAGATACTCTGGTCCCTGCTGTGGGATGTGTCAGCAGTTCGATGTTTCTGTCACGCATGGCTCGTTTTGGCAGTCAGCCCTGCGCCGAGTCCTCCTGGTCATGCAGCCCCACTTTTCATCCTGTGTACATCGCTGCCCTCCCAGGCTAAAAGCAGGAGGTGACACACGCTTTTAATCCTGTGTCAGAATTTATTTCAGCTTCCTTTAAATACGCTGTCTTGTCATTCCAGTTAGAGTCCTTGGGGCGGAGGCGGGGGGGGGGTCCCCCTTTCTTCCACAGCTCTGTCAAAGAAGAGATCAGTCCTTGCTCTGGCAATAATTTTTCCTTTTAGTCTCTTAAGTCCGTTCACGCTTTCCTGTGCATCTGTAACTGCAGGCAGGAAAATCATGCGGAAAGAAAGTCGTAAGCTGTCTGCATCCAACAAGGGATACGGCTCCAGATGCTACCTAGTGTGTACGTACAAAGATCCCTAGTATTTTGTATTCTATAAATGAGCATCTCTGGTGTTGTGTGGACACGGACAGTAGAACTGGGGCCTTAAAAAACTCTGTAAGTCCTAGGTAAAAGGAACTTGGAACCAACTTAGTGTTATTGCTACATCAGAGAGGCCTGGGGGCTCGCCTCATAGTTCAGGAAAACAAAACAAAACAAAAAAACAAACAAAACAAAACCCAGCTAAAGCATTTGGCTTCAGCAAGGCAGACAAAAATCAGTTGTGAATTTGACAGAGAAAGAAGAGGGAGCAAACAGGGCTAGGTGCTGCTGGGTGCGCGGCGGCGGTAGCTGTATGCCAGACTTGCTCCTGCTGTGCTGCTGCTGGCCCGGAGGTGGGCACGAGCTGCACCCCCACTGCGGGTGGGCACCCTCTCTCCTAGTGACGCTGCAGACTCTGCCGTAGGCAGAATTTCGGTGGAAAACCTTGTTTTCAGCGTTGTTGATTAGAATTTTTCCTTGAAGAATTGGATAACACTGAATTAAGACTGGGGAGAGCAGTCGACGCCTTGTCCGTAAACAGAGAGTTGTCAAGAATGTTGAACGTGGAATGGCTATAGTATAGACAGGGCTTTGAAACAATCCCACTTGCCTCAAGTTTGGCAAATGGAAAATTAAACATCAATTGAGCGTGTGAAGCTGGGTTTCTTAAGTCAAAAGTGGCAATGCATTTTTTATATTGATTCACAAATCGGGAGATATGCACTCCTATGGATTTTGTGCCAGCTGGAAGGGAAACAGATGTGAAGCACTTTAAACTTTAAAAAAAAAAGCATACCTAGGAGGGATTTTTCAGGACAGATGTCCATTCCACCCTTTGCCAGGACCATATGGACCTGCATACGATATATTTTGTGTGTATATGTACACATGAAGTTCTGCTTATATTGGAGTATTTTTAATTAGACTCAATAATTCTCTAGGGGGAAAAAAACCACCCAACTCCACTAATAATTGTCTTCCAAATTACTCTGTCAGAGGCCCTCCTAGAGCTGCGCCTCTGAAACATCTTTCCCTGAGTAGGCCTCTTACTCTGATCAATTTTTATTCAATTATACATAATGTTTCAAAATGTTTTTTCTCTCCCAAGAATACGAAGACCTTCTAGGTTATTTCCAGCAATTAATCAGAGTATGTCTCCAGAAGCATCAACGAGGGGAATGCCTGCAACTCACATCGGCCGCCTGTCTTCTGAAAATTTTGGCTAAGGTTTCAGATGTCAAGACGACGTCACCCTGCGCCAACGCTGCAGTTCAAGATGGAATAGGGCTGGCTGTGTCCGTACAGAGATGCTCATAGGTCAGGGCGGGGGGAGGCCAGCAGGGCCGCCGTGTTTTGGTGGGCACCACGCTATGGCACCTTCTCCTTGTTGGCCCGTGTGACGCCCCTGAGCGGCTTCGCTTCCTGGGATTACTTTCTCCCAGAGTGTTTCCAGTTTAGCCACAGCACGCAGGCTACTCCAGTCCATGAATTTCTCAGAGAGGAGAGGAAGATTTTTTTACACACGGCATCTGCATTTACTGCCTTGATTTTTGCATTTTTTTCTTCCTTCTTCCAGACTTAAATTTTTTTGACTAGAAATAGCTAAAGGAATGTTTTGTCACAAAGCCTGCCACATGTTTGACTGGAAAGCTTATTCCTATGATCCCCCCATCTCTTTGGAGCCTGACCAATATCACAGATTTTAATGTGACAGATAGCATGAAAGACATTCTGTTTTAGCCCTGCTGTAAGAAAGAACTTGGGAAACCATGGGCTGCATCCCATTTTTGGGTCCTGAATTATTGCCAACTACAACATCTCCCGAGTGCATGCGCTATCTCCCCGGAATCAGCCCGTGGGAATAAATCACAGCCCTACAGCAAAGAGCAGAAAGGATTTTTGTGCGCAGGCGGGAGATCTGCAGATGGGGAGAGCTGCCATGAACGGCTGACTTGACAGTGCAGCTTTTTGCTGAACTGAAAACATTTCTAGAGAGTGCTCTTGCCGAAAACCATGGGAATCAGCTCCCAAGTTTTAGGCTAGGTACATCTGCATGAAGTTCTAAGTGTGGAGAGCTTGCCCTGGGGGTACTGTGCTCTCTGCACATGTTCTTGCTGCACATCTGTCATGCCGTGCCTCTGTAAAATATGTATTTAATGAAATGTACATGAAATGGAGGGAATTAATATCATGTGTGCAAAGGAATGGGCAAGTTTTTGATCAGCCCAACACGCAACTCTTTTGTAATCCTTAACCTGATTTGTTTGTTTTGCCTTGTTCCTTCAGATTTTCAAAGGCCCTCCATGAGGTTTATTCCTGGTAGTTCTCAAGGAGTTCCAGTTCAGAGAAATTTTCAGGGAAGACCTGCATTTAAATGGCAATAAAATGCACCATTGTTTTCTCCTGTGATCCAAAATTGGTGAAGCTACTGCTGATGGTTTGACAAAATGTTATAGCAGTGAGGCTGCAAGGTTACTGAACATAGCGGTGAGAAAAAGCCAGCTCTAAACAGTAATGGCAAATAAAAGCCAAGTACAGTAAAAGCATACCAGTTTCAGTACAGGTGTGTAGACATGATATAATTATGCTTGTTTGCCTTCAGGAGTTGCTTTGGCTGAGCAATGCTGAGACTTGTTTTTCCTTGACTGTCTTACACCAGCCAGTGACCATATACGAAGTCAGTGGCGATTCTTGTCTCCTGACCTGTCATGCTGCATAGAAACTTGGGACTTTTTGTTGACATTCATTTGGAAAAAGATTCTCCCCTTCTTATCATGAATATGGAAATTTCACACCAGGCAAATTTTAAAATATCATTAGCAAATATTCACATAAGAAATGCCACGGTACAAATTTAAGCGTTGAACTAGGAAGGTGACTCTGAGCATTGTTTACAGGAAAGAAATATATGGTCTCATGTGACCGACACAACAAAAGAGGGGCATTGCACCTCTGAATTTTCTTAATCATAACAGACAAGTGGTCTCCAAACACTGGTATAGGTAGCTGGGTTAGTTCAGCAGTGAGTGTATTCTAGGAAATAATGATATGTTGCTTCAGTAATTTGAAAACTGAAAGGAGGGAGAAAGCTGCAAAAGGGGATTTGCATGGATGGGTCATCCTACTTTTCTTAGCAATGGAGTGTGCTCACCACTGCAGCACATTGCAGGCTAGACAGTGGTTTTGTGATTCGCATCCTCTAAACTACAAGAATTTGACCTTTAGAAGGGTCTTTTCTATTCTAGTGGGGAAAAGGCAATAGGAAGTATATTGTGCAATACTTTGTCAAAACTTGTTACAAAGCAGGCTTTTCTGGAGGATATTCTTTACTGATTATTTTTAACCAATTTTTGCAGTGTTCTTTTTTTCCTAGGTCCACTAGAATTATACATACTTTAGGCAGTGCTCCTAGCATTTGTTTATAATTCTTGTTTTCCAATACCTTTCTTTATCCAGGGATGTTATTCCATTAAAAAAAGAGCTTTGGAGCCAGTGTGTGGATTCAAGCTCTCTGTTCCTCAGAAATCATGCCCTCACCACCCACTCTACCTCCAGGAGACCTGGATTTCATTATTTTGCTTTTGTATCCAAGCAGGTTCTGCATATTTTCCCTCCCTCAGTCATTCTCTTGCTCCGTATTAACACTTTCCTTAACGTGCAGAAATTACAATGGTTAATTTAACCACTGTCCTTAAAGGAATCACATTGCTGTTGAGGAATTATGTATTCAAGCTTAAGCTTTTGAACTTTGTTCTCCAATTTCCCTCTGAACATCCCATCTGTTATGCAGGCTGTACAGTCTACCCCTACCGAGATCCTGGGATATTTTGTTTGGTAGCCATGGCCAGTCCTGTTCTTCCAGCTGTGCTATAGGTCACCTTATTCGCCTCTGACACCACCTCAGTATAAATTAAAAATGGATTGCTGTCCAGCTGTGTGGCTGTCTTTCTTACCAGCAGGTGAAAATCTGCCTGGGTGGAAAGATGCTCGCATCTCCCAACTTAGACTTGTAAAACTCCTGCACCCAATGAAGGCAGGTGGATATGCAATGGGACTGTTTTCTTTCTCATGTTTGAGCTAGTGTATAGCTTGGGAAAACCTGCAGCTTTGCAGAAATTTCTACAAAGACATTTCAGATTTTTTTTTTTTTTTTCCATTTTCCCCTTTGGTGAAATATTTTGATTAATTTACAATACCGTTGTTATAGCTGTGGTTACCTAAGCTGGCTCTCTGTAGGCTTGTACTAAGACTGAAACTAAACATTGCTGCACAGTTACTTTTCAACTTTGGAAATGTTTTCCAAAAATATATCTCATTCTGTATATATTTTTCACGTTGTTTATTTTTACTTTCTTATTCACTTGCAGAATATCTGGTATTTCTCTTTGCTGCAGGTAGAAACTAATTGTTTAACCTCTCTACCAACACTTTGACCCCATAGTGAATGGTGTCAATCATCAGGATCTCTAGTCTGGGTAGTGGCCGAAAAGGTGTGTCTTTCTCTTTTTCACCAGAGTAGATTGTGAATGTGTGGAAATAGGATTTTCCTTCTCAAGAATATTTAGAGATGGGGTTTTGTTGGTGGTGAGGGTTTTGGGAGTTTGGTTTGTTTTAATTATTAAGTTGTATTTTGATGTAGCAACTCTATAAGGCTGAGATTTAAGCTGCTCATTTTCTGGGAAGGAATGTCACAGGTATTCCTGCTAGCACTGACGATGTTTTGTTGCCACATTGGCTTGTGAGCAAACACTTCTCTCCAACTCAATCTCCATGTTGCAAGCAGCTTTGCCAAGAAACTGTGAAGGGCAAGTGAAATTCCGCAGAATACCTTCAGCAACATCTTGAATCAAAGGTATTGATCTCTTCTTTGCAGACAATGAAAAACTGTTACACTGGTGAAATGCAGGTGTTGGATCCTCGCATCCTCTGCTTGCTGCCAAGTCTGCTTCTGTGTGTGCGGTGTGGGTGTAAGCCCTTCCATGGTGAGCAGCTGCACCCAGCTGCCATCAAAGAGGCTGAACTCTGCCTTGTAAATTAAATTCAGCTGCTGGATCTGATCATCCACAGTATGGAATCAAATGTTTGTATTAGTTTGAATTTTTCTTTGCATGTTATGCTTCTAGTGCACAAGTCACTTGCTTTCAGCTTTTTCACTGACGGAGCAAGTAGACCTTCCAACTCAAGTGAGATATCTGTATGTCTATGCGCCTCCGTGAAGCTGTGATTGTTTGCACCAGCTCTGGATGAGGCTGGAGGCAGCAGTGGTGCTGCTGGCTGTCCAGGGGAGCCCGGGCAGTGAGGATTGCCCAGGGAGGTGGTGGAGTCACCATCACTGGAGGTGTTAAAAAAATGTGTTGATATGGTACTTCAGGACAAGGTTTAGCAGGCTTGGTGATGTTGGGTTGATGGCCGGACTTAATGATCATAGAGGTCTTTTCCAACCTTAACGATTCTACAATTCTGTGACTGTGCTGGTGCGAGGGCGCAGGACAAAGGCAAGAGCAGGTATGGGCTCTGCTGTGCTCGGCGACGTCTCGTTTCCTGTCAAATCCAAGATCCAGGCACAGACCCTCCAAAGGTATGCTTGCCGTGGCAGGCTGTGGGTGGCTTTTGAACATCAGTTTTATTTTCTTGCTAGTATGCTGCATATTTAAAATTTCCAGCCGAGGCCCTTGGAGGGAGGCATGTGTCGATTTGTTTGCTGAACTCTCCTGGGGGGGAGAAAAGCCATGTTAATGGACAGCTCTGCCTCTCCTAAGCTGGCAAAGACAGACTTGGTAGTGAATCGTTGGGTTTATTTTTCTGAAGGGACCCTGATGAGGTGAGGTAGTGATGGCCGAGTACTAGTAAGCTTCTTGTCAGAAAGAACAGCACTGAAAAGGTCGAGTTTTATGGAGAGGTCTGTCTGCATGCACGTGTGAAGTCTGACCTGCCATCCTAAAACTGCTGTGAGGTGGGCAAAGAGCCCCGCACAAAGTGGGGCTGGGGACCGTCCCACCCCTGCTCTGCCACCGGTCAGCTCCAGCTGCCATCCGGGCTGGTGGGGCTTCTCCTTGCCCTGCTCCCGGAGGTGGCCCTTCTGCCGTGATGGGTTTTGCAGCGTTAGCTACACGGACTTACCCTGAGTGCCGCGATATTGTAGTGGATGTTGAAACATTTAGACGCGAGGGATATGACTCGGATGCCTGTGCCAGATACGTGAAAAGAAAATAAGAACAGAAAGTAAACCCTCCAGAAGAAGGGGAGGGCCTGCGTGCGTGTTTAATTGAACAAGAACCAGGCATTTTAAAGTCTTTCTCAGAAAACCAAGCCTAAACCTTAAACAAAACTGCTCTGTGGCCATTTTGAAAGCCGTTCCCTCCCTCCGGCTGATATAACAACTGGAACCAGTTTCCACCCCCGTCCCTCTTTTATCTGTTTCCTTTCAATAAAGTCTGAAGAAAGTATTTCCGCTCCCTCGCCCGCCTTAAACCAGGAGGCTGCCCGATATCCACTCGATCCATGGGAAACGGAATGAGAACTTTCACGGGATGACTTGTTCAGTTACAGACGTGCACAGCTCCTTATCCCCGGGACACAGGATGCCGAAAGGTGACAGTTCTGTACGTGCCTGCAACTGCCTAAGAAACCTGGTCTGAAATATATATATATATGCTGTGGGAAAGAGGCATGAGGTTTTTAAGCACACATCTTTGAAAATAGGAGAGCTTAAGAAGAATTGGGTCACAACTGACTGCTACCATCTGGCCCACTTCACTCCAAGATTACCCAGGAATGCATTTCACATGTGCCTTTGGAACAAGATTGTGAGCTGCCAAAAAGAAAATATTTTACAGCTGAGCATTGTGTTTTGCTCCGAGCAGTTCAAATGCAATAAACCAAGGAGGAGGATTCCGCCGGAGGGGATCACGCAGGCCGTTCGGGCTCAGCCCCTTTGTTTGGTCTACGCAGTTTTGCAAGACGGGACTCCTCCTTGATCGCTGGGTTTGCTTTAAAGGTCCTTAGTTGGGACAGCAGTTTTCCAGCGGAGTGCTGTCTTTTAAACCAGAGTCCTGGCTGCTGACCATGTGTGACTGGCACCTCAGGAGTGCTGGTGGGAAAGGTGCTTGGAGGGAGGCTGGAGAAATCCAGCTGCTGTTCCCAAGTCGATGGGGAAGCTTTCACCAAATGGCTTCCCCCTTGAGTCTCATTTTGCTGCGTGTAGAATGAGGACATCTCACTTCTGCAAAACTGAGGTGTGGTGCCCTGCCAGAAATACATATATATGTGTTTGTACAAATATAAACATAATTTAATAATATTTTTTAAAACATATAAAAATAAGTGTTGTGATGCTGAGCATACTTACTCGCAAAGATGCACAAATTTCTCCATGGCAAACTGCCATGTGAGCCAGCAACTTACATGATGAAAGAGACGCGCCTGTTGTACTTGGGCTGCAGGAGGTTCAATCCACGTAGCATGAGAAACTCTTCTCCGTACTACGTGAAATGTGAGGAACAGCAGTGCTTCCCTTTGCCTTACAGAACTTAAGTGTTCTGTAAGAGGAAAGGGAGATTTTTGCGAGTTGTTCTAATCAGGATGGAGTTAATCCTCTCTCTGCTTCTAGCAAGAAATTTGCAGGACCAGAGAGTGAAGCCAGCTGTGGAGGTTTCATTTCTCACAGCAAGCTGTGGATGTGGGATGCTGAGGTTAATGGAAAGGTACAGGCTTTCTGGGGGTGCTGGGGTAATGCTGAGAAGGGGGTGGCAGGGCACCCTTCTCTTTTTCTTTTTTTTTTTTTAATTTAATAATTGGATTCATCACACTTCAATTTTCTCTTAATTGTTATTTTAGGTTTTGAGTGAGAGGGGTTCTGCCTTTTAAGGCACTTTCATTTACCTGTAGGATGTGAGCTCTGTCACACCGAGTACAGTATGAAGCTGGGGGTAGGTATGCAGCAGTTTTCCTCACTGGATCCACCCATCCCAGGCTTTGGGGAGAGAGAAGGTGTGTGTGGTGGGACCAGCCTGATACTTCAAAGGCACGGTCATAAGCAATACTTCCCAAGACCGCCAGCCTACAGAGGCAATTCCACAATGTGTTGCTGGACATGCACCAGATGCTTCCATCAAGGTAACAACGGCTACAAACAGGCATAGTCTCAGCAGGGTGGCTCCTCTCTCATCCTTCACGTGAAGACTTTTGGGTCAGAGCAGATGACTTCTGGCTGCAACATGAGGAAAGTAGTTCAGGTTGCTTTTGTTCATATAGTAGTTGTACAGCCGACAAGGGTTTCAAATTGCTACACTTTTGTGTTTCATCTCTCTCAAACTTGACAGGTTTTACCAAAAAGAAAAGAAAAAGCAACTTCTGAATCATGCTAATTTCTCCCACTGCAAGGGGGTATTTGCCATATTTGGAAACATTTAGTAAGCAGCTACAAAATCTTGTTTGTCCTCCATGGTGGAAGAATTTGATAACTCTGATGCTGCAGTCCATACTTTAAATTGTAACAGGCTCCAGATACAAACAGTGAAAGTGATGTGTTGTGGCTTTGTTGCAGTCTGATAGCACTGAACAGGATGAGATAAGAATCAGAATAACAATTCGGAATAATTCATTGAATTATTTCTTGATTCACTCTGCCCAGTTTTACTAGCCTAAAGATAGCCTGTGCTTTTCATAATAAATGCCAATTAATCTCTGCTTTCTCTCAAACACACCCAAGAAAGAAGGCAGCACTGAGCAGCAAATAGACCTTACCTCAGACTCTGTTTTCCTGGGAATATCGGCGCCCCACCCCGACAGTCTGTACGAGCCAGTTGTTCATAACCACATGTAGCCCTCACCAGGAGAAGGGACTGAGGTTTCTGTAGTCTGGGTATCATTTTCTGGGAAATACTGTTTTTTGTAAAACACCTGTTGTTGGGTGTGTTGAAGGTTTAAGAAATGAAAAAAAAAAAATTGTCACTTCTCAATTTTTCCTTTGTTGGTCTCAGAGAAGAATGTCTACAGCATGGGAACATCAACCCAGCCAGGGAAGTGCTTTCCCTAGCTTAATACTAGGAAATGCTTAATCTCTGTTTGAGCTATCAGCCAAATTCTTCCTGTTCCCACTGTCTGCCAGCCTAAAATCTCCCTCGGAACTTCAGTAAAAGCATTTAGGAAGCGAAAACCTTTGTCTCTCATCTCTGTTCATATCCGAGGCCGTTTTCAGAGCCCACAAGCAGAGTTTTCACCTCACATCTCTTCAGGGAGTTGTGGGGCATATAAAGATTTCAGCTGATGCTTGCTGGGGTCAATAGGTGCCTTACATCTGAAATGCAGAAGAATTCCTGGCCCTGTGTGATGTGTTCATTTCAGCAGGTGATTTAGTTTTTCTCTTGGAGGGAAATAAATTAAATCCTATAAAGCAAAGTCTGAAATGAACACAACTTACCCCCCAGCCCCTTGAGCATTTCTAGAGTAGTTTGAGTATATTTTTGTCACTTTTTCTTCTTCCATTTGCATACATTGTGTTATATGCTAAAATCTAGAGCACATCTAACAGTCTAAACGCACTCACCTAGAAGTGCAGGGCTGCATTAATGGCAGAGCCTTGTCAACTTTACGAAGAATGTAATTAGTTCAAGATCTTTCAAAATCTGCCCCTCTGTTATTTCACGTGCTTTCCTTGCACTCTCTCAGAGAGGGTGTGTTGTACTGCGGGTACAACTTAAGAAGGAATTTTTGGTCAATAATTCCTTACAGATAAGAACACGCCTTTTGAATTCAAACCTGTTTAGCACTAGGTGGCACTCTGCTATAATCTAAATTAGTTTGCCTTATTTTTGAAGTTTGGTAAACATTTTAGCAATGGGAACAACAAGAAGAGATTACATTCATCAGTAAGTTGCTGGGATAGGCACCCGTCTTGTGATATGAGGGGAATTTTAACTAGATCATAAAGCTGTCTGAGCCTCTCTAATGTCCACTGGATGAGAGAGCAGGGAGCAAATTAGATCCATGTACTTCTCCTAATAGTCCTGTTTGTTGTACTTACTGCTGAGAAATCAGTATGGTGTTCTGTGGGGTAAATAATGTGGTGCCCTTTGGGGAAGTGTTACAATCTGAAATAATTCAAGGCCACATCAGTAAAGAATAGGATGGAGGATTGTGAGACACCAGCTAAAAGAGTGGGTGTTCTGCCCTGTTTGTTATTAGTACATTTTGCGTCAGGGAGGATAGAAGAGGGGAAGCTGCGCTATTTATAATTATTACGGTTTTGCATTGCCATTTTTTTTTTTTATTTTAATGGACTGAATGTCTGGGATGTGTGTGAAGATTTTCTAGAGAAGTAGATTTCTGGGACAAATAGTGCCCAGGTGGGTGCAAGACCAACTGTCGGTTGGAGGGGAGGCATAGGGTCCTGGTAGTGGGTAACAATGTGGGCGTGTTTGTGGAGTGAATCATTAGAGCAGGAAACAAAACTGATGGATGTAGAGCTGGAACTCAGTTTCTAGTGATATGTGACAATCTGGAAACTCTGGAGTGAGGCATCGTGATCCATCCAAGCTCTAATTCCAGGGAGAGGTGTTGTCTTGGAATGCTCAAGTTCTCCTCTAATGACGTCCACAGCGTGACAAATGGAAGAGGAGTGTCTCATGCACTGCACACCTGAGAATGAGCTCTGAAATCCTGTCTTATGGGGCTCACTATGGGCAATAAGACAGTCTACTGGAATATGACTGAGTGAAAATCCTCTGCAACCAAATATTTCAGGGACAGTGTCAGGTGCCCTAATTTCAGTTAACAGAAGTTGTGTCTGTGTTAAAAAAGTAATGCAGCCCAGCAGGAGCAAACCTGTGGATCTAAACACTTGGAGAGAAACTCCTAGCATCCGTGCTTTACAGATTTGAAGTGTACATACTTTGGGCTAGCTCTTGCCTGGCCACACTGGGTGTCCCCTACCAGCTGGAGGATGTTAGGTGCTCTCTTGAGGCTCATCTTCCAAGCACGTTTCACATGAAAGGAACCTGGTTTGCAACCTGTGAAACTGCTTGGGAATGTGAACTGAAGCACAGTCAGGTGATGACAAGCAGATTTGCTTTAGAAGTTCTCTCCTGATCCAGGTTGAAAAAACCCTGTGCTCTAGGGTGGCCAGCATCTAGACATGGAGCTCTCCTGCCTCCCTTGGAGATGGTCAGAGCACTGGAAGGTGTTACTGTTCGTGATAGCTCCTACCCCATCCCTCCTCATGCAGCTGAATCACAGGTCATAGAACATCAGCCAGTATCAGTGATCAGCCCTGAGCAGTGTAGCGCAAATGTCACATGTGCTCTCTGCGTACGTTCAAACCCTTTTTATTCATGGATAGGACAGAATTTGTATATATGCTGCTCATCAGGAAGAAACAGTGTTAGAGAAACACAGCTCATGAATGCTGCTAAGAAAAATTTGTGACTTGGAAAATGACTGTCAACTGTTGATCTTAGGTCAATGTTATTTCTGGGCAGCTTCAGAGGTGACCTATTGCTCAGGACAAAAACCCAGCCCTAGGATTACTGCTTTGATGTGTGAAGCCTGATGATACAGACTTCGTATGTGACCATGAATACTGAAGACTGGATTCAGTGAAAGGCTCAGCTCATCCCCTAACTGACAGAGTTTAGCACCTGAGACTCCTCATCCAATACATGATCAGAGTTTGGATGTGAGATGGGCAAATGAAATATCTCTACTGCTGGGCAAGAAATTTATTGTGTTTGACAGAGCTTAAAAGCATGTCTGAGGCTGCTGGAGGTACCTGTCCCCTTGGGAGCCAGAGACTGGGGTCCTCCCAGTGGGGAGGCAGATGTTTTCTGAGAAAGCTGAGCAGAACTTGCTGTTCATCCTTGAAAATGGGGCCGGTGGAGGATGAGAAAGGGCACCAGCTTTTGTGAACTACTTGAGGTGTTAGATATCTTAACCAGATCTCTCGGGGACCCTGAGCTGACTTTCTTCCTTGGCACGTGGAAGTGCGTGTCCAGATTTGCTGTTCTTCGGGCGAGAGCTCCAGGGCACCAGTAGCACCTGGCTGGAGGAGCTGCAGGGCTCCCACCTCCTGCCTGAAGCAATGGTGGTGGGCAGGAGGATGGAGGGAACAGGGAGAGAGCCTGGCCCAGCCCAGTGCTTGGGGCATTCGTTTGGGAGGGAGGACTGGGCTTCAGGTGCCTCTAAGTGCCAGACTTCGCCAAAACAGAGCAAGTGCATTTTGCACAAAGTGGATGAGTGTCTGCATGTTGCTTGTTGGTGAACACTGACTTTTTAATGCTAGCCAAAGTCCTTTGTGGTTTGGGTCCTGTCCCTAACGTTAAAGGCTCCCTCCTCAAATACCTTTTCTTATGCTCCGTGTGGAGCAGTTCTTAGCGCCCCAAGTGACTGGTGCCATTTTCCTGGGTGTATCATTTGTTTAGCAGTTTTCTTCCAATAGTCAGTTTACTGGGTTGTTTTCTTTTCCTCTGAATTTTAGCCCAGGGCTTGTTTTATGCAGTAAGACAGATCTAGTATTTTGGATTGCCTCTGTTATTTGCTTCCCTTCAAATACTTGCAAATAATTAACTTAAATTTCTATTCCACAACAGATCTTTGGCTGTTCTTTTTTTAATAGCAATAAGGGGCATATTTTGTATATTTCTTTTTTTCTAAGGGGAAAGAAAGCTTGAAAATTCTGTGTTTCTATCTGGAGGCATGCGTGTAAAGAAAGATAAACCCAAACGAGAGTAAATGGCTATCTGTACACAATTTTGTAAAGGCTATTTTATTCTTTAATCTTTCTGTGAGCTGTTTCTTCCCTCCCTGTAAAGATTACATTACAAAAAATTTCCATATAAATTCAAATCCTTCTGAGGTGGTTCATTGTGAAATGTACCCAATTTAGCTGTTCTTTGTGGTGGAATACAACTGCAATTGGTGGTTTCAAATCAGTCCAATATGTGGTGGAGTACTGGTAAAACACACTGAGGCAGCCTGTCTTCCAGTGTATATTTCTGCTGGCACAGACCCTAGAACTCCTTGGCCAAGCATTCAGCGCTGGGATATAATCTAGATTCCCAGCAAATTCTCAGTTAAGTGCAAGATGTTTCTCGAGCATGGAGCCAGAGATCAAACTGAAATAAGGCTCACTCTCAGAAATATCTTGAAAACTGTTTGAATAACCTAGTGTATACAAATATTTTAGGTCAACTCTCATATTCTCTCAAGACTTGTAGGCGTTTCTGTATGGGTGCCAGCAGCACCGCATCTCTAAAGAATGGAACCAATGCTGATTTCGTACTTCCACTACTGTGTCAGTGAATCCACCCACGGCTTGATAATGTCAGTGCAATGTGATGGAAAGTTTTAATTACAGTTTGGCTTTTGTGTTGTTTTAGTGATTTTTTTTTGCGTCAGCATTGTGAGAGAGAGGGTAGCATCCAGGGTATGAATCAGAAAGTAAATCATCCAACTCTTTGAAGACAAATTCACCTGGTCTCAGTTTGCAAAGTGGTGCTGGGAGCCAGTCTTTCATTTTTTCACCTTTAAAATCCTGGCCTTAAATTAGAGGATCAACAACCCTCAGCAGTGTCTTCTGTTGCATTCCTGAAGGTCTATAGCATCACATCTGTGAATAGCACACACCCACTCACAGGCCTTTCTGGAGCCACGGACACGTTCGGATAATCAGTCGATGGGAGCAAATATGACTTAGGATGTATTATACTGAGAGATGAGCCCAGATCAACAGACTGTACTGCTAACCAGCTACCAGCTTCTTCCAGCTATATTTAAGTATTTTGGCAGAATCCTGTTTAAAATTGGAAGGAATGCTTTTAATAGTCTGTGCATTTCTCTTGGAGACCTGCATGAAGGGTATAGTTGCATCGCACACATACATAAGTCTGATTGGGAAGCTTGATACGGCATGGATGTGTGTTGTGGCTACCAGATGTCAGCAAGACAGATTTAAAGTACTGTTGGCTGACGGACAGAAGAAAGATTCAGACTCTTTAAGGTTAGAGGCCAGATTTGGATCTTTCACGTATGAAAGCAGCAGCAACTTTGTTGAAGTCAGTAGTGTTACTGTGCTATAATGCATGTGAAAAGGTTCTGCATACTTAATTACTTGAACCAAAGCACATCTGTGCTTTTATGTCACTTTTAGATTTTGTACGTGGAGCAGTGAACCTCCTAAGAAGCCACTACACTTGCCAGCTGCTGTTAGTTTTCACACAGGAGAATTTAGCTCATCCAGAATTCGTGCAGCAGTTGAGAAGATGAGAAATCCGTCGCTATTCTGCAGTCTGTGGTATCTGACAAGGGATGAGGTTTCCAAATGCCTCCAGTCAGGTTTTTGGGTTGTTGAAAAGATACCTGCTCGGTGTCTGAGTTTTGTGCAATTAGAGAGAGCTCTGTGGTTTGCACTTACAGTGTACAGCTCTTACTTTGCATAAAATGTTTGCAAATATTGTAACGGGCTGTGTCAGCAAGTGGGTTGGATGAAAGAGTTGTCAACCACAAGAATTCACAGCTTAAACATTAGTCCCTTTTATCGCTGCCTCCCCTCCCCAATTAAATTACAATAAGGAGAATTTATTTTCATATTAAATATGTTGGCTTATCTTTTTTTTTCTTCCTGGCTCACAAAATTAAATAACAATCTTGGATTACACCATAAAACTTTCCTTTACAGCTACCAGGACTAGAAACTTGTTTTAAAAAACAAGTGAAAATGTAACCAAGAGATGAAAGCGAGGATCTTTCCACGAGTTGCTGATTCCTGAAAGAGGCTTGAGGAAAAACACCAATAAAAAGAACAACAATATCCAGAGCCCATTGATAGGACCCCAAGAAGAGACAACAGTAAAATAAAAGATCTCCTTATCTTTTTTTTTTTTTTAATTATTATTATTGTATACAAGCTAAAACATCAGCAAAATGAGTGGAATGTCAATTATGATCTGAGAAGGAATAACAATTTCCTGGAAAACGGTGATAAGCAAAGTCACCTGGAAAGGGAGCATTTAAACTTTCATCCCACCCATCCAAATTTTGCTGAGCAGATGAAGACATGTTCTACCTGGTGTGTAAGTGGGTGCGTCACTTCATGATACCTGCTTTTTCCTTGAAGGATCAGAGAATGTTCTACACAGTGAGTCTACTTGGATTAGGTGATGTCGATCCAAGCTTACTCTTCAAATAGGAACTTTGTTAGCAACTTAGTGTTTTGTGGTACTTAAATATTTTTCTAACACTTCTATGCAGAATTATGGAATCAGACATTGGTCTGTTCTGTGGATGTGGCTTCTCTCTTCTATACAATTTTGTTATTAGTTGCAGTGAGGATCTTGAATTGCGGTTATCTATCTCAACAAACCTGAGTGTTTTCAAAGACTGCTGACAAGCCTTTGAGTAATCTGTATAGGAGATACACTGACTGCATGTTGGCAAAAACAGTTTCTAAGTGTAAAAGATATGTATAAGGAAGTATAAAAAAGATGTGTGAATCTGTAGACAGGTGATGTCCTCCTTAGAAGCCTTGGTAGTGAATTTTACAGCACTCCCATGCCCTTGACAGCACCTTTATGAGGGCACGTGATAGGAAATACTTCCTGAGATTAACTTTGTACACCTACTGAGACCGACAGACCCACCTCTTCTGACAGCAGTCTTGGGACTCACTGTGACAACGACAAATATTGAGAGGTATAAAAGAGGTGTATTTGAGAGAGGTATTTTTGTAGGTGAGATGTTGCGGCTGGAAAAACAGTCAGAAGAAGGTGAATTAGGAATATACAATGTCTATGAACAGACAACACAAGGCAGAATAAATCTTTTCAGGTCTCATTGGATTCCTTTTCAGATTGGTTTGGATGACCCAATTATTCCTTTAAGGTTATGCTGACATTAATAAAAAATGCTCTGCAGTGACAGATGATCTGTAAGGTAAAACGGTTAATGCTGGGGAGCCTGATGTCTGCTGCATATGCCTTGGGGGAATTTGTTTTTGAATAGCTCGAGTCTGATCCTGTGGACTTGCTGCTCATTAGCACAATATGTGCACTCCTGGAGCACATCATTCTGTTGAATTTAATGCAGAAGGAATGAATTGTGTGCTCTGAGATATTCTTGGGATACAAACCGAAACACAGTGAGTGGGACCCACCAGGATATTTGCTTCAAATTTATGCTCCTGACCCAAATGAATACAGAGATGCTCCAGACCACACAATTTGTCCTCTCCCCTCTCTTTTGGGAGAACTGCACCTGGGAATCTTAACCCTCCTCATGTCTGTACATCCATCAATGTGTCCTGCTTTGGGAAGCATGGCCAAGCACCGCTGCTGTCGGCAGCTTGACTGTACAGAAACAGGGGATTTACTCAACCAGGATTCCATTCCAGGGAATCCAAACCAGGATCTTCTGAATCCTGGCTGCACAGTTTTCAGTATCAAATGAGGAAAGTCAGAACGGAAGATCGGAACAAATCCGCTTATATTTGCTACTTACTACACAAGTGTTTCTCTCAAAGCCAGGAAAGTGGAGAGCGAGGACTCACCTGCTGGCAACATGTTTTTCCCTGTATTTTAACACGGTGTACTCATAGGTTGGATCTTAAAATCTACTCTTTGAATAGCGGTAAAAAAGGTGTGTGTTCACTTCATTATGGCACAGTTCCTTGCATTAGTAAGTCCTAAATCTTCCTTCCCTATTGTCTGACTTTCCATTTTTAGCTTACATTTTTAAATTCCTATGGGAGGTTCCCCACTTTCATTTCCATGCAGTCTTGAAGCTGGGAATCCCATTACCGTTGTTTGTATGACCTCCGGAATATGAGTAAATGTTTCATACTAGTATATCTTCTTGGCTGTTTTCCAGTGCCTGTAATTAACTCCACATATATTCCTCTATCTATTGTGCCGGCTTAAGAACTGACCTAATAGAAGCAGTGGAAGCTAGAATAAAAAATAAAGCTTTATGGAAAAAATCAAATAGCTGTAAAGGGTTGCCTGTCTGAGAAAAGTGCTTTGCTTGCTGGTAAGTCTTTACGTGTTTATTGTGTATGCTCTTTCCTTTTAACAACATTGCGTTTCTAGGAAAACACTGCAAGTAAAAAGCAGCCCTTCTAAATGATCACTCCTACTTGCAGTGTGCAAGAGCACGCAAAATGGTTGGGCATCCTTAATTTTTTAAAGCACGAATGTGAGCACATATCACTTTTGAGTGGTTTGAATGAACCTTTACTTAGATCAGAATATGTTCTTGTTAAACAAGTCATTTAAATACTTGTTATCCTGACTACCTAGCACATTTTTCAAAAGTAGCTGCTTTTTAGATAGCGTACTTGTGTCCTTTTTCCTTTTACTTACTATGATATTTGCTTCTGGAAAATACTCATTCACTCTGTATTTAATTCTCTTGTGATTTACAGCAAGTTCTTGACAGGACTGAAATAATTTTAGATCTGGTGGAAACAAAGGTAATCTTTGTAAAGGATTACAAGTACAACACACATCATTTGGTGGGATATATGTTAATTTTTGACCAGTGTTTAGATTGGACCAGATTCAGATCTTAGCTATGCTGCTGTAAATCTGGAGTACCAGTAGATCAGCAGAGCTGAAAGTAGAACTTGGCCTTTGGGTTTCTTTAAGTACCTCATTAGAATTTCCTATCTTTGTTCCATTTGGTTTTCTATGCGCTATTTTTCTTCTGTATTGGATTATGTATACTTAACCTTGATTAGCATAACGATTCAGAAACAAAAGCTTTCTTATAGTTTCTAGGCTTAGGCTCTTGAGATGCATTAGACACTGCTTGTAGGGAAATGTTAGTGGTTCAGCCAACCTTTGTATCATATTCCTGTTAATAGCTTTTCTGTATGTCATTCACCTGGAACAGATGTTTTCTCTCTTGCTTTCACCATTCACCAAAAATATCTAAAAGACAAATTAAAATACAATTAATATGCATGTCTATCCAATTAATTTAAATAAATTAGCATTAAAATTGATTCTAATTTTATTTAGACACTTTCTGTGGTAGCCAAAAATAATGTTGATGCAGGACTGAATTTTTTCAGATGCCTCAGTAAACAGCAGAGACATTTTCCAGAGGGCTGGAATACCTCTCCTATGAGGAAAGGCTGCGAGAGTTGGAGCTGTTCAGCCTGGAGAAGAGAAACATGCAGGGAGACCGTATTGCGGCCTATCAGTACCTGAATGGGGCCTACAAGAAAGCTTCAGAGGGACTTATGACAAGGACTCGTAGTAATAGGACAAGGGGTAATGGATTCAAGCTGAAAGAGAGTAGGTTTAGATTAGATAAAAGGAAGAAATTCTTTATTATGAGGTGGTGAGGCACTGGAACAGGCTGCCGAAGAAGTTGTGGATGTCCCCTCCCTGGCAGTGTTCAAGGCCAGGCTGGATGGGGCTTTGAGCAACCTGGTCTAGTGGAAGGTGGCCCTGCCCATGGCAGGGGGGGTTGGAACTAGGCGATCTATAAGGTCCCTTCCAACCCAAACCATTCTTGATTCTATGATTTTTCAAAACAGGAATCTGTATCACAAGATGGTAATTCAGTCCTACAACCAGCCTCTGCTTTCTGTGAATAGTTTGAAACCCTGGAAATTTGTTCTGCTGGGAAAATGGTAGAGAAGAGGACTAACTTGAAATAGAGGGGATGACAGTCAGTTGATTCTGCTGAAGTTTTGGGAGAGGAGAAGGCAAATCAACTGGATATAACAATGCTTGACAGTACGGACTATAAAATTCTGCACTGAGAACGAGTTAGCCCAGCAATTCCTAGACTACAGGTATTTCTAATGCACTGCAAATATGAATTACAGGGTGTTGGAAGCTCATGTAAGGAGAATTGTCCATCCATGGTCAGAGGATGTCAAATTTCCTAGCTCCTCTACAGACCATGGGCTAACAGAATCACAGAATGGTAAGGATTGGAAGGGACCTCTGTGGATCATCTGCTCCAACCCCTCTGCCAAAACAGGGCCATCTAGAGCAGTCAGAAACTTGTCCAGGCAGGTTTTGAATATCTCTGGAGAAGGAGAATCCACAACCTCTCTGAGCAGCCTGTTACAGTGCTCTGTCATCCTCATAGTGAAGAAGTTCTTCCTCATATTAAGATGGAACTTCATATACTTCAGTTTGTGCCCGTTGCCCCTTGTCCGGTCGCTGGGCACCACTGAAAAGAGTCTGGCCCCATCCTCCTGACACCCACCCTTCAGATATTTATAGGCATTTAGAAGGTCCCCTCTCAGCCTGCTCTTCTTCAGGCTAAAGAAGCCCATCTCCCTCAGGCTTTCCTCGTAGGAGAGATGTTCCAGTCCCCTAATCATCTTCATAGCCCTCCAGTACTTCCTCATATTTCTTGAACTGGGGAGTCCAGAACTGGACAGAGTACTCCAGATGGGGCCTCACTAGGGCAGTGTAGAGGGGAAGGAGAACCTCCCTCGACCTGCTGGCCACACTCCTCTTGATGCACCCCAGGATGCCATTGGCCTTCTTGGCAGCCAGGGCACACTGCTGGCTCATGGTCAACCTGTTGTCCACCAGCACTCCCACGTCCCTCTCCGCAGAACTGCTCTCCAGCAGGTCCGCCCCAAGCCTGTACTGATGCATGGGGTTGTTCCTCCCCAGGTACAGGACCCTGCACTTGCCCTTGTTGAACCTCATCAGGTT
>Ga0065711_1005307_pt1 | contig 22316 bp, 18 predicted proteins | sample Hoacrofraction12_FD_59098 | JGI IMG/M metagenome (GOLD analysis project Ga0065711, IMG submission 59098) | Hoatzin crop microbial communities from Cojedes, Venezuela - Epithelial fraction 12 v2 (version 2) | ecosystem: Host-associated > Birds > Digestive system > Esophagus > Crop | place... | reverse complement strand
GTCAGGAGGATGGGGCCAGACTCTTTTCAGTGGTGCCCAGTGACAGGACAAGGGGCAATGGGCACAAACTGAAGCGGAGGAAGTTCCGTCTGAACATGAGGAAGAACTTCTTCACCCTGAGGGTGATGGAGCACTGGAACAGGTTGCCCAGAGAGGCTGTAGAGTCTCCTTCTCTGGAGATATTCAAGACCCACCTGGACAAGGTCCTGTGCAGCCTGCTGTAGGTGACCCTGCTTCGGCAGGGGGGGTTGGATTAGATGACCCACAGAGGTCCCTTCCAATCCCAACCATTCTGTGATTCTGTGATGTTGAGATTCCAGGAGCTGGGTGGCAGAGGTGCTGTCATCCCGCCAGCAGCTGCCGGGGGGCACCAGGAAGTCCCAAAGTGGCCTCAGCAGTAGACAGGAACTGGACTCAGGAATGCATGGATCAGAATTTGGATCAGGATCACAGGCAGAACAACGAGCAGAGTCGTCTTCAGAAGCCGGCCATGGATGAAGAGAGCAAGACCCTTGTGATGCCCCAACTTTAGACTGAGTATGACGTGTATGGTGCGGAATACCTAGTTCGTCAGTTGTTGGGGTCGATGTAGCTTGAGAATTAGCACGACTAGGCCGCTTAAGCAAAACAGCGTAACTGAACAGGCTGCTGGAAAAGACAGCTAAGAATAACCATTGAGAAAGTTCTGATAGTGCACATGGTGTGGGTTAGCAAAAACGAGATGTGTTCAAGGACGTGGAGGCAGTCTGTTGCTATTGGCTTTAGTGCATAGTTACCAATTATAAGGGAATGTGAGGCGTGTAAACAGCGTGTGATTTATGTCTGTAGCCTAGCCGAATAAGCATAATCGCGTATACAGATATGGAAAATGTATATAACCACACAAGCAGGATAATAAAGAATCTGACTGTGCATCGTATCAACGCGTGTAAGAGTCGTTCCCGTCCTTTCACGGGTGCTGAAACTCGGCAGACTGTATCAGATCACCTCTTCGGTTTGCCCCTCACTGAAAGTGCGACCCTTTATGACTCCTCACTCGCAGGACCTAAGAGGACTATCAGTAACCTTGGCTGCTATAGTAATAGTTATAAACAGAGGCCTTTTTCTGCGTTCCATTCCTACCATTAGCTCAGTAAAACTATAAACATTAGGTGTTACCAGCTTTGGAGCTGACAGTGTCCGCAAAATATGCAGCCAAATTCAGAAAAATGCAGTTACTTAGATGAACTTAGCTGTTAAGGAAGATTCACTAAAAGAGAATTGGTTCTGTTTTATCCAAATCCAGGCCAGTACAGAATGGAATAGAATGGAATGGAATAGAATTAGAATGTCATAGCATAGCGCAGCATAACATAGAATGGGTGCGGTGGGTTGACCCTGGATGGATGCCTGGTGCCCACCAAAGCATCACTCCACCACCTCAGGTGGACAGAGAAGGGAGAAAAATTTGACAAAAGGCTCGTGGGCTGAGATGAGGACTGGAAGAGATTACTCACTAATTACCGTCATGGGCAAAACAGACTCGACTTGGGGAATTAATTTAATTTATTACTAATAAAATCATAGTAGGATAATGGGAAATAAAACCAAATCTTAAATCACCTTCCCCCCACCCTTCCCTTTTTCCCAGACTACTGGTTTCTCTACCTCCTCAACCCAAGAAGCACAGAGGGATAGAGAATGGGGGTTGCAGTCAGTTCATCATACTTTTTTTCTGCTGCTCCTTCCTCCTCAGGGGGAGGACTCCTCACACTCTTTCCCTGCTATACACGGGAGACAGTCCTCCAAGGGCCTCTCCACTGCCAGTCTTTCTCCTTCCCATGGGCTACAGTTCTTCATGAACTGCTCCAGCATGTGCCCTTTCCACACGGTGCAGTCCTTTAGGAACAGACTGCTCAAGTGTGGGTCCCCTGTGGAATCACAGGTCCTGCCAGCAAACGTGCTTCAGAGTGGTCTTCTCTTCACAAGGTCACAGATCCTGCCAGAAGCCTGCTCCAGTGTGGCCTTTCCAGGGGGTCAGAGATGTCTTCGGGCATCCACCTGCCCTGGCTGCAGGTGGAGATCTGCCTGGAGCACCTCCTCCCCATTCTTCTTCACTGACTTTGGTGTCTGCAGAGTAGTTTCTGTCACACATTGTCACTCTTTCTCCCAGGTGCTGTTGCACAGCAGTTTTTTCCCCTTCTTAAATATGTTATCACGGAGGCACTACCACCATCACTGACTGGCTCTGCCTTGGTCAGCAGCAGGTCCATCTTGGAGCCTGCTGGAACTGGCTGTGTTGGACACAGGGGAACCTTCTATCATCTTCTCACAAAAGCCGTCCTTGTAGACCCCCCACTCCCCCAACCTTGCCACACAAAAGAAAAGAGTAGAGTGGAATAGAATGGAATAGAATAGAAAAGATGTAGACTAGGCTACACTAGACTAGACTTGAGTAGTTCCATTTCGCAGGAACCTACAACAATCATGTAGTCCAACTGCCTGACCACTTCAGGGTTGACCGAAAGATAAAGCTTACTGTGAAGGGCATTGTCCAAAAGCCTCTTAAACACTGACAGGCTTAGGGCATCAACCACCTCTCTAGGAATCCCTTTCCAGTGTTTGCCACCTCTCAGTAAAGAAATGTTGCCCAATGTCGAGTCTGAATCTCCCTTGAGGCAGATTTGAACCACCCTCATGTGTCCTGCCACCGGATACCATGGACAAGAGATCAGTACCTCCCTCTGCACTTGTCCTCCTCAGGAAGCTGTAGAGAGCAATGAGGTCACGGCTCAGTCACCGTTTCTCCAAACTGGACAAACCCAGTATATTCAGACACTCCCCATAGGAGTAATATGTCATTGGAGAAGTTATTTCAGCTGGACAGGGAACTGAGCTATCTTGTCTAGACTGTGCTTTTGCCAGGAAAGGTTGGACCCGATCATCCTTGATGTCCCTTCCAACCTGGTATTCTGTGATTCATGAATAAAGATCTATTTACATTGCGCTAATGTAGATGTTTAGGGTCTTACTCCATTATCCAAAGGGAGATATCTCTTGCCACTTAAAATGGCATAAGGTACCCAGTCTGGTCTCCATGTAGTTCTATGGAAGGTCTCCCATTTGTGCTGTGTCATCTCCTGCAGCTCCATGTCAATGTTGTGGTTCTACTAGTGTGCCTCCAGTGATACCAAATGCCTAAGTTTAGGACATCTGTTCCAGCTGCTAGTGCGCAAGTAGCCCCCTACATACAGACACCCAAGCTCACATGTCTGAATTTGGAGGTAATCTCACCTAAGTGCATGCATCTATCTGGTGAACAGTTCATGTGCCACTGTCCTGGGTATATCACAAAGTACATGCTCTGGCCCTTTTTCTAAGGAGTTCACTGAAGAAACAGTGGAAGAAGCTCTGTTAAAAAAGTGCTTCTCTTTTGAAACCAGTTCCCACATTAAGTCAGCAATAAATCATACTATGTGCATAACTGTTTTTCTCAGGTCAGTTTACAGTCCATTCCCCTAACAAAGTTGTCATCCAAGCTGTTGGAGAAGATGCCATCCTTCCTTGCTACATCTTTGTTCCTAAGATAAACCTATCGTTTACCAGGTTGCGTCACGGAGCAGCTCACTTTGCACACAATCTGCGAGGAATGGACAAAATGCATACAGAAAAGGCTGGGAGAAAGGAAAATATTTTAAGCCAAGATATGAAACTGTGCACAATACAGAATGTGATCAAGCAAGTGTAACACAAAGATTGCAATTAAGCATTAAATTTGTCTAAGAAAATGATATGATCTTTCACATCAGCAAAATTACGATATTTAAAAAAAATTATTCCTCTTTAACTGAACAGATTCTCATGGTTGATTCTTTGTGTGAGTTTTTAAAGAAGGGATACAATTCTTCTGAGAATGCACAGTCTTTGAAAGTGAATAGCACAGACATGTCAGTCACATTGAAGAAAGTCAAGCTTTTCTCTTCACAATCAAGGTAGACTCCAACTTTCTTGGGATTTTTCTGCACTACTAACCGTGTCCATGGATCCGTTCTTGCCCAGTAACCTTTGAAACATAAGCCCAGGGCCCAGAATCCTTCTTTAGGTGACAGAGACATTACTCCTTTCCTCGGGGCAGATTTTCTGGCTACTCCCAGGTCCCAGTCATTGCTTTTTTCAACGTCCACCTCCCAGTAATGCTTCCCAGAGGAGAAACCTTCTGAGCCCAGCACACAGACAGATGAATCAAAACTCCCTTCATTTTGAGTCACTTTCTGGGCCTGTGATCTATGCATAAAACTCTTCTTGTCCACAGCAACAGACAAATTTGGATGGGCTGTGTCGCCATCAACCTTGATGTCATCTACAACAAACAGATATTTGGGGCTTTATTAACACTCCTCTAAAGCAAATATACAAGAAGAGAAGGAAAATATACTGTACTGCATTTCTTTCTGAAAATCTCCCTACAACTAGTCTAGAAAGACCTCTAAGCCATGAATAAAGAAGGACTGCACTCAGACATATGAATTGCACTTTAACTTCCAAATATTTCACTGCCAAGTGAAATGTATCCGTATCACTGGAATAAAAGGCATTCGTGGGCTGACAATCCAGTCCATGTTCAGCATTGCTTCTGTGGTATTCACAGATTTCAAGCCATTTAGTACAGACATAAGTAAATACATTATTTTACCTGCATTGCCACGAGCCTTTCTGAATTCTGAAAGCACATAAGGGGTGGGGAGGTGGGATGAGGAGCGGGGAGGGAGAAAAGAAAAGGTAAGAAAAACCAAACTCCAAACATTGGCTGAAAAGCTGTCCCAATTCAAAGCTGGGGAATCTCAGACTGAATCTAGGATTAAACTATGCGGGTCAACAGATGCTCAAATTTCCTTGTGCTCTCTCAAGCCCTGTGATTACCTGCAGGGTCTGAAGAAGGATCTGAAGCTGGGATGAGTTTCCTACTTGGGAACTACTTTCTCTCTCAGGTCCCAATTTGCCGCCTTGCCAGCATTTTACATGAATGCCCCACCAGCCACACTCCACATTTCAAACCATGTGAGATTCGTGGTCAGCATCCCAACATTTCCGGAGATGCAGAAAGAGAGTCCCCTTAGTGACATTCATGGAAATAAATTTCAGCCAAATTTCATGAATATCTCACGTAGGGGTGGATACAAAGGAACAGTTTGGGTGCATTTTCCCTAATCCTCTGGGGGGAGGAGTGTGCTTGCTGATCAGTTTCTGGGTCCGTGCAACCGTGACAGCTTTGCGCAATAGCAGCTAGGCAGGGAAGGATAGTGAAGAAGAGGTGGCAGGCAGAGTCTATTATAGAAAAACAAGCTGCTGAGAAGTCAAACCAGACAAGTAAATATTTGCCAGGTCAGAATCAGCTGAGCTTGTGCTTTCAAGTGTAAGAGATGAAAAGATGACCTGACAGGGTAAGATCATGAAGTCCTGAGATGTCAGCTTAAAGAAATAGCTCAAAGGCAGGCATTTGCATGTTAAAAACATCAAGTTTTAGATGAATGTCAGAGCATGTGAACAGACAAGTGTGCGATGTGCACCTGGAACTGTGTGCAGGGAAGGCTTTGAAGCCCCAGGAGTTCAAGTTATGAGCTCTAAATTCAATGTTCTGTAAAACAAGAACCATCCCTTCCTCTCCTCAGACTTTCCCTTTCACTTGGTGGGACTTAAGGGACAATAATGACTTACCAATTTCTTTCCTCTGATCCACTGCAAACAAGATAAACATACAGAAAGAAAATGTTACTATGGATTAGACATCAATACTTGGTAACACTACAGGATGACTCTGGACAGAGATAATTCAATTTATGCCAAAGTTCAGCCATATCCTGAAATGCCATATTTTAAACCACTATTTCTGGAGTCACTGTAGGTTTCCATGCAGTCAGCTCCACATGAGATTCACAGTCATTCCTAAGTGGGCTCTTGTTCTTCCTATGCGTACAAGGAGGGCCTTTTCCAACTAGAAAGGCTAATAGGTACAAGTGATATGAGGTAATCTTTTGCACATCAGAGGGCAACAGACACAGAAGTATAGCCAGGTCATTAAAGCTGGAGGTAACTAAAGGACAATGGAAGGATACAGCATCTACAAATCAGCCCATTTAAGCTACTGTGGGTTATTCCCATGGATTAGGTTTGGCTTCATAAATGGAAACAGCTTCCTGGAGATTCAGGTGACGTATTTCCAAGAAACTCGGAGAGCAAATATATACAACTTTCACTGGCAATAAACACAAAATCATGTAGGAAACCAGAAAGACTCACCATTCTTTGCATGCAGTTTCTCTGCCAAGTCACCGTGGGCAGCAAGAGAAGAAGACACTAAGTCATGACAAGAACTGCAACTTACAAAGAGGTCCACTGTAGGACGTTTTGCCGAAGGAAGTGACAAAAAACCTGGTATGGTAGGTGGCTCAGACTCGTTGGAGCTGCATCTCACAAGCTTCTGACTCTAGCAGGGATTTCTTCAGTAGCCAGTCACCACCCACTTTCCCACCAGGCTCCAGGGGTAGTTGGTGGCCCAGGCTCTCCAGTCACATCAGCCCTGTTATGTCCTTCTCTCAACAGATCCTACTCTCACTCTCCTGCCAAGGCCTCCACCAGCCAGAACGCCACAAGCAAGACACTATGAAGACCCCCAAACCTCACAACTAGCTGGCTCACACGACCTCCAGGGAGACAACAACACTCACCAATCTCCTTCTTCAGGTTCTCTGCAAGAAGAGGGGAGGAAGGGAGGACAAATTGCTTAGATCCTCATTGTGAGTCCAAGGAAGATGGGGAAAAGCCTAGGTCTTATTCGTCAAGCAGGAGGAAGGCGTCTGCCAACACCCGTCCCCAGCCAGGGCTCACTCAAACACAGAGCCATGGTGGCAGTGCACTGCATGCAGTCACCCTTCTTGGCACCCGTTGCTACCCCACCTTGGTCTCCCCCAGGGCGTTAGTGATACTCACCAATTTCCTTCTGGTTTTCTGTAAGAAAAGAAGGGGAAGAATGAACACCTTGCTTAGCACCCCGACTCCAAGGAATCAGGGAAAATCATCCTCCGGGGACCATAGGAGTGACAGGAGCAGAGACTCATGTCTCATAGCACCACTGCCATTGGGATCTGCAAGGAAGTCTTGCCCCATGAGTCCTCAACCAGGAACCAGGGAGGACAGGGGCACAGCACATCCCTCTTTCAGAGAGCATGCATGCTGGCCTCCAGGCACTCTTTGGAGCCAGGCTTAGCCTGTGCTTCCTGCCTGGCTGCCCATGCTGCATAACTCCCACCGTGGCCATTCTTGGAACAACATGTGAAGACCTCAGCAAGGCAGATTTGACCTCTGCGAACACCCACCCCAAGCCACGGCTCCCCTGGGAACTGAGCCACGGTGGCAATGCGCTGCTTGCACTCACCCTTCTCTGCATCACGTGCTGCCCTGTATTGCGACTGGAGCTCCTCTACAAATGAAGGTTAGGGAGAAAGGAGAGCAATCAGGGCTGCCCAGGCAGGAGCCACTGCCAACAGCAGAGACGAGGGCTCTCTCAGCTCTGGGCACAGAGCATCCAGCAGCTACGCTGCCTGAGACCTTCCCATCTGCTCCCTGCACCTCATGTCAATGCACCTGCCTGGCACAGATGCCCTGCATGGCTGCTGCCTCCACCAGCATCACAGCCACATGTCCTCGCTTGGCATGTCAGGTACTGAGGGACGCGACACCACCCCTCAATCAGCACCCAGCAAGCAAGAAGCTGGAGTTCCTCCACCACAAGCTCCCTGTCCCTTCTTTCTGGCTCATACAGGGAATTTAGTCTGGCAGTTCCCTACTTCCCAGGGAACAGTGATCCCTTTCACTGGGGATGGATTCTCTCTCTTAGGCCATCACTTCTTCCTTCACTGAACAGCAAAGAACACGGAGCCTTCACCACAAAGCCCAGTCAGCAATAGTGTCCCCCCATCTCGAGAACATCCCACCAGCCCTAATGAGTGCACATTGGGCCAGGAAAACAGCCAAGGACCGTGGGAATAAGGCCACTCTGGCACACTGAACTCTTCACTAGTCAGCTTGCACCATGGGCAGGCAAGAACACTAAACCTCAGATGTCCACACTTAGCGTTCTGCCTCCGAAAGTGTGCTGAAAGGCAAAGGCACCATAAATAGTACCTCCACACCAGCTATCGGGAAACCCCCCAGAAAGGAAGAGTCAGAAACCAGCCCACTACTGGCCATGGGGCACTGTCTTGGTAAAGCTCAAGCCAGGGAGCACCTCTGCCATTTTGAGCCTTGGGGTGCTGGCAGGCCCTCTCAGTGTGGCACTCAGGAAGCTATTGGCACTGCTGGAGCGTCCCTCCTCACCCACCCCAAGGGCTCTGTCTCATTGGGGAAGGCATTAGGGCAAGTAGAAAGACTCACCATTCTTTGCACGAAGTTCCTCTGCCAGGTCACCATGGCCGTACAAGAAGAAGACGTCAAGTCAGAGCAAGACCCACAAGGTCCTTGCAAGCAAGTCCACTCAGGGATCGTCCATCACAGGGAGGGATGAAAAACTCCTCTGGCACAGTGGATGGCTCATGCTCCTTGGAGCTACCCATCATGTGTCTCTGACTGGGATTTTTTTCCACCAACCACAAACACCCACATCCCTACCAGGACCCAGGGCTAGTCAGAGACCTAGGCTCTCCACCCCATCAGCCACACTGCAGCTTTCCATCAATTATCTACTTCCCTCATACTCCTATCTGCACCAAAGCCTCCACCAGCCTGGACACCACCAGCCACCTGCCACAGCAACCCCAAATCTCACTAGTTGCAAGGGCCGTGGCTGCACCTACAGGTCCTTTCCCTGGGGACATTTGGTGGAAGAAAGCAGAGGGAAAGCAGGGAGAGGTTACCTTCAACCCAGCTGTCTCTCAGCATTCTTGACACCAGTCAAGCTCAGACTGCAAACCCTCTTGGCTATCTCGTGGTGTCAGAGGTGACTTTCCCTCCACTGACCCACCCTGGCACTGCATCCTAGGATCCACTCACACACACAGCCCCCAGGGAGTCAGTGATACTCACCGATTTCTTTCTTCTTGTTCTCTGCAAGAATAGAGGATGAAGGGAGGACACATTGTTTAGTGTCTTGACTCCAAGGAAGACAGCGGTTATGCCCAGGAATTCTTCAGCAAAGTAGATTCATTCTCCTCCAAACCCACCCCCAGCCAGAGCTCCCCCAGGCACATAGCTATGGTGGCAGCACACTTCATGCAGTCACCCTTCTCAGCGTCCCTTGCTGCTCTGTGTTGTGACTGGAGCTCCTCTACAAATGAAGGGTAGGGAGAAAGCAGCAGGAGCAATCAGGGCTGCCCAGGCAGGACCTGCTACCAGCAGTGGAGACGGGGACTTACTATGTTCTGGGAACAGCAGCATCCAGCATCCACAGTTGTTAAGACCCACTATCTTCCCACCTGCTCCCTACACCTCATGTCAATGCACCTGCCTGGCACAGATGCCTTGCATGGCTGCTGCCTCCACTAGCATCCTTTGGCATGTCAGGTGCTGAGGATTCTCTCTCTTGGGCCACCACTTCTGCCCTTGATTCAGCTGCAAGTATACAGAGCCTTCACAACAAAGCCCAGTCAGCAACAGTGTTCCTCCATCGCGAGAACATCCAGCCTGCCCTAATGAGTGCATGTTGGGCCAGGAGCACAGCCAAAGGCTCAGAAATAGGACTATCCTGGCACTGTCAAGTCTCCACTAATGAGTTAGCACCATGGGCACGCAAGGACACTAAACCCCAAACATCCACACTTACCAATCTTCCTCTGAAAGGGTGCTGAAAAGCAAAGGCACCATAAATAGTAAGTCCATAGTTGCTATTGGGAGACACTTCACAAAAAAAAAAAAAAAGTCAAAAGCCACCCCACAACTGGCTGTGTGGTTGATTCTTCACTGTCAATATGAACTGGATAATGAGATCTTTGGGACAAGGAAATAGCTTACCTGGTAAAATAATGACAACAAGGAGGCAGATAATCCAGGACAAGTTCCTGTTTTCTGAAAAATGGAGAAAAAGAGATTAAAAAAATGACATGAATTTTCTTGTCTAGCCCGCACATACACAGAGTGGCCATGGCATCACACAATCTGCAATATTTGGACACGGTTACCAGAGAACCACTTTCAGTAAAATCATTCATCTGGAAACATGAAAGCTGAAATGAGACACTGATAGCTGCATTTTAAATTCACTGCCTTGTGTCCAGGTATTTTCCACGTACATGCACTGAAAACCAGATTTGAGTTAAACTGGGAAGTATGATTTTTTTTCTTTGAGAAGTGGTTAATTATTTTTAGTCTTGCAATTGGACTCTGAAGCGAGCAATTTTGTTCTAAGTGATGCCATAAAAATACTTTAGCTTAAGACATGCTGACCTTCAAAGCTTTGAATAAGAAGAAATTTCAGAGGAAAGTTTAGCCTGAGCCTTTCTGCTAAACACCACCTTTCAGGCAGAATAACCCTCTAACAGCCTAATGCCAAAGTCTTTCCTTAATAGTACAAATCTCAGCAGCTGACAGTCCAAAGATCGGCCAGAAAAACTTCTCTGCCAGCATCAAAAAATAGAGGTTCATGCTGAGAAACAGGCTAATGTGCACTTAGCTCTGGAGTCCACTGTCTTCTTGGCCTCCCTGGAGTCAGAAGATGTTCTTCCCATTTCAGACACAGTTCTGATAGTGGGATGCCATGACTGCAGACTCATTGACTTCCTCAAAGTGTTGAGCAGTAGACTCCTCTTAGGCAACATCTCATTCCCTAACTATTGTACCCATTAGTCTTTACAGCATGAAATTGTATTCATAGGAATAGGAACCAAGCTCACTGGAAGGAGGAGGACAGCTGCACCTGGAGATGAGGACATTTTTTTCTCAAAATCTTAAACCTGTCCATGAAGGATAAAGGATACCCCTGGACTACTGAGATAACACAAGCATCCCGGTCCCTCTAACACCTCTGTGAAACCCCCCCAGTATCTGGTGTCATAGATAACTGTAGTGAGACTGACTCCAGGGCCATCTAGATTGATAAAGAAGCAGGTGGATGATGACACCGGGGATTTATCACTGCTTTTCAAACACTAGTATGTGTGTGTATGTGTGTGTTAAGTAGCAATTAGTCAAATCATGTTGTAACTGAACACTTGAAAGGTGTACAAACCATCTGTAAAACCACATTCAGGTTTCCCAATTTGACTGGGACACCTCATGCACATGAATAAGAAAATTAGTCTTGCAATTCTATATTGTGCATTCTAGCTTCTCTCCTTGGTCAGCATGGGCCAGTCACGAATTTTTGTGACACTCCCAAAGGGATTCAACTATTGAGTGCTGTGGGAAACTGTGTGAAATAATTCACAGCATTAGGCCCAGCCTTCTCATTAGTAGTGGACGATGCAGTATCTGAGTGAAAGGACAGTCGCTTTGCTTGCTTGGAGAATGCCAGAGCACATGATGTAAGTCTTAGTTGCTGCATACCTGACTGTTGAGCAATTTGTGGACTGTGTTCCCTATCAGTGGTCACAAAAAAAGGTGGCGGCTCTCCACAGGGTAGCTCAATGGAGCTTTCTATTGCAAATACATTGTCCATCTCCTGTAGAATGCTCGTCTGGGCCAGTGAAGATAGATCTTCTCCTTCGTGATTAACCCACATCACTTTGGGCTTTTCATAGGTGCCTCTTATTTTGCCTTTGTATGTACAAGTGCTTGAGTGTGGTGCAAGAATTTCATTCATGGAACCTGTAACAGAGACAAGTGAACACCACCACATCTGGCACAACAGAGAAATACCAAGTACACCATGAAAGAGATCTCACTTCAGGTGAGAAGGTTAAAAACAGAAGTGATGCTAAAGAGATAACAGTACTCAGGTTCAAACTGTTAAAAATAAGGGAAAGGTATGAGCCCCTTAAGCTATTACTGAACTTGGCCCAAAGAGGCAGAACAGCGAGATCGCTCTCAGCACTTTCCTGGGTGATGGTTTCATGTTGTTTCCCCGAAGATGACACAAGGCCAAACATCCTTTGCCCAACAGCAAAGATTTCTCCTGAAGGGTATGATTCTGCAGGATGCCTGGGGCTTCAGGGAAGGTACCGAGACCTGTCCAATTTCAGCTCTTCTAGAAATAACAGAGGGGTCTGATTCCCTCAGGAAAGAAGATGCAGGTGTAAAAATGTGACCTACCTGATCGGCTTATCTCGGATTTGATGAGTTTGACTACACACACCACATCTACGTTCTCACAAGGCAATGTGATGATGCTTTGCACTGTGAAATGGTCTCTCTCACTCCAGGTTACATTGGTCTTGGCCTCCACATATACTGTGTCCCCTCCATAGTTCATCCAAATGACTTCAGGCTTTGGGTACCATTTTTTTGACTTACACGTGTAGCGACACATATTCTCCTCTTGCAGATTCCTGTCTAAAGTTGGCTTATATCCAATAGCTGTAACAGAGTAAATCAATGAGTCTGAAATCAAGTTAGAGTTACTGCAAAACAACAACAACAAAATAAACCGGCAAAACTCATAAAACCTCATTATGTTGCTCTAAAAATTTGTAGCTCCTAAAAAAAACCATCCTGGTCAGATCAAAGGAGCCGTTTTACCCGGACTCCAACCATGGTGAGCTCTAGGGCATCTTACCACAGAGAAGCAGTGAACTTCAGTGAGCTTGGATGATCAAAGGTCAGGAAGAGCATCTAGCATTTTGCAAAATAGATGAGCACTCTCCACAGGACTGAGGGGGATGTGACACAGGTCCATAAAAAAGGAAGGGGGTGGAGAGGAAGAAGAGCAAGAAATTGTTCCCTGTCTTGTCCAACACCAAAACAGGAGGCATCAAGTCAGCCTAGCATATGGTAGATTCAAAAAAAAAACAAATGAAAAGGGCCTTCAAACATGCCATTGATCTGCCGAATAAACTGATGCCAGATTTCTGGATACTAGGTGTTTCTATGCCCTCAGACTAAGCTCCAGAGTGTGACTTGTCCAACAGGTCAGATCTGGTAAGGTGCTTCAGTGAAGTGCTTTAAGGCTGGCATTTTGGCCAGGTCTTCTGAGATGGGAGATTTCTAATGAGGAGGGAAAAGAGGCCTTTACCTTACCATTTATGTGTACTGCACATCAGTAAATACCCTCCCTAATAGCTCTGAGTAATTGTTTTTTCATTTTGCAAACTAAACCAGCCCTAACCAGAGAGGCTGAGCATTCATAATCCCAGAAGAGAAAACAATTATTGATTGTTTATATAGGGTTATTCAGCATCTTAATATATTCAGCATCTATATAGGGATTTATACAGCGATATTCAGCATCTTCATGCAGTTCCCCATAGCACTATTTTCCCACGTGCCCTATCCCCCTCAGAGCCCAGCTTTTGAATATTCAGGACTGAAGCAAGTCTTTCCACCTACTTCCCACGTCTTTGCTTATTCCCCAGTTTCTCTAAGCAACCGTTAAGCGTGATGGAGTCCTGCATTCCTGGAGATGGCTAAACACCTGCCCACTGATGGGAAGTAGTGAATGAATTCCTCATTTTCCTTTGATTGTGTGCACAGCTTTTGCTTTACCTGTTAAACTCTCATTATCTTAACTCATGAGTTACATATTTCTGCCCTTCTGATGCTCTCCTCCATCCCACCGGTGCAGGGAGTGACGCTGCTGTGCTGAACAAGCAGCTGTGTGATGCTGAGCTGCCTACTGGGGTTAAACCATGACAAGGTCTCAGCTATGCAGCAAGTAATAGGTAGAGCCACAGAACCACAATGGGATCTAAACACAGCGTGGTCATAGCAGGTTGCATTTCACTGAGAATATCTCCCTGCTTACCTGTAATGTTAAGATGAGTCATAGCCTCCTGTGTGACAGCACTGCCATTCACTGCACAAACATATGTGCCCTCGTCGGCTACTTGCACTTGCCGGATAACCAGAAGAAGCGCTCTTTTCTGCCAGTATCCCGCAATCCTACACTGCTCTTCAACCTGGCACTGCTCCACCATCCCACCAAGGCTGGAGGAAGAGCACAGTGGGGCATCCCTCCCCTTTTCCATTTTGTACCAAAGCACACTTGTGTCAGAGGGGACGCTGTCTGTCAGCTGGCAGGACAGAGTCACTTGTTCTTCAACAAGGACAACTGATGGTTCGATGGTGATGGTAATAGGCACTTCACCTGCAAGGAAGAGGTGGAAGCAAATCATAGAATCATAAAATCATAGAATGCTTTGAGTTGAAAGGGACCTTTAGCGGTCATCTAGCCCAACCCCCGTGCAGTGAGCAGGGACATCTTCAACTAGACTAGGTTGCTCAGAGCCCCATGCAACCTGGCCTTGAATGGTTCCAGGGATGGGGCCTCCACTACCTCTCTGGGCAATCTGTTCCAGTGTTTCACCACCCTCATCATAAGCAATTTCTTCCTCATATCTAGTCTAAATCTACCCTCCCTTAGTTTAAAGCCATTGCTCCTTGTCCTGTCGCAACAAGCTCTGCTGAAAAGATTTTCCCCATCTTTCCTACAGGCCCCCTTCAGATACTGAAAGGCTGCCATAAGGTCTCCCCGCAGCCTTCTCTTCTCCAGGCTGAACAACCCCAACTCTCACAACCTTTCCTCAGAGGAGAGGTGCTCCAGCCCTTGGACCATCTTTGTGGCCTCCTCTGGACCCGCTTGAACAGCTCCATGTCCTTCTTGTGCTGGGGGCTCCAGAGCTGGACGCAGTACTCCAAGTGGGGTCTCACCAGAGTGGAGCAAAGTGGCAGAATCACCTCCCTCGACTTGCTGGCCACGCTTCACTTGGTGCAGCCCAGGATACGTTTGGCCTTCTGGGCTGGGAGCGCACATTGGTGGCTTATGTCTAGCTTTTCATCTGTCAGTATGCCCAAGCCCTTCTCAGCAGGGCTGCTCTCAATCCCTTCATCCTCCAGCCTGTACTGATAGTGGAAGTTTCCCTGACCCACATGCAGGAGGTTGCACTTGGCCTTGTTGAACCTCATGAAGTTCACACGGGCCCACTTCTCAAGCTTGTCCAGGTCCCTTTGAATGGCATCCCATCCTTCTGTTGTGTCAACTGCACCACTCAGCTTGGTGTCGTTTGCAAACTTGCTGAGGGTGCACTCGATCTCGCTGTGTAAGTCATTGATGAAAATGTTAAACAGCACTGGTCCCAGTACGGACCCCTGAGGGACACCACTTGTCACCAGCATCCATTTGGACATTGAGCTGTTGAAGACTACTCTCTGCCTGTGACCTTCCAACCAATTCCTTAGCCACTGAACAGGCCACACATCAAATTCATATTTCTCCAATTTAGAGAGAAGAATGTTGTGAGAGACTGTGTCGAAGGCTTTACAGAAGTCCAGATTGATCACATCCATAGCTCTTCCCTTTTCCACTGATCTAGTCACATCATCATAGAAAGTCACTAGGTTGGTCAGGCAGGACTTGCCCTTGGTGAAGCCATGCTGGCTGTCTCAAATCACGTCCCTGTCCTCCATGTGCCTTAGCATAGCTTCTAGGAGGATGTGTTCCATGATCTTCCCAGGCATAGAGGTGAGGCTGAAAAGTTGGTAGTTCCCAAGGTCCTCCTCCCCACTCTTTTTAGAAATGAGCACAATTTTTCCCTTCCTCCAGTCACTAGGGGCTTTGCCTGACTGCCATGACCTTTCATATATCATGGAGAGCGGCTTGGCAATGAGATCAGCCAATTCCCTCGGGACTCTGGGATGCGTCTCCTCAGGTCCCATAGACTTATGTACATTCAGGTTCCTCAGGTAGTCCCAAAGCTGATCTTCCCTTACAGTGGGAGGGGCTTTGGCCCTCTGGTCCCCATCTTGCAGTCCATCAGCTGAGGGGGGCAAGGAGAGAGGTTGCCAGTGAAGACTGAGGCATTGTTGAGTACCTCAGCCTTCTCCTCGTCTATTGATACGAGCTTGCCATTCTGGTTTATCAGAGGGAGTACGCTTTCTTCAACCTTCCTTTTCTGGTTGACATATCTGTAGAAGCCCTTCTTGTTATTCTTTGCATTCCTTCCCAAGTTCAGCTCCAGTTGCGCCTTGGCCCTCCTGCCTTCACCCCTACACAACCGGGCAGCATCCGTATACTCTTCCCAAGATACCTGTCCCTGCTTCCACTGCCTATCTAGTTCCCTCTTGCCCTATAGTTTGACCAGCAGGTATCAACCCAGCCTTGCTGGTCTCTTCCCTTCCTTTCCTGACTTCTTATACCTGGGGACCGAGAGCTCTGTGCTCTCTGGAAAGTGTCCTTAAAGATCTGCCAGCTCTGTTCTGCCCTCCTGTCCCAGAGGACCATTTCCCAGGGGGTCCTACTGACTAACTCCTTGAAGAGCTGGAATTTCGCTTTCCTAAAATCTAGGGTCCTGACTATACTCCTCACCTTTCCCGTATCCCTCAGGACTGTGAACTCCACCAATGCATGACCATTGCAGCTCAGGGTGCCTCCAGTCTTGACGCCACCAATGAGCTCACTTGCATTGGTGAGCATCAGGTCCAGTATTGCACCCCTCGGGTAGGGGTGTCAATTAACTGGCTTAAAAAGTTATTCTCAATGCATTCTAGGAATCTCCTGGATTGCCTAAAGCTCCCCATGCTACTTTTCCAGCAGATGTTGGGGTGGTTGAAGTCCCTCATCAAATGCACTGGCTTTCCCCACGAGTGTCATCTTTCCATAGAGGGAAGAAAGCTACATGTGTTAGCTGAATCCAAAACAGAAAGCTGAGCTCTAGGCTAGAGTCTCATAGTCCTTTACAAGAGTGAGGACAGGGTCTAGAGTCATTGCTAGCAACGTTTCCAGACATGCTTTACGGTTACCAAATTTCCTGGTTCTACAAAAGTCAGTTGTGTTACTTACAGGTATTGTGGGCAGCGATTTACTCAGAAAGACAATAGGCATGCTGGTGCAAGGACTGCAAACCAAAGCTCACTGAGCTAAGAGCAAGTTACCACACAGGATATGCAAGGATGTGAAAGGATCAGTGAAATGATCTGCACTTGCAGCAGATTTACAACCTGCAAAGCAATCTGCACAGGCTCTTGCTCTCCACAGTGCCTGGGTCTGTGACACAGGACAGACTGAACATGGCTCCCTCACGTGTGTAGTAAGATAATTGCTGCACCTACTCTGCTTCCCTGAAATAGCTGATGCCCCAGAGCAGGACTGGGGTGTCTCACATCATCAGAATGGCCGAAGTTATCCCAGACTGGGACTTGGAGGTGTCAGACACCACATAGGATCTACAATGCCTTTGTTTCTTTAGGGACTTTGAACTGAAGTGCAGGCATGATATCTTAGGACAATTGGCTAGCTGGATACAGTAGCGAGTTTCTTACCTGTAAGCCACTTTCCAATTAAAACACATGTTGGAAGAACAAAGAACAGGACTAGTACAAGCTTTCTTTCTGAGCACAAACATGTCATGAGGGTCAAGCCAAATTCCTTCTATTCCCCTGGGAACTGGATGATGCACTATAAAAATGAGAAAGAATTCACGAGAGGAGTGAAACAGAAGGGAATGAATCTTGATAAAGGCAGAAACACAAAGACAGCACGTGGTCCTGCCTGCTGTGTTCATATTCTGAAGGATTGCATTGTGTTGGTGGGGTCACTGACAGCTCCTGGCTGCCTTCTCTGAGGGAAATCTGCCCGTTCTTGTGCCTTGACAGCCCTTATTCTTGGGCACAAGAACATGTGGCTTCAAACTTACTTGGACTGACTAAATCAATCAGCACACCCCATTCCCTATCTCTACGGCTGTGTTATCTTGCACCTGCAATCTAGCTTAACTCCCAACAAACTTGTACTCTTGTCCTCTCTTAGTAGTAAACCTTGGTGAACTGCTAAAGGGCAGAGAAAGAGTTGTTGGGTAGGGCAATAAAACCCAGGAAAAGTTAGTGCTGTAAGGAAGCACCTGGGGAGTGAAAGATGACTTGAAAGGGTCTAGCATTTATTTTAAATGCATAGGGTATAAGACGGAGGCAATGCAAGCACAGTGCAGGAAAGCGCCCCGCGTCATATTAATCACCTGAAAGGCAGGTTAGGGGACAATAAGGCATCCCCAAGGAAGCCCCCTCCCTTTGCTTTGCTGAATCCCAGAGTCACGCTGAGCTGCTTGGCACAAAAGCTGAGCTACGTATGTAAATGCACACTTGCTCACATTCCACTAGCTGGCATTTACAGCATCTTTTCAAAATAGTCTATTTAAAGGACAGAGTATTAACATTTCTGTCTCAACAATTAAACATTTTGAATGAATGAAAATATCAAAACTTATATCTAGCTATCACTTTTATGTGTTTGTGTTCTTCCACAAGCCTTGATTCCCTGCTATGCTAAATATCTGTACCTATATTACAAAGATCAGATTAATAGATATTTGCCATGCCAAAGCAGAGGATGTTACATTTTCAACCAACAACATTGGAGGAACGTTACGTATCAACAAATCATTAGTTCAATGACGTAAAGTAACTAAAACTACAGTACAAATCTCAGAACAGTACCTGATTAACTAACAAAAATACTGATAAGTTTAATTAATAAAATACTTCTTCCTTACTAATGCTAAGATACAATGCTAAGATACTCTTCACTTTATTCTTTCTCATTCGATAATCCTCAGGTATCTCTTGTGAATTTTAAAGTAGAATGCACCTGCCCCAAAAGACATCTAGAATATATTATTTTGCTACTTTCATTGTGTGTCCTTTCTAGTTTTAAAAACGTCTTGTGCTCTTACCTGTTGGAAGGAGTGTCTTGGTTAGAGATTTTAAAAAATACAGGAAGAAACACGATGACTCAAGTTACCACTGAAGTAGGAGGAGCAATTCTGCACTAATGGGATAATGATAAGAAATGCCTTTCACCTGTTGGTGAAAAATAAAAACAAGAAGTCTGGTATAAGATGAGAGGTAAATAAAAGAAACTTATTTTCTGGGTATATTGGGTGTCTGTTGCCAGGTTTTGGTAGCAGGAGGGTTGCAAGGGTGGCATCTTTGGCAAAAAGTAAGGTCCTGCTCCTATTGTGGACACAGCTGATCCAAGCTGGCTGCAAAATTAACCTACCCCAGGCCAAAGCTGAGCCAATTAGTGAAGCTGGTGGTACCTCTGAGAAGACATGTTTATGATGGGGCAAAATACAGCACAACAGTAAGGAAAAAATGTGTAAAACAACCCTGCCGACACCAAGGTCAGAGAAGGAGGAGGGGGTGGAAGTGCTCCAGGTGCCAGAGCAGAAATTCACCTGTAGCCTGGGGAGAGGACCATGGTGGAGAAGGTACTCACACTGCAGCCCCTGGAGGTCTGTATATCGTAGCAGGTGAGCATTCCTGGAAAGAAACTGCAGTGCATGGAGAGGTCATGGGGGAGCAGATTTATCCTGAAGGACTGCGGCCCACAGAAAGCCCATGCTGGAGCGGGGGAGAAGTGTGAGGAGGAAGGTCTGGCAGGGAGGAACTCTCATGGGCTGACCACGACACCCCAGTTTTCCATGCCACTGCACCACTTGGGGCAGGAGAAGGTAGAGGAATAATGAAGTCAAGCCTGGGAAACAGGAGCATGGGGGGAAGGTGTTTTAGATTTTTGTCTCCGTTTCTGACTATCCAAACCCATTTCCTGGGCTGCATCACAAGTAGCATGTCCAGCAGGTTGAGGGAGGTGACTCTGCCCCTCTGCTCTGCTCTGGTTAGACCCCACCTGGAGTCCTACGTCCAGCTCTGGAGCCCTCAGCACAGGAAAGACATGCACCCTGTTGGAGCAGGTCCAGACGAGGACCACAAAAACGATCCGAGGGCTGGAACATCTCTCCTGTGAGGGAAGGCTGAGAGAGTTGCAACTGGAGACCTTCTTTCAGCCTTTCTGTACCTGAAAGGGCCTGCAAGAAAGCTGGAGAAGGACATTTTACAAGGGCACGTAGGGATAGCACAAGGAATAATGAATTTAAACTGAAAGAGGGTGGATTTAGAGAAGATAAAAGGAAGAAATTGTTTACTAGTGTTTTCTCACAAACTGAGTTTGTTACCTGGTGTGCAACATCCAGCATGCACACAGAGCTGAGATAATAGTTTATTTCATGTCTGCACGGAGATGGGTGGTAGCTGGTAACTCCACAGAGCTAGCACACCTGGTTGCAATCACATAGCGTATTTCTACAGTTTAAAATGTTAGTTCCGCCTATTAGTCATACCCTCCTTACTATGATTGGTTAGTTCTCTTCTCACTTGAGTTTAAAGATCCAGTCCTCCTAAAATTTACTACGTATGCTCAGAGAGTAAGGGTGTCTGCTCGGGCTGGAGTCTCCAACTCAAGGGGTGTGACTTTTAGTATTGTAATGAGGTTAGTTCATTTAAGGGAACTCTTTATCATCCTTCTGCTGTTAGTTCCAAATTGTTCCAAAAGATCTTAATTAACTTACATATTTTTCCAATATATACTTCGTTCCCAAGGGCAGTAGTTCCNNATTAGACTTTCCTGTATCAGCCGCCCTTGTCAAAATCTTGGCCTTCTGTTAACCCTAGAGTACATATTCTAGGTAAATAATTTGGTCAGACTCACCTTTTATGCATACTTGAATAAAGCTGGGTTCAACAAACTACACTAGGAGGGTGGTGAGGCACTTGAACAAGTTGTCCAGAGAAGTTGTGGATGTCCCAGCCCTGGAAGTGTTCAAGGCTTGGGTTGAATGTGACTTTGAGCCACCTGGTCTAGTGGAAGGTGTCCCTGCAGGGAGATAGGAACTAGATGATCATTAAGGTCCCTTGCAACCTAAATCCTTCTGTGATTCTAACTAGCAGTAAATTAAATTAATTTTCCCCAAGTTAGGTCTGTTTTTCTCATGGTGGTATCAGACTTGTCCATCTGGAGAAAGACTCTGAAGAGATGAAAGAGACCAGGAGGCAGGTTCTTCCATGGATTTTTGAGACTTCTTTGACTAGCAAATGTGTAAAGACCCATGCATTGTGGGAGGCATCCCATTACTGTTTTCCACGAGCCTGCTCCATGCCATCGACCCACATCAAGGAGTTTGTGGGGTATAAGGGTTTCGCTACGCACTACAGGCTGCCCTTTTGTCGTAATCATATGTCTGGTCTTCCCAATCATGCAAAAGTTTGTCTACGTCCTGCCATCACACTGATAATGACATGGTATGCGATGTATTAAAACCACTCTACATTCTCTAAGCACCTCTCACTGTTTAAACCTGTTCATCATCTTTCTGTTCTTGGCCCAACCTTATGCCTGATACACCAGGAGGGAACACATCCATTGGATGCCTGCATCCCATTGGACAGGCTCCTTGCTGTCCCACTCCACAGGATGCACACACTGGAAAATCAGGATGCATTGTGCAAAAGTGATAACCTTAAGGTAGCCATCTCAGCTGGAGATTTCTACTGGACAGACATTTACACTGAATAAAGCTTAAGTTGAGGGCACTTAAACTGAAGCAACTCTGTATCAGTCCACATTCTGTACAGTATCGTTTCATGTGTACAACGACTCCTTTTGGTCTTCTGAAAAGTTCATAACCTTTCTGCTCTGCTGCTTCTTCCTCCTCACACTTGTCCCCTGTTCCAGCATGGGTACTCTCCATGGGCTACGGTCCTTCAGGATCAATCTGCTCTAGCATGGGTCCTCCATGGGCTGCAGTTTCTGCCATGAGAACCTACTCCAGGGTGGGGTCCCCACAAGCGGAAGTCCTTCAGTATCGACCTGCTCCACCGTGGGCTCTCCGTGTACCACAGCTCCTTTGGGGAATATCCACATGCTCCAGGGCTGGGTTCTCCATGGACTGCAGCATGAATACCTGCTACAGCATGATGTCTTCACACACTGCAGGGAAATACCTGCTCCATCAAGGATGCTTCCAAAATTTTCATGGGCTACAGGCAAGTCTCTGCTCTGGAGCCAGAACCGTCTTCTCACAGAGCCCATCTCTGCAGTCTCCATGCCCCCAGCTACCAAAGTGTTGCCATGTAAACCCAATACAATTTCTAACCGGAAATTGACCATCTTGACACAAGCAGCTCTGAATATTTTTCACAACAAATAGAATCACAGAATAGTAGGGGTTGGAAGGGACCTCTGTGGGTCATCTAGTCCAACCCCCCTGCTGAAGCAGGGTCACCTACAGTAGACTGTAGAGGACCTTGTCCAGGTGGGTCTTGAATATCTCCAGAGAAGGAGAGTCCACAACCTCCCTGGGCAGCCTGTTCCAGTGCTCCGTCACCCTCAGAGGGAAGAAGTTCTTCCTCATGTTCAGATGGAACTTCCT
>Ga0065711_1005221_pt1:0-17500 | contig 22316 bp, 10 predicted proteins | sample Hoacrofraction12_FD_59098 | JGI IMG/M metagenome (GOLD analysis project Ga0065711, IMG submission 59098) | Hoatzin crop microbial communities from Cojedes, Venezuela - Epithelial fraction 12 v2 (version 2) | ecosystem: Host-associated > Birds > Digestive system > Esophagus > Crop... | reverse complement strand
TGAGAAGGCAGGACTTGTAGTCCAGACTGAACGTGTCAGCACAATCAGATGAGGGACCTCCTCCACTCTTCTCAGCCCTCATCCTCGACCCAAAGGCACGTGGCGGCAAGCACCCGCGACAGCAGGAAGCACCGCGCACTCGCTGCAAGCAAAGCTAGCGACATTACTGCAACGGCTAGCTGGCCAAGTTCTGCTGCCTAGTTCCAAACACGCGGCCTCTCTGCGCACAGAATCACATCAGAAGGCCGATCAGCAGCGTTCCCTCACTACTGCATTCTTGGAATACCTGCTGCATCGCATCAAGTAGCGGCGCTTGAGCCAAACAGGAGCTTTTCGGCCATCAAATCCACAACACAAAAGATAAACACGGAGATGAGCAAGTAGCAAACCCATCTCCCAGTGAACAGGCTCTGCACGGGGCTGAAGAGCAGCACGCAATCGGAAGACGCCGCAGCTGAACATACCACTGTTCCTGTCCCTGAGGTGGTCAACTTCCCGCACAGTATTAATTGAGAGATTGTTTATGACACTGCCAGGAGTGACGTAAGGGTCAGTTTCAGGGTCGATGTTTGGATAACCTTTCCATGGCTCACCAGGGCGAAACTCTAGGAACAGAGATGCAGACAAGCTTATTTGGATTTATTTTTTTTTAAAGCAGGAAACATCTGTCTAAACAATACATCTCTTAATGACTGAAAATCCCAAACCTTTTAAGCATTTAATTTACTTAATTTAGTTGTATTTTCCCTTTATTTACTTCATTTCTAGTTTTTCTGGTCCCATCCCACCAGGGTAGAATCTCCAAGCAGGGAGATACACTTCTCTTTCTGAACAGAACTACCGCTCCCCATTCCGACTGCTACAACCACCGCCTTCATGCTCTTCTGCAGGCGGCTTCCCTGCCCCCCCCCAGGTACCGAGCACGGAACCCAGCAGAAATCCCACGAACAGCGGGAAGGGTGCGCAGCGCAGGCCTGGGGCCGGCGTACCTGGGGGCCAGTTAACACTGCTCGAGCCGTTAGGCGATTTGGCACGGGGCCAGCCGTCCCCAATCGAGCCGGGAGGACTGGCTGGTGAATTACTGCTGTTCATAAAGTCGTAGGGGACAAACGGAGACTCTTCCAGCCGAAAACCACTTGAAATAGCACCTAATTAGAAAAAAAAAGTTGTCGTGTATTTCATAGCCGATTTTTATATTTAGACATCTCGAGCTATACAAAAACACACCCTCGGAAAGCGTTCCTGAAACATGGAGCACCACACTGTCCTCTTCTGAGGTCAGGCTATATAGAAAGTCATGAAGGATTACATAATCTAAAATGAAACGTCTCTGAATAATTCAGGCGAAAACACTAAGAACAATCCATGAAATAATTTCACTAAAACGGTATACTTATTAAATTTAAGCAAAATATTAATTTCAGAGGCTAAGAGCATTCTGTGAGACTCCCAACTGGATAACAGGGGTAGTGAATATATTCTGTGATGGGAAGGCTCTTGGAAGAAACATCTATAAAATCTGAAGGATTTTTAGCTACTGCAAAGCTCTGTCACTTCCACTTACATTCCTGGGAGGGGAAGAAATACAAAATAAAAATCACTGGAGGCAGAGCAAGGAACAAAGGCACTGCACACAACCTGTTTACTTCTGCGCCAGTCCCGTAAGGAGAAGCCTAAAAGTTGTAAGGCAGCAAACCCACAGATCTTCTACAGTTCTGAGGGAACAGATGACTTCCCAGGGATTCCATGCAAATGGAGTTCAAATAATCAAACTGCTGCCACGATTCAGAAAACGCTACCTACAGCTGCAGCAGGTAACCCTGACTTGTGTGGCCACAAGCCGACGCAGGGCAGAAGTGCAGCAGCAGCGCATCCCCACTAGATGCTTCAAGCAGCAAGTCACTGCACAGCAGTAAAGCAGCTGACAAATCTAAAAATACCCAAACAATCTGAAGACTGAACAGTAACAGGAGACTGGAGACATTTTGTAACTATCTTTAGACACAGAACCTTTGTGCTATAGACTCAAATTTTAACTGGATGAGATTTCAAGTAACTGAAACAGTTGAAATGCCGTATGAATCCTGATTACTGGAATGAAACATGCAGCAACCAAGTCTGCCTCCTCTAAAACTAAGTACAGCGATGGTGCTAGTCTATCCCTTCTAAGCTCTCCCCATTTTTAGAATGCAAATACACCCACTGATAACCAAAACCTGTAACTAAAAATGTCAGACATGACCGGAATGTGTGCACACAGCGTTAAATACCCCTAAATCACCTTAAGGCCACCTTAAGGGTGGCGGAAAGAAAGCTAGAAAATATAAAGCTTTTGATGTAAAAATATATGAAGCATTCTAACACAGATTAAGATGGAGTTAGTAGCAACAGTCACACTTAAGAAAAGTCTGGTTAAAAAGGAATTCCGCACAACATTTCTTCTAAATCTCATCACAAGATCGCTTCTGCAGGTGAAGACACTGAAGCAAGCTGTGCGCTGCTGTGCAAGACAAGCAGCAGCCTCGGCACAGACAACACAAATTCTGACAGCTACCAGTAACACAGCAGTTACAACCACAGGCCGAAATGGAGCAAACCTGCATTTTATAGACAGAATGTGAAAATCTGATGTGCAACGTCAAGTGCTACGCAATGACATGTTTAACATACCATGTTTGCTGGAGTTTTGATCTAACGATGTGTTCACAGAAATGCTGTCTACTGTAGTCCATTTCCTCAGTCGAGATTGTGGCTCTTTAATACTGCTCATATCCATGTTTACATTCAAGTTTGAGTTCATTCCTAAAAACATATATAGCTTATGAAATACAGCCTAAAGGTTTTTCTTCTGCTAATTACCACTATTGCCCTAATAAACATTTAACAGTATATTGCTATGGTTATTTCATGCTTCCAAGTCTCTGTTTTTGAGAAACACTCTAGGGTATAATACAGTGAACTTACTACAGACAGAAGCTAAGCTAAGCAATGCAAAGCGCTCGCTTCTCAGCCAATGTCTTCATGCAAAAATGTCAGTGGAAGAAGCCACTGAGGAAGTCAGAGAAACGAACATGGAAGTGCCTAGAAAAACACGGCATTTCTCATGCCAGTTGTCGTGCTGGTGCTAGACTGGTCTCATCTGCACCAAGCAGAAGTGCTGTACTTTGAAGAGCTACACTCTGTTATACAAGACGCTTTTCTCAGCAGGAGGGCGTGTCAGGACTCACCCGTGTTGGGCAGAAGTTACACACCAGTATCCACAGCTACCCCTCACTGCCATTCTCATCTGGCTGTTCAACAGGACGCCTTGCCAGCTTCTGACCCACACTAGCACAGACATCTAAGCACTTTGCAGGGATCTGCACAAGTACTACTATCCCACTCCTCCATTTCTGCTGTTTACACTGAAGAGAAAACAAACAAAACTTGTCTTTGCCTGCTCTAGGCTGTTGTCTGTATCCCAAAATGTTTAGCTGCCAGAGAATCAACACAATGCCAACCCAAATCAGTCCAAATACCTGTAAGAACCAGCTACTCTGGGCTTGAACAACGGGCCCATGCTTTTGACTCTGGCATGCCTGCTCTCTTTCCAGGTCTGTGAGAATCCTGAACATCATACCTGCTTACATTCCCAGCCCTTCAGACCTATTTATTTCATTTCTGAAAATAAACCACTACAACATCTTAACTTGGGGCCAGAGGCACACAGGGAACTTCTCAAATCTCCACTAGAAACACCTTCACTCAGCACTGGAAACCAGTGCTTAATTTTGTTCCTAAGTTGACATTCACTACCATATAAAAGCTGGTTTGATTTTTTTGTTTGGTTGGGGTTTTTTGTTTGTTTTTCTTAAAGGCATGAGCAGATGTTGATGCCAGAAAAGCAGCCCTTGAAAAGCCTCAGAGAAAGTGCCTTGTAACAGGACATCAACTTTTAAGAAACATAACAACTACCAATAGCTGAAACAGAAAATAGGAAAAAGTCCAATCAGTGCAGTCTCTGACACCCCTCCCTCTGCCATTTGGCTGTCGTCAGAGCCTGAAGACAGCTTGGCAAGTTCAGCTCTTTCTCACATGACTACGCTACTATACTTTGGAAGATGCTACCAATACTCCTCTTGACTCAATTTTTCACTAAAGGGTGAAAAAAATCCAGCAACCTACTATTTCTACCCTTCAGCTTTTACTTGTGGACTGAGTGTGGCTCCACTTGCTTGTATCACTACACAGTACTGCTCCAAAGGGGTCCCAAAGAATTCTTACGTATACTGCAGCAGACTCCTGAGGGATCTCAAAGCAATCTTACATATACTGCAGATTCCTGAAATGTGGCAATGATTAAGGTGAGAAAGCAGCTACTCAACAATTGTACACAACAATTCAACTCAAGAAACAAAACAGAAAGGAACCTCGCATAGGCAGGATGCAATTACTCAGCATGAAGTTTGGCGAGAAAGTTAAATATTCCTTTCATTAGGCCTAACATAGTGCCTCTAACAGCTAAACAAGCTTCATTTTTATGCCTTGCCCTTTGAATGAAAGCAGTAGTCAGATCTTAATGCCAATCAGCAGCAGCAACTACTAAGCAGCAGCAGCCTGGACTTAAGACCGGCCACGAGCAAAACTGCAGTGTGCCACATGCAGTGCAACAGCCCGGCCGGCCCCGACCCTCCGGCTCCACGCCGCTCCACCTGTAAGCACAAGGGCTTCAGCAGCAGTCTCTGTTAAACAAACTTTCGACAAAGGGCAATGGGAATGCAAAGGAAATCAGCCCAACAGAAGTCACCAGATTAGAACAGCGTAGAAGAAAAGCAAACTGAAGAGGAGGAAAAAAATAGGGATAAGGAACAAAAGGTAAATGGTATACAGTTGTAATAAGTGTGAGATAGCATTAAAAAGGGACCTAAAGTAAGGAGAAAATATACAAGCCTGGAATTTCTGAAGTAGAAATTGGACAGAAGCCTGGAAACGTAGGGAGAAAGAAACAGGACATGTTTGTATTTATAAATGTTCAGACATTTTGCCTGAAATGAAACAACCGTTCTTTAACAATGCAGAGCTGAAAGCTTGCTTTCCTGGACAAAACCACTACAAGGGAAATCAACATTTTGTTCTACCTATGCAATTCTAGATTCACTGAAAACATTTTCAAAATCCAAAGAAACGAGACCACATCAATGGATTCTTTGTCTGGATTCTACTTCCAAAAGTCCTTTAGCTCCAGGAATCCTAACTGCAAAAGGACTTTGTATTATCCTGGGGACCCAGAGGATAAAAAGAGAAATAAAAGCAGACAGACATTCTTTAAGAATGTAAAACATTTTGCACTGAAATAGAGACATAGAGGGAATGAGTGCACTTGCGCAAAAAGTTCTTTGGTGAACAAAGATAACTGGATAAGCCCCACAAAAAATTACTACTTCCATTAAAATCGTAAGTGCTAACAGGATTACACCCACTACTGTTTTCTGAGCAGGCAGACAACGTGACAAGACAGGCTGCGTGTCGCCCAAGCATTAACCGGCTGTACGAAAGCACGGAGAGACCCACCTATAGGGAAACTGCTGAACGCGTTTATTGGCGATGGCCCTTTTTGTAGCTCAGGAGTAGCGTGGGGTATGACATTCTCAAGGAAAGATTTCATGGTGGGTTGATGGAGTGACTGCTGTTGAGAAGGTGGAGTTTGCTGCTTCATTAACAGGTTTGGATCAAGCTGACGGGACTGTTGCATCATCTGTTGCTGCATACTAAGAGATCGACCCTTAAAAAAACAGAGCAGTTACAATATAAATAGACAAAAGCTTTTCCATGTTTCAAGCAAGATGGTGAAATGCCTCTTTGTGCTCTGTGCATCTCAGCACAGCAAAACCCCAGCATTAGCGAAGTCACTCCTCCAAAGCTTCTCAAAGTCCCACTCACTCTTGCATACTAATACAGTTTAGAACAAGAAATGCAGCTCAGGACGAAAAACAGTTTTTAAAGATAGTTTGAGAAGTTAGTAATAAACGTATTTATTTACCTGCTGCTCCTGCTGCTGACGACCACCAGAAGGCATGCTTCTTTGATTCTGCGCTTTTTGCTGCTGAGCCAACAACCGCTAGGAGACAGTGTTTTGTGGTGGGTTTTTTAACAACAGTTTGCAGTTGACGTAAGTCTCTATGTAGACTTTCAAACGGAACACAGAGCGACTAGCTTTGTTAGCTTACCTGTAACTGGGAGATCTGAGAAAGCTGGTTTAACTGGGACAGTTGATTCAACATGGCTACCTGTTGTGGGCCAAAAAGTGGGCTCAGGCCACCGTTGTTTGGTGCATACTTCAGTAATGATACTGGAACCTGCAGAACGGAGCGGGATGAAGCGTGACTGACAGTAATGTGCCATCAGTTACACCAGCTGTAGCATACGATAACTTTTGGTCAACAGTTGCCTAATTTCTGAAACACTCATCAAGCCAAGTATGTTTCCAAATATTTACAGAATAGGCATCAGCAACAGCAATAAACAAAAACCAGTTTTCCGAAGCAGCATTTTGGTAGTTTATATGCAGAATGTTTTGTGTACTCCATTACCTGAGGGGACAGTAATGGAGGAGGCACTTGAGCACGTGGATTAGGCTGAGATGAATTAAGAGGTTGTGCTGGAGGCTGCTGCATGCTCCTGGGCTGTGCTGCTATATTACCAACACCAAACATACTGGGATTGCCGTTCTGGGGAAAGGACGGACAGTTAGTGACGATCAACCTCTGCTGCTGCTTCTCCCACCCCCACACATCTCAATTAGAAGTTAAACACGTATCAATGACATAGGTAGCTAGGGTGTCACATCAAAAGGTATTAAACGTTGTCAAGTAGCATGCCAAGGATATGCACACAGCCTTACCTGTCTAACAGAATTCAAGTTTTGCATACCCAGCCCTGCTAGGGAGCCAAGGGCTTGGTTAGGTAGTGCATTATTTGAAGGGGGAAGCTTCATGTTTTGACTGGACATAAACTGCATGTTTTGGGACTCGTCTGCTACAATGCCATCCTGATCGGACAGACAAACCGATGCGCAACAACCAGCCAGCAAGCAAGCGGCAGGGAGAAACCATTGCCAGGAACAGAAGGGAAGAGTCACATGACAGTCCAGCACCAGCAGGAGACAGGCAGAAAACAAGAGAGATCAGGTTAGTTATTTGCACCGCAAATGGGCTACAGAAAGTGCTTAGTATTATATATCAGTAAGTTAAAAAGAACAAAATACATCTTACAGATTAACAAGAAAGTCCTAACTTTCCCCTCCACTAAATGCAGAAAGCTAAGGAAGCACACAGATAACTACTTCGAATGAGAGTCAAAGGAATTTAGAAGTGTCTACCAGGAAGACACCTACTAACCTTATCAAAGTAAGGACCGCGATCCATGGAAGACTCTTTGGAAATTTGAGGACGAGAACCAGGGCCTTTTCCAACCACACGATTGTAATCTCCGACACCGAGGCCATGCTTATCTATCTCCATCCGTTTATCTTGCAATAACCCTAGGGAAAGGCGAGAGGTGCGACCACAACGCTGGAGGACCCTTCAGCATCCCAGATACACCAGAAAGCAGCCCATGCTTATGAAGAGCTGAACTAACGCTGCTCTCAAGCGAAAACATCAGCCTAGCTTTAAACTCTCCGTGCCTTACTGAAAAGGGAAAGGAAACACTACGAATCTGGCTACGGACAAAACCTGGAATCAGCAAAGCACCAACACGTTTTGCTCGGCTTCACAAAAATATTATTATTGGTTTTCTCGTTAAAACGAGAGAGCACGCAGTGTAAGAGAATTACTTTCCACGCAGATGTTTTAAATTCAAATAAAAAAACCCCCTAAAATAGGTTAAATATGAGGCTTGCCGTTAATGTTAAAATCTAAAATTCAAAGAACAATTTCTTTACACAATAGACTATGATCCCAAAAGTGAAAATACCATATTTTAAACTTGAATGAAAACAGTGCAACTACAATAAAAACTACAATGCTACAATTACTTTTAATTAAATATTATATTGTTATATTCTATTGTTGTCAATGTATTAAAGAATTATACTACCTTTGATTTGCTAGAGCGATCATAACAGTCAATGGATTCAAATAAAAATAAAACTGCTCACAAGTAATTTTACACTCAGATTTAAATGGTTCTAAAATAATTGCTCAGTATTAATTTAGTTCTTAGAACTGAAAATGTGTTTCCAAGAATGAACCACAACGAGCGAGTGTTTCTGTTTCTATTTAGCGGAGGTATCCAGAAGGCAATCTGGATACTTGTATTAGAAGAAACAAACCCACCACACCCTGAAAACATTCTCTCATATCAGCTTAATACATATATAAGCTTAGCTTGATGTATGGATGTTACTGCTACAGCAACCAGGTGATTCAGGTGTGTAGCATTACTCACGTGCACAAATTTTTTTCTCCACAAGGGTATTCCTTTTCTTTAGTGAAACATGTATTTCGCTATATATAGCTGCAACTATATATATTATAGAGTTTTTAAAAAGTAATTTACAGAAGGATATAAACTAAAAGAAAGACTGGAAAGGAAAGCAATAAAACCCAGCTAGATTCTCATATTCTTACCTCCAGACATGTCCATCTTATTGCTCTGTATGGTTTCTTCTGGTGATTCTCTCTGAAGTAATAAAATGCACCATGATTATTTAATAGTAATATTTTTAAAAGCTAAAACAAAGAGACTCCTATATACTATTTCAACTCAAACCTGCAAGAAAAAAAAAAATCAAGAGAAATCAGATGCTATTTTAAAGCGTTTTCTCCCTTTGGTTGTTACCCAGTTGAAAACAGGCATCTTCACCAAAATACATCTGTAATGCGAAATAAAACATCAGACTACTGGGTAGTGTTTACAAGAACACTTTTCATCAATAAATAGGTCTTTTTGTAATGACAATGCAAAGAAAAGGGATGGGTGACAGAGGAGAGACAAAGCGAAGTAAAAAGAAAAATACTATGAAAATGAACACTAGTCAATGGAGCATTTGAACCTTTGTGCATTATAACTAGCACTGTAGGGCAGCAGTAAAGCCAGGTAAAGGAGAATACTTACTGAAAAACTGAGATTTGTGAATTGCTTAATGAATGGATTGATCCATGTTTCATCTTGCTTATTTCCACCTTTCATTATTCCCTTAAAAATAGAAAGGAATTCCCGTGATACTCAGAAGATGTTTACCACCTACTGTTTAAATTACATCATAAAGTGTATGAATGAAGATCAAAGCTTAATAGTACTCCACTCAGAGCAGCAATCTGTTCTGACTCAGCTTTTAGAAATTACAACAGTACAAAAACCTCGACTCAACCTCCTCGTTACCTTTGTGGGCATTTTTTTCATATATGGTGGCCAATTTAAAGATGGGTTCGCGTCTTGTGAAGAACTGCTGTTCCACATTCCAATCTCTACATCCTCCTCTTCCTCCCAGCTGGTCTGACGACTGCCTGTCAACGGCATATCATCTCCACACCAACTATCTTGCATAGATTTAGGCCCTGGTTGTGAAAAAAATCCAACATCTCAACACTTCAGTAGCAACTGACTGCCCTTAACACAGAGGTTAGCCTGACGTTTGCTTCAAGATAAAAAAGTCCTCACAAATGTAAAGCTTCTGTAGAGGTATTCCCACCATCCTCAAACAGTTTTATTCAAAGATGATGCAGAAAGCACTCACCAGGTTTATTCGGAGCCTGTTGACCAAGAGAAGCGTTTCCCCAGCCAGAGGTGCCTGCTGCATCGCTGATGGGTTCTCCCCAGCTAGTACCAGTATCCATGGGTTTACCCCACGCGGAAGTTCCATTATCTACAGTAGTGGCTGGAGTAGGAGGCTCTCCCCAACCTTTTTAAAGCAGTATGAGTTACTGGCACGTTTTTAAACAGGATTTAAAAAGCTATCTAAAGAGACTCAAGTGTTTTGCCTTTCCTAGATCCATAACACACAATAAAAAGCATATTAGTACACATTTACATTTTGTATGTAGGCAATTATTACAACTGTAACCTGTTCCATTAAAAAAAAAATCACAAAAATAGAAATTTCATATGTAAAGAATTACCGTTTTGATAATAGAAATTTCTAAAATATTCGGTTTCTAAGAGCTGCTTATTATATTTAAGCTACTCCTCTTTACACTTGAAAAAGAGACAGAGCACAAAATACTTCACAAACACCACACAAACTCATCTGCCAGTATCATTATTCGCTGCTTCCAAAACTACAGGATCAGAAAGTCTGACCTTGCATCCCGATAAAACCATCGCCCAGCATTCTGTCTTGTAGCAGCTCAATGCTTTTTTGGGGGGGCTCTTTGGCAATGCTAAGCTTTAACTATTTTAAAATCAAAGGAAGAACACTTCTGTTCCTCAAGTACTATTTTAAATATTTTCTCTGTGTTCCCACAGCCCGGAATTCAAGCAGAGCTGTCCAGTCTTTATTACTTAAGCTATTCAAAACTAGAACAGATCTTCCAATCTCTATAAAAATATCAAATGCCTATAAGCATTGGGGCTTTTTTAATAAATAAAAATGGCACTTCGTTGGCACCTTCCCGTTTCCACTTTGAAACTAAAATACCGTTAAATGAAGAACAAAAGACTTGTTTTACAATTAACAGGAAACACAAACTTGCATAAAACCAAGTCTTACCAGAACCCGAACTGCTCTCCTTGCTAGACATGGCACTTGAAGACAGTAGCTGCTGATGTACCTGTGCTTGCTGGTCTGAACTGCTGCTACTGTTTGGGACATTTTTATTCCACATATTCACATTTTTGTAGTTGTATTTGCTTGGATCCCCCCAAGCAGAAGTTCCATCATCAATTTCCATTTTACGGCGTATCGATTCAGGGGATGGCTCCTCCCAGCCAGTGGGCTCTTCCTCCTTTGCTGGTGCCGGCATTGGGCCCCCCAGCCAGCCTGACCCTGGGGGTTTGTTTGTGGCAGGGGGTGCTCCCCAGGAGCCAACATCTTGTTTGTTCCATTCTGGAGAGTTGATTGGCTTCGATGAATCCCCCCAAACTTGAGGCTGATTCGATTTAGGAGGGTCTCCCCAGCCCTGGTTCTGATTAGACTTCGCAGGCTCATCCCATCCCGACGAATTACTTGGGTTTGTATTGTTACCTCCCCAAGTAACAGAGTTTGATTTACCTGGCTCATTCCAACCAGATCCTGATCTGTCACTGTCACTTCCTCCTGAACTGGATTTCTTAGACTCACCCCAATGGTTACTTCTTGAATTTTCGCCCCAGCTCTCACCCGCAGAAACTGCCCAACCCTGGCTGGCTTTCTGTCCCTCTACCCATCCCTGTTTGATCTTCTGTGCATCATTCCAAGAAGACTTCTCCTCTTTGCCACTTCCCCACGACTGATTGCTCTTGACCATTACTGTAGCAGCAGAATCCTCCTCCCACCCCCCTTGGCTGTTTGACCCTTTGGAGTCTCCCCACCTCGCAGCAGACTTTGGATCTCCCCACCCTGATACAGATGAGGTATCATTATTATTAGGGCTAGGTCTATCTACACACCCCCCTGAGCTGGAAGTCTGTGTCACAGAGCCTCCCCAGGCCTCTGTCCCATTGTCAGTTTTTCTTTCACCCCTCGGTGACGTTTCGGTATCCCAGGCAGTGTTCTGTTTGATTGGAGTCTGTCCCCAACCAGAGTTGGAAAGGACACGCGGATCTAAGTCAGTTCTGTTCACTATACTTTGGAGTAACGCATGCTGGTCGACTTTCCTTCTCTCTCGGTTCTGTCCTTCTGTAGTTACTCTGTCTTCATGGCATCCAGTGCTCTCCGAACTACCTTCGCTGTCCGCCGTACCTGTTTTGGCCCACGCGCTGTTCTGCTCAGTCAGCTGCGAAGCAGCAGAACTCTGGCTGTTAAGGTCATCCTCCTCAGTAGACTTCCATCCATTTGTAAACTTCCTGCTGTTTCCATTCACGCTCTCATTGGAATGCTGATTACTAGGCAGTTTACTCCACTCCCCGTTCGAAATGTTAGTGCCAGTGTTTTGTGCAGGGTTGCCCCATCCTCTTCTACTCCCGCCAGCACTCGCACCATTTCCGCTCCCCCACGGCATATTCTGGGAGTTGACTGTCCCTGCCTCCCACACCCCTCCTCCTTTATTCCCATTGATTTGAAAGTTAGTGCTGCCAGGCCCGCTAATGCCTGGCTGCATTAGAGTTGCATTCACAGTGTCACCATTAGCTTGGCTGTTTGGGCCTGAACATTTGTCTCCAGAGTAATTAGAACCATAGGCACCCCACGTAGTACCGTAAGATCCACCATTTTTCGCCTCACCATTGCTAAGATGAGAAATGGAAGTGCCGTTTGCAACTGGAGAGGCCTGAATCTGAGAATGATTCATTGTGCTCACACGCCAGGCCCCATGCCCTGTATTATTAGGCAGTTCGTTAATCTGCACTGAACCAGCAGAGTTTGGTAAACTAGAGGTCATAAAGTTAGTAGTGTTATTTGGTCCATTCATTTCAGTGTTAAGGTTTTGAGGTTGCCCACTGAATGAAACCTTCCTTGTACCATTTACTTCAGAATCACAATTTTCCTGAAGGCTTCCCCAGGAACCATGGGCTGAACCACCCACTTTAGAGTTGATACTCTGACTATTCGATATCTGACCTATGGTACTGCACTGAATATTTGTGCCAGGATTACCACTCCCTACAGACCCTTTCAGGGCATGTCCATTGTTCTCCAATACAGGCCAGGCACCATGGTTGCCATTTGAATTCAAAGTGCTTGGATTTAACCCTCCATTTGATGAAGAGTTTATGGTGCCCCAAGCATTCATTCTATTGTTGCTACTTTCAGATTTGCTGTCAGGAGCATCCACAGAAACTTGACATGTGCTTATTATGGTTCCGTGGGACAAACCCCACGGCCCATTAATACTTCCATTGCCCACATTATTGCTGTTGCTACCAACCACAAACTTATTCTGAGAACCATGTCCAATGCCATTTCGTATGCCATCACTTTCACCACCTGTGCTCCCTGAAGCCATTATAACGAGGTTTCTCTCCGACCCAGAGCTAGAGGCAGAGTCAGTGTCCATACATTCTGATGTCAGCTCTGGGTCACTGCCCGTGATTGATGGCCATGCTTCTTTGTCAGAGCCGTCTACAATAACTTTATCCCAGTTTGTGCTGGAGTCACTATTTGAAGAGACTGGTCCCCAGTGAGAATTGTCATAGTGCGATCCTAGACCACTGTGGTTCAGATCTAAAGAAAAGAAGGAAAGCCCAAGATAATTATTATAAATTTAGTATTACTACTGCATTAAATAGAAGAGGGGGCGAAATATGGCGTATAAAGATACTAAGCCAAGGATTATTTTGCTTAACACTACAGTCACCGAAGATCACAGAGAAAACTTTCGAGTACGGCTGTTCAGAACACCACCACACACACAGCCTAGAACGCTTCTCGCCAGCATTCAAAGTTGCACTCTCACAAAAAGCACAAAGAAGCACTGAAAGTACAGTTCTTTTCTCCAGAGAAACTTTTTTTTAAAAAAATACTCCGTATCACCATATACTAAGTATTCTGTACAAACATACACATTAAAAACTAAAATACTATCTAAAAATCAAAGACATTCTGAAAGGCAGAAATCTAAACAGGCTGCTAAGCTGACCTAGTAGAACCAATTGCAATGTGACAACAGCCAGAGAAACACACACGCACCCACCCCACTAAAAGACATTCTATCAGATTTCTTAAGTACAAGCTATTTAACATCCTTTCTTTTATACAACAACTGGACACACAAACCACAAGACCAATCTAAAGTTCTGCTCCTGCAGGAGCACAAACACCGTTGCTGAACTGATACTTCTCATTTTCATTTATATAATAACTACTGCTGATGATGTCTGGGAATAAAGACAACATACATCCTAATTAACTTAGAAACTTTTCATGGTTAAATACATTCATTACGGAGTATTTGCTATAGAATAAGTGATATCAGTTTTCATCTTGTATGTCTAAAGCTTTACTGCAGAGACCTCCCCTCCCCAACTGTGAAACCCAAATCTTGTCAGACAGGTGCCCCAGAAGAGGAAACCATGGAGGGCAAGCTCATGGAAAACAGTAATGCAGCTGGCAACAGAACACAAGTGCATTATGTCAGCAAGGTTTTTTTACTCAGTATTTGCCTGAACTGAAAAAATCATACTAGTGTACGCTCAGTTGCTCTATCTGTAGAAAATGATGCTTCTCTGCCCATTAAAACATTCTTTTTTTTTAAATTGTCAACTTTTCTTACTGTTGTTCCCTTTTTTGCCCTTAATTAGATTAAAAATGTATGTACCTAAAAATGTATGTACCTAAAAATGTATGTACCTAAAAATGTATGTACCTAAAGAGAAGAGAAAAAAGTTTTACAGCTCCTGCTCATCCTTACAGAGTTTTTACAGCACCTGCCTTACATCTGACTAGAGAAAGGTGCAGTGGCTTTGCCCGAATACCTTCCTGAAATTGTACCTGTTCCTGTTAACAGACAGGGCTAATACTCACAAAATGCTACAATTATCAATACTTATTTTTCTCAAAAGCTATTTCAAGAACATTTAGGGCCTGGCTACTTTAAAAAAGTAACACTAATTTATAAGCCTCTTGTGTTTCCAAGAAATACGTGTTAACTGTGAGGCTGAAAGGAAGCTGCCAGTCAAAATTGTCACCTACTTAGAGGCGAAAACACACACAGCTTTTGGCAGCAGCTCAGCTCGCGAACGCAAGGATCCTGTGCTCTCACACAGGCGGAGCCTGTTCTTACTGCTCCAGCACAACCGCAAAAAAGGTCCGTGTGGTTTATCGTGTGCAAGCACGACTGACCAATCTGAACTGAAGTACAGCTGATGCAGATTTAAAAAGAGACCTTGTTTCAGTGCTTCAACCTCTCAAAAGGAACCTGAGAACAACATGACAAGCAGAAAATTCCACATTTTGAAATCAGAGTAACAAATTTGAAATACTACTTTATTTGAATTTATGGCCCTGATGACCTATAGGAAGTGGGAAGGAACAAATCAAAACCCTGACATTCAAGTTACTATGGACAGTTTACTGAGTTTTACACTGATGTGCAAAAAGCTGGTGTATTTTTAATTCATTTTTAATCAATATCATTATTCATCCTATAGTGAAAAAGAATCTAGCCAAAAGACCCTGCCTCCAAGAGTACATGGCCTGGAGAGCACAGAGCAGGGATCACCCACTGCTCCTCCAGCATCCAGGATGATGGAAGCTTGAGAGAGTTCACAGCAATCAGTTAAGTTTCACATCCGAATTACAGCATGAGAAACAAGGATGCTGGCACAGCAATTCGGAACAGGGAGTAGTGGAAAAAGACCTGTGGCAGGTAGAAATAGGGCTGCAATGGTTCGAAGTGCCTGGCAGCTCCGCAGTCTGGAAGAGGGGAACCACACAGCATCCCTGGGAGAACTGGAAGACATTCATTCAGCTGAACATAACCCAGAACTGCCTATTAATGTCTCAGCGAAAAAAACACTGCAGCACCTGAGCAACTGTCCAACAAAACCCAAGATTCCAAATCTCACATTGGTACCTCAAAAACCAACATTTGCCTTACATTAAAAGGCTAATTAAGAGTTTGTTAGGGCTTGTCTTCACTCTGAAGTGAGTATGAATGAGAGCATATGAACAAGACAATCAACAGCATCAAAAGCTGCCCTAACAAAACAAAATCTTGATTACACAAACATTACCCCAATAACATGATCAGTTTTAAAAACACCACCAAAGTACACAGATGGCAAACAGCCGGAATTCAGTGTGGATAAACAGATACAGGTTATGACTACAAGCCAGAGTGAAACGGTAGACAAACCTTAACTTGCACAGCAGCAGCAGACATAAAAAGCAAGCTTGTACTTATTAGAATTCTTTTGTATTAGTTTAGATACAATACACAGCTTGTAGTGAGCCAATACACAAACAGCACATCACGATTAATCTCTAGTCATCCAGAATTTTATCCTATCACATAAAAAACTATCTTGACTAACAATCTTCTTCCTGGACAGAAAGATATGTTCGTGATTTCTAGTATGAGCCACTGTTCTGAAGTATTCCTGTCTGAATCTCCACAACCCACAAACTGCTGAGATTAAGTACACAAATACTGAATAAGCAGGGTATTATCTCCAATTTTTCCTATCTGGCAGATGCCACTAAAACATCCTCAAAACTTAAAAACTGCAGTTGACAACTTACTGCATTCGGTGAACAGCAAAACCAGCCTGTAACAGCCTACAGTTCTACTTCTGGTTTTCTCCCCCAAACCATTTAGAAGCTGTACCTGAACTTTTGCGCTGCTTAAATCCTGGACAAATTAAAATTTACACAAACCCGAGTGTCTTAAAATTCAGTAATCTTCTGAGATTTTTTCCATAATCTGTAATTTAATAATTTAATGCTTTCTAGCTATGAGTTACCCCTGCAGGAAATATCTGCAGGAAACAGCACGTATTTTCTGAAGTAGTTTCTTTGTTTTAAAGTACCATCACATGGTCTAAGATAAACAGTAGGACTGAGAAGTGTAAATTAAGAAATACCTCAATCTTTCTCCCTCCGTCTCCTTTTCCAGTTCCAGTACACACTGGTACGCACAGACTGTCACTACAGCACCTTGCCAATCATCGTACCTTCGGTCCTTGTGAAAACACGCGTTTTAACAAACAAGCTTTTTAGCTTTTAGAAAACAAGCTAAAAAGCACCTTTAATACGAAATGTCAAAGTAAAAAAAAATAAACCCTGTTTGTTAACGTCAGGTATGTGTTTATCTGTGGCACAGAAAAAAAGGTCTGGAAGTCTGATTTTGCCTGCTTACAGTACTCCAGCCCAAGAACGAGCAGATGTAGCTGTTTGCCTGTAGCTGCAACACTTTCCTAACTGCTAATGCCGGACAGGAAAGCTGCCAGGACAAGGACTCGGCGTCCCTCTGCGCCTAGCCCAGCACAGCCGGCAGCTCTCCTAAAAGGGACCGTCCTGCGCGCTCCCCCCCGGCTGGGGCTCTGGCCCTGACCTGCGCCAGCACCCGCAGCACTGGTGAGTCCTGACAGCTCGCCGAGCCCCGCAAGCCCTGGGAAGCAGGCGACCCTCGGGTCAGGCTGCCGTTGCACGACGAAGCTGCACTGACTTGCCACGTGGCCAAATTCAGCCCCGGGAAGACAGAGCAGAGGACTAACATCAGCCTGAAGAAGAGAAGGCTGCGAGGGAACCTAATATATACCTGAAAATATCTGAAGGCTGGGTGTCAGGAGGATGGGGCCAAGCTCTTTTCAGTAGTGCCCAGCGACAGGACAAGGGGCAACGGGCACAAACTGAAGCAGAGGAAGTTCCAGCTGAACAGGAGGAAGAACTTCTTCCCTCTGAGGGTGACGGAGCCCTGGCCCAGGCTGCCCAGGGAGGCTGTGG
>Ga0065711_1010469_pt1 | contig 22318 bp, 14 predicted proteins | sample Hoacrofraction12_FD_59098 | JGI IMG/M metagenome (GOLD analysis project Ga0065711, IMG submission 59098) | Hoatzin crop microbial communities from Cojedes, Venezuela - Epithelial fraction 12 v2 (version 2) | ecosystem: Host-associated > Birds > Digestive system > Esophagus > Crop | place... | reverse complement strand
GTAAGCTCATCCTAACTTTAACCTGCAGCATTTACAGCTGAGCCTTAAGGTGGTGAATGGAACCCAGAGTCCCCTGTAGCCAATTGCAAAACACTCCTCCTTCCTCCCAGGCTTTGAAAATATCCCAGCAGTGTGAACGAAGCTTCCCAGACATAGGAATACTTCTAATGCTTTTTGGATTTTTCTAACATCACAGATCCTGGCTTGACAGACAGTACCTGGGAATAAAATGGACGGAAGACGAGTAGCGTGTGTGTGTTTTCTGTGCCGGTGTCTGTCCACGTAGGCATGCACTATGAGATGTTAGCGCAGGCACTACCGAGTTAAGCAAGGTGTTGCAAGACCCTAAAGAAATGTATTAGGAATTGGTCATATCACAGAGCTGGACTAGTGCTCTTGATGTTAATTCTTCCAGCTGAGGAAACTATATGCCACATGAAATATGTATTTCTCTGGTTTGTTAACCATACCAGAGAGATCAAGCTTTAGGTTTTATGAGCAAAGGAAATTTGATACTCAGTTTGACCAGAGTTTGGATATTAGAGTAGAAATGGTTATAGTTGTTTTGGTTTTTTTCTTAAACAAAAAAGGGGGATTTTGTTATAAGCATTTTAGCGTAAAACAGCTGTGCAGATGAATGTTTTGTTTTCCGAAGAGGTTTTTCGAGGGCTTGGGGTATTTTTTAGAACTTTCCTTGTTATATTTGGATTAGAAACCTACTTTGCATCATTTCCTTAGGCCCTTGTAGGAGATAAAGCTCCTCTTTCTTTTCCCAGTGACAAAGAAATTTCTCATTTTTACTTGTTACATATTTTTATTTGTTTTTTCTGTCCTTTGGGAAAAAAAAAAGAGTTGTTTTCATACAAGCACTATCTTTCCTACTATTTTTTCTTAAATCAGTTATCCCAAAAGAAACAGAAGTTCTTGAATGAACTGAAAAGCAAGTTTTCTTACTTTTTCACCCAAAAGACGTCTTTTTGGTTTACGGCCTTTATGTGTCACCCACAACCTTAACAGCTGCTGAAAGATTAGCACACTCTGTATGGAGAGAGCACTCAGAAAGAACTAATTTCATTTCAGCTCTCTTTCTCTTGAATGACCTAGAGAAATACTGACTTCATAAGGTCACAGTAGTGCTTGGTGATTTTTAAACTCACACTTGCTACGCATATAAGTTAGAGCACAACAAACCGAGATTCCAAGGCTATAGTCAAATAAGCAAACGAATCCAGATCTCACGTTTTAGTGTTTATTCCCCTCATTTCTACCTTCTCCCCCTACCCAAGACAAAGCTACTGTCCTGTCATGAGTTTCTGCTCCCTGCCATTTGTTTTCTCCTTGTGAAAGCAAATAGGGTGGTTTATGTTAATCTACGTTGCTTTATGTGTTAGTAAACCCAGAAAAAACATAGTAATTATCACATGTAGCTGACTGGGTGATAACTTGCTGAAATTTGGCACTTACTCTCCTATGATCGCCCCTGTTACCTTCCAAAGTTAAATGCACTTTTTTCCAAATAAAACACCCCAATGGCTCTCCCAAACCTATCACTGATTCTATCTGGCATGCTACCTCCCTCCTCTCTCCGTTGCCTCATGATTAGCATCACCATTATGTGACTCTTCAGCTTCCTGAGCAAAGAAGTGTGATGTTCTGCAGAAAGAAAAGGTTTCATGGTCATAGAAGAGATGTAGCATTTGTAGTAATTTACTTTTCTGTGCCAGGATAAAGCTTAAGATCAAGAGCCTCCCTAGGGATCTGCTTTTGATCCTTTCCCACCTGGTCCAACAAATGTAATATCACAGTGACTGAATTCACATGAGACTGTGAGCACAAAGATTTGTGCCAAAACATACACACCAAGTTTTAAAAATCAGTTTCCTGGGGTTTGCTTTTATATTTTGAGATTGAGAGAGAACTCTAAACAGGTGCAGCAGGTTGCTGCTTCGACAATGGGAAGAGTAACCAGCTGGGGTCACCTGCAGAGGTTCAAGAGAGCAAACTCACACGGGATGAGTGTGTGAGTAGCTGTCAATGGTTGCTGCCCTCCTAGCAGGTGCCAATAAATTGCTGCAATACTCTACACCTGTTTTTCAGAACCTAAAGCTGAACACAGTGAGGTCTGCCTCGACCAGCACAGATATTAATCCTTCATATATAATATTCAAGAAGCTCAAATATTATTTTATTGCTGTTAACCTCTGTGAGATCTGAATCTAGGAGACTAACCTTAGTGGAATTCAAAAACGTAGAGAGCAATCAGTCATTGGATTTGGGCTGACCTCACGGAAAGATCGTTAGAATCAGATTGCTTATTTACACATCTGATGATTTGTATTGCTAACCTTTTCTCAGTTAGCTCATGAACATGCAGCTTCTGCATTATGATCGACTCCAGCACTTGCAGCAATGAGGCGAGCTTCCAGAGTTTCATGTCTGCACCCTTCAAACTTGGGAAGAGTGACTTACTTTTTCTTTTTCCATGATTCTATGATTCTGGGGATGAAGGACAATGGGCTGCTTTTTTTTTTTTTTTGGAGGTGGTTAGGGAAAGACAAGAATGGTATGATTTTGTTGTTTTTAATTTCTCCTTTTACTCTGCAAATAAGTGCTTAAAGGTATTTGGTAACTTGGAGTCACCTTGTAACAAATTTTACTTTCTATCATCACATGATTGACATAATTTTTTATTTACATGAAACATGGACTTATTCTAAGGTTGGAAGTTTTATATATAAAGAGATTACAAAAGACTGAAGTCACCTGGGATTCCTGTCAGCCATACAGAAGTATTCCCCAGATTTCAGGGCTTTAAGGCAAGATCACATTTATAGATATTACATGATGTTGAAACAAATGAGAAACATCAGACTTTAATTATCTTTTACTGCTGCCTTATAGAGCTGGGTGCCCCTCTGGTTCCCAAGTAGTTCAGCTTTGCCAGTGTTTCAGGGATTATTCATGTGTTTGTTATTGTAAAAGGTTTTATAAGATAAACACAAGCTAAACAAATGACTTCTGAGCTTGTGAAAAAAAGCTCTCTATGAGTAAATGAACCCTAATAGAACCTCTGGTGATTGATGAAAAGCATGCACTCTTGGGGCTGCTCCAGTTCTAAAGGTTGCATGTGACATCTCAGCTTTGGTGTTAACATTACAGCTACATTTTCTTTAAGGAAGAGATGCATATGTTTGGTAGAACTGAAGGAAGCACAGGTTTTGTTATTACCAAAAGCTATATAAATGTTCCTTGACATTAAACTAAAATTTAACTGGCCTCTTTTTCAAGTACTGTGTGTCCACTGCGGTAATTCAAGGGCAGTTCAAGTGGAAACACTTTTCCTTTTCCAGGGAACCCCTGGGAAGTATCAAAACCAAGTTTATTTCACATATTTTTATTTCAAGTTGAGTCCTGATATGCAAATAAGCTGAGGTCCAACAAGTGCTATTTTATTGAAACATCACAACTGTGTTTCACAAAATGTGTGATGGTAACTCACAGGGCATTTAGGAATTTGGACCTGCTGCTCTGAAGACTTTAGCATCCCTAAAGGGAGAGGACTTAATTCTATATTATGGCCAAATTCTACCTAATGGTCTGGACAAGCCGCAGACAGGCTGTTGTCTTCTCTGTCACATAAACCGGCTGTATGTGGTCCTGGCAGATTTCAGAGCATTGGGAGCTTATCCTGATCTATGGAAGGTCTATAATAACACCAAGGAGAGCACAAAACAGTTATCCTGCATCGTTGTTTTGCACTTTCAGTCCACCAAGAGCCACGCTCTGCCAGCTGAATGACGAAGATGCGGGATGTTACCAGACCACCCCAAGCGTGGGCTCTTGGCAAGTGCCTGGTGGAAGGAGAACGGCCAGCCAGCCAGCCCGAACTAGAAGGGGTCTCTGTGCATGACCCCTGTGGCATAAAGAGGCTCAGGGAAACAGAAGTATCTAGTCAGAAAACAAAGTACACGGGGAGAGGCATACAACTGCCTGGAAGAGAACGGATGCAAGCAAGCATACAGCTTTGTACTTCCACTAGAACTAGATTCATAGTGTGCGCATAAATTCAGGCATACACCTCTGAATGTGACATTAATTCCTTTTTAGAATTGAGTTAATTGATGCAGCTTTATTTTGGGGTGGATTTTAATTGCCTTCTGCTCTACTTCCATTAATTCCAATCTTTATTGAAAGACCTTGCTAAATTGCCCTTCTAAAGATGTTCTGTCCTGAAAGTTGATGGTTTGTTTTTTCTCTTTCCTTATCCAAATGAGAGAAAAAAAAAAAAAAATGTAAAAATTTTGGAGAACCAAAAACTTTAAAAACTTACAAGTTCAATAAAATACTATTTTGTAAATATTTCTGAATGATAAAACAATCACTCTTGGGTTTTACTGCTGTGGTTTCAGTTCAATGCTAATACCAAAAGAGTATTTTAAATTGATTATTTTTGTCAGTTTTCTTCATGATTATTCTCTTAATATAATTCAATAACACTAAAGGCTTTGCTTTGAAAACATCACAATTTTCTGGTACACATTCAATATTTTGTTGTAATGCCAATATAACTGAGGTTATGGACTGCAGTATTTCAGTAATCTCAAACCATCTGAATCATCCTGGATGTTTTTCCTCCATAAAATAACCCAGTTAATTTTAACTATTACTTAACCAAATTAAGAAAACTAGAGCATACCTTCTAAATAAAATAAAGTGCCTGTTTAAGGACTCCAGATGATACAGAACGTACACTGCTTGAGAGATCACATAATGCTTAAAAGTTATTTCCTGTCTTAGTGTTGTTGACCTCAGTTTTCAGGTACAAGATTGCCCTTGTTTACTGGGATAGAGAGTGCTCTGTCATTTGGTTCATTAGTCCTTCCTTTGTAACTATATATTGTGTTGATATTGCCTCTTTTCTTTCTTATCAGAAGCCCAGCAGATCACTCTTCTTTAAAGGTTTTTAGAGTTTTGTGTGTTTTGATCATTTGAGTAGAAAGAAGACAACAGAGAAATATTTTTATCTACACAATATTTTTTCTGGTCTTAAAGTCAATTATCCTGTTCAAAAACTAAATATAACATTCATTTTTATGTTTGCAAGCTTTAGAGGTTAGTCTCTTTTCTGCCCCTAATGTCTTCTAAAGTTTCCTGGAATAGGACTATGCATTTGGTCTTCAAGCAAATCATTTCAGTGAAAAACACAATTATTACTAAAACTATTCTGCATAAAACAAGAGTTCTCTAAATTGAGAATTTAGACCATGATTTTTAATTGGAGGAATAAAAGGGGATTACCACAAAAGCACTTCCAAAAATAAGGTGGGGGAATTTATAACAACTTGAGCTCAGCAACTGTTACCCACTCAGAATTGTGATGAAGGCTGTCTTTTCCCTTTCCAGTCAAATCCCAGTATGCTAATGTTTGTCCTGGAGTTTCACGCTCATGCTGGACAGTAGAAGATATTATCTCCACAGGCAAAATTCTAGAGAAATGCATGCAAATCAAGATAGATCAGATCAGTAGCAAGGAAATTTCCCAGCATGTCTGTTCGCATACACACCTGAAAAAAGGCCGCGTAACTGACGGCCTTCTGTGATGGAAGGGCTTTGTAGACTATCCACCCTGGTCAGATGGCAGCACTGAAAACGCGATTCACATAATGTCAAATGCACTTTAACTTCTGTAATCCATAAATAACCCAGAAGTAGTATTCTGGGGAAGAAGTGTGGATTCAATAGTCATAACATAAAGATTGTTATATCTTGTTTGCAAAATTGAAATATAAACTCACTCCAATTGCTTTATCAGCTACTACAAAAATAAACGGATGTCATAGACCCTTATTTCAGAGATTGTATGTTATGTTCTCCTCTACAATAACTTTGCCATTTTATACAAAACTTTGCCATCTATTACAGGCCTTTGCAGACCAGTCAATCATGATAGAGCTGTTGATGTTTTGTGAGTGCAAGGCAACAAAAAGATAGCTAGCTTAATTTTATTCACAATGGCTTTGTCTGCATGTTTAGGGTCAATATTAAAAAAACACAGCTTTGACCTACAGCGAAGGGAGACCTAAGCTGTGTTCAGGTCAGGCTGGATGTGCCTCAGCTTTTTACAACAGCAGTCTTAGAATCATAGGGTCATTAAGGTTGGAAATGACCTCTGAGATCACGTCCAGCCATCAGCTTACCATCACCAATCCTGCTAAACCATGTCCTGAAGTGTCATTTCTAAACGTTTTTTGAAAACCTCCAGGGATGGAGACTCCACCACCTCCCTGGGCAGCCTGTTCCAATGCCTGACCACTCTTTCGGTAAAGAAATTTTTCCGAATATCCAGTGTGAACCTCCCCTGATGCAACTTGAGGCCATTGCCTCTNNTCCTATNNNTAGTTACTTGGGAGAAGAGACCAACACCCACCTCACTGCAACCTCCTTTCAGGTAGTTGTAGAGAGTGATAAGGTCTCCCCTCAGCCTNCTCTTCTCCAGACTGAACAACCCCAGTGCCCTCCGTTGCTCCTCATCAGACTTGCAGTTCGGTGTAGCCTCACCACTGCAGACAATGCCTCTCCCCTTTTCACCACCAAGACACCGCACGCATCTACTGACTATACTGCTTCTGATCCGGAAAGCTACCATGCTAATTTTTTAGCCCAGCTCAGAGATGGAATATTTGAATTTGACTCTGTAATGGAAGGAAGCTAGTTTGAGGAGTGGGGAAGGACTCTGTCTTTTCTCTTTTAGCACTGAAGAACCGCACTTGCCCAAAATGAAAGGTTGCTGTTTGAAATTATGGGCTTTATTTACATATTTACTTCTCTTTACTGTTAAAATATTCTTAGAAGCCCAGGGAAAAAAAAAAGACGTTTTGAATTTGATCAAACAAAACTTATCATTTGTGAAAAATTTTAAGTTATATCAGAATTTTCTACCATTTTTTTTCTTGCTCAAAGACTGCTTTTCCACCTAATTTCTAATGAAAGTCAAAAGAAACCCAGTATTTCTAGTAACTGTTTCTATCTGCAACTACAACTTTAAAGAAAAATATCCAATATAGTATTTTTCATGCACTTTACAGTCGTATTTGCAGACATCATATATTTACAGGGAATCATGTGTAATACAGCAAGGATGCATACAAAAATTTTCAATGTGATGTTTCAAGTAAGATTTGTGTAGGTTAAAAATCACGTTCTCTAATTTAAAAGGAAAATCCTGAGTATGTTTCAGCAGTGATCTGATAGGCAAATCATACCACATTATCCGTCTAGAGAGTTTTCCTTTTTTTCTTTTTTCTCCCCTTTCTTGGGGCTGTTGAGAGCACGCACTGTTAAAAACATAAAGAGGAGCCCAGCTTTGGGAGGTGTCCCCCAAAATCTGTGAAGGGGATGTAAAACAGGCATGTGCCCACTTTTTTTTTCAACACGTGTGACCCGATCATGTGGAAATTGTTAGTCCAGTTCTTTAATTCTGTGCGGAGAGTGAGAAATAATGTGAAGTTACAGTGAACCCATCTGGCCAAGCAGGAAAATCTGGTTTAATTGCTCCGTTGCCAGAAATGTTAAATCACTTCCTGGGAATGCAATTCATTTGGAACATATGGAACTCGTTGGAAGAAGGTCTCCAGTGGATTCAGAACTGTGCTGAAGATGAGAGCATTTCTCACAAGGAACAATCATGTTTTCCCACTGGGCAGCATGTAAGCAGCATGTGTAGCTGTATTAACAAAAACTAAACTAATAGTAGGAGTGTCCAAGATCTTGAACGAGATACTTTTGTGGTTTATTTTAGATTTTTTGAGAAATGCTGTGTTCATTTAGGATTTCATTTCCTCAGCTTTTTATCATTAATAGAACATTCTGACAGAATTTTTTCTCATTTTACGTCTTGATGCAGCAGAATTACAGCCTGTTTGGAAAACAGACATATTTGAAAGTATCATCCAAGATGTCTTTGTACTTTGTGGATATGGAGGGTAGTTTTGGGGGTGTTTTTTGGTTTGTGGCTTATAACAAGGGACGTTACATTTATTATATATTTTAATAAAATAAGAAGACTTACAAATTTTCTGTAAAATAAGTAAATCTAGACCTTTGACTAAAAATATGATCTACATGATTTCTCCTTTAAATCGTAAAGAATTAATGAGTAAGACTTGTTTATACACATTATTTTAAGGAAAACATCTTTCATAACTCTAAAAATGGATTCAGAATTTATAAGTATGTCACAGTGCCATGTTCTGAGTCAAACATTCATGTTATCTGTGGTCTTTACAATGAGAAGAATATTGATATACTTTGGAAAAAATATGCTTCCTATTCTGATCTAAAGAAAAGATTTTACTTTCATTAATTTGATGCTACTACAAGGGGTTTTTTAGAGATAATTTCTTTTTCTTTTTTTTTTTACTTGGGTTCACATGAATATTTGGTTCTTGGAAAATACTATACTATTTTCTTGTGCGGTTAATCAATAAGACCAAATCAGAGACAATTAGTTCTTCTAATTTTAAAAGCATGTGAAGGAAATGTAACCATGTTTTGCTGAAAAAGTGGGCAAAGTCTGTTCTCAGAAAGAAAAGTGAGGCAATAAAAAGAAATCTCTGTATTTACATAATGCACTACGGAGGACCTGGAGCAGTCAAAAATTATGGTGACGTAGTCACCACTGTATGAGGTCCTTTTCCTAATTATTTTAGGAAAACTTACATACTTTGTGGTGCTATCATTTTGAATGTATTTCTTCATCTGAATAGTCTAGTAGCATTTTTTTTTTTCTTGCACATGACTTGATTTTGGAATTCTTACTTTCGGTAGATTGTATAACCCACACTGGTCTCTCCAACATCAATCTTAGTGAATTGCTGCAGGAACATAAGAAGCAGTACTTTTCTCTGCAAACCTCACTCTGCCTTTGAATTGTCTCTAATTTACATTGCTTGTTCATCCTAGTTAACAGAAATACTAATTTTGTGACTTACACATCTGTCCTGAGGCATTGTGATTCTTTGTATTTCCAGCTACAGCTTTTTACCTGGGCTAAACCTATTAAACAACTCTAACGACCTTGAGGATTAGCATCTTACAAATTTCCTAAAACTTGTATTTGATTGTAAATCAACTTTTTAGTGATCATGAATTAGAAATATTGCATATTTCCACGAAATATCTTGAACTGACCAATGGCAGGATGAACAATGTTTTAAAATCTGATATGAAAAAAAAAATCTGCATGCTGATACAAATGATCATGGGAGCTGATTCAGAAGTGTTCATTCAGGCCAAAGTCACTACCAATGACTCACACTGCATTTACAGACAACATTAGTGAAGTCCACTTAAGGCTGCGATAAAGCCACCAGAGAATTATCTTCCATACTCGTCACGCTGCCGCATCCCCATTGAATCCTGTAACTGCTTCCTCCCAGTCCACAGAATCACAGCTGTTCATCTTGGCCTTATATTTTAGACCTTACAAAGGCTATTCCCAGCCAACTGTCGTCTATTTTCCATGACAGAGCTTACGATTTCAATGCTGACAGTGATACCACATCTCCAATCATCTCAACATTGTCTTCTAAACTTATCTTAAAGAATGCCATCCCATCTTCTTTGGGTTTTCTTATGGCTAACAAAGCTCAAAATTAAAATGTGATAATAACCTGCCCCCATCTTTCCTTCTTCTGTCATGACCCTTCCATCCCATTAATACTGTTTCCTTATTCTTTTTTTCTTCTTCTGTTTGGTTTACTTTTCCTATTTGCTTGTTTCTCACCTTATCCTCTTGACAAATTTTTCTCTTTACAAATTTCCTTCTCAGACAAATCATAATAGTGAACCTGGGGTTTTCTTTCTCATATGCTTATTTTTCTTGGCCAGTGTAATCACTTAGGTCTGGGAAAGAGAAGAAAATTACATACTGGTTTTCAAAATTCTACTAATTATTTTAAAAATATATATACATGAGATACTTTTTCGTTCTTTGCAACTGATACCTCATTTTGTTCTGTGAGTTTATTGCTTCTTTGGCATGTTAATCTTCTTTGATCTATGGGAGTTAATGCCTTCATTGCATTACTGGACCAAAAGGGTGCTGCCTCTGAGAAAATATGTGTGTTTGTACAAGGCAAGGGAAATGCTCTTCAAGCAAGGGGCTGCTATTGTTTTGAATAATATTAGTCTGATGGTATGACAGGTTTGACTGTCAAACTCAAGCAATAGATCTTTAACTAGTCAGAGTACAGGTAAAACAGAAAGAATCACAAAAGGATTCTTATGGATATTACAAATCTACAAGGAATTTATTAATACATATTGTCTACGACATTTTCTATTTGAAGCTCAGTACAAAATATCATCCAGGAAATGCTATAAAATGCTATTTTATAGAGCAGGACAAATCAAATCCTGAAATGAAATTCTCAAAGTCTGTTTCAGAAACTCTGCAGAAAGTCTGAAACTGGTTGTTTTGTGATTTCTGTCCATCGCTCCCTTCTTTCTATTTCTCTTAAATCTGCAGCCAGAAAATCTGCTGAACAAAGGCTAAACAGACAGGAGTGAAAGCGATGTAAAATTCATACCTTAACTCACATGGCGGTTCTGCATACTTTGCATACCCAATCCAATTTCTCATCCAGCCTTTCTCACCTTGATCAATGTGCACATTCTTTTTGTATGTGTGCCATATAAATTCCATTTTACTATTCGTTCAAGCTGTAACCTACTTATTTTGGGAAAAATACACTCACGAACTTCTGCATTGGTCTGAAAGAAATCATAATAGATTTTTACATTCATTGCAAAAAAAAACAATTTTCCAAGTCCAAAAACAATAACAGCCAGTATGAAAACACTTTTACTACTTCTTTCTGAAAAAATATTTAAAAAGTAAAAAATTAGTGTGTTATAGAGCAACATTGATTTAAGCTCAGGTCCTAACTACATAGAGTCAATGGCAGAACTCTACATGAGTTCTGCGTAAGAAAGGTTTGGCATTTTAGTCTCATCTGCAGCCACATTTTTTTTTTGTCTTCGTTCCTTCAGAATTATCTGGTAATTTCCCAGTGGAATTTTGTGGGCATGTATTCTAGGATGATTAATTCAAAATGTGATCATTGGAAGATCTTCTTAACACCATCTCCTCCCTTCTCTCCTAATCTTTTTGTTTCTTAAACAGTAATAAGTTTCATGATAGACTATAAGCCACTCAAACGGGAACTGTACGTTTCTCTCCAGAGTGCTTAACACTGTGGGGCCTGGGTTCTTTCCAGACCTTCTGGACACTCATAAAATCTACCTGAAGATTTTACAATGTTTCCCTAATTTTCTTGGTTTTTTTAACAGTGGTATCCTTTATTTTTTTTCTTTCAGGCTATGCCAGTTATTTCAGAGAAGGAGAAGGCTGGTGAGTAAATATTTACTTGTTTTCTCATTTCCTTGTATTTGTTTTGCGGAATACAGTGTAACTTTATTAAAAAAAGGCAGGCTTCAACTGTGGGGTCTCAAATGTGTAGGATTACAGACCTGGCAGATGTCTATGTAAAGGTCTGTCTTTGTTTCCTGAACAGGATATTTTCTCTTTCTAAAAAGCAGTCCAGCTTTCTGAGTGATACTAGTAAAGATCCTGCAAAATACCCGGTTGAATTGCAGCTGCCCCTTACTTGTCTGTTTTCCTCTAGATACTAACTAGTTACTTGGTGTTAAAATATAATTTTGATTTATTTGATGTCTCGACTAACAAACATGGATGTCAGTGGGTTTGTTCAAGTCAGTGAAAGCTGATGACATGGTGTGAACTTTATTGTCTGTCTTTAAGTATGGCAGGAAATTTCAGTCATCTGGAGTGTTTCACTGGAGATGATAATTTTTATTTTGGCTAAGTACTTCCAGAATATTTAAAAGCTTAGGTTTTTTATTCTCTCCTGTTATATGTGTTTTCTGAGCACTATACGTACTGTGGTGTTGGTATATGAAATCTCTCAGTGATTGTCTGCTAGACACTGTCGAATGGGTGTATCGTTGTGATAAACACTAGGAAACACTCCATTCTTAGCACTGTAGATCTTGAGAATCTCTGTTGGTTTATTCATAATTTATTTTAATTGGTAGTTTGCTACTGTACTTCAAATATAGCTTGAAACATACCTCAAAATAATCCAGTGCCACCTGGCATTCTGATTTATGTCTGGTTTTTGTTTGAGATGTTTTCTTGCGTTATCCTTTTTGGGATTATTTGTTTTCTATTGCTTATTAAGGAAGAGGAATAGGCTGACAAAAAGGGTTTTTGAGAGACAAGCCACAGTGCTAATCAGTACTGTAAAAGCTATGGAGATGTGTGCTCGGGATGTTGTTATTTTAGCTATTGAAGTTCGTAAATAATTCCCAAACTGTGACCCATATTTAGTAAGCATATTCTTTATAGATATTGCAGGTGGTATTATTTGGTATTTCTTTTTCTGAGGCAGTTAGTATTTGGCCACATCCTTTATATTATGCCCAAACATGTGAACCGGTTATAAGGGGTCCTACTATTTGCAGCTAATTTCAAATTATTTATCAAGCAACCATGCAACATTACAGTTTTTTTAACATCTTTAGCAATTATGTACCATACAAGATTAAAAGTTATCTGAAAGTCATCAAAAAATCTTTGGGGCAAAGAGACATGATGACTCCAGTTTCATGCTAGAGGAATAGAGCTGCCACTAATGTTTGCTATAGCTAACGGCTTGTAATATCAGAAATGAAACTCAAAGTTCTAAGTTTACTTCTTCAGTGTTGAAACTACCTATCATGTCGATGTTGATGATGGTATGAAATAAATGTATTTTTGACATATGCTTTATATCCTGTACGTATGTATATGAATCTGCGTCTCTCTTCCTTCTTCCTGCCCAGACTTTGGTGTTTTGTTTTTTTTAGACAGCTTTATATTTAATATTACACATATTAGGTGGAACTTCATGCCATGTGGAGTCAGTTTGCTGACATTTCCATGTACAGGAGCACAAGCTAGAGTGTGAATAGAAATCTGGTTGCCTTTTAATCAGTTTGGCTTTTGTTTAATTATTTGCAGCTCATGAGGTTATGATGCTTTTTTTGAAATATTAAGCATGTGTTAGTGAGATGATTATTTCCATCAGGTCTATTGACTGAAGTCGCTTGGTTCTAGGGGTAGTTAGTGCTATCTTTTTCAAATGCGATTGGTTCTTGATTCAGACTTTCAGGTCTCACATTTGGCAATTTAACTAGCCTTTGTTCAATCATTGCTGCTTACAGGTGACCAGAAAAATGACATTGCATAAGACTCATGAATGACAAAGCCATAAGTAAGCTGTGAAAGCCTTCAAAAAAGAATATAGCATATTTGTACATCTGCTGTAAAAGAACAAAACAAATATTAATTTTAATATGTATTTGGAGATATCAACAATCTAACTCTTTCTAGTTTATGTTATTACAGACTAAAATGTATTACAAAATATTACAGAACAAAAAGGAGGGGTTGTTTATTACTAACAATGATGATAACACAGTAGGTAAAGAGATTGGATAGCACTGTATTAAAATTGAATTTGGATTAAAAATGCACTCAAAATGTCTAGTCAAACATCTTTGCTCTTTTTGAGAATTTGAAATAAGAATTTCTTGTACCTCCCTCTTTCCTACTTAATACTATTCCATTTTATCTGGGACCGGAATGCGAAACACAAGAAAGCAGAAAGGCTGTTATTTCAATGTTTCTGGTTCAGAAGTTTTATATACATAAATAAAAACCTGTTTTTACAAGACTTTTTATTCTGCAGACCCCTGATATTTTGGTAGTCTCAAAAGCTTTTGCTACAGGCAACCAAACATTTAGATCCTTAAATGGACCAAGCTGCTTAAGCAGCTTAGAAGTTCACACATTACTGATTATGTTTATAGCAGTTGTTAATCCTTGAAATTAAATATTTTCTCAATTTTATATATTTTCCAACATGCAGTAAATTTTGACTATGTCAAATACAAACTTTCAGATGGAGTACTTAAAAAAAACACACAACAAAAACATACTATTTTTAGAGTTAAAGCAAAGCCAAACATAATGTGAAAACATTGCTACTTTTGTCAATTAATAACTCCAGAGCTGTATAACCATTTTTTACAGTGGAAAGTGCAGTAAAACCTGCAATTGCGGAGTCCTTTTGGCAGAAATCTATAAATGGTCAGTGTATTGAGCAGAACGTCAGTCATGCCTAGATGTGTACACTGTTGCTTCAAGTTGTGTGAATTAGGGCATTGCAAATGATGTACTGTGGCATCAGCTATTTCTGAGAAATGCATTTTTAACAAGTCTCGATATTGTTGACATTTCTGGCAATGGTGGAAAAAAAAGAAAACTTTGAAAAGAACTTTTTTAAAGAAGAAGTTAAGCTCAAGCAACATGCACAGTCAGCGAAAATCATGGCTCAAGCCAAGAGATGACTCAAGGCTGGGACTATGGCACCTAAATCAAGAATTCAGGCCAGCAACCAGCTTCAAAAGTCTGTTTATTCAGATACATCCAACTTTCTTTTGAGTAATTTATGCATTCCCATGCCTTCACTTACCTTGCCGACTATTGTGATTTTTATTCTCAAATACTGTCCATGAACGATGAAGAAATTTGAGGGATGGAAGGTTCATCTCATCTGTCAATAATGAAGGTGTCTGTGTCAGAGTTAGTGGTGTTTGCTTCTTTTATAGTCTAAAAACAATCAGCTAGTGAACCTTGGGTTCACCTGGCTATATGTCAACATTTGGTTTACTGATGTGAATCACACACGACACTTCATGAATGGTATAGGTTAACTCTCCACTAACTATAGAGTGAAGATGTCTCCTAACATGGGTACTAATATTCAGTATGACGAATGCCCTGTAAGGTTCCTAATTCAGGGCTAACTTCAATTTCTGGAGCCGTGTTTCCAAAACAAAGGTGAAATGACTATAAGTCAATATTAGAAGTATTGCCTAAGTCTCTTTGTGAACCTACTTCATGATTTCCCAATTTATCCTCAAATATTTGTAGGGAATAGTGAACTCTGTGACTTAGAAACATTGCTACAACAGAGCCAGCGGGAGAGGTAGAGTGAATATCCACATCTGGCCAGGGACTAGCACGGCTTATTTCTCTTGAGGTGATGAAACTATGTGTTAGCACATAAACAGGGCAGAAGGTTTAGTCTAGCCCTAAATAAATATTAACACCATTGGTCCATAATGTTCAGCATTATAATAAATAAAATTTTCCTGTGCATAAAAGAACTGCCCTGTGGTATTTTGGTTGAACACACTTTCAGAAGAGTTGGTGCTCTAAAAATAAAGTAAGATTTAAGTCATTGAATACTACACTTTAGTTATTTAGTACAAACTTGGATCAATTAAAAAGCACAGAACACATGACTTTACATATAAAAGCAAGTGTCACTACTCATACGTAGCAGAAAAAATCCCTAGCAGAATAACAAGCAAACGTGCTTTTAAGACCTTTCATGATTCTCCCAAAATATTCCTTCTTACTTTAGGGATATACTATGGAAAAAGTGCACAATCTCTTTGGGTAAATCTCAGTACTCTCTCTAACTAGTAGGTTAGAAAGATCTACTTCAGCACAAATAAAAGTGTCAGTCTTTTGACATGGACCCTCCCTGGTGTTAGTATTACAATATGGGCCTAGCAGCGAACGAGTCTCACTTTTTTTCTGCATCTCTCCTAGATTTCTGCTGAAGACACTATTTAATAAAGTACAGGCTCAATGTCCTTTGGCGTTAATTTTCCTGGTTGCCTTTGATTCACAAGGAAGACAAATACACAGATGATTCGAGGGACCTTAACGGCAGGGTATTTCCTCTCACAGACTCTAATTGCTGGCATCAGGCAGCGGAGGACGATTGGTGCTCGGTCCCATGGTGAGACGAGTTGCAGGACAGGAGGTGATGGAGTGATGACAAGGCGGGTTGGGCCCATCTGTGAGAACTTGCAGTGGGAGAACCTTGAAAATCTGCTAGCGGCAGGTTCACCTACATTAAACAAGGCACACAAAAGACCATCGGCTTGGCGCACTAGGTAGAGATCTTTAAATTTCATAAAATTTAACTTTAGCTCTAATCAAAAAGGGAAAAAGAAAAAGTCCACTAGATCTTACAAACATGTTCTAGATCCAGATAAATTAATTCTTTCTATGAGCAGCATCCACTTAACGCTCCATTTTCATAAAGTCATTAAAGGTTCATCCAGACATAATTTTTAATCTAGAGCAAACGTTACAAAATCTAATCTGACTGGCTTCAGGATACCAGTTTCCACATAAACTGGAGAGAAATATGAGTTGATTAACAGAGTTACTGTTTTTCTGGCTGCTTTATTATATCTTTACACTGTATTCTAGAATAAACAGGGCAAAATGAATTATTGCTTGTTCCTTTTTGTAAGTATCTGGTTTTAGTAGAACAGACTTATTAGTGTTTTTGTGAGACCTTACTATGAAGTAGCAGTTCCTAGCTAGGTAATCTTTCCTTTATAACTGTTGCAACATCAATAGTAAAATTTATTTTAGCTGAGTGTTTGCTTTCTAAATAAAAATGTCAGGAGAGAACTTGACACTTCAATCTGTCATAAGAAGAAACAGTTACAGAAACTCTGCCAGAATATGCACGATATCTGCCAAACACCAATAGATGCTAATAATAATAAATTTCTATTCCACTCTCATTTATTTCATTACTAGAAAAAAGGTTTGTAATGCCAATAGATACTGAAAGCTGATCTTCCTTGCTAAGATTCCTGATGATGTTTAGTCGTCGGGTTTTCTTTATTTTTTCTAAATGTAGTGAAATAGTTGATGTCATGATTTTTGGTATTTGATTTTTAGTGGCTTATTAACTGCACACTACCGTAGTTGTTCTTCTGAATAAATTGCTTCACTTTTAAAAGTCACTCTATGTTCACTGTATGCATGTAGGTATAAACACAGAAACTTTAAAATACACGTAGCACTGTGTGAAGCCAAAATCGCATTAATCTTAAGGTGCCTTGGCCGTTTTCTTTAGGCTTTGGAGGAAACAGATCCTGGGACTGCAGCTTTCCTCTGAAAGTCCACTTAAAACCTTGCTAAATGCACTGGAAGCAGGATGGCCCCTAAAGCTCCACATGATTTTCTGTTGTATATTACTTTCTTGAGTCTTGAAAAGCGAAGGGTAGGGCCAGGTAGTGTGAATGTGCTCTGAGGGGGAGGCAGCAGTCGAGAAGAATATACACCATGAAAGCAGGGCACAAATGTTCAGGTCCCATGCCTGAACAGGAAAACAGATGTTTTCTGGAAGGCTGAAACAAATTCCACTAAATCATTGCGTAATAGTAAAGGACATCTGAAGTATTTGAGAACTAATAGAACCTCTTGTGCATCGAATTCTTAAATATTTAGTCAGGTTCTCTTTTCTTGTTCTACCCACATTAGTATGGGCCACCAGTACGGACCTGCTTTTGTACTTCTTTGGAAGAGCTTTTTAAATCAAAATATGCTGGGTTTATCTTCAAAGGCATTTAATTTTGTTATTTCTTTAATATAGTCTCATTTATTTTGATCTTTAAAACACTTAGAAAAGCTTGACTTCATTATTTTAGGCCAGTAACAAGGATAGGCCGTTATTTTTGCATTGCATTGGTCCATATCATGCACTTTAATGCTTTTGTAGCTATGATATTTTGCTAGATTCCTAGATGATTATGATAATAGTGGGAACAACTTTAAAGACTTCCTCAAGAAATCTGCTTGTGTTGGTATTCACTTTGGAGAAAACAAGCAATGCCTCGATGCATTATATTCCTGTGGAGAGTAATTGAATTGATTTCTTTGCTGGTTTGCTGTCTTTTCTTAAGTTCTGCAATAGAATTACCTTATTCTAATCTAGATATTTCCCTGATAGGAACAAAGACCTATATAGTGCCAGCTGAGTGATTACTGCTGCCGGCCATCATTCTAAATCTTTCAGCTGTCCATTTTCTGTGCAATCCAATGTGCTTTTAAGGCAATATATACTTTCCTTGTTTAGGCAAGTTCTTTTTTTTTTCCAGAAACTATGTGATTAGGAAAAAAAAACCAAGCATTAGCACTGAAGAATTTAAAAATAGTTTGACATTAACAATAAAAATTTCAGAATGTCTCTCGTAACAGACTTCATCACCTATTTGTGAAATTACAGTTAAACAAAGGATAACTCAGTACAGCTCTCTTGAAAGGGACTTTTGGAGGTCCCTTCTCCAACCTCCTGCTGAAGCAGGACCAGCTGAACTTGAGTTTAGGCAAGGTTGCTCGGGACTTTATCCAGTCCAGTCTTGAAAACCTCCAAGGATGGAGCCTGTGCAACCTCTGCAGGCTACCTGCTCCACTGCTGTACTGTCTGCATGGAGGAGATGGTTTTCCTGATACCCAGTCTGATCCTTTCTGGTTTTCGGTTACTCCTGTTGTCCCTTGTCATCCTCACATGCGCAATGTGAAGACCCCAGTTCCATCTTCTTGTTGCCCTCCCGTGAGGTCCTGGGGAGCTGCTGGTAGGAACCCAAAAGCCATTTCTTCAGGCTGAACAAGTCCTGCGGCCTCATCTTGCAGGCCAAGTGATTCAGACCCTGACTGGCTTGGTGGCCTTCCCCTGTACTTGTTCATTTTTATTGATGTCTTTCTTACATTGGGAGGATCCTGCAACTGGGCTCGCTATTGCAGACGTGGTCTAACCAGCATTGGATGCTGGGGGGGGTGGGTAATCTCTTCCCTCCTCCTAGAGGCCATGATTTTATTGATACATCCCAGGACGCTGCCAGATCTCTTTGCTGCCAGGGCACACTGCTGGCTCATGCTCAGCTCACTGTCTGCCAAGACCCCAGGGCCTTTTCCATAGAGCTGCTCTCCAGCCCGTTTTTTATCATTTATTTATCCACCCTTCCAGACTGTAAAACCCCAACTTGCAAACAAAAATATTGTGGGAAACAATGTTGCATGAGTGAGCTCTTTGTTATCAAAGCAGAAAATACAGCAGAAGGCTTATGAATGTGTTACCTCCAGCAAATTCAACTTAGTATTACTTTATAACTAACTATAATGTGCTCACATTTTAGAAAGCCACCATACAGACTGTAAACTGGCACTCCGTATATTCTGGCTAATATCATATAATTAATATTAATCACGCTGCATTTCAGTATAAAGTTAGCTATCGGTTACACAGTGATTTGGTAGCATTTATATTACCCAGCCCAAATTGTGATCTTTTATTGTACTGGACACCAGAAACATTCTAAAAGCGGTAGCCCCTGATGAAAAATTGCTTTTAACTCAAAGCAAATACAAACAAGTTATTCTTCCTGTCCTTTTTTTGGCTATAAGGAGAATAACAGAGAATGGTGATAACCAGTTAATCAAGTTATTTCTAGCCCAATTTTATTCAGACTGAGTTCATGGTAAAGACTCGTGGTGATTCAGATGAAATATAAACTAGTTTCCCTGGTCCCAATTGGTACTGACATGTAATCATGAGGCCGTGGTTTCCAAAGCAGTAATGTGACTGTTGATTTGGAAATCAGGTGACAGGCTTTCTTTTTCAGTGTCCAGAAATAGAGTCAGCTTCTGAAAAGCTGATGTTCCCTGAACCAAATTTTAAAATTAAACTTTGGCTACAATTTCATAGATATTTAGGTACTTCAAGATGAAAAATAAGCTCTTTTGTGACACCTGCTAATTGTACACCAATTCCCAATTAAGGTTACCTTTGTGCAGTAAAATCTGCACGTGGCACAGAATTATGAAGGCACCTAGTAATTTCTGAAAAATTTAATTGCTTTTCTTTACTTCTTTGGGTTCCTAGACAACATTCAGAACCTCTATAAAGTTCTATTATACCCTTGTGTTCATATTTGAAAATAGGACTTGGACTGCTAAGTGGTTTCAGAGTTGCTGAAGATGAACCAAAGAGCTGAACAATATAAAATCATCTTTAGTATGAACAGCTTAGAGCACTTAAGAAAGTGTGACATGGTAAATTTTCTCTTTTTGCATCTGTTAAAACAGAAGGGTAAGAAATGGTTTCAGTCCCAGATCACCTGGGATGTGGGCTTTACTCCACAAAGCCAGCCCAGGGTTTTGTTGTTTGTGTATTTTAGGTACTTACATGCGCCCTTTAAACTCCTGTCTTCTTAGAATAAAAAGCTCCTTTTCACAAATCCTTAGGGAAGAGAAAGAGGTCTTTGATGTTTGATGAGAAGTCATGCTTATTTACATTCCTTTAAGGACATGCTGAAAACTCAGATTTCAGAGGTGAGAGATGCCCAAAAGCACACTTTGGATTAGGCACACCTGGAGGCAAAGCGTCATCCTGATGAGGAACCATCCTTGGCAGCGCAATGATAGGGCTGTATGTAACCGCAGCTTCGCAGGTTGCTCGGACTGGTTTTTTTTTTCCCCTTGTTAAGGTTGTTGACCTGTGCTCTGAATGCCTTCTGGTATAGCAAGTGATGCTTGAGAGAACTGCTGTATCCGCTTGTAGTAAGTTCAGCCTGAGCGACTAAATCTTCTATTGTCTATAAACTCAAAGATATTCACCATATCTGACAAAAGGTGATTTTCATTATCTTGAAGATTTTGAAATACCTTGTGGTATCTAGTCATCAAGTTTAGCCATTGTCTCAAATGTCCTCTGCGAATACCCTTGTAAAATCAGCTTGCTTTTGTACATATCAGGAAGTGGCAATCAAATTAAATGCTGATTCTTTAGCATTTGGTAAAAACCATTGGTCTATAAAATGCACCACTCTTATATGCAAAGTCAGTCAGTTGCTTCATGCAGCTGCTTTATTTCCATCTTGAGTCTGCCTTCGTGTTGATTTTGGCTATTGATGAATCTCGTCTTCATGATATTTTAGGAAAGAATCAGATAACTGCATGAAATTGTTCCTTAATTCATAAGTATTGCAAATAAATAAAGAACTGAAAACCAAGCATATTGATAGACACAACTGCCAAAATGCCTATAAACTATAAATCCGCAAGGGATTATTCCTGCAGGTAATCTTTCCAGTCACTTGAATTTGGATTAAGCTGGTCAGTAGAAGTCTGATAAATCCAAGCTTAAATAATTTCTCTGAAAGTTTCTCTGAGCGATTAGCCTCTTCAATTGATAGGTATAAATCTAAAGTTGATTCAATTGAATCTGCTGCTGTACCCCAGCCTAAAAGAAGAGATATTCAGTAACAAATTTCAGAGTGCTAGCCAGGTACATCATGTGTCAGTAGCCACCTATAAGCAGAACAGAAAGGCAAAGAGAAAGTAGTCAGGGACTTTAATACATATCAAAACACAGGCTTGAAAATAATGAAGAGCAGTCAAAATATCTGCTAAAAGGCAAGGAAAAAAAAATCAATAAAATAAACCCCTGTTTCCCATAGGCAGGTTGCTTAATTTACAATGTCATCCTGGAATCAATGTTTCTCCATGTTGCAAGGAAGAAAAAGAAAGACTGAGACTTTTGTCTAGAATTTGTTATCTGTTGATTGACTTGCATAGAGCACTGTTTATAGAACAAAGCCCATGTCGACACTAGAAACATTTTGCTCTCATGGTTACCATGGGAGGCTCTCAAAGCAGGTATGAAACTCCAGAATGACCAGAGAGTGACAAGATCTTCTTTTGGTGCTGGAGCTTATGCGAAGTCTTTGAGTGGAATAACACTTTTTTGTGTCAGCACGTGTGTCTTCAGCAGGGCTCTTTTTCACATGCATAACTGATATACCCACTCTGGCAAAATTTTAAGGTGTATATCAGGTTAATCAATTTTATCAGGTATAGCTTCCTCATTATCAGGGCATTTGTGGCCGGAAAGTAACTGGAAAGTTGAAAAAGACTCATGGGAATAATCTCTAGTATTCCTAAAATACCTTTCACCCTTTTAGAGGAAGATCTCGGACTTACAGTTTTTATACCTTTACAACTTAAGTCTGACTTTATGTTCTGAAGCATGGATCCAGACTAGCATTTGTAGGAAAAATACCTTTTAGCAGCCATTCAAGTAGCTATTGCAAGGTCAGGCAATAACAGGGGGTCAAGTAGAAGACAGTTTTCTGGCACACAAGTTAGGGTAGGATTCCTCTTCTAGCTTGGAAGCTGTACTGGCTTTTTCAGTCAGGGATTTGATACCCACCAACAGTAAAAGTTTTAGCATCTCATCTCTTTTTTTGTCTCCCAGTACAATAGTTGTCCAGGTTTGATTACTCTGTGTTGATAACCATATGATGTTTTGTG
>Ga0065711_1035447_pt1 | contig 22319 bp, 10 predicted proteins | sample Hoacrofraction12_FD_59098 | JGI IMG/M metagenome (GOLD analysis project Ga0065711, IMG submission 59098) | Hoatzin crop microbial communities from Cojedes, Venezuela - Epithelial fraction 12 v2 (version 2) | ecosystem: Host-associated > Birds > Digestive system > Esophagus > Crop | place... | reverse complement strand
TTTTTTTTTTTTTTTTTTTTTTTTTTTTTTTTTTTTTTCTGAAGAAGTAACCATAAATGACTTTAGAAACAGTCAAAATATCAAACCAGTTTGGTTGTAATTTTTTTCTATTAGCTCAGCTTGAATATGATGTGTTCACAAAATGTTTCAGGTAGCGGAAATTGTTTTTAAGCAAAAAAGCATAAGAACTCATTGATAGGGAACTTGATTCTACTGTAGAAGACAAAATTATTTCCTTTTAATGCCCTTTCCATCCAAAAGGTTTGGACTTCTTTTGCCTGAAGGATCAAAGTCGTTGCAGCATGATAGGTAGGGTAAAAGTTAGGAGAACCTATGTGAATGAATGTAAAGTCTGGAATTACTAGTGGGACGTATTCCTGCTAATATAATGACAAGGACACTAGTATACTTGCAGTTGGACGACATAGTTCTTGTGAAAATGATGAAATATGATATTCTCAAAATTTTTCTTATTCTATTGCAGTAATTTTGGGTGCAGTATTTCTGAACTATAGGCAAGACGCAATATTAGTGGTAGCCTTACTATAATAAGAAGACATGGCTAGAACCCAGTACTCCGGAATTCCTTCGGCCCATACAGTTATTGAGTCTTTGAACAGAACTTTGCATCTTATGGATTGCCCTGGGCTAATATTTTAAAGTCTGAACTCTCACTATGGCAGATGCACTCAGAAGGACCCAGGAAAAAGCAATTTGATTTTTTTTTTTTTTATAACTGGTTGTTTAAATACCTAGGTGCTAAATATTTCAGAAAAATGTAAGTATCAGTACTACAGTCCGTTTCTGAGTTTTCTTTTTCTTGACTGTTATATAGAGAAGTGGTTAATGAAAATGTTACAACCTGTCTAGCCTAATATTTGGATGATACTTTTGCTCTACTGGCACCTGTAGCTGTATAATGAAAAACAAAGATTCAAAGCGACTTTGGCAAAAGTAGTATGTTATAGTCTATTAGAACTGCAAAGAGCAAAGCTGGGGGGAAAACCACAACTTGTTTATATCTTGGTACATCTTTCTGCCTGAGAACCTTTATTCATCACTGCATAACTCATTTAGAAACATGGAAGAAGTAGTAGTGAGTTAATATTCTCTGCACTTAGTACAGCAAGAGGATTTAAAAAAAATTTATTTGAGACTAATAACATGTTGTACGTAGTGTTGTTAAACAAGCATCCTGTTTGTTTTAATTAAAAAATTCAGCTCCTTTGAATGCTGTGCCACATGGCAGTAGTACAGACATCCGAGGTCCAACATTAGAGAAAGGAACCACTATAAAAGTACTTGGCAAATAACTGGTTCTTATTACTCAGCAGAAGCTATGGAGAAGCATAAAAGGATGAGATGCTAACTTGAAACTCTATCTGAAAATCATTGTAAAGGTTTCAACACTCCAGAAGTCTTACCCCACACCTACTTCCCGTTTGAAAAAATTTACAAAGTTTATTCCCTATCCGAAGAAGAGCTTTCAATAATCTTTTCAAGAGTACTCTTTACAGGGACCTCCTTGAAGTGTTTCCTGGATATGAAATTTTATCACAACTAATTCTACTTCTGTAATATGTCTGAAGCAGACAGCTGAGCTGGACTAAAGAGAATAAGATCATTGATAAGTTTAAAAACACCAAAAGTCCCTGTTATGAGTACTGGCTTGCAGTCAATAGTTGGAGCACTACTTGCATGAAGCATTTCTAACCTTGCATATCCATCAACTTACTAGGCTGGTGATCTGGCAGGGAAGGATTCCTTTACCTGTATAAAACAGGTGTCTGTCCTTTGAAAGGGTGAAATATTTTGGGGTTTTTCTTGTGTGTGTGAAAGTGGTAAGACGAATTAAATATTAGAACAGCCCTAAAAACAGCTTTCACTCTCTGCAAGCTACTTTTACAATTGGGTGTAAAAATTTTTTGCTAGTTCTTTTGAGGTAGGCCACATGTGACCTCCTTTTTGAAGAGATTGATGATGCTGGAAGAGTTCAAAAAAGCCAGCATGATGTTAGGCTTTGAAGACAAAGGCCAATGATGGCAAAGGAAGGAGTGAAGCAGCACCTAATGCGGGAAACTTTTGCTCCACAGGTCTGGATTTTCAGCAAACTCCAGAAGACCTTGAGGGCCTAGAAACCCAGGCTGAGAAAGACAAATGACAAAGCTATGAGAAGTGTCTATTTAGTGCCAAGAAGCTTTTATAAGTTTTGAATCTTTGGCCCAGATCTCCACCTGGTGTTAATTCCATTGAAATCAAAGGACTTATGCAAGGATCTGGGACTGCATGTGAGAAGGGTTTGCAATTGTATTATTGAAAATGAGCATGAATTTACAGAAATAAAACATGTCTAGACAAATAGATAAGCAGATAGTTATTGTATTGTACCATAATGTTTACTGTTGCTTGGTGTTGTCAGGGTAACTGCTTTAATGAAGAATCTCTGAATTCCCTCTAACCTTTACCTTATTCCCAGCTGGAAGGTGATAAACCTGTTATTGCATGTGAGTCAATCCTTGGAGGCATCAAGAGAAGAAACTGCTAGCTAGAGCACCTTTCGGTGTATCAGTACTTTCACTGTTAGTTAGAGCTGTGCTAGATCTTTGCATATGGCTGTTCATTTATCCGAGGGAACATGTGAAAAATACATGAATACATTAAACTGATGACTTCCTCTTATATTTAAATAAAAATATGCAACAGTGCTTTCCTGGATTTGTATTATTTGCTATATATTTTTAGGCTTTTATTGTTTCTTTTCTCTGCTATTGGCTCTTTCTTACCATACATAGCAAACAGAACACATTTAGTCTTTGTTACCTTTATAACAAAATTCTGCCTTGGTATTATTAGTATATTCTAGAAACCACTTCGGGTGGTGGGTGATTTTTGTTTGGCATTTGTTGTTTTATTTTTTTTGGTTTCTGTGTTTTTTGGGGTGGGCAGGTGGGTGGGTTTTTTTTTTTTGTGTTTTCCCCACTAGTGACATTACATTTTGATTACTCCATTCTGAGGTTGCCTTCTAGAGTGTGCTTTGGATCTTGACTTTGTCTTGTCTTTTACTGGGTCTTTATATTTGCTTTTCTCTTTTTCTCCTCTCTATATAAAGTGTTCAGATGCTTTATAGATTAACATTATACATCAAAATGTTTACATATGTGAAAACTTCACCTTCTGGTGTAGACGAAATCTGTTGACTAACAACATCATAGCTAAATTTTTCCACTACATTCTACTAAATTTGATTTTTGATAGTAAGAAAGTTGTAAATAGAGGCACTATCATTAAATTTTTATAAAGGTATGTTTTCACAAGCCTAGAATCCTGTCAGAACAGAAATTACATTATACAAGGGTGCTTCTCAAATCTAATCATTCCAGTACCCTATTTTTAATAGGTTTCTAATGTCTCCTTTCTTCTGATCTTGTATTGCATAGAAACAAAGCAGGGAGGCCTGTGCTACAGTTAGAAAACATTGAAGTTTGATTTATTGAAAATTGGCTCAAATTCTAGACTCTCTGATAAAGTTGGGAAATACAATATGTGATGTAAAATTCCCAAGCCTGACGCAGTATTGAAATATTTATCTGCTTTAGCCATTTCTGGTGTTTGTGGTGAAATTACGTGGTATGACTTACTGCTGAGCAGGCAAAGACTCATTGTGTTTTTTTTATCTATACTTTTAACTTTTGCAGAGTGATTGAAGTGTCAGTCAAAGATATTTAGGTGCTACTTGTGGTGGTTGAGAATAGCAGAAGCTCTTATGATATTTATTTATGTATTTAAGAAACAGCAGTTAAGTGGTTAAACAGAGAATTCTGGGTCCTTCAAGGGAGCAGAGGTTGTGAGGGTGCATGACTTTCCTAGGAGGCTACCAGCTAAACAGATTGACTTGACTGAAAACCTGTGTTGAAGAAGCATACCTGGCTGTGATTTCTGTGATTGTGCATGGGCTGCATTTTTGAGGTGCCAGGAAGTTGAGTGTTGTATGAGCAGCAGAGAAAGTTACACAACCTGAAGGACTGGTGTGGCTTCTTGTAGAACTTTAAAGTGGCTCTATGGACATAAGACAACATTTCTATACCTTTTAAACTGTACTACAATATTTTTGCAGCATCTTGAAATGCCAGTTCACAAGGGTCAGAATGCAGATAATCTGTCTGGGTTACCATTCTTTGAGTAGAAAATTGTCAGGTTTTGATTTTGGGGGCATCAACATTCAAGAATTTCACTTTGGGCAGCACTCTGGAGTGAAAGCAGAAGCATTTCAACTGCGCATACAACACTGTCCCTAGTTCTTCAATCTGTTGATATTTCCCCACTGCAGTTTGACAAATGCTCAAATTTTGTAACAGCAACAGGAACTGAAGTGCAATACAGAAAGTACTAAGTGTAGTTTAAAAGAAAAAGAAAAAACACTTTTATAATATGGATCATGGGTAGAAAAACTTAGTCCATCTTTCTGTATTCTATTCTTTTTTGGATCTTGTGTAAACTAAGAACATGTAATTGAAAACGTGATCTTAAAAATTAAATGAGAAACTAAAGGAGTTCATTGAGGTTAGCAAAATCTCTCTTCTCCACATAATCATGCACATTTATTATGTGATCCTCAGAAAGAGCTATTTTTCTAGTTCTTTAGAACTTGTGCTATTACTGTTTCACCAGGCAGGATAAAAGATACCATGTATTGCAACTAACAAATAACTTACAAGGGAATTAGTATCTGACTCTAGACACGTGCTAAAAACATAGGCTGTTGCCACTAAAATGGAACTTAGCTACTGTTAGAATAAAATTTCCCTAAGGGCAAAAATATTATATGCATATTTATGTGCACATAAATACATGCTGTGGCTGGAGGTTTCAGAATATTAAGTTGAGAGTTAAACTTTGAGGCCTGAAACACCAAACAGAGGTGAAAAATGGAAACTTTTGATTGTTTCAGTTTGAGATTATACTGGTTAATCTTGTCATGATAGACTAAATCACTGGCTGCCTGAGGCATTCTATTATCTGTGAAAAAGAACTAAATAAATCCGTAAGTCATTGTCTAGCCAGAAGTACCAGCTGGTTTCTCTGTCCTTTGCCGATTTGCAGTAAAGAACAGATTCTGGGCAAAAGACTCACTCTGTACCCTATGCTCTTGCATTTTGTCGGTTTTGTCAAAGATTGGTGAAATTCACTATTATGAAGGTCTTACCATTATAATTTGAAGGTCTTACATTACCAAAAAGTAAAATATATCTGAAGACTCAGTTAAGTGATACTGATTTTTTTTTTAAATGGGAAATTCAAATGTCATATGCAAAGTGTTCAAGGAACTGTATGTACTTAACAACTGCCAATTTAGTGCTGTGTTGGATATTTTAAGTATGTAAAACTGGTATATACGTATCAATGTTCGGGTGTGTTTCAGTATTTTACATCAGTCTTCTTAAATATCCTGAGGTTCAGAACATGCAAAAAGTACAATTTTCTCAGACACTGCAGAACAAAGAAATAAACTGATGTATTTTTTATAATATGTTATAATATTTGACAATATATTTTCTTGTAATTTACTTTATTAATCATAGAATCATAGAATCTTAGCATCATAGAATCATAGGTTGGAAAAGACCTCTAAGATCAAGTCCAATCATCAACCCACCACCACCATGCCTACTAAACCATATCCTCCTTGGCTACCTGGGCACACTGCTGGCTCATGTTCAGCCGCCTATCAACCAACACTCCAAGATCCTTTTCCGCCGGGCAGTTTTCTAGCCACTCTTCCCCAAGCCTGTAGTGTTGCATGGGGTAGCAAAACCCGTGACAGTTATCAGTCACAGCAGACTTAGAGACCTGAAACAATGAGAGTGAAGACTTTCTTATACCACAGCTTTCTGAGACAATTGCTAAGATACTAAAATGATAAACATTTACATAGCTCTCTCGAAATGATGGGTCTTCCTAAAAGAAACAATGTCAGTGGGTAAATCCAGAAAGGCCATGCAGAACTGCATAGTACTACCTGTTTAGAGGAGGTCTTCATAATAACCTACAATTTCTATAAAAATCTGCAAGTCTCAGCAAAAATAATGCGAAACCCATAACTGTTTGGTTTTCCCTGACCATTTCCTTTCCATCAACTAATATTTATAAAGCATATACTCTAGAATTAATCTTGCTGTTCAGTTTTGTATCCCCTAGGGAATTAGCAATAGTGTTGAAAACAAAAGCGAAGCATTATGTAGTCTTCCTATGGGTAGAATTTAGCTAGATTTCATTAGGCCAAACACAGCTATACTGATGATGGCACTACCGCTAGAAATACAAAGGCATGTACTTGTGAATATGATTTTCCAAATGTTTTTTTCTCTGATGAGCCATTGCTCAGGCTGGAGTTGCTCTTTTGTGTTTTCACATATACCAGAGAAATATCTTTGGAAACGAGATAGTGCAATAAAAACAGGTGCGGTTAGGGATGTAAGGAAATGCTGGTCAGGGCACCAATACTGCTCTGCTTTCCTTTGCTTATTCTTTGCAACCTGTGGATGTTATTTTCCCAACAGCCATTCTTATTATCTCCGCCTACTGTTACAAGTTTGCAACTCATTCTTCCTGGATGGTAGCAGTGTATGTTTGCAACTTCTGAGTGTTTCTTGCTTTCCATTAGTTACAAGTCTATCTGAAAAGTCTACATCAAAAGAACAAATCAGGAAAATCATGATTTTCAGGTATAGTGACTGTGTGCATATTAGTGAAAAGCAAGAGGAGAGGAAAGAGAAAAGGCAGAAAGTGAAAGATGGGAGTGTAATCATGATGGAAACAACACTGACTGTCCTAGTAGATAGTATTAACATAGCAAGGGGAACAGTGGCCCTGTGTAAGTTTAGGCTGGTAATGGATAGAAAGGATCCACACTTTAGAGGATTAAGAATCTTGAATGGCCTTCCGATAAAAATAGTGGGGTCAATGATTCACTTCCAAGATGAGGTTCAGTAAGTCTATGAAAGGGATTAGGTGATAATAGGGAAGTGGAGTTGATGACCCAAGAGATTAATTCATTTCCATTTCCTCTCACACTTTTTTCAACGGATAGTTTGACTGAAGATGGACTGTATTGCTGAGTCGTATTTTGTTTTGAAAAGTAAATGTCGTGTTCAGCCATTATCACAGTAGACTTTCTTAAAAACACTCTTGGAAGAGAGAAGTGATTTAGATGTCTTAAAATGCTCTTTCTATAGTGCAGATTAATCTGATCTTGATTAATCAGATCTTTTGCACTCCCTAGAGAGTTAGCAGAGGGAAGGCAAGCATAGATGAATTGAAAAAGCTGTTTTCAACACTGAGTTTCCGTGTGTATGGGGCAATTATGTGTACGCACAGACCTCAGTGAAGAGGTCAGAGTAAATCAATCCTATCAGCTATAAAACAACAGAAAATATTGGGGTTTTTTCTTTCTTGTAATTGTGGCATCTTTTTTAAAAATAATAGACTGTTTCATGTCACCAAGTGTGAAAGCAGCATTCCTTTGATGTAATGTTATTTCATCCTTGATGTGGGACATCATACTCTTTGTAAAACACAGGAGCCTGATCATGCACGTTTTTGCAGAGCAAAGCTCCCTGCGTCTCAAGTTAGGAAATACAGAAACTTAAGAAATACAGAAATGTCTCACCCTATAATATTTTAAATGAATAAAAGATGTTTAAATAGCTTGCAACTATATTGATACTTGCAACTGTCAGGAATAATGGAGAATCTTACATCTGTCCCTTTATTGCATCTTGCAAAGATTACATCAAGCTGTTACCCACCTTCTTCCTTATGACTCTACACCTGATGGGTCCTGGGCAGATGCAGACCTTCAGTAAAACCAAAATGTAATCCTTTCATGCCATCGAACTCCACAATAGAGAGTCTGTTTGCACAAAGCCATTTTTTTTTTAATTTGATGGCCAAAATAAGGAGGTTTCTAGAGCAAAGCACCAAAATGTGCAGTAGCAAAATCTCTGGTTAATCTAACACCTAAGACTTTGTGGCTGGAGCAAGGACACATTTGTGCTTGACTGGAAGCTGAAGAGATGTGTAACACCGCTCTGCATTACACAAGCAAAGAATCTTCCTGATTTAGTGGGATACTTAGTCAGTTTATCGTTAAGGACAGATATAAACATACGCAAGATCAAGAGACTGATTATGTAAAAGCATCCTTATCTTCTGCCTACATGTTTTCATTCTATGGTTACCTACTTTTTCAGCAGTCTCTAAATTAAGATCGGAATCCTGTGTGGCACTCTTCTATATTTTCATCATACGGCAATCTACTTCTCAGTGATCTGCAGTTAACTGAAAAACAACTATTGAGAGTTAGGCACACAAAATATGGAGTGGAATACGGAGTTTTTTCTTAGTCCATACATTTTTTACTCTGACTGTTCGACACTGAAACCACTGAGCAAGGTTGGATGAAAAGACAACTTTAAAAATTGCTTACAACCCAGAAGATGAATACATTGTAACTAAGTTGGCACAGATCTGAATAACTGAAATAATGTGTTTTTCTCAACAAACTTTTTTCAGCCTGATCTATCCTCATACACACACACAGATGGAGGGGTGGGAATGAATGGAGTTAAAACTGACTTCAATTTGTTTGAAATTACTAACTTGATTTACATTAATGGAGAGAAAAATCCAGAAGTATCTGCTTGACTGAGACTTTGTATAATTCAGATTTTCTTGTTAATTGTTTCTGCCAACTGTTTATGGAGTAATATTTTTGTCATTTTGAAGAACTAACTTTGTAAGGCTGCCTTTTTAAGAAGAAAAGTCTTGTGGGAAGAACCAGCATCCCTCTGTACTGAAGTCTGTGCCACTGAAAGACTTGCCCTTCTCATATGACATGCATTGTGGAGGGTGCTGAGGAACAAGAATCAATCATGGCTTTCTCTGCATACAGAGTCTGCCCAGACAGGACTGGCCATCTGCACGGTGAAACCAACCCAGTCATGTTAGCACTGTTCTTTATAAGATATGCTAACACAGACTGCTTACAGAACCTAGGAAATTAAATTGTTCTCATTGTCTGTTCTAACTTTGCTTTAACAGAGAAATTAGCGGCTTCTTCTTCTGGATTTTGTTGCTGGTGCAATGGTAGGCCATTGTCCTGGGTTCGGCTGAGATGGTGTTAATCTTCACAAGAAGCCATGAGGGGACACAACCAGGACAGCTCACCCTAACTGGCCAAACAAACAGGGTATTCTGTACCATGTGATGTCATGCTTGGTATTCAAGTGGGGACATCTGGCTGGCAAAAGGGAATCACTGCTTGGTAGGGCCCTGGGCATCGGATGTGAGCAAACTGCACAATGTGTTTCCTTGCTTTGTATATTCTTTTGATCAGCATTATTGTTGTTATTGTTTGCTTCCTTCGCTGTTCTGTTAAACTGCCAACCCACGAGTTTTTCCTTTTTCTTCCAACTTTCCTCCCACCCCACCTGGAGGAGGGGTGATAGTTCTTTATTGTCAGCCGGGACTAAACTGAGACAGTCACTTTTAGCACTTGAGATACAGAGAAGCATTCCTACTTCTCTATATTAGGCAAAATTATATTGTGCCTGATCCAACAGCCCAAAGAAGATGAGGCTGCCTCAGGTACTTGTCCCCAGGTCCATCCAGGAGAAAGGCTGAAAATGTCTTCCCACTAGGCATGTGCACACAGACCAGTTGTATACACCACGCATACACAGATATACATGTCTGGCCACACACATCACAGACATACACACTAAGAACTGATAGGAACTCAAACAGCACTAACGGCTTGTTGTGGTTTTACCTCAAATTGCCACAAAAGAACCATGCAGTTCTCTCACACCTTCCTCCTCCCTGGTGGGATGGGGAGAAGAATCAGAAGGAAAAAAGCAAAAACTCACGGATTGGGATAAGAACAGTTTAACAGAATGGTAAAGGGAGAAGAAAACAACAATGAATAATACTGATCAAAAGCATATACAACATGCAATGTTCTCACCACCCAGTGCTCAGCTTGCTCCTGAGTAGCAAAAAGCCCCTCCTTCAGCCAGCTCCCTACTTCAACACTGAGCATGACATCACATGGTAGAGAACATCCCATTTGATTGGCTGTTTGGGTCAGCCCAACCGGCTTCATGTGAATACTAACTCTGTCCCAGCTGAACACAGGACACGGCTGCATCCTGCTCCCCTCTCTGGCTGAGCAGGACAGAGGTGCCTTAGTGAGAATATATGCAGACAGAGTGTGGATCTCTCCACTAGCTGCCCCTGGATGCCAGTCCCCCCGGTTGCTGGCTTCTGGGTGTATGAGCCCTTGAGGCCGCAGGCCCACTGCTGTTGTTGATACAGACCATCTTAAACCCCCACTGCTCTACTCCAAGCTGGCCAGGACTCCTGTTGTCCCTGTCAGCAAGTTCCTCTCCTGGAGCAGCCTTGAAAGAGGCCCGGACAGGGTGTGCTTTCTTCTGAGAACATTGGGTTTCCTCTTGCCTTTGTGTCTCTGCATTCCTCTGGGCTTGAGCAGATGGGCCTTTGAGGGACTGATGGCTCCTGTGCAGACAGGCCTCAAATTAGCTTGGCAGATTATTACTTGCGGTCCTCCTCCTGTCATTGTGTCTGCTCCTTCACGGGCATACAGACCAGCTTTTATCATATAACCTAACAGTCTGTCCTGTTCATTCCCCCACAGTTTGACATCCCTAAGCAGTCAAAAAGTGGTATGGTTTACGAAACTTCGTGTTTTCAGTCAGAAACTGAGCCCAGGTTGGTTAAATATACCAAATTCAGAGAGTGACAGCTCTAGATATGGACTGTTTGCAGTTTCCTTCCTCCTGCTTTGGGGGCAGGAAGCTCTTGGATGGAAAGCGACAGACACTGTGGCTGAATGTGGCCATTGAAGTTGCATTTGTGCATGAGTCAATTAATTACCCACCCAGGAATACTGATAATGGCCCAGTACAAAAAGCCTTTTTTCTAGCCAAGTGAGGGTTACTTGCACACAGGATGTAGAGGCCATTTCAGCTTCCACCCATCTGGGGTTTATTAACCCCACTGCAACAGTTTTAAAAGCACACAGAAGCTTGGCAGCATTTTTGCCAGCTTGAGTGCCAGTGAGGAGGACTGACTGAAAAATTTGCCATATGACAATGTGAGGGTGCAAGGTGCCGAAAGCCTTTCTGGTGTGACCTCCAGATGTTCACCAAAGTGGGCTCGTGAATGAGTCCAGCTGAGTGTGGAAAATGCATTGTCAGTGCATTTACTGGCTGTGATCACTTAGTCTGCACATCCCCACTCATTCTCGACTTCTGTGCTTTATATCCTCCCCTGCAGGGTATGGCAATCACTGTGTTTACTAATGTATGGTCAGAATAAATTGATTCACAAAATCAACACCAACTAAACTGTTTTACTGTGGCCACATTTTAATTTCTTTTTATTTTTTTCCCTAAAACTGTGTCTTTAGGCAAAAGGAATCCCAGCCGCTACTATCACTGTTAAGTTCCTTCTCCCCCATCTGTGGCTTTTAGCTTGTGCAATGCTGCATTTAGCCTGCCTGTCCTGCCTTTTTTTTGCTGAAAACCTGCCCCTACTTTGTTCCAAAGACAGCATGGTGTCTATAATTGTGTTGAGCTCATCTCTGGGTAGCTTGAGGAGGAGGAACTCTGGGAAACTTTGATAGGATATGAAAGTTGCTCTCCCTGATCTTTGATGCAGCATACCACATTACATGAACTCTCAAGAGAAACACATATTCACTTTCAGCAGTATATTTCTGTGTTTTTTGTGACTTTGCTCTCTTTAGTGTTGCTTATCGTATACATTGTAGAACCTAAAAAATGACTGCTTCATTAATATATATATATTTTCCAGAAGGAAAAATCTATGTTGCATTTTTATTTTAATTCTTGTGCACTGTTCTTAAATGAAATAATGATGTTAAACATGCCAGCACAAGTAGAGGTATATGATTTCTCTCCTCTCTATAGTAGCAAATAACAAATATTAAAAGTACACATTAAAACACAAATAATCAAATGAATCTCTAACAGTTGTCTGTAGTCCTAGGAAAGGCTGTCTTTTTTCATGGTCATGTTTTAGACCCCTGTTTATCTTTCCATATTGTGCCTGCAGATAAAAGGTAATGTAGTACTTTTTATTAATGGGACGTGTTGATGGAATTCCAGTGCATAAATTTCTCTCCCTCACCAGTTTTATAGCTGTACAAAAGTACTACATTTCACAGTGATGAAGTTATCCGCAATTGATAAAGGCCGAAAGAGATCCATAACCAAAGCTGTCGCTCCATGAGGGATCCGAGCATGCGGGTTTTCATGTGGGATCAGTTACATAGAAGACTCACAGTGGGAAGTCATATAAATAATTACAGCCATTCAAACAAGAAGACAAAAAGGCTTCAAACTTCATGATGATTCTTAATGCCACAGACACATTTTAGAGCTAAACCTGTTTTGCTTAGTCATGAATAAACCTGCAGAAGTTGAGGAAGTCTTGCAAGAGTAGCAGATTTTAACTCACGATCTTGTTCTGTTGTTTATATACAGAAAACAGGGAGAGAACCTGCTGCAGGTTGAACAGGTTGAAGAAGCCCAAGTATAAAAGTACAGCAAAAAGTTCAAACTAAAAATTCCTATTTTCCCTTTTGACCACACCAAGCAAGATTTTGCTAGTTTTGTATTTATTTTTCACTATAAAGGCAGCGCTTAAGACAAGATATAAGGGAGCTGCTTTTGCTCTGACAAGCAGCATTTACTAAAGAAAACGATACAATTTCAAATATTTTTGTGTATTTCCAGTGGCACATATGTGACTAAGGTTGATTATGAAGACAAAATTATCTGATTTTGGTCAGAAGCTCATATCCAAATTTTCATACAGACTTTTTTATTTATTCCCATATGGTAGAAGATGATTTTCTAAACATCCTTGTATGACACAGATCAACAGGGGTTTCAGCTCTATTAAAGGAGATCTTTAGAATGAAATCAGCTGTGGAATGTTTTACAAATGTGGTTCAATAAACTCCATATATTTTCCAAAAGAAAATGGTGCATGCAGGAGTATCTGGGGAATTAGCATAAATACAGTGTTTCACTTGGATTCATACAAGAAGGACCTCTGGGAGAGTAAGACACTTTTCAAATAGCCTAAGAAAAAAAGGTATCTCTTTCTAGGGTCCTAAAGAACAAAATTTGCATATTAATAGAAGATTAAAGTGCCCATCAAGTATTCTTTAGCTGTTGCTTTCTCTAGTCTGTTTCTTCACATAAACATCTTTCATAATAAAAAGAGAGTTCTGCGTCTACAGTTATTTCGTTGAATCACTGAGGTTTTATATTACAATAGCACACAGGATTTTTGTGTTTGAACAGATTTGAAAAGTTCTCCCAAGATTCTCTGTTAACTGATTGTCCCCTCTATTTTACTCCTTTCCTCTACAAGTTTTACCTTTTTAACAGGGTCTGAGCATTTTTTGAGGCTTTTTCCTAAGCGGTTTTAGGTCTCATCACAGTAATGCTTTTAGGTATGAGTCTTACAAGTCTATTATAATTTAAATTTTATATTTAACAATTAAGAAGCACCTGAAGTGAAAATCTGTTGTTTTGCTAGGTCCAAAAGTAATGCTCTGTTCTGGAGTGTCCAACCAACAGCAAAACCCATAGTGTTTAAGCAAGCTAAAGTAAGATAATGTGGAGTAGATTAGTGGAATTTGAAACTTGGACATGAAAAAGTACAGCAGACAATATTCTGAAAGCTAAGTAAGCTGAATTTTAGAGAGCTGTTAATATTGCTCTGCATCTCAATATGAATATGACAATTACATATGAAATGGCTTAAAAATTTATTTACAATATTTACTGTAGGTTTAGGTGCTGCTACAATTAAAACTTTATAGTAACTCAAAGAAATAAGCCAGTGAGGAGGAGGTAACGTAGTGTTGTTCTTTGTGGCTCTCCGTATGCAGGATAAGACAGCCGTTCAGACATACCTATCTTTTCTCAAGGCAGATATTAACATTAAAAAAATTCTCAATTTATCAGTAAAAAATATTGCTCAAAGAAAACCAGAAAAGACTGAAGCTTTGAATTCTAAGTGACATGACTGCACTTTAATTCCCATGATCAGGGTGTTTTTCTCTAGTCCTTGTATTTACCTTGCTCAGTCTCCTAGTTGCAACTGCTACTGGGGACCCCACAAGGCTTTTCTTGATATCCCTCTGACTTTGCACTGACTCTTCCTACCTCTGTGTGAGAAGGGCACCATTTTTTGCTGATTTTTTCTGAGCTTACTTTCCCACCAAAGGAGCCGTAGTAGACAAGGTGTAGAGACAGAAATTGTTTCCAGTAACTCTCATAGTCCCATGAGTGCAGTTGCAGGTATGATGGATGAATGGAGGCGCAAAGTCAGGATTTTTACAGCAAGGATAGGATGGCTTGCTCTCCAGGGACTGTGGTTGTGGTGAAGGGCATTATGAAACTGTAGCTATTTTGTGGATTTTTGGAAGTCATCAGTGCAGTTTCTGTCACATTGATGCCAGTTCTGCAAATTAGATAGTAAAGGAACAACACACCTAGCGCAGGTAACATCAGTTGTTTTCTTGCTACTGGCACTTCATTGTCTGAATTAAATTGAGATCAAGACCTCATAGACAGAATGTGAATAAAGCATGCAGAAAATTTCCGATAACAATCTCTTGGATTTAATGACAACAGAGATTCTTAAAATAAACTGCTATAAAGCCAAGTCCCAGCTGTTCATTTTGCAGCTGCACTTTTAGGGGAAGCTGAGTACCCCAAAAGGTGTTTGGTGGAGTCCTTTTTGCTTTGAAGTAGATAGAAGCTTTATGTGAGGCAAATACACGCTTAACTGCAATAGGTATGCCAATAGTATGTGCTAGAGGGGAAACTGCGTGTTCTGGCAAAATGTATTCACTAATGTTTTTTGTTCTCTTTTTCCAAATGGATTTGCAAGCTAGGCTCTGAGAAAAGGTTGTGGTTCTGGAAACTGGTCTTTGTCTTCTTCCCAGCTGATGAAATTGTGGTCTCCCAAAGAAAGTGGTATGTCTAATGAGGGGACACTACTTAAAGAAGTGAGCTGCTATGATCTTCTAGGATAATGAAAGGTCCTTTGCTCCTCATAGGATTTTATTGCTTTAATGAAAATAAAATTCTGCTGATACAAATTAGTGAGAGGGCTTCGGTCTTATTTTTGGCAAAATTTTCAGGTAGGTACCAAATTACACTGAAATGAGTTCATGAGAAACCTCAACTATAAGAAAAATACCAGAAGTGTTTCACCTGAAGATGTACGTGATTGCTGTGTGGGTATACAATAAAGATTCAGAGCCAGCTTTCTACAACTCATTTTGTTTCACTTTAGATTCCAAAGTAGAGTGATGAAGAATCCTGATAGAAAAGTATTTTCAAATTTTGGTCCACCCATACAAGCCAAGACAGACTGTCTGACACACCAGGTCATACTGTCTCAGCAAGTCTCTGTGCTTTCGGTTTGTGCTGCTTGTAAACTGCAGGCCATTTAGATACTCTGAATTCCTAGTCCTACTAACAAGCAGCTTTCCTGTTTGTTTCTGCAGTATTTACATGACAACATTATTTTTAATAAACACCATAGGTTTTGTTGGAAACTGTCGCACTAGCCAGACCAGGAAAGAATCCCTGCCCCATGGAGCTGTCAGGCTGACTGCTCTCTTGTGTAAAACTGGTGGCATAAATGTTCTAGAGAAGTCAATATGAAAGAATATCTAGTATTGGACTTTTAATCAGGGAATTAATAGTTTAGTCAAGGAAAGGGAAGAAGAAAGGCAGTATGAGATAACTAAAGATAAAATATTAGATTGCACAAGTATTTTTTTTCTGGGTTTGGTCTTTCACATACACTACTGCTTTTATAGGTAATGACTATAATTTTATACATATATATATATTATTATTACAGCCTTCTCTAAATCATATGACTGTGATCAATACAGAAAGAGAGTACATGAATTCATAATAATAATCAACACACTTCCTTGACATAAAGACAGCCTCTATTTTTACGAGATTTTGGGAAATATTTGATAAGGACTGCAATAGTTTCTAGTAGATGATCACAATATAAAAGAAGCTCATTTTGTTTGTGCTCCATTCTGACCAGCATTTGCATCCCTTGAAAGTTACCCTGTCCTGCCTCTCAGAAGGATAACCCCCCAGCTGAGCTGGAGTATTTGGGTGGTGATGAGGAGGCATCCTTTAGTTTCAGTTGTTTGTTCCTGTACTAGAGGAGGTATTCCAGCTTTGCCAGTGAGTATGCCACTAGAAAAGGTGTGAGAAAGCATTGTTTTGGGCAGGGTAGCTTTATATTTCGTCTAAGCAGTCTTGCTTTTGACAGTTTTAGACACTGGTTTCAGGAAACACATTATTCCATGCGTAGCCACTTGCTGACAGAATCTGTTGCTATGAGATATTCTGATGTCTCTAAACACAGGCTTTAGCAAAAAGGTGGATGAAACGCTCGTCTGACTGAGGGGCCCCTTAGGTAGAAGCACTGCTGTGATCACATTGCTTGATGCAGATGCATGAGCCATAGCAGCTGGTGGTAATGGGTGGCTAGAGGCCACCCAATGCCCTCAGGAAATCACTTCTGCAGTTTTGTGAAAACTGGGAGTTTTAATTTCCATGTCTTCAGTGAAAAAAGTGATAGTGATAGATCCTTACCAGTATAAAATACAGTCATGGAATTCCCGTATTACCTGCATCACATGAGGTATAGTTATTTAGTTGTGTAGTCTAAATTTCATATTTGAAGTTTTTGCATGATAGAAATCATTATATTGTAATAATTTTGTTCATTCTCAGCAGCAACAACAGCCAAAAAAACCCAAATCAAAAGTAAACTTTATTGTACGTTAGAACTTTCATGACTCTGTTAGTCTTATGAGAAAACAGTATTTTATTCAAAACAGTATTTTATTCAAAGATATGAAGCTGGTAGATTTAGCTCTGTGGCTCAGAAACCTGGACAAGTAACATTCAGAGCAGAAGTCAGGTTCCCATCTACTATATTACCTATATAGTGTTAAATATAACTAGATGATTCTGTCTGTAACATTAAAAATAGACTGCAATCTTGTATATATTCAACTCATGACTTGAGTTGCTCCAAGTACTTTGTAAGCCTTATTTAATTAATCTTTACAATACCCTTAAGATAAAGGATAAGATGAATTTTTATTCCTATACAACCACCTTGAACTGTACAGAACCTTCATGCTTTCTTTTTAAACAGCTTCTAACATTTTGAACAATTGCTGAAGTTATAATTAATTTGAACTGTCACTTTAGCATTGGCTTTTTATGGAGTGTCCTGAAATAACTTGAGAACAAATACATGCAAAAGAAGTTAGTTGTATTTGGAATGTAAAGATTTTCTTTAAATTTTTGCTTTGGAACTGTCTGTGTAACCAAGCTCTTGATCCCAAGGACAAACTTAGCAGCCACTCTAATTAACCAAAGCGCAGCATATATCCTGGGTAGTGATAGACCAATAGGAATTCTTCAACTTGTAGTTTAGAGTAGAAAAGATTAATCACGGTATCTTAAGATGCACAATTCAGCTTGTACTGCTGAAGTCTTCACCTATCATCAGGAAGCACACAGAGTAAAAGAGGGGAGTAACACTATTACTAACTGGTCTAAAGCACTACAAGCGAACGATTCAATAAATTCCTCATCCAGAAAGTTTTCCAGGTGAGATTTTTATAATTATTTAAGTATGTGCTGCATCAAAGATATACCAGAAATATATAAATCTGTGCAACCTTAGGGACCAAGGACATTCTCTTTTGATGATGATTGCTTTCCTATAGAAGCTTTTATATTTGATTTATACAGACTTTGATGGTAGCTCTGTTAAAGCTTCTGAGTAGTCTGGTAAAGATTATACAGTACTCTACATTTTCTTCAGTAGCTGTATGTGGAGGTGTTTATTTACAATTCAGGAAATGAGCTAAAAAGTTCTTCCGTTCATCTGTGTTCACAAAATTTGTTCTGTGATATCAATAGCCTCCTGCATTTTAATAGTATAAGTAGTAAAATTAAAGCAGTACTATAATGCTCTACGTGGGTCGAGAAGTCTTTCTACCCAGAGCACTCTGTCAAGCCATCTTCATTCTTAGATTCTCTTATAGATCCCATACTGTCGTGTATGTTTGATTTTGACTAAGCAGCCGCAGTAATGTGCCGAGTTTCAGCAAATATGCAAGGACAGGAATGACTCTCACACACATTGATACGATGCATAGTTGGATTCCTTTATTATTCCACTTGTGCGGTTATATACATTTTCCGTATCTGTACACACGATTACGCTTATTCGGATAAGGCTACAGACATAAATCACGCACTGTTCACACGCCCCACATTCCCTTATGATTGGTAACTACGCACTAATGCCAATAGCAACAGACTGCCTCCATGTCCTTGAACACATCTTGTTTTTGCTAACCCACATCATGTGCATTATCAGAGCTTTCTCAATGGCTATTCTTAACTGTCTTTTCCAGCAGCCTGTTCAGTTATGCTGTTTTGCTTAAGCGGCCTAGTCATGCTAACTCTCAAGCTACATCAACCCCAACAGTAATGAATATTAATGTGTGAAGAAACTCCGACTTTCTCTAGCATGTTTAAAATAAAATCTTAAAAGTTCAAGGGCCCAAAACACGGAAAGGCTTCACTTTTTGTGAGCGTTTGTTGAAATATACTGTACGTTACATATTTAGTTTCACAGATCTTTATGGACTTATTTGGATTTGTCTCTTTGTACACTATTTTTACTTACTAGTTCTGCTCTTAGTTAGCCTAGTCTAATCACTGAAAGGATTTTTAAGATTTTAGTTTTGGAAAATGGTCCATTGCACTCTTAGTAGACAATAAGGACTCTGTGTGTATGAATGTGCACATTTCATGTTGTGAACTCAGAAATAAGAAAAGTAAAATTCCATGCCACATGAAACGGCATGTTCTGATTGTACTTTTCTCAATTTTACCTTCCCTCCTCTGCTAACAACATAATCGCTAATACAGAACACGTTGCAGTGACACTACATTGGCGAATACCTCGGAGGTAGGCCATCTATTTTTGCACATAAAAAATCCATTTGATAGTGATGTAACAAGATGTAACAAGAGAGCAAGACTGAGTCATAAAAGAGAACTTCACCACAGAGACAGGAGTTCGAATTTAGTAGAAGCACGCACTTGACAAACTCCAGGGAATTTCTTTTCTCTGACGATCTTCTTTCTTACCCAGAAGAAAGAAGTTTCTAAGTTTTAAAGTTGCTGACTGATGCAATAAGCAAAGGCTTATTCCAAAATGTAAATGTAGTTTAACTGTTGTCTGATTCTCAGCTCCACTGTACACGACCCTTCTCATCTGGGATAGACGTCCTTTTCTCTGTTGCAAACTTAAATGTATGCATGCTAGAAGAAACCCAAGCAAAATTATTCTGCCTTCAGAATTAACTCTGTAAATGAAATAGACGAATATGATATGATATGTGATATTTCTCCAACAATTCTGCATCAGCTAGGCAGGTGTATCTGATGTGTTAAGAGGGATAGTGTTTTCAGGTGGAATTTTAATTTATTAATCAGACACAAATTAGAATTCCCAGGCTCTGAAATTCTCATTATTTTTTTTGAAATTAGTAATACACTGACAGTATATGAAAGACAGGTAACTAACTCCAGCTAGTCTTGAATTTTAGCCTTCTTTTTTTGTGACCATCAAGTTGATGTTTTAGGAAAAAAAAAGATGCTGTACATTAGGATTCTTTCAATAACAAAAGCAATAAGTGAAATCTGATAGAGAAGTTTGTGAATGATCTTTTGTGACTGAATTGCTTTCACAAGCTAATATTAGAAACAGTTTATAATAATATGCAAGACAAAATGTACAAGATAGATGTGTGAGATGAAGTTTCAGGATAAGCTTAATAATGATTCCTCTCATCAGAATATTTGAGATCTATTCAGTGATATAGCTTGTGAGCTGAATGTATAGACCACTGTGTGGCTGTCTTCAAAGACCATGAGTAAACTGATACCAGTCAAATCTTTCACGAAAAGTAACTTTTCTACTTCTTGAGACTCTAGGTGGATTGGCAAAGGATTTGAGGGGAAACAGCTTTTATGAAAGCTTTTTAATGAAGTATGGGATTTACAGAGTTGAGATAAACTGTTAGGTGTTAGGATATGTTGAACTATAAAATAAATCACATATTATGTGTAACAGAACAAAAATCTGCTTCCTTTTTTTCTTGTACATACCTGAAAGAACCCTATCATGTCTAGCACTTACAAATTTTTTTTAATGAACATTTAAAAAATGTATTATGATGACTTAAGATGAAGGTCATAGGAGATAATGGTTTTTGGACTGCTAATCCAAGGTAGTTTATAGATTCTGCAGGATTAAAAAAAATAGAGGGCACAGTGAAATGTATCTCTTTTTATGTATCTCAGTGCCACTGAGAAATGTTTCAGGCATTGGTAAATGAAGACATTCTATTTTCCCTAATTTTTCTTGTTCCCAGCCCTAAGTTAATATGACAATCTTAGGGAAGTGGCTGGATAGGTCCCCAAGAGGACAGAAAGGATCAGAGTGCTGGACTTGTGCCTGGGAACAGCAGACTTAGTGGTGGAAAGCTCTTCCGAGCCATCAAATGACATGAAGCTCCATAGAAATTGTTCCATCCCTCTTTCCTCCCTGCCTGTCTCTTACTCTGTTACCAGCATAGACCAGAAGCTGCATAAAATTTTTTGGCTGGATGCTGAGTCACTTTAAGGTTACTGTTCTGCATTTGTAGAGTATCATGATACTGCATGATCTGTCTGTGATAAGGGTTTTTCCTAAATTTAAGTGTTATGAAGACTCATTAAGCACTCCACTTCAGCAAAAGTGTGCAATTTGAACAGAAATGTGGTGAAAGAGTAAGATGAGTGTCCTGGGTTTGGCCAGGACAGGGTTAATTTTCACCGGACTCCAGGAAGGGACACAGTCGGGCGGGCTGACCCCACCTGGCCAAACAGAGCAGGGTATTCCATACCATGTGTCGTCGTGCTGGGTTCCGGTGGGGGGGAGTGGGGTGGCGGGAACTCACTCACGGCTTGGGAGGGCACAGTGGTAGCTCGGTCCGGGAGAGCGGTTCTGTTCTGCAGGCTCTGTTCTGCTGGTTTGTTTTGTGTATTCCCCTTTACTGTATCGTTGTTGTTCCTGTTCCCTTTGTTTGCTGTTCTGTTAAACTTCCCTTATCCCAACCCACCAGTTTCTGCCTGTTTCTTTCCATTCTCCTCTGCACCGCGGCAGGGGGAGGGGCGGCCGCGTGGCCCTTTTGTTGCTGGCAGCAGCCAAACCATAACAATGAGGAACTCTGAATATTCAGAGTTGTGGCAATGGGTTATATGCAGTTTAGGCACACTGAGAAAGTTCCAGAGAAGTGGAGAAAAACGTTGATATTTCAAAAATATAAATAAGAAGGAGAGAATTGCTTGACAACACAAGATTTCTTACATAAAATTCATGGTACTACAGCTAAATGTGGACTCAAATATCTGTGGTTAAGTCCTATTACAAAGCTCAGAAAACAAACTGTAAATGTAAAAGCAGAAAATAGAGTAAGAAACTGTAATACCTCTGAATATGACATTTGTAAGAACAGGAACTAAACTCTGTGTCCATTCTTAATGCCAGATTCCAGAAGGTTCACTGTAAAATATGGAAGACTATGCTGTCAGTCACAAGCTACAGAAGATCGATCTACTTAGCTTAATTGAGAAACTGCCAGCCTACAGGTGCCTAGAGAATAAATCTCTAATAATGAAAAAGTATTTAACCTTGCCAGAAAAAGTAGCAGGGGCATTCAACCAGTGGAACAACTTCTCTGAAAATATAGTAGTTCCTACCAGTTAATGTCTCTCCAGAAAATATGTTCAACCATGACAAGAAGTTAAGATCTGATGGCAAAATTACTGGCTATATTTCTGTGTCTTGTGCTGTGAAGGACATCAGGTAGTTTTAAGATTTTTCTTCTAGCCTGAAAGTCTATTGACTTAAAGAAAGACAAGTAATTTCCACTCATAAAACAAGTTTTTTAATAAAACAGCAGGTTCTCCCATTTACATTTTCAATTAAAGTTTCTGGAAGACTTTGGAAGTATTAGAAATTCTCCAAGGGGAGAGCTCATTGAGGCCCCAGTGCCCTCCCTCCCCCACCCC